>Ga0306917_10000707_pt1 | contig 14608 bp, 9 predicted proteins | sample tim00Cox00000000_FD_203313 | JGI IMG/M metagenome (GOLD analysis project Ga0306917, IMG submission 203313) | Lab enrichment of tropical soil microbial communities from Luquillo Experimental Forest, Puerto Rico - timezero.00C.oxic.00.000.000 (v2)... | ecosystem: Environmental > Terrestrial > Soil... | reverse complement strand
CCTATGAGCGGTTTGCCAAGATCAGGCAAGGCAAGGACGGCCGCTGGCGCATCACGCATCCGCGGGTCGCCCAGCGTTACCGCATGAATGTCGGTACGATCGTCGAAGCCGACATGATCAAGGTCCGGCTGGTGCGCTCGCGTCGCAGTGGCGCCATCGTGCCGCGCGGCGGTCGACTGCTGGGAGAGGTTGAGGAATATTTCATCGAGACATTGAGACCAGGGGACACTTTCGTTTTTGCCGGCGAAATTCTCAAATACGAAGCCCTCGTCGAAGACGAGGTTTACGTCTCACGGTCGGATGCCACTGACCCGAAGGTGCCGGCTTACGAGGGAGGCAAGTTTCCGCTTTCGACCTATCTGGCGGGGCGCGTGCGCGCCATTCTGGCGAAGCCTGAGGCTTGGCGCGCGCTTCCTGATCAGGTGCGCGAGTGGCTGAAGATCCAGCAATGGCGTTCGATACTTCCGGATGCCGGCGATCTATTGGTCGAAACGTTTCCACGGGCCGCCAACTACTACCTCGTCTGCTATCCGTTCGAAGGCCGATTGGCGCACCAGACGCTTGGCATGTTGCTGACGCGCCGGCTGGAACGGGCGCGGCTGCGGCCGCTCGGCTTTGTCGCCAATGAATACGCCTTGGCGGTCTGGGGGTTGGGCGACATTGCCTTGCACATCAGGCGCGGCGACTTCTCGCTCGCCCAGTTATTCGACGAGGACATGCTTGGTGATGATCTGGAAGCGTGGCTCGCTGAATCGGCGCTGATGAAACGGACGTTCCGCAGCTGCGCGATCATTGCCGGGTTGATCGAAAAGCGTTTCCCAGGCGAGGAAAAATCGCGGCGGCAACTCACGATTTCCACCGACCTCGTCTACGACGTGCTGCGCAAGCATCAGCCGGATCATATTCTCCTGCGCGCTGCGCGTTCCGACGCGGCGACCGGTCTGCTCGACATCAAGCGCCTTGGTGAAATGCTCTCGCGGATCCGGGGCCGAATCATTCATAAGGCTCTCGACCACGTCTCGCCACTGGCGGTTCCCGTGTTGCTCGAGATTGGACGGGAAACCGTGTATGGCGAGGCGGGTGATACACTGCTGGCCGAGGCGGCCGATGAATTGGTCAAGGAGGCGATGAGTTGAGCGAAGTGGCGCCAAATGTGGCGGAAAGCGAGGGCAATCTCATCGTCCTCTCCGGAGTTCCGCTCCTCGCCGATCCGCGCGGCGCGCTCTATTGGCCGGAGCAGCGGCTTTTGGGTGTTGCCGATCTGCATCTGGAGAAGGGTTCAAGTTTTGCCGCCCGTGGCCAGATGCTTCCCCCGCATGACACCGCGAGTGCGCTCGCAAACCTGTCGGCCTTGATAGCGGACTATTCCCCGCACTGTGTCGTCTCGCTCGGCGACAGCTTTCATGACGGCGGTGGCCCGACACGGTTGAGCGACAAGGACCGTGACACGCTTACAAGGCTGCAACGTGGACGCGACTGGATATGGATTACCGGCAATCACGATCCCGAGCCGTCCGAAGGAATCGGTGGCGTATTCCAGGAAACGCTGAAAATAGCTGGGCTGACGTTCCGTCATGAACCGAAAGGCGGTTGCGGCGAAATCAGTGGTCATCTGCATCCGGTGGCCCGAATCGCGCATCGCGGGCGGGCGGTCAGCCGCCGCTGCTTTGCCGCCGATGCGACGCGCCTTGTTTTGCCGGCTTTTGGTGCATTTACCGGCGGGTTGAATGTGAGAGACGCGGCCTTTGCGGATTTGTTCGGGACGCTCGCGTTCAAGGCCTATCTGCTTGGCGAGGGCCGCATCTATACTTTCACCGCAAAGCGGTGCCTGCCGGACTAGTCGCGCGCGAATATCACACTGGCAAACCAGCCGATCAGCAGCGCCATCAGTGCCGTCACTGCTCCGTAGAGAAGGCCGTAGTCGCGCGCGGCGTCGGCGACATACTGTTCAAACCCCGTCTTGATCACATCCAGGGCCGAGTTGGTGCGGGCGACCAGATTCCCTCCGGTGAATAGTTCAACCTCGATTCCGTAGCTGCCGGTCGGCACTGCGGCAGGCATGGGGATTGCTGCACGAAACACGGTTGGCGTGAGGAAGGTCACGGCGGTGGCAGATTCGCGATACAGGCCCTGCTGGGTCTGCAGTCGCACGAAAGCGCGGCGGAACGGATCGTCGCTCACCGTGTCGGCAAAGTCGGTTCCTATCCGCTGCGGCAACAGAAAATTGTCGAGCCCGATCTGTAACCGGCGCAGCGTGTCCGGGTTGGCGATGGTGTTGACGGGGCGGTTGCTCAGAATGGCAAGATAGGATGGCACACGCAAAAATTCGCGCGAATCCACGTTGACCCAAATGCCGAGTACGCGCTCCTTGCGCCGCGTGCGCAGGGTCTGGCGCGGCCCCGTGACCGTGACGACAAGATCGTAAGGCGGGCGCAGCGGACGGGTGACCGGATCGGGCTCGATGGTGCCAAACAACACCAGTTCTTCGCCGACGAAACTTGAAGTAACGGCCACGCGATGATTGGACAACGATACCACCAGTCGCTCGGCCACTGCGGGCCCCGCGCCGCAGAGCAGCGCGATAAAGGCGAGCGTGATCGCGATCCGCCGCATCACCCGCTCTCCACGTAACGAAGCGAAAAGAGGTCGTCGGGCTTTACCACCAGCTCGTAGGCGAACCGGCAGCCCACTGCGAAAACCAAAAGGCCGAGAAGCAGACGCAGGCGCTCGCCGCGCATTTTCTGCCCGGTGCGGGCACCGAACTGCGCGCCGATGACACCGCCGACCATCAGGATCAGGGCCAGTACTGCATCGACCAGATGGTTCGTCGCCGCGTGCATCAAGGTCGCGGAAGCCATCGTGACAAGCGTCAGAACCATGGAGGTACCGATGACGGTCGCAGTCGGCACCCGCAGGAAGTAGATCAGCATCGGCACCAGCAGGAAGCCGCCACCGATGCCCATGATCGCACCGACAAAACCGATGACGAATCCGATCGCCCAGACCGGGATCGCCGACACATATATTTTGGAGCGCTTGAACCGCAGCTTGAACGGCAAACCGTGAAGCCACGTGTGGCTGCCCGGCCGCCGCAGCGTCGCCGGCATACCATGACGCGTACGCAAAATTGCGCGCACGCTTTCATAAATCATCATCGCGCCGACGACGGTCAATAGCGTGACGTACGAAATGCCAATCATCAGATCGAGTTGGTCGAGCGCGCGCAGTTCGGTGAAGAGCCAGACACCCGTGGCCGTGCCGAGAATGCCCGAGCTGAGCAGCATCAAGGCAAGAGCAATGTCGACCGCACGCTTGCGCCAGTAACTTAGCGCGCCCGTGAATGAGGATGCGGCGATGTGGCTGGAAACGGTCGCCACGGCAACTGCCGGCGAGATCCCAACAAAGATCAGGAGCGGCGTCATCAAAAACCCGCCGCCGATCCCGAACATGCCGGAGATGTAGCCCACCGCGAGACCCATCCCCAGAATCAGGAAGACGTTCACGGGCAAATCGGCGATGGGAAGATAGATCTGCAAGCGTCCTCGTCCGACGGATTGGGGCGTGCTTTATAAACCGGTACGCCGTCTCTCGTCATGACAACTAGCACCGAGGCATCCGATCGTCAGCAATATGATCGAAGCGGATTGCTTGTCGGCTCGCTTTTCGGCCGTCAGTTCCTGCCCGTGGAGCAGGTCACTGTTTTCCTAAGGCGACGGCGCTTATCGAGAGTGGGGCGGCCGCGCGCGGCTTGTCTTTCGGCGGGGGTGCGGCCCGATCCCAACCGCCCGAAGGTTCCGGAACGGCAATGGCTGCTGTCGGCTGGACCTGTACCGCAAAGTTTTTGACCGCTTCCTGGGCGGCTGCCAGCGCCGGCGCATCGAGGACGGCCTCGGCATCGTCACGTTTGCGGCCCGCATCCCGGTCGCCCTGAGCGGCTGCCAGTGCAAACCACTTGTAAGACTCGGCGATGTTTTTCTCGGTCCCGAGACCCCGTGCGACCAGGACGGCAAGATTGAATTGGCTGTCGGCGACGCCATAGTCCGCAGCCTTACGGAACCACAGGACCGCGTTGGCATAGTCAGGCTTGCCATCGACCCCCTCGGCATAGAGGACGGCGAGATTGTGCATGGCCTTAGCGTGACCTTTGGCCGCCGCAGCCGCATAAAGTTTTTGCGCCGCGCCCCGGTCCTTTCGGACGCCCTGTCCTTTTTCGAGCATGCTCGCGTAACGGAATTGAGCCGGTACGAGGCCTTTGCTCGCGGCACGCTCCAGCCATTTGGCGGCCTCTTCAAGATTTGCCGGTACACCGCGGCCTTCCATGAAGCGCATGGCCACTTCGTAGGCCGCGGCGGGATCGCCGGCGGTAGCCGCGTTGCGCAGACGCGCACCGCCGATGGCGGTGGGTAAGCCGTCTGTCGCAGGTGGCTGCGCGATGGGTGCTTCCGGACGCGCCGTTCGGCTATCCGCGGGCGTGCGGGCGATCGCGCCGGTGACATCCCCTTTTGCTGAGGGCGCCGGTCCCGTCGCGGGAACGTTCAACAAGGGCGGGCTCAGCAACGCGGACAGGCTTCCGGCATCCACCGAATTCAGAAGTGATTGGACGGGATCGCCTTTGGGAGCTTGAGGCGCAGGAGTCAAACTCGGCTGCGTCTGCGGCGCGAGCAGACTAGCTGTGACATCGCTGCCGCCCGGAGATTTTCTCTCCTGCCCGCTGGCAGTGACCGCTTCGCTCTCCCCGTTCTGGATTTCGCTCGTGTCTGCGGTGGGCTCCGTTTCGAAATTGACCGCGACCTTGCTGTCGGAGGCTTCGAAAATTCCGAAATGGAAAATATTGCTCGTGATTTGCACCAGCCCCACGGTAATGGCGACGATGCTGGCCGCCAGCACGACCGCTTTGGCTCGCGTTGCCAACTTTGCTCGCAGTGGTGGGTCGGCTGTCTTTCTCGAAGGTTCAGAGCGCGTCTGACCGTTCCTTGGATCCTGGCCTGCAGCTTGGGCAGCGCGCCGGGCCGCCGCGATGAAACTCGATTTCGAACCCGTTGCGGATGGTCGTTCACCTCCCTGCGCCTCTTCCGATACGGCAATGCGCGCGCCGGCAGTTGCACTCGATCCAGGCCGGCCGGAACCAGGCTCAAGCGGCCGATCCCCATGCAAATCAAGTCCGACCCTGGCCTCGGTCTGAGGCGCAATCCTGCTGCTCGGGTCAGTCGGTATCGTCAAGGCGTCCTCAGGCATCGTGTGACGCGACGGGGTCGTCGTGGCCTGGGTGATCAGGTCATGTCGTACGGCACTTTTTGCGATCGGGGTTGGCGCGGCGTCCACGACCTGGGTCAGCTCCATAACCGGGTGTTCAGTCGCGGCAGGAGGAGCCCGATTGCTGCGGACGTCGTTTTCGAGTGTGCTAAGCCGATCGGCGACGCGATCGAGTGTTCCATGCATGGCCGTGAGCACGTCGTGGGTGCGCGCCATGTCCTGCTTCAGCAAGTCGATGCCAGGCGCCGTATCTGCTCGCGCTTCGTCGGGCTCCTTGTGTGTCCTGATTTCCCTGATGTGGACCAGCAGATCGGCCAACCCGCGCTCGATGGCATCAAGGTGGTTGAGCCGGGAATCCGTCGCCTCCAGACGCTCGACAAATTTGGCGATGCGGCCTTCGAAATGATCAAGTGCAGTCCAGTCTCCACGCGATTGAAGCTGTTCGATCTTGGCGGACAGGGACTGGAGCAGCGTTTCTATATGCCCTATTGCGGTATCGCCGCCGTTTGCGCGTTCAGACACGGCGCGGCTGAGAGCGTCGATGCGCATTTCGAGTCTGTTGAAGGCGTCGCCAGCGCCGCCACCCATTGCGAGGTGATCAATCTTGTCGCTCAGCGCCTGGATCCGGGTGGTTAGGGCACCTACCGTCTCATCGGAGGCGACATGTGCCGCCATATTGCGCAACGTCTCAAAGAGATTGTCCAGTTGCGCGATCATCGCTGGGTCGTCTTGGGCGACTATGAAATCGATTTTGTGTCCAAGAGCCTCGATCGCTTCGTTGTATCCATAAAGTTCTTCGGCCGGCACGAGCTCGCGGAGTGCGTCGCGCAACTCGGCTAGTCCAAATTCGATTCCAGCCAGAGCGTTGCTATCGAGGCCCGCCTGCCGACCGCCCACGATACTGTAGGCCAATTCCTGAATTTGCTTTTCGATGGATTCAATGGCCTGTCGTGGTAGTGCCTCATTTATCGTTTGGCCGATCTCGGCGAGTTCGGAGCGCCGCGCCGCGATCTCTCCCTTCATATCGGGGTGTCGTAGCGTTTCGATCTGATCGGTAATTCGGCGCAGCTGATTTTCCAGGCCAGTCAGGTCCGGCGACGTTGCTCTGTCTCCTTTGCCGAGACGCCGGCGCGCGGCCTGCTTGGTTGGCATCTCAGTCGCTGGCGATCGCGTGATGTCGCTGGCCGACTGCTCGATCCGCTGCTCCAGCCGTGCAAATTGTTCGACGAGCGGGTCAGTCTCGTCCCGTTTACGCCTTGGGGCGTAGGCGGCGAATCCACTGCGGGTAATCTGATCGAGGCGCCGTCCGAGATCATCCAACCGCAGTTGTACGTCGGAGAGTTCTTCGGAAGACCGCTCGTCTTCGAAGCGCGTCTGTGGTGAGGGCCTGATCCCCTGTTTCGCACCCTGTTGCAGAATGGCCGCATTAAGCCAGTCATTCAGCGGCAGGCCAGCTCGTCGCGCAGCTTCTTCCGCCGTCCTGCGCGCGTCGTTTCGAATACCTTTGACGCTCGACGCAAAGCCAAAATTCATTGCTCGCATCCACGTCCGCGGTGGTGACTTCGGGAGTCGGATCGACTCTCGCGGAACCGGCGCGCGTTAACGACGGGTGGATACGCTCGGTCCTTCGTCCACGCCTGACTTTTTCCCGGCGACGGTAAACAAGCGGTTAACGTTTCGGCGACGTACCCCAGTTTTGGGCAAGACTGGGGGCAGGCGAAGCTGTCCGCAGGTTCCGCAGACCGTAATATTTTCCGGGCAGAACACCAGAATGCCACCGGGCCAGTTGGCCGCAAGAATAGGATTCGCACGATTCGACGCTGGCGGTACGCAGGGGTGGGCTGGCGGTGCGCAGGGGTGGCATGGATAGCGAAGAACGACGTCACGCCGACGGTACCACCGAACGTCCCTCAGGCTCGCGCGGGGCAGACAGTCTTACCATCGGCGAACTTGCGCGCGATTCGGGCGTCACATTGAGAGCCCTGCGTTTCTATCAAAGCAAGGGCTTGCTGGCTCCACGCCGCAACGGCTCGGCCCGCCTGTTCAGCCACGAAGACCGGGATCGTTTGGCGCTGATCCTGCAGGGAAAACGACTCGGTTTCACTCTGACTGAAATCCGCGAGATGCTGTCGGCGTGGGACCGTGGGTGCGTCAAGGCTCTTCCGATCGGTCGTCGAAAATGTGTCGAGCAGATCAATCTGCTCGAACGCCAGCGCCGCGACATTGATGGCGCGCTGGCCGAATTGCGGCAAATTTACACAGAGATGTTTATTGCATCCGAATTGTCGCGTGCGCGCGAAGCTTCGGTATCGAGAAAGGCCTGACTCTTATCGCAAATTTTTCGCGTTTCCCGGGCCTTAATACAGGTGTAAACCAAAACCTCCATAGTCATGCGGAGTTTTGACCTGTGCGGTGGCGGGATTGCGCCCGGATCGTGCGAAGCACAAGAGATCGCCAGCTTTACATTCCATTAACTTTTGCGGCGCCCGGCCGGGAGAGGGACGATGCCAATTTATAAAGCCCCCGTAGATGACGCCTTGTTCCTGCTCAACGACGTGTTCCATCTGGATCACTACGGAAACCTGCCGGGGTTTTCTGATGCCGCACCCGACGTCGTAGAGGCCGTATTACGCGAGGCGGCCAAATTCAGCGAAGAGGTGCTCACGCCGCTCAATCGCGTCGGCGACAAGGAAGGCTGCAAGCGCGCGGGCGACGGAAGCGTGTCGACACCAACTGGCTTCAAGGACGCCTACAAGCAGATTGTTGAAGGCGGTTGGATCGGGATTTCAGTGCCGCCTGAATTCGGCGGCCAAGGGCTGCCGGCGACACTGACCGAAATCGTCAACGAATTTTTCTGCTCGGCCAACATGGCGTTCGCTATGTATCCGGGCCTGACCCAGGGTGCGATCGCTGCGCTGCTGACGCACGCCTCCGGTGAACTGAAGACGAAGTATCTGCCGAAAATGGTCGAAGGTGTCTGGACCGGCACCATGAATCTTACCGAGCCGCACTGCGGTACCGATCTCGGGCTGTTGCGATCGAAGGCGACCAAGCAGACGGATGGCAGCTACAAGATCAGTGGCACCAAGATATTCATCTCGGCCGGCGAGCACGACCTGTCGGAAAATATCATTCACCTGGTCCTTGCGCGCATCGAAGGCGCACCGGCGGGAACCAAAGGAATTTCGCTGTTCCTGGTGCCGAAATTCATGGTGAAGGACGACGGCTCGCTGGGTTCACGCAATGCCGTGGGCTGCGGCTCGATAGAAGAGAAGATGGGCATTCACGGTAACTCCACCTGCGTGATGAACTATGACGGCGCCACGGGCTGGCTCATCGGCGAAGAAAACCGCGGCCTCAATGCAATGTTCGTGATGATGAACGAAGCGCGCCTGGCCGTGGGTGTTCAGGGGCTTGCGCTGTCCGAGGTCGCCTACCAAAACGCCGCGGCTTATGCGAAGGAGCGTTTGCAGGGCCGGTCGATTTCTGGCGTGAAGTATCCCGACAAGCCGGCCGATCCGATCGTCGTGCATCCGGACGTGCGGCGTATTCTCATGAGCATCCGCGCATTCAACGAGGCAGCGCGCGCGCTGGTAATGTGGACTGCCCTCAAGAGCGATGTAGCCCACCGCTCCGACGATGAAAAGGAACGCAAAAGCGCCGACGATCACATGGGGCTGCTCACGCCGGTGATCAAAGGCGTTCTCACCGATAGCGGTTTTGCCAACGCTGTTCTGGCGCAACAGATCTTCGGCGGACACGGGTATATTGCCGAGCACGGCATGGAGCAGTTCGTGCGCGATGCACGAATTGCGCAGATCTACGAAGGCGCCAACGGCATTCAGGCGCTCGATCTGGTCGGACGCAAACTCGGCAAGGATGGCGGCCGGGCGATCATGACCTTCTTCAACGAAGTCCAGACCTACCTGAAGGAGCGCGCCAACAGCGACGCAATGAACGTTTATCTCAAGCCGCTCGGCCAGTCGCTGGCGCACCTGCAACAGGCCTCGATGTGGTTCATGCAGAATGCAATGGCAAAGCCCGACAATGCAGGCGCCGGCTCATACGACTACATGCACCTCTTTGGCCTTGTCGCACTCGGTTACATGTGGTGCAGGATTGCCGAAGCCGCGCTAGCGAAACTGCCGAAGGCGAACGGCTCCGCGGCCCGCTTGAATACGAAGCTGGTCACGGCGCGTTTCTTCATGGAGCACATGTTGCCGGAGACAGCGACGCGTCTTGCGCGGATCGAGGCAGGCGCGGCCTCGACCATGGAGCTCTCGGACGACGCGTTCTAGTCGTCATCCGTTCAGGCAAAGGCCATGCGATGCCGCGTGCGCTGCAGCAGCCAGACCATGATCGCAACATTCAGCAGGTTCCAGCCGAGCCCGTTCAGGAAGGCCGCGCGGTAAGAGCCGGTAAGGTCGAAGACCAGGCCCGACAGCCAACCACCTAGGGCCATGCCCAACAGCGTCGCCATCAGTACAACGCCAAGCCGCGTGGCGGCTTCGCGCGGCGGGAAATATTCGCGCACAATGATGGCGTAGCTCGGCACAATTCCTCCCTGGAAAAGGCCGAACAGCGCCGAGATCACGTAAAGGGACGCGAGGCCGTCGAACCAGAGGTAGAGAAACAGAGCAACGCCTTGAAGGAGGGATCCAAGCAGGAGTGTACGCACGCCGCCGATACGGTCAGCGATGAAGCCCGAGCCGATGCGGCTCACGATGCCGAATCCCAGCATCAGCGACAGCATTTCGGCGCCGCGCGCGACGCCATAACCGAGATCGCCGCAATAGGCGACGATATGCACCTGAGGCATCGACATCGCCACGCAACACGCAACTCCGGCGATGCACAGGACCGCCTGGAGCGTGAGCGGTGAAAACGGAACCTGCGCCATGCGCCCCGTGGCGCTGTCCGCCTCATCCTCATGAATATTCAGTCGCCGGCGCAGCGCGAAAGCCAGCGGCAACATCGCTGCGAGGCAGAACAGACCGATGCCAATGTGCGTGGCACGCCAGCCTGACGTGGCGATGAAATGCTGTACGACCGGCGGCCAAATCGTGCCGGCGACATAATTGCCCGACGCCGCGATCGCGACTGCAATGCCGCGTCGTTGCACGAACCAGTGCGAGATGTCGGCCATCAACGGCCCGAAACTCGCCGAGCAGCCAAGCCCGATCAAGCCGTGGGCGAAAGAAACAAGCCAAAGATTCGGTGACCATCCGGTGGCGAGATAGCCCGCCGCGACGGCGAGCGTTCCGATGCCGAGCGGCACGGCGATGCCGAAGCGGTCGGCGAGGCGCCCCATCAGCACGCCGCCGGCCGCAAAACCAAACATGACCATCGTGAAGGGGAACGAAGCCTCGGCGCGGCTGACGCCGAAATCCGTCTGGAGCGCGGGGAGGGCCACCATGAAGGACCACATGCCGACGCCACCAACCGTGGAAATCGTTACGGCGACGGCAAGGCGCAGCCACGCGTACGAGGACTCGATCTCGTCGGGTCCTCCGCCCGTCTGAGCAATCATGGTTGAAATCCCGGCACTGCGCAGTTGGTAACACCGCGCGGGGGTACAAATCCAGACGCGGAGCTATGCGTTTAGGAAAAGGCCGGAATGATTTCTCCGCCAAACAGACCGATTGAGCGTGCGGCGTCGTCAAAGCGCATATCGCCGAACACCATCTGACAGAGCACAGAGTTGACGCCGGTCTCTTCCTGCAGGCGGACGAGATAGTCTCTTACCGTCGCGGGCGAACCAGCAATCCCATGGCCGATGCGCTCAAGCGCCGCGAAATCGCGGGGATAGATATCCTTCAAAACGAAATCTGCATTTGTCCGGCGCCAGAGAAATTCGATGGCATCGCGCCAGCGCGGATAGGCAGCGGCAGCGATCGCACGTGCTGCGTCATCTGTTTCGGCAACGACAATGTGTCGAGTAATACCGATGCCGGGCAAGGCACTGCCATCGCGTCCGAGTTTTTTCCATTCGTCACGATAGCGATCACTGATTGCACGCGCCCGGGCGGCGGGTCCAAGCGATACGACATTGATGCTGCGTGGACCAGCCCAGGCAATCGCATCGGCATGGGGCGCTCCGTACCAGATCGGCGGATGCGGACGCTGTAAGGGTTTGGCCTGAACAAGGTAGTCCTTGTAGTTGTAGTAACGACCTTCGAAGTCGAGAACGTCGGTTTCGAACGCGCGCATCAGCACCGCGAACGCTTCCTGATACATCGCCGGTGCCTGAGCGGGATCGACTCCAAATCGCTGATGCTCGATGAGCGCACCGCCGCGGCCCACGCCCACAGTCAGGCGTCCGCCGCTCAGATGGTCGAGCATGCAGATTTCCTCGTAGAGCCGCAGGGGGTGATAGAGCGGCAACACGTACACAAGCGGACCCAGCCTGATGGTGCGTGTCCGCTGTATCGCGCTTGCCAGAAATACGCTTGGGCTCGACGCCATTCCGAGCGGGGTCGAGTGGTGCTCGGCAAGATGATAGCCGTGGAAACCTGACCGTTCGATCAATTCGAGGAGACGCAAACGCTTTTCGAAAAAGCGGCCCAACGGGCCGCCGTCACTGTCGAGATGGTCGAAGATCGCGAAATTCAGCACACCGCCAACTCCGTGACGGCGCCGCCAAATGCCGCTAACCTTGCAAGCAGATGGTCAATTAAAACGGCTCCTAGGAGGGCCTTCATGCGAAAGACTCTTTTCTGCCTCGTAGCTGCAGTTCTGGCGGCATCCTCTGCGAACGCGCAACAGACCGTCAAGATCGGACTGATCATGGCCTACTCGGGCCAGTTCGCCGATACCGCGACGCAGATGGACAATGGCATCAAGCTCTATATCAAACAGCACGGCGACACTGTTGCGGGCAAGAAGATCGAGATCATCCGTAAGGATACCGGCGGTCCGAATCCTGACGTTGCCAGGCGCCTGGCGCAGGAGCTGGTCGTGCGCGATCAGGTGGATGTCATCGCCGGGTTCACATTGACTCCGGAAGCGCTGGGCGCGGGAGACGTGTCGGCCGAAGCAAAAAAACTCATGGTGGTCATGAATGCTGCCACCTCCGTCATCACGACGAAGTCGCCTTACATCGCGCGCACGTCGCTGACGATCCCGCAGCTCGAAAACACATTCGGTCAGTGGGCCTATAAAAACGGCCTGCGCAAGATCTACACCATGGTTTCCGACTACGGCCCAGGCATCGACGCCGAAACCTGGTTCACCAAGGGGTTCAAGGACGCCGGCGGCGAGATCGTCGGATCGGTACGCATGCCGGTCGCGAGCCCCGACTTCTCGGCGTTCGTCCAGCGCGCGAAGGACCTCGATCCCGAGGCCATCTTCATTTTCATTCCCGGCGGCACGCAGCCCGCGGCGATGACCAAGGCAATGCAGGAACGCGGCATCCCGGCCACCAAGATCCTCGGTCAGGGTGAGATCATGATGGACGACAACGCACTGCGAAGCATGGGTGACAGCGCGGTCGGTATCCGCACCGTGTTCCACTATGGCTGGGAGCACAAGTCGCCGATGAATGAGGATTTCGTGAAAGCGTACCGGGCCGAGTTCAATCGTAGTCCGGATGTGTTCTCGATCGGCGGCTGGGACGGCATGCATCTGATCTACGAGGCACTGAAGAAAACCGGCGGCAAAGCCGATGGCGATTCTCTGATTGCTGCCGCCAAGGGAATGAAATGGGAAAGCCCGCGCGGAGAAATTTCAATCGACCCTGAAACACGAGATATCGTGCAGACCGTCTATATCCGCAGGGTCGAGAAGGTAGACGGCAAAACGCAGAACACCGAGATCGACAAGATCGAGAACGTGAAGGATCCTGCCAAAAAGTAGTGGGGAGAAGACCACGCGATGGACGCACTGAACGTTCCACGACCGGAATGGATGAGCGAAGATCTCGTCCTGCTCGAAGAGCAGGCGAGACGCTTTATTGCCGACGAGTTCGTTCCTCATCTCGACCACTGGCATGAGGCCGGCATCTATGATCGCGATGTGTGGACCAAGGCCGGTCAGGCCGGTTTGCTCTGCGCATCGATGCCGGAGGAGTATGGGGGCGCTGGCGGCACCTTCGCCCACGAAGCGGTGATCAATCGCGAATTTGCCCTCGCCGGATTCGATACATTCGGCGCGCCGTTGCATTCCGGAATTGTTGCTCCTTACATCCTTCACTACGGCACGGAGGATCAGAAGAAGCGATGGCTGCCAAAACTCGCGACGGGCGAGATGGTGGGCGCTATCGCCATGACCGAACCGGGGACGGGATCTGATCTGCAGGGGGTGCGCGCTACCGCCAAGAAATCAGGCAACGGTTATCTCCTCAACGGCTCGAAGACGTTCATCACAAATGGACAGCATGCCAATTTGATCATCGTCGTTGCCAAGACCGACCCGAAGGCCGGCGCAAAAGGCACATCCTTATTCGTGGTTGAGACCGACGACGTGAATGGATTTCGCCGCGGACGAAAACTGAAGAAGCTCGGAATGGATGCAGCGGATACGTCGGAGTTGTTTTTTGAAGATGTGCAGCTTCCGGCGGCCAGCCTGCTTGGTACCGAAGAGGGCCAGGGCTTCTATCAGTTGATGAAGGAGCTTCCGCAGGAGCGGCTGATCGTCGCCGTGCACGCGGTCGCGATGATGGAGCGCGCTCTCGCGCTGACCATCGATTACGTCAAGCAACGCAAGGCCTTTGGCCAGGCGATAATCGAGTTTCAGAACACCCAATTCGAGCTCGCCGAATGCAAGACCGATGCGACCATTGCCAAGGTTTTCCTCGACCACTGCATTGAGCGCCATGTCAGGGGCGAACTGGATACGGTCACTGCCTCGATGGCGAAATACCGTCTCACAGACACCCAAGGCAAAGTGATCGACCGATGCCTGCAATTGTTCGGTGGCTATGGCTATATGGACGAATATCCGATCTCGCGTATGTACCGGGATGCCCGGGTTTTGCGTATTTACGCGGGCACCAACGAGATCATGAAGCTGCTGATTGCGCGAAGCTTGTAATGGCCGAGTCTCGCACCAAATTTGACAGTAGATAGGTTGGAGAAAGAGCTCATGCCCGAGGCATTTATCTACGACGCCGTGCGCAGCCCGCGTGGACGTGGCAAGGCCGACGGATCTCTGCACGAAGTAACCGCGCTCAACCTCGCCGCGCAGACGCTGGCGGCGGTCAAGGATCGCAACAAGCTCGACCCCGCGCTCGTCGATGATGTTGTGCTGGGTTGCGTCGATCCGGTCGGCGAAGCGGGCGGGGACATCGCGCGCGCGGCGGCCCTGGTCGCCGGATTTGGCGATGGCGTGCCGGGCATCCAGATCAACCGTTTTTGTG
>Ga0306917_10000699_pt1 | contig 14672 bp, 15 predicted proteins | sample tim00Cox00000000_FD_203313 | JGI IMG/M metagenome (GOLD analysis project Ga0306917, IMG submission 203313) | Lab enrichment of tropical soil microbial communities from Luquillo Experimental Forest, Puerto Rico - timezero.00C.oxic.00.000.000 (v2)... | ecosystem: Environmental > Terrestrial >... | reverse complement strand
GCCTACGAGGCCCTCGAAGAACGCCCTGCCGTCAGTGCCGCCGAGCAGCGGGTCGACGGCATTCTCGAGATGCGGCATCAGGCCGAGCACGGTACGGCTGTCGTTGAAGATGCCAGCGATCGCGCGAGCCGAGCCGTTGAAGTTTCCTGCCTCGGAAAGCTCACCATCGGGCCCGCAATAGCGGAAGGCGACGAGGCCCCGGTCCTCGAGCCGGTCGAGCGTATCGGGTTCGGCGGTGTAGTTGCCGTCATGATGGGCGACCGGCACTCGAATCGTCTGTCCTACTTCGTAGCCGCAGGTAAAGATCGTCTGGTTGTTTTCGACACACAAATGAACGTCACGGCAAGTGAAGCGCAGTGATCTGTTCGGCAATAGGGCGCCGGGGAGCATCCTGGCTTCGGCCAGTATCTGAAAGCCGTTGCAGATGCCGAGAACAGGTGTGCCCTTGGCCGCCCGTTCACGCACCTCACTCATGACTGGCGAATGCGCGGCCATTGCCCCGCAGCGCAGATAGTCGCCATAGGCGAAACCGCCCGGGAGGACGATCAGATCGCTCTCGGGCATAGCCGTGTCACGGTGCCAGACGCGGACCGGCTCACGCCCAGTGACGAGCGCGAGCGCCGCGCAAACGTCGCGCTCGCGGTTTGAGCCCGGGAAAATTATGATAACAGCTCGCATCGCGAGACCTATAAAGACGCCCGCTCAGATATTCCCACGTTGACAGCCGGTCAAGGCGACGAACCCGGTGGACCGACCTCGGTTGCCGCCGCGTGCGCCTTCTCGCTGCGGTTCGTTCAGTGGCGATCGCCGGCATCTCTCGTCGGCGCGGTCTCGGCGACGAGTCTCGTGGCGCTGATCGGCGGCGGGCCGACGCTGCGATCCCCGCCCCCGGTCGCGCGTTCGAGGACCGGGTAGGCGAGCGCGGCGATGTGCGAGTGCACCCGGCGCAAGTCCCGCACGATGCGCAGAAAGATGCCGCTGTCGACACCGGCGGCAAGGGCCGTGTCCGCTTCCTTTGCGGCGCCTTGCAGGGAGCGGACGTTGGTATCCGCCGCCTCCGCCTCCATGCGGCGCATCAGCCGCTTTTGGGCGACCAGCCGACGTGCCTCGGAGAGCGCAGCATCACCGCGGAGAAACACCGTCAGCCCGAGCCGCAGGCTTTCGACCAGCTCGGCGTGCATCGCGGCGATCGCGTCGAGCTCCTGCGGAGCGAAACCGCCGCTGCGCCGCGCGCGCCGCGCCGCGAACTCCAAAAGATTGTTCGCAACGATATCGCTGGCGTGTTCAAGGTTGATGACCGCCGACAAAATCTCTTGGCCCCGCGCGCCCTCGTCCTCGTCATCGAGCGGCTGCTCGTCCCCGATATCGGCGGGGTAGCGGCGGATTGCGGCGCCGAGCCGGTCCATGATGCGCTCGGTACGCGAGATGTCGGCCGCGCGCCGGCGGTCGCCCGAACGGAAGACTTCGATCGATCCGCGCAGCATGCCCTCGAACATATCGGCCATGCGCAAGGTCTCGCGCGCGGCGTTTGCCAACGCCACACTCGCGCTGTCGAGCGCGGCCGTTTCGAGATGGATGGGCTTTCCGGGGTCGGCCGGGCGGGGTGGGTCAGGAAGAAACCGGGTGAGGAGCCCCGCGAGACGATCGGTGAAGGGGAGGGACAACACCGCGAGCGCCAGGTTGAAGGTGGTGTGGAAATTGACGACCAGACGCGCCGGCGCGGGTTCGATATGCGCGAGCAGCCCGGCAATCATTGAAAGAAGCGGCAGTACAACGATGCAGCCTGCCCCGCGGACCAGCAAATTACCGAGCGGGAGACGGCGCGCCACCCCTGTGCCGGCCTCGAACAGCGGCGGCAAGGTGCCGCCGAGATTGGCGCCGAGGACGAGCGCCAGAGACGCCACGGGCGCTATCACACCGGAGGTGGCGAGGGAGGCGATCAACAGGACGACGGCGACGCTCGAGTGGCACGCCCAGGTCAGCGCTCCCGCGATCAGCACCGCCAATACCGGTTCGCCGGTGAGCGCCTCCAGCACGGTTCGCACGGTTGGCGCCGTCTCCACCGGTGCGAGGGTATGCCCCAGGGCGCCCAAAGCCAGGAGCATCAGGCCGAGACCGATGCCCACCCGGCCGAGGTTCTTCGCCCGGCCATCCGCCGATGAGCGGAACAACACCACCCCGATCAGCACCAGAAGCGGTGCGACCGCAGTGATGTCGAAGGCCAAAATCTGGGTGATCAAGGTGCTGCCGAGGTTGGCCCGAGCATGACGGCGAGTGCCGGTGCCAGGTCGAGCGCACCGCGCGCAGCGAATGAGGTCGCTATCAGCCCCGTCACAGTGCTGCTCTGCAGCACCGCGGTCACCGCGAGACCGATCATCACCGCCCGCAGACGAGCCCCTCTTCCCGGCGGTGAAAGGCGGCGGCCGAGCCATCGGCCGAGTTCGGCGCCAAAGCCGCGCTCGACGCCCGTGGTGACCATGTGGGTGCCCCAAAGGAGCAGACCGACATAGCCGCCGAGCTGCAGCAGTATCAGTGTGCCCGACATTTCCGTCCCATCATTCGGCCGCTCCCTGCTCGCCGCCTCCGATTTCCATCGCCCGGGGGCGGACGATGGTCAGTCCGGGGCAGCAGCATGCGGCGCCTATATCACGGTTCTGGCGAACGCGGCATCGCTGGTTCGCCTCACGCAGATGTGCGGCGGTCCTGCGGCGCGACGGCACTTAGGACACGGCACCAGAACCGCGGCCAAGGGAGTCCACCGGTCGAGGATCTAGGCCACACGGTGCCGATGGCCAATCCAACTGCATGAGACAGGCGGCAAACAGCACCGTGTGCAGTGTCATCACGCGCTCGCCGAGGCGGTGCGCGCCTACATCGACGCCAGCGGCATCGCTGAGGATCGCCAGGGCTCACGGTCCGCGGCTGAACACCCGTTAACACCGGTTTGACGCGAGATACGTGGGGTACTCGGTCTCCGCCAAACTGCCGGCGTTGACCAGCCACTGCCGCAAAGCGGTGACCGCAGGAGTCTCGCTACTCGCCTCCGGCGCATAAACAAAGTACCCGCGCGTCCTGATCGCGGGTTCTTTGATCGGCGCCACCAGCCTTCCTTCGCGCAGCTCATCGCCGACGAGCGCCAATGGGCCCATTGCCACACCAAGCCCCTCGATCGCTGCCTGGATCGCGAAGTAGAAATGCTCGAAGATCTGATCGCGCGCCGGCTTCAGATCGGGGACGCCGGCAGCAGTCAGCCATCGCAGCCACATTTGGCGTCGCGTCGCTGCGTGGAGCAGCGTGTGCTGCCCGAGACGCCGGCGCCCGTAATGGGCGCTCCTTCATCAGGCCGGGGCTCAACAGCGGCAAATACGTTTCGCCGAGAAACCGGCTGCCAACCCAACCGGGCTGACGCGCCGGTCCCGAGACGACGACATCGACATCCATGCGGAACTGTTCGGCCGGCGTGCTCGCAGTGACGATCCGCGTTTCCAACGCGGGATGGTCCCGCTGAAGTCCGGGCAGACGCGGGATCAGCCAGCGCATCGCGAAGGTTGGAAGCGCTGATATGTGGAGCACTCCATCGGCCTTACCACCACTTTGGACACGCAGAGAGGCACTCGCCAGCCGGTCCAGCGCAGGTCCGGCCTCGGCCAAGAGATCCCTCCCGGCCCGCGTTGGCACCGCGTTACGGCTCGTGCGCAGGAAGAGCCTGGTGCCTAGCCATTCCTCTAGCAGCCGGATCTGCCGACTCACCGCACCATGGGTAACGCAGAGTTCTCCCGCGGCGCGTGTGAAGCTTCCCAGCCGCGCGGCCGCTTCGAAGGACTTGATTGCATTGAGCGGGGGCAAGCGAGCGCGAGCCATTAGCGTGAGTTTTCCTCACATCTACCTGTCAGGACAAGTCGTTTGTCGTCAAACCGTCATGATGGGAAAAACCGCGTCATGATGGCCACAGCGCTCTCGACCGCGCCCAGCCGTGCGGACCATCCCGATCGCGGCCCAAGGCGCGCGCTCTGGGTCGCCTGCGGCGCCCATGCGCTTCATGATGGCTTGACCGACACGCTCTATCTGCTGCTCCCGATCCTGCAGACGGAGTTCGCGTTGACCTATGCCGCGATAGGCGTCCTGCGCGCGCTCTATGCCGGCGCGATGGCGGGTTTGCAGGTCCCGGCAGCCAAGCTGGCGCAGCGGATAGGCGGGCCGAGTATGCTCGCGGCCGGCACAGCTGTCGCCGGGGCTGGTTATCTGGCGCTTGGCGCAAGCTCAACCTTCGCCATACTGGTCTTCGCGCTTATCCTCGGGGGCGTCGGATCGAGCACCCAACATCCGATTGCATCGAGTCTCGTCGCCGCAGCTTATCAGGGGCCGCGCTCGCGCGGCGCGATTGGCACCTACAATTTTGCCGGAGATCTCGGCAAGATGGCGTTGCCAGCGATCACCGCTGGTATGATTGTGGTGATGTCCTGGCGTTTGGCGGCGGGAGCGGTGGGTATTGCTGCATTGCTGGGCGCCGGTGCCATTCTGCTTGCGCCGTGGAGGGTGCCCGCGGCAGCGGACAAGCGCACTGATGCGCAACCGTCGAAGGGTAAAACCGACGAGCGCATCGATCTGTCGCGCAGCGGCTTCGCCCTGCTTCTCGCCATCGGCGTCATCGATAGTGCGACGCGGATGGGCTTTCTCACCTTTCTGCCGTTTCTATTGCGGGCAAAAGGTGCCGGGCTTCCGGAAATTGGCGTCGCGCTAACACTAGTCTTCGCCGGCGGTGCTGCCGGCAAGCTCGTCTGCGGCTTCGTCGGGGCGCGGCTCGGGGTATTGAAGACGGTACTGATCACCGAAGGGGCCACAGCGGCGGGCATCCTGGCCCTTCTTCCGGTGCCGATCGGTGTCGCGTTGGCATTGTTGCCGATCATCGGCGTGGCGCTTAATGGCACGTCATCGGTGCTCTACGGCACCGTGCCCGAGCTCGTATCTGCCGAGCGTCGGGAAAGTGCCTTTGGCGTTTTCTACACCGCGACGATCGGCGCTGGAGCGTTGTCGCCGGCGCTATATGGACTGATCGGGGACGCGATAAGCCTCCGTATGGCCATGCAGCTCGTCGCCGCGGTCGTTTTATTAACGCTCCCGCTGGCCTGGCGCTTGCGCCGCGCCCTCGAAGCGCAGAAATGAGATGCCGCAGGTGGTAATGGGGTGAAGACCCACCGCGCGATCGTCGTCGCGGGGCTCGGGACGACGCAGACTATCGCTTGGGCTTCGACTGTTGTTGTCGGTAAAAGCATCCTCCTCCACGGTACCTTGCTACGGGCAAAGACGCCAAAATCGGTGGCGAGCTGCTGTTCGAGATTGAGCCGGACACCGCCCTTGGTGCGAAAACTACGGACCGCGCCGGTCGACGGCGTAGTGCCAGTAGTCCCGCTCAGAGAGATTGCGTCGAGATAGGTTCCGAGATTGCCGCGGGTGAGGCAATAGAGGAGCTTGAGCTTGCCGGGCTGATCCCACAGCGTATGCCTCTCTTCCAGCTCGGTCGCGAATTGCCCCTGGCTGAAGCCCTGGGACAGGGCGATCGTATTCGGCGCTCGCGACAGATCCAACACGCCGGCGCGGACGGTCCACCAGTCCTGGTACCACTCGCCCGCCGCGCCGTACGTGTAGCCCCACACGTTCGCCGTGTAGTCGAATGCGCCTTGATCGATGATCGACCTCGCTTATGAAAGCGAAGTCACCGGCTTTGCAGCATCCTCGCGGGAGGAGCGGCACTCGTGTGCCAAGCCACTGTCATTGCGTGGCGATGATTTGCGGTCCTGCGATGCGGCGACAATCAGGGCGCGACACCAGAGCTCTCGCGCCGATGGAGTCCACAAGCGCGATCGCCGTGCTTGCCGACGGGTAGGGGTCGAGGGCGGGGCCGCCATGGTCAGGTTCCACTCGTAGCGAGCGTAACAATGCGCAAGAGCACGAGCCCCGCCGCGACGATCAGATAGACGCGCAAGACAAACAGCCAGATCCGATTGAGGGCGGTCAGCGGTCGCGGTGGCAGTTCAGGCAGCGGCGGCATCCGCCACGTATTACGCAGTGACCGTCGGACTGGCTCGACGGGTGCTTCGACAGGAAGGCGGATGCGGCCGAAGGCGAGATAAATGACCAGCGCAGCGAGGGTGCCGCCGACCAGTATGGCGACGATGGTTGCCCCACTCATCTCGGGGTAGAGGACCGACGCCGTCAGAATGATAGACAGCATGACCAGGACGGCGATCACCGCCCCGGTGAACAGATTGAGGCCTCGCGTGTTCACCCAAGGGCCGAGTACGGCTTTGTCATTGCATAGCAGCAATAGGAACACAGTCGCGCTCGGCAGCAGAACGCAGGCAAGGGTCTGGACGGCATTGGTCAGCGGACCAAGCGGAGTTCCCGGCGTCAGGACCAGTGCAGCAGCGAGAGTGATGAGACCGCAGTACACCCCATAGAACGCCTTAGCCTCGGTCGGCTTGCGGTGCAGCGAGTGGCGCGGATCGAGCACATCGCCGAACGCGTAGGCGGTCGACAGCGACACTGCGGCGGTCCCGATCATACAGGCATCGAGAAGCGCCAACGCGAACAGCACCGCCGGAACCTTCCCGAAATAACTTTCGAGACCAACGGCGACCCCTCTGGCGTCGCTGAACGCGCCAAATTCTGGTCGTCCGGCAAAGGTGGCAGCAGCCATCGCCATCAGAGCTACTGCGCCAACCGTCACGAACACAATTCCGATCCACAGATTTGCGCGCTCATAAGAGATGAAGCGCGGTGAAATTCGCTTGTCGATGACGTAACTCTGCTGAAAGAACAGCTGCCATGGCGCCACGGTGGTGCCGACAATGGCGATGACCAGCAGCATCACTTCATTCAATCGGCCTCCGTGAAGGCTCTGCTGCGGCAGCTGCGGAACTAGAAAGTCGCCGAGCATCTGACTCACGGGCGGATGCACTATCAGAAACACCGGAACGAGCAGCAGGCTGCCAACGACAAGGAGTAGCGAGAAGCGCTCGAATCGCCGAAAATTAGCGGTGCCGGCCGCAACCATGATCAACACGGCTGCAACTAAGACGCCGAGCGGCTTTGAAACGCCGAGATAGCCGAGCGCCAGGCTGATGCCGATAAACTCGGTGACGATTGTCAATGCGTTGAGCAGAAACAGGTCGATGACGCTGAAAGCGCCCCAGAACTTGCCGAAGCGCTCGAGGATCAGACGGACATGCCCGACCCCAGACACCGCGCCGAGACGCAACACCATCTCTTGGTTGACGTATAGCACCGGGATCAAGAGCGCGAGCGTCCACAACAGCGTCGTGCCGTATTCCTGCCCAGCCTGCGTATAGGTGCTGAAGGCGCCGGCGTCGTTGTCGCCGACCATGACAATGAGCCCCGGCCCGAGGATCGCCAGCAATGTCTTGAGCTTGGCGACCCAACCGATGCGGGGAGCCACATCGCCGTGCAGGATCGTGCCGAGCGCGCCGTTGATGTGGCCGATATGGGCGTCATCGAGCACCGCGGCGCGGGGCGCCGGCGCGACGAATTCGCTGACGGAGGACATCGCTCCCTCCCTCACCGGCCGCATTCGGCCGGCGCGTGGCCGCCGGCCGATTTCGGCAGTTTTTCAGCGATGCCGAGCGTGTCGGCGCGCCGGCGCATCTCGGCCCATACCTCGTCGGGGGTGATCCCGCATTCGTGCCACAGCACAACCAGCTGGTAGATCAAATCGGCGCTCTCGCGGACCACGCTGCGGGAACGGTGGCGCGCGGCGGCGAGAGCGATCTCGCCGGCCTCCTCGATCAATTTTTGCGCGATCTTGCTCCGCCCACCGGCGAGCAGGCGCGCCGTGCGCGGATGGTCTTTTTCGTTGACGCAATCCAGGGCGTCGTAAAGGCGGGCTATTTCTGCCGCGTCCGCTTGGATATCAGTATCATCGCCGGAAAACACCGCCTCGACGGCGGTTTCGTGCCTTACCAGGGCAGCCATGTCTCATCCCTCCATTCCCAGGTTGGTGCTATGCCGACCCGGGTGGAGTGGCGGACTGCCCCTAGCGGCGGACCTCCTTTGCGATCACAGCAATCGGTCCGGCCGAGGGACCCCGACGCATCACCCGGGGCGGGGGGCCCGAAGAGCCTGTCGCGACGAGGCGACTTGGAGGCTCCGCGGACGTGTGGCTAGATCGAGGTTCCATCGTTCCGTTGCTATTGCACGCACATCCTTGGGCGAGACGTCCAAAGATACCGTGCCAGGTATGCTCTTTCGACCCGGTTGTCAATGGCAAAGATTTCGAGATCGGATCGATTCCAAGCCCTTAAGTGTTGATTGAGAGCCGCGGACAGGCGGCTCAGTGTGCGGGGCGTGGAGCGTTCCCTAACCGCGTATAATCTCTTTGCAATCCGATTCAGGCGCAGCGCTCTACTTCGATCGTCACGTGGCTGAGGCCGGCCAAATTGGCCAATCGTCTCTTGTAGAAGCTGGGCGCCCGAGGTTCGTGTGAGACGATTGTCGCCACAACGGCATTGTGTCCGGGCCCCACTCGCCAGAGATGCAGGTCGGCGACACGATCGGAGCCCTGCTCGAGGCATTCCTGGATCGAGCCGACAAGCTCAGTGTTCGGGCGCATATCCAGCAGCACGGCGCCGGTGGCGCGCATTAGAGCAAAGGCCCAGTTCGAGATCACCGCAGCCCCGATGATGCCCATTGCCGCATCGATCCACAGCCACTCAAGTTCACGGGCGATGATTAGCCCGACGACGGCAAGGATCGAAACCGCCGCGTCGGCTAAGACATGGACATACGCCGCACGCAGATTGAGATCCCGGTTATGGCGGTGGTCGTGGCCATGATCATTACTATTGTGAACGTGCTCATCCCTCAGCAACCAGGCGCTTAGCAGATTGACGCCAAGCCCCAGTGCCGCAATCGGGATCGCGTCATTGAAGGCGATTGGTACTGGATGCAACAAACGCGCCACGCTCTTGTATGCGATTAGCAATGCGATCATTGCCAGCACGATTGCGCTCGTGAGCCCCGCCAGATCTCCAAACTTGCCTGTTCCAAAGGTAAAGCGCCGATCGTTGGCGCGCCGGCGGGCAAAAGCATATGCAATCGCGGCGATAAGGAGCGCTGCGGCGTGCGTGGACATGTGAAGACCGTCCGCGACGAGCGCCATCGATCGAAACAGGATCCCCCCGACGATCTCGGCCACCATCATCGCGCAGCACAGCGCGACCACCATTCTCGTGCGACGCTCGTTGCGCGCGTGGTCCGCACCCAGGAAGATGTGGTCATGTTTCCAACTTTCCATCGATTCGGCATGCATCGGCTAGGTCCGCGTGTCGCTTCTAGATACCTCCTTTATAATGCCCTCAGCGGAAAGGGTCGATCAGTGAAGCTGCAGAGCAAAAACCGATACGGGACCGCGGTCACGGTTGTAAGCCGGATGGTTGATAAACTGGTAGCCGGCCCTAAAGTGGGCAAAGCTAGTAATTTCGACCCGGTAGTATGCCTCCAGAATCTGCTCCGGGCCGGCATTTGGCAGTTGGCCGTCGCCAATTATCCCGCCCAGACCACCAGCGGCGAGATACAGCTTGCCCTGATGCGAGATCCGATTGGCTGCGCCGGCCAACCCCACAGTGTCATCCGGCCGCCCCCAGCGCGAGCCGGTCAGTGATAGCCCCCCCGAGATTGATTGATTGATATCCGTAAAGGCATCCTCCTCGACGGTGCCTTGGGAAATGCTGGCGCGAGCAAAAACCCCAAAATCAGAGGCTAGCTGCTGCTCCAGATTGAGCCCAAAGCCGTCCTTGGTGCGAAAACTGCGGACGGCGCCGGTTGACGGTATTGTACCGGTAGCCTCTCCGAAGCTGATCGCATCGAGATACGTTCCGAGATTGCCGCGGGTCAGCCAATAGAGGGTTTTGAGCTTGCCAGGTTGACCCCAAAGCGTATGCCTCTCCTCCAGCTCGGTCACGAACTGCTCTTGGCCGAAGCCATGGGACAGCGCGACCGAGTTCGGTGCTTGCGCTAGGTCGAACACGCCGGCCCTGGCGGTCCAACAATCCTGGTACCATTCGACCGCGCCGCCGTAAGTGTAACCCCATACATTGGCGGCATAGTCGAAGGCACCCAGATCAATGATCGACCAGTTGAGAAAGTCGTTGCGCGGGTCGTGCGCATAGACATTGGTGTCGAAGATGTCGACGATCGAATATTTGCCAATCGCGAAAACCAGGCGATTGGCGGTCTGCGTGCCACCGAGTTGATTGAGGTCGGGTTCGAGCTTTTGAGGCTCGCCGCCCAAATCGATGGTTTGGCGCAGAAACCCGCGCTGGACTAAAACATAGGGTTCCGCCTTACCGAGTTTGTAGGCTTCCCCACTGGGATATCCCGCTACGCCAAAGGTGTTGCTTAAGCCAAATCCTTGGTCGACTTCAGGATTGAACCAGATTTCGGCACCCGACCAAGGCCGCAGACCGGCATAGAGTGTCGCATCGATCGTTTCCCTGCCATTAGCGGCGGGACTCAGGCTCTGGGGTCCCTGATAGGGCGACCGGAAAGCAGGTTGTAACAGCCAAGTAAAAGTGCCCTGGCCGTGAATTGCCCAGGTCTCCGGCTGCACCTGCTCCGCCTGCTCCGGCGTGACCGGTATGCCTTCCGGTTGCGGCGTTGGACCAACCATTTGAGCACTGGCCACCATCGGCCAGCAGAGAAAGCCGATCGACAAGGTGGCGATGGCGGCCCCTGCTCTTAGAAGCATACCGCCCCAGGTATAATCTGCAAAACCACATCCTTGATGGTAGTTTTGTGGAGCAGCTTTCGTGTGGGGCCGGGTCTGTCGGATGCCGTAAGTGGTTATACCCGCACCCGTATCAATCATCGGCCGACCTGTCGATACCAAATTCGACGAAGCGATCCCGATCCATGTAACATCGAGCGAGAAGCGCTTGGTCGGGAGCAGACCCATGAGCCGCGTGAATGACGAGGGTTCGGCAAACCATCCGCTCCGCGACAAGCGCGGGCTGGTTAATCGGGTGCGCCGGCTGCGGGGCCAGGTGGATGCGATCGAACGCGCGCTTGCTGGTGAGGCGAGCTGTTCGGATCTGCTTCAGCGCATCACCGCGGCGCGCGGCGCAATAAACGGCTTGATGGCCGAGGTGCTGGAGGAACACGTGCGGGGGTATCTATCACCCGCCGACAGCGATGCCGACCCGCTTAAGGCGGACGCCGCCGAGGAGCTGATCGAAATCATTCATTCCTATCTGACCTAAAGCGCTTCTTTTATCTGTCGAGCTCTGCTAGAACTCCAGGGTCATTGGGGAGTAGTCGCCCGCGTTAACCGCGGGGCCTGTGTCAACACGCTTGGCCTGCGGCCATGGCACAGGCGGCAAGATCGGCTTGGCGAGACCTTTGGCATTGGTTCCCTGCACCGGGTTGGGCGGAGGGCGCCGTGCCAAGGTTCATTTCCCGCCCAACCCCCGACGGCACCGCCTGTGGAAGCTTTCCTGGTGTCAACCATCGTCGTCGGCCTCGCCGAGATCGGCGACAAGACGCAAATCCTATCGTTGATGCTCGCCGCGCGCTTCCTGCGTCCGGTGCCGATCATTTTCGGGATCTTCTTCGCCACGATCGCCAATCACGCCGCCGCCGGTTTGGCCGGCACCTTTTTCGGTGGCGTGCTGAGCGGACCGTGGATGCGATCGGTACTGGGGCTTTCATTCTTGAGTGTTGCGGTCTGGGCGCTGTTCCCGGACAAGTACGAGGGCGACGATCGGGCTATCAGCCGCTCGGGGGCATTCACCGCGACGCTGTGTGCTTTTTTCATCGCGGAAATCGGTGACAAGACGCAGATCGCCACGGTTGGCCTCGCCGCGCGGTTCGAGCAGTTCCTTCCGGTTGTCGTCGGCACGACACTCGGCATGATGCTGGCCAATATTCCAGCCGTCCTGATCGGAGACAGGATCGCCGACAAGCTCCCGGTAAGAGCGATCCGGATAACGGCCACGGTGGTGTTTGCCGCGCTCGGTATTCTGACCATCGTCGGAGGCGGTGGATGAGTGGATTGATGAGCTACTCCGCCCGTACCAAACGAAATTCCCGTACGGCCGATTTAAATCCCTGTTCGGCCCAATTAGTTCTCTGTTCGGTCGAATGAGTTCCCTGTTCGCTGGTCTAGGGAATTCGCCCTGTGGCGGCACGACAAAACAACGACTTACGGGTAGGATTTCCGGCGCGAAACGGTCGTGAACCCGGTTTTGGCAGTATCTTCCCGTCGAGCACGGAAACGGTGGTCGCGAGTTGACCCGGCATCGGCGAGTCCCTACGATCGAAGGCCGTTGGGTCGGTACGGATTGGGGTTCCCGATGATCAACACGCTCGCCGCTTCGAACAAAGCCGCTCCCGTCACAGATGTCCTTCTCCCGGCTTTGCTCGCCATTCTGCTCGGGGTGGCCGTCGTTTGGGGCGTGGGGTTCGCCAGTCCCACAACCATCCACAACGCGGCCCATGACGCGAGGCATGCCTTCGCCTTCCCCTGCCACTGACCGCCGCGTCCGTGTTTCAACGGATCTTCCTGACCGCCTTGATCGCCGGAGCGGTCGCGGGGTTGTTCGCCGCCGGCGTCCAGCGGATCAAGATCATCCCTCTGATCGAGCGCGCCGAGGTTTATGAGGCGGGCGAAGCGCATGGCGGAGATGCGGGAGCGGGCCTGCCGGAAGCATGGCAGCCCCAAGCCGGCCTCGAACGAGCCGGGTATACGGCGCTGGCCGATGTCCTGGCCGGCATTGGCTTTGCGCTTCTTCTGACCGGCGCGATCGCGCTGGCCGGCCTGCGGGGCTATGCGATCAATGCCAAGTGGGGGCTTTTATGGGGAGCGGCCGGCTTCACAGTGTTTGCGCTCGCACCCGCGCTCGGGCTTCCTCCGTTACCTCCCGGAATGGAAGCTGCCGGCCTCGCCCAGCGTCAGGTGTGGTGGATCGCTACTGCAGCCACAACCGCATTCGGTCTCGTGCTCATTCTTTTTCCGAGGCGGCTCGTCTACCCGGTGATCGGAGTGGGTTTTTTGATACTGCCGCACCTGATTGGCGCGCCCGAGCCGCCCGAGATTGGCGGAAGGGTGCCTTCCGGCATCGTTGCCGAATTCGTTGTCGCGTCATTAGCGGCCGCCGGATTGTTCTGGCTCTTGCTCGGAGCCATAACTGGATGGTTGTACCACCGCCTTGGGCGCGCGTGAGCGCGCGAACGCGCTAAAGCCGAGGTCGAAGAGATAGATCGGCAACAGCAGAGCAACAAAGCCGTCGCCAAAGGCCCGCACGCCGCGCGCGGCCAGAACTCGGATCGCGTCGATCGAGGCTCCCTCCGGCCTCGGCCGCCGCCATTGATCACCCGTCGGCGACGGACCCTGCATGCTCTCAGCGATGACGAGCCCAACTCCGACATCAGCACCGAGCCCGATAACGCGTATGAGGATCAATCATTCAGACTTATCTTGTCATCAGATCAGTACCTGACATGAAGCGGCCTGGCGAGTACACCCGACAAGATATCCGGCCCTTTTGTCACGCCAAAGGCGAAGGTGACTCCGGCGCGAATCTCGCCCGTCGTGTGCTCGTTAACACGCGCGCCGCGTATCGCGAAGTCGACCGCTAGATTGTCCCGGACCTGCCCGATTGCTCCCACGAGGGCGGACCCGGTTCGAACAGGCTAACATCGCTCTCATAAAAGGTTTCGGCGACCGGCCGCACGGGCCAGTCATGCGGACCCTCGATGATGGTGTCGAGAAAGTAATCAGCGTGCCGCTCTCGGGTAAGCTCAATTTGAGCATTGAGGTGGAGCGTTCCCCAGTCCCAGCGTTGGGAGGCGATGCCGGTGAGGATCGCTCCAGTCCCATGTTCGTCATTGATCCCCGGCAATAAGATGCCGAATTCGGTCGCGATACTGGCCCCGGTTTCTCCTGCAGGCTGCCCTCGCGCCACACGCGCTTCAGAAGAGCCTCGGCTTCAATAAGGCTCGTCCCGGGGAAGCCGCCGGTAAGACCATGAGCGACATCGCCCTCAAGCGATGCTTCCCAGTCCGGGGCGAAGCCGTAATTGATCCTGAGATCAGGCGCAAACAGCTCGCGCTCGGGGGCTTCGCAAATGTACTCGACGGGGCCGAGCTCGATTTCTATCTCGCCCGTTTCCGCTACGGTGGCATCGGTGCCGTCGAATGGCTGGTAGGCCTGTGCCGCGCCGTCCCAACAAACAATCATCGCCGCAGCTGTGAACGCCGCTACGGGCTCGACCGCCTTCATGGAGTCGGCTCGAACACCCAAATCGCGGCCGGTTCGACTGACCTCGCCCGCACGGCCACGAAGAGCCGGTTGAGTTCGGGCACAAACAGTGAGGTCCGTGCTCCCGGCACCGTCGGCACGCGCGCAAGCCGCCGATAGCCGACCTCGCCCGGCTCGATCACATCGATCACCCCTTCGCCGCAGCTTACATAGATGCGATGGCGCCGAGCGTCCACGAAGACGTCGTCGGCGTCGCCGCACGTGTCAAGCTTGGCGACGACATGTCCGTCTCGGGTGGACAGTGCCATCAAGATCGGCGGGCTGCGGAAGACGACCAGGACCCGATGCGCCTCGCCGTCGATCGCCATCGGGAAATTCGCTCCCGCATCTCGCATCGGCA
>Ga0306917_10000691_pt1 | contig 14782 bp, 12 predicted proteins | sample tim00Cox00000000_FD_203313 | JGI IMG/M metagenome (GOLD analysis project Ga0306917, IMG submission 203313) | Lab enrichment of tropical soil microbial communities from Luquillo Experimental Forest, Puerto Rico - timezero.00C.oxic.00.000.000 (v2)... | ecosystem: Environmental > Terrestrial >... | reverse complement strand
GAATACGCCCAAAGACGGCGCACAGTCGCTGCGCGCGCGCGCACCCTGTCGCTGGCTGACGAAATTTCTATTCCATTTCTCCATGCGCCAACCCCTTGTTCAGACGTTCCCTAGATCAATACCTTTCCAGCCATAGAGCCCTGTGGCAACGCCCACATTGAAGGTCATCGTAAGAGGCGTCAACAGTGGCGGATTCCAATGTCCGATCGGTGTCAATTCATCGATCACGTTCTGATGACAGTCGTAGACGGTCAGCTCAGGACCTAGAACGGCGGTTGGGATTGCCACATAATAAATATCCATAGCATTTCCCGCAAATTCGATACCAACCCCCCATTCGGCAGCATTCATAGGAACGGTCGCCGTCACTGACGCAAACTGAAACGGACTGATGTCTCGTCCACCGCATCGACTATTGGATGATGATAACCGCTCACCGACTCGAAAATATATGGCCGCCAAGTATTCCTACGCCCCTGCGCCGACTTAGGGTATACCAACGCGCCAAATGAAACCACCCGGCCCTGATACTTGGGCAGTTGTGCCGGTGGACAAGTCCAACTCAGCGTTTCCGCCACTGATTGGTCCTTGCGGACACCCATCGTTCGAATTGCGCCGGCGCAGGTGTTTTCCGCAAAATCGTCAGCCCAAACAGTCATAGAGGGAGTTTTCTTCCACCCGTCCGCGGCATTGCCGGTTCCAATTTGGCCTAGATCCCCCGGACAAATCGGACGCGCCGTGACACCATTAAGTACGCTCCTCGGTGTCACGCCCCCGAGCGGTGCAACCACAACGAACGAGGTATCGGGAACCAAGCTCACAACACGGACGGCAGTTGGAGTCGAGATAAAACCAGGACCGTCGTAACCCCATTGGAAGCCGCCGCCTTCTATTAACACCAAATCGCCATTCTTCAATTGCTGCGTATTTTTAGTATAAAAGGTTGGATTGTTATTTAAGACGTCAAATCGATCACATACTATCGGATATTGCGTTCCCGTTCCCTCGCGGTTCATCTTCGTGACGCAATACAGACGCCACGCCTTGTCATTTTCGTTCCAAAACGCACCGGCAAGAGCAGACCAAACCTGCCATTGAACATTTGGCAAGATATTTTCCGGGGTTTGTCCGGACTTCGAAGTGGCGGCATCCGCCGCTTCCGTAAGTGGGAACTTTGCACTTGTTTTAAAGGATGTTCTCCCGAACATACCCGTTATTGCAATCGCTCCAAGTGTTCGGCGGGAAACCTTTTCAGTGCTCAACACCTTTGCCATCGCAAAACTCCGCAATACAGACTAAATTGAGGGAACCCGTTTCACACCGACGCACGATCCCGCGGCTAGTGGCCCAGCATTGAGTGCATTAAATGGCAACCGCTGTCGAGGAAGACAGGCGCCGAAGCGGACCCGAAAATAGGACCGAGGGGCTATCAATGCGGCATTGATCAAACGCCACAAGACTTTGCTCAGGCCACTGGGCAGTTCGGATGTGTGTTGTCACAGGCGCGGCAGAACAGTTTTGCCAACCGCGTCGGTGGGTGCGGTTGCCTTGGCGGTGAAAGACGCCGGGAACCTCGACGCTAGGTTTAGCAGCAAGCAGGCTCTGCAGGACGCGCTCAAGGCCCGATATGTCGACGTTGGGTGAATTCTGACCGTTTCGGTCGATGTTGAAGGGCGAATTAGGAGGAACATTACAACATTTTTCGGCGTTTGGTGCGCGTATGCGCCGATACCTGGGCTTGGGTTCATCAGAACCATCATCTAGGATATGAAGGCGCACGCCGTGGCCTGGCGCGGTGCGCCGCTCTGGTCACCGGCGCAGGGGTAGCGCCAGACGATCGGCAGCCCGTGAGTGGCATTGACGAGAAATTGGCTCTGAACGTCACCGCGCTCGTGTAACCAGAAACGGCGCAAGCTGGCTGCACACCACTGTCGCTGTAAAAAGTGGTGCCGTCAAAAATAATATCGGCGGGATAGGAGTTCGAGCCCTTGACCGTGACAGCGTTCACCGAAACGATCGCCTGACCGCTGGCATTACTCCCCCAGCTCGCATTACCGCCGTAAAACCGCGCACCTACGATGCCGCCGAACCACAGCGCGGCATCACTACCAAAGTTGTGGAACTCGCTTCCGGTGACCGTCCAATCTGAAGGGAATTGATCGTTCGCATTGTCGATTGACACGAAGGCTGAAGCAGCGCCGAAAAAATTGTTCCCAGTGAAAATCGCTGTGATCGCACCATGCTGATAGTTGTAGAACTGGCAGTACTCGATATTGCTTGACGCAACACTAAGAACGTAGATGGCCGCCAACGAAAAATAACCATCAACACGGACGCGGTCGCACGCGAAGACATCAGATGCTGCGCTGCCGGACATCTGGGCGCTCAGAATGCCGGTACTCGGGACGACGTTCGGCGTGCAATACCCGCAGATGCGGAATTTCGATAGCGTAACGTTCCACGATCCAGTGAGATCAATAATATTGACACCCGATTTATTCGGCCAAAGTTGGCTCAGCTCCAACCCCTGGCCCTCGATTACCAAACCGCGTGGCTTGGGGCCGTTCGGGGCGTCCACGTGGTTGGTGCCGTCTAGGTTGGAAACGTGGCAGATGCCAGCTGGTAAAATGACATGATTGTGCTCGTTGATCGCGGCCTGGATCACCTCCGTGTCGTCTGGCCCTGTGCAAGTGACCAATTGTGCATGAGCAGATTTTACTGTGATCAAAAAGGCCCCAATGGCTAAGAGCGGCGCGACGAGTTTCATCGAGTGCGACCTTCTATAGCGACAACATGTCAAGTGTAGTGTAAAGATCTGTCTGAGAGGAATGTTACATGTGTGGTCGTGCCCGCCTTGCCTCCGATGTGAGCGAAATCAAGCTCGTCTTCTCGATCGCGCCCGAGCGGCCGCTGCCGAAGATCGCGGCAAGCTGGAATGTGGCACCGACCGATCCGCCGCCGATCGTCCATTACGACCCAAGGCCGGCCAACGCAGTCTCGAGAAGCGCTACCGGTACGTGTACTGAGAATTGGCTGCTCCAGGCCGAAAACAATCGTTCAAGGAGATCACGTCATCGATACGGGGACAAGCCGATTTCGGGAATCCGGATCATCGACATGATTGAGTCGCTTGACCCCAAAATTCGAGGATGGGAACCCGCATAGGATTCCTCGGCTGGCTACCCTATCAGGGATTTGGCATCCCCGTCTTTTTGTCTTTTTGACCATTCCGTAATGTCAGGGGACGGGGACCGGCGAGCCGCCCTCGAGACCATCGCGGGACACCAGTTAGCGGGCTTGTCGTGTGTGGATTGGACGATTGGACTGCTCTTTGCATGAGCCGTTTCGGACGAGGCTTATCCCGTTGTCCCAGGTGACACTAGATATGGTAAGATAGCTTCCCGGCGGCGCGACGGGGCTTTGAGTGGCTAGAGCGCGATCCATGAACGAATTCCAGGACATTATCGGCCGCGACAACCCGCGCAAAGGAGTCGCCACCGTGCGGCGGCAGCCACGGCGGCGCAAGACCGCCACCGGCACCCGGCAGGACGGATCAAGCCCTAGATATTGATGAACCTGGGACAACGGGATAAGCCTATTTTGGACAGCCGCCGGGCCGACACCTCTTTCTGTATAAAGGGCTCTTTCGCGAATGGGTAAGACGTTCGCGGAAGCTTGGCTCGCGAGCGCATGCGTCATTGATTGTTAATTGTATTCTTTAGTGCTTTGAGTTTGTTTATCCTATACCATAAGAAAGGGTTGTCGTTTCCGCTGGTTGCAATCTTCGGTAAATCTCGTGCTACGACGTTTACGAGCGTATCGCCGCCCGCACGTGCTAGCGATGGCAGATTTATTAATAAACTCGTTTGATCCAACAATTCAGCAGCAATATGCCCACTCTTATCCAAACCGGCCTGTAGAAAATATCTCATTACATCGCTACTAATGAGGTATTCAAAGCCCGAGCTGAAATCGGTTTTATCGCCTTGGCATTCCTGAACATCAACAGTCGTCGACATATCTCGCCTCGTTTCGCCAGCGCCGTCAATAGTTGCGAGCCTTTTCAAAGGATCGCTAAAGTAATTATTTTCGACCCTACTAGGGCCACCGCTATTGAAAATACGAAAATAGTACGAGAATAAATCGAACAGGTTGCCCGGATTCTGCGGCTCATCCACCCATCGAGGCTCATACGCTGGCCGAGGCTCTTCCACTCGGGACTTTGTGTGTCGGCACGTGGAACGACCAGGACGCCCGTATAAAGCGGCTCTGACCTTATCATCGTATGCGCTTGGGCCGGGTAAGGTGAGTGCCACCAGACCTCTGATTGCCGCGACGGTTCCATCGAGATCCAGCATAGAGTTGTAGAGCTCACTACCGTCCAGCTGGGACTCTTGAAGAAGGGCCGTATGCTGAGCCATAAGCAGCTCGTCCAAGCGGTTTTCAACTTGCGTGGTGATAATTGGAGAGCGCACAACGACGTGTGGCGATAGCGCTACTTGCGCTTCGAGGAATTTTTGCCAATCAAACTGCATTTCTGGAATACCAGGAACATGATTTACGTACGGACGCAGATATTTGCACGCTGCCGAAGCCAAATGAGAACAATTCCATAAGAACAGCGTGGTCTTTTCTCCGTCTTGGTATACCTGCAGGGCAACTGGCTTCTTAGGCGGGGTCGCGCCGCCCGACTTCACTAGGTAAGCAAAAACTGTAGCGATTGGCTCACCCCACACCGAAGCCGCATCGGAACTGGCGTCAACAAAATCGGGTTGATAAACGTCTGGGAAATATCTAAGAGCGAGTTCGCCAAAGCCAACAAGCTCAATTGCTACTAAAGAATTGTCAAAAGAAATCAAGGTCCACACATAATCTTTAGCACTCAACGGGCCGAACGGGATGCCGTCTCCAAGCGACGCATTTTTTTCCTGCTCACGCAAGTTGGCGGGACCAGGAGGATATGGGGGCCAATCGGTATTTACTACCGGCCAATTTCCCGCAAATTGTACGTCTCGTTTCGTAAGTTCGGGTCGAAAATCTGCGACTATCTTTGCGAGCTCAGGAGGCGATAGCCACGCTGCTTTCGCCTTCCGTTCTGTCAACACGCGCTGTCTAACTTGGCCTGCCGCTTGTCCTACTTGCTGTGCCGCATGATTATAATCTTCGACCAACGAGAATAAGGTCGAAAGGTATTTATCTCCAGACCCTGGAATAGTTACAGAAAAATCTCGATTGATTGCTACACCCTCGGATATTAATTCGTCTAATATCTTGGAAGGTTTTCGCCGAAATATTTCCGTGTTCTCAGTAGCTAATCTGACGTATGCATCAACAGCAGTTGCCCACCGCACCGGGTTGGCGCGGCGATCGGGCAGAGGGTAACCTCCGCGTTCCTTGGCAAGAGCCAAAAACAAGTTAACGTTACCGGACCAGTCTCCCGACAACAGAGTATGCGTCGCAAAGTCTCTTCCGGTCATTCCGGGTTTCCATTGCCCGCTGACGGGTTCGGCCTTCGCAAGATCTACGAAATGGGCAATGTCGAAAGTGCACGTATCGTATGCGTCCTCGGTTAGAGGTTTTCCCGTCGCGGCCTCATGCCCGAGGCACTCCTTCATCCGTCGCTCAAATGGTTCGTCAAGAATCACCTCCAGATATCCGGTCAATCGGACCTCTATTTCGTCGAGGCGAAAAAGCGTTCGAGCAAGCGCCCCCTTTATTTGCTGCAAGTCCAGCGACGCGCCGTAAAGCTGCGAGGCAATCTGACCGAATTGATCTACCATCTCGGCAAAAATCTGAGCAAGACCAAGGTCTATTCGATCAAAGCGCTCTCGGGTCTCTCTGCCAATTGTAACGCCAACTCTTTTATCTGACCTGAAATCACTTCATCGGCAGATGGACCTGTTTTCCCAAATGACTCCACGAGTGAAAAAAATATCGCAGCATAATTCATTGATAACATGGCCGATGCCATCGTAGAAGCTTGACTTCCACCAGCAAACGCCGTGTTGAACTGATCCGTTACGGTTTTGAAATTTATAATAGCGTTTCCTATTGCATTTAATTGCTGCGCGGTTCGTTTGTCCGCGATTAGTGATGTCAGTACAAATAGTGAGGACCGAAGACCCTCCATCTCGAATCGATCTTTTTCTTGTTCCTGTAATTTGCGTTGTCGTTCTAGCAACACGTCAAAGCCGGATGAGACATTCTCTGCTGGGACTGCAGAAGCGGAGACCCCGTTAGTTTGTGATATGGATTTTTCGATTGATATCAATCTGTTCTGCAGATTGTTTGTAGCGTGCTTTACAGTGTTATTCAATGTATCGAGACCGTTAACAAGATCTTGAATCTCCTTATTCTCGGCAAAGTCGGGATTTTCGCTCAATATTTGCTGGCCCGACTCGTCTATTTTTGCGTTGAAGATTGGAATGCCAAAGACTTCGTCCAAAACCTTCGCAAATGCGTTGTTGCGACGAGCAATGTCGTATAAACCCGACAGAACCGCCATCCTGTCAACATCTGTAGAAGCATAAGCATTATAGAAGTCTTTATTGTACATCTGCCATCTTTGGAGCTGCGCTGTCGGGCTATCAACAGTCCTAGTCAGTTCCTTTTGCAAAAAGTCACCGACGAGTTTATTCAAGGAGGGAAAATCTTTCAGGGCGTCGTAGACCCGATTGGCAAAATCAAACTGATCAGTCACAGGGGAGGCTGAAGCGAATGTCTTGTGTTCGGTTTCGCTATACCATCGGAACCAATTAAGGGATTTCCGAATGTCGTCCTCATTAATAGAGGTTTGCTTGGAGTAACCTTCATTTATTATGTTGAGGCTCCACCAGTAGGCGATATTGCCGGTTCTGTTGAGATGGTCGAAGGCGTTTCCCACCCATATGGACCGGTTGAATTCCTCTAAGGAGTTCGCGCGCGCGATGGGACTGGTCAATAAGAGCGCGGTGAGGAAAATGCCAGGAGCCTTCATGCGACATCCCCAGGTCTCGAAAGCAGCGCGATTTTGACCATCTTTGTACCACCGCAGCAACAAGGTTTGCTCGCTTCAGGTGGCGCATGGGGACCCGATCGAGCCTCATATTGGATAAAGGGGGTCTTTTGAATTTCGAATGCGTGATGTAGCGCCTGACAAGAGGCTTGGCGCGAGCAGATGGTCTTGAACTGCAGCCCATCGGTCCGCCGGTGGCGATTGTAGCCGGTGACGCTTGGCCCTTATAAAGCCTGGCCTTCCGGCCACCGCCTTCGGCGGCAAGGGCTTGACAAGGGCCAGCGCCCCGGCACCCGTTCCACCGTGCATTCGATGGCGAGGAGGGGCTGGATCGCCCATTTGCACCCACTCGTTTTTCAAAAGAGGCGATAAAGGAGAGGCAGCGGCGCGTCATGTTGATGACTCCATTTTTAGAGGCCGGTTAAAAGCGACTATGGCCGGGGAGGCGGTAAGGCCGTTCCGCCGGCATCTGCGTCACTGCTTGACGCGCGGCGAAGGTCGGCTGACCGATTCGAGAGCAGCCGTCGCCGCCGCCGGCGGGACCAGCGCCATCATCCCGACCGCACTGTTGAGGTCAGGGCCTACGCCCGTGCAAGCCGCCTGAGGGCGAGCCGTATAGAAGCGAGGGTGACGAAGGTGGCGAGGGTTTCGGCGAGGTTCTCGAAATCCTTGGCAAGCCGCCGGTCAGCGTCGGGAACCGCTGAATCTGCCTCCTAGCCGTCATTCGCCGCGCCTATAAGGTGCGGTCCAGTTGAGCGTAACGCCATCGTTCGTTCCGCGGACACCCCGTCTTAGGCGATCGGTAATCGATAGCGCCGGTCCCCGCCACCAGCTAACCTCTGTCCGAGAGACCTCAGAATAGCAAAGGAGAGGCATATGCATTTCGGCGGTGCGATGTTCTTTTTCAATTATTCGATGTCGGCGCTCGAGCTTGCCCGCGCGCTCGAGGAGCGAGGTTTCGAGTGCGTGTGGGCGCCCGAGCACTCGCATATCCTCTTGTCGCGCAAGACACCTTTCCCGGAGGTGGCGATTTACCCAAACCGTACTAACCAATCGTAGAAAAGCCCATGCTGGATAACTTGCCGGCCCCGTCCGTGCCGGCCCGCACCCTGGGCGAGTTCGCCTGCGGGCTCGCCTTTGAGCACATCCCGACCGCCGTCCTGGAGCGGGCCAAGCTCCTGATCCTCGATGCGCTTGGCTGCGGCATTGCCGCGAGCGCTTACGGCTTCGCGGATGCCGCCTTAGCCGGCGCGACCGCCCTTGGCGGGATCGGCCGATGCAGCGTTATCGGCCGCGCCGACCGCCTGCCGGTCCGGGATGCAGCGCTCGTCAATGGCATGTTGATCCACGGCCTCGATTTCGCCGACACCCACTTGGCCAGCATCGTCCATGCCACGGCCGCCTGCCTGCCCACCGCGCTCACCTTCGGCGAGGAACTGGGGGTCGACGGCCGTGGTTTATTGGTGGCCTACGCCGCGGGAATGGAGACCGCGATCCGTATCGGCGCGGCCGCTAAGGGCGGCTTCCACCACACCGGCTTTCATGCCACCGGCGTCGTCGCTCATTTCAGCGCCAGCGTCGTTGCCGCACGCCTGCTCGATCTCCCGTCTGAGGCCATCGTCGCCGCCCAGGGCATCGCCGCCAGCACCGCTTCCGGGGTCCAGGTCTTTCTGGAGGAAGGTGCGTGGACCAAGCGCATGCATCCGGGATGGGCCGCCGTTGCCGGCATCACCGCCGCCCGCCTGGCCCAGTACGGCTTCAAAGCGCCCACCCGGCCCTATGAGGGCAAGTTCGGCTTCTTCGATACCCACCTCCAGCACCCGCCGGCGCCGATCGACCTCCCAGCCGAGTTCGCCACTCTGGGGTCTGTCTGGGAACTCGCGCAGACCGCCGTCAAGCCCTATCCGGTCTGCCACTTCATCCATGGCTGCGCCGATGCGGCCATCGGGCTGTACGATGAGATCGACAGCGCCGATATCGTCCGCGCAGAGGCGCTTCTGCCGCGCGACACAATGCCCATCGTCGCCGAGCCGCAGCGAAAGCAAAATCCGCCCCGCCAACGAATACGAGGCCAAGTTCAGTGCCCCGTTCGTCGTCGCCACCTGCCTCATGAAGGGCGAATTCGGCCTCGCGGACCTGATGCCCGCCGCGCTGGAGGATCCGGCCGTCCTCGACCTCGCCGCTCGCATCGCCTGCACGATCGACCCGGATTCTGTCTTCCCCACCTTCTTTTCGGGTGGCGTCCGCCTCTATCTACGCGACGGCCGCACCCTCTTTCGTCATGTCCGCGTCAATAGCGGCGCCGGTGAGCGCGCCCTCGGCGCGGACGGCATGTCCCGCAAGTTTCTGGCGTCTGCCACTCTCGTTCTTCCCCGCGATCAGGCCGAACGTATCCGCGACGCGGTCTTGACCCTTGAAGATCACACAGCCGCCCATCTTGCGTCCCTGCTGCGCAGCGAAGCTCCATCCCGCGGTTCGGAGAAGCGCTCATGACCCAATATGACGTTATCGTCGTTGGCGCCGGCAACGCTGCCCTGGCTGCCGCCGTTTCGGCCAAGGAGAACGGGGCCGAACACGTCGTGGTGCTCGAAAAAGCCCCCCGCGAGATGCGCGGAGGGAACACGCACTGGAGCGGTGGCGTGCTGCGCTTCGCCTTTGACGACCCGCGCGAGATCGGCGTGCTCCTGCCCCGTATCGAAGACGAAATGGAAGACTTCTATGACGGCATCCAGCCCTACACCTTCGACGATTTCCATGGCGACTTGATGCGGGTCACGTCGGGCCAGACCGACGCGGTGCTGTCCCGCATCCTGGTGCAGAACTCCAAGGACACCGTGTTCTGGATGAACCGCGTCGGCAACATCCGGATGGAGCCGGCGACCAGTCTCACCGGCGTGCGTAAAGGCAACAAGATTATCTGGGCGCGCGGCTTGGTGGTGCGCGCCGCGCACGAGGGCGTCGGCCTTTCGCGGAGTTGGTTCGCGACCGTCGAGAAGATGGGCATCGAGATCCGTTACGGCGCCGCCGTTACCGCCATCCTGCAGGACGGCCATGGCCGTGCCTGCGGGGTGCGCGTGCGCGACGACGACGGCATCGCAGACGTTAACGGTCGAGCCGTCATCCTCGGCTGCGGCGGCTTCGAGGCCAACGTACACCCAGCATATCGGGCCGCTGGTCGGCGGCGCCAAGGTACGCGGGACCCCGTACAATCAGGGTGACGGCCTGCGCATGGCCATGGCCATCGGCGCTATGCCCTGGGGCCAATGGAGCGGCTGCCATGCCACCCCGATCTCCGCCGACTGGGGCAATTTCGCCCCGCGCGAACTCACCGACCGCAGCAACCGCCTCAGCTACCCCTATGGCGTGATGATCAACCGCCGCGGCCGGCGCTTTGTCGACGAGGGGGAGGACGGCGCCATGTTCACCTACGCCAAATACGGCCGGGCCATCCTCGCCGAGCCCGGCGCCAAGGCCTACCAGATCTTCGACTCACAGGTCGTCCACCTGCTCGAGCCGCGCTACGCCACCAGCGAGCCAATCACAGCCGACACGCTGGAGGACCTCGTCGCCCAGCTCGATATCGACGACAAGCCGCAAGCGATCCGCACGTTGCAAGAGTACAACGCGGCCGCGAAGCACGCCGCCGACGGCTTCGACCCCACCCGGAAGGACGGCCTTGCCACCAGCGGCCTGGCGATCGAGAAAACCAACTGGGCAGCCAAGCTCGAAAATCCGCCCTATTACGCCTATTCCGCCACCGGCGGCATCACCTTCACCTTCGGCGGTTTGCGGGTTGACGAGAACACCCAGGTGATCGGAACCGACTGGCGGCCGATCGGCGGCCTCTTCGCCTGCGGGGAGATGGTCGGCGGCCTCTTCTACGACAATTATCCGGCCGGCACCGGCCTCGTTTCCGGCGCCACCTTCGGCCGCATCGCCGGCCGCGCTGCGGCGAAGCACAGTTCGGCCGGCCGTGCCATGACGGGAGCGGCGGCATGAGCCAGACCATCATTCAGCGCCTGGCGGAGCGCGTCCATTCGTTTGGTGAAAAGAACCTCACCAAGCAGGCAATCGAGCTTTCCAGGACGGCGATCATCGACACGATCGGCGTGACACTTGCGGGTTCGGTGGAACCCTGCGCCGCTAATCTGCTGCGCACCCCCGGCGTCGCCGAGGCGCCGGGGCCGTGCACCCTCTTCGGCACGCACCATAAGACCTCGGCGCTCGACGCCACTTTCTTCAACGGCACGGCGTCGCACGCGCTCGACTACGACGATTTCAGCCAGCCGATGGGCGGCCATCAATCTGCACCCCTCGTAGCACCCCTTCTAGCGGTCGCCGAGGAGCGCCGTCTCTCCGGCGCGCAGCTCATCCAGTCCTACGTGGTCGGCGCCGAGACCGAGATCCGCCTGGCGCGCTCCGTCAACTTCCATCATTACGACAAGGGTTGGCACCCGACCGCAACGATGGGCGTCTTTGGCACCGCCGCCGCCGTTGGTCACATGATCGGCCTCGACGCGGAACGACTTTCCGTCGCTCTCGCCATCGCGGCCTCGTTCGCCTCTGGGGTGAAGGCCAATTTCGGCACCATGGTCAAACCTCTGCATGTCGGCCAGTGCGCCCGCAACGGCCTCCTCGCCGCCCTGCTCGCCGACGCGGGCTACGACGCCAACCCGGCCGTGCTCGAGCACAAGCAGGGGTTCTTCAATGCCTTCACCGGCCCCGGCAACTATGACGCCGACAAGATCTTCGAGCACTGGGCCGACCCGCTGGAAATCACCGGCAAGACCATGGGCCTCAAGCAGTTTCCCTGCTGCGGCAGTACCCACCCGGCCATCGCCATGATGCTGGCACTCCGCCAAGAGGAGCGTATCCGCGCTGACGACGTGGCGAAGATTGAGATCATGCCGCACCGTCGCCGCCTGCCGCATACCGACAACCCCAGCCCGCAGACGCCGCTCCAGGCCAAGTTTAGCGTGCAATATGCAGTCGCCCGCGCCCTGCTCGACGGCGCGGTGCGCATCGCGGATTTCGAGGGCGACGCGCACTTCGACACGCGCATCCGCCCGCTTCTGGCCAGGACCACCGCGTCAGCGCATCCAGACGTGGCCGACGACGCTGATGCACAGTTCAGCGCCGAGGTCCGCGTGACCTTGAATGACGGCCGCGTCCTCTCACGCCGCGTCGACGACATGGCCGGCCGCGGCGGAGACCACCCGATGTCGAGCGAAGAGCTATGGGAGAAATTTGACGACTGCGCCCGCCGCGCCCTGCCCAAAGAGGACATCATGCCGCTCTTCGAACGGCTGGAGACGCTGGAAAAGGCCGCCGACATCGGTGCCGTCACTCGCCTGTTGGTCAAGCGGCCCCCGCCCGGCGCGGTTACAGCAGCCGCAAAGCGGTCGGCCGCCCCAGGCAAAGGGAATACGCTGCTGGAAACGAGCTGGGTCCCTTGAGCCGGGGACGCCCCCATGTGCAAACGGATTGAGGGGTAACAGATCGGACCGGCTGGATGGGTGACATCTTGATCCAATTAGCATCAAGGATGTTGCGGTGGTTGGGCCTGTGGAGTTGTGGTGATCGCGTCAGCGATATCCATCAAATCCCCAGGCTTGATCACCCCCCGCAACGGACGCGGGCTGAGCCTGCCTCGCTGCGAATGGATGTAGCCCAGTTCGACGTCAGCATAACGCACCAGCCAGTCACCGCCCTCGGTCTCGCGGATGCCGACCGGCTCACCGATCGTGCTGGCTGCCGGCACCGGCAGCTCCGGATGGTGCTCAACCAGCTTCACCCGCAGCTTCTTTGGCCCTCAGTGCGGCCAGCGCTGGCGCAGTCCCAGCACCGCTTGCACCACTGCGACGTTATGCGCCTGACCGTGCTGCACCGGCGCGTGCGAGCGCTCCGCCAAACCCGCGGCGCCTTCCGAGATATACCGCCCGAGCCACTTGTAGCCGGTCTTCCGGCTGACCCCGTACTCACGGCACAGCACCGTCATCTCATCCTCGCCCGCCAAAACTCGAGCGATAAACTGCAATCTCTCGTCCATGTGACAGGTCGCTTTCCACGGCATCGGCAGGTCCCCCCTGCCGGCAGTTCAAACCTGTCACCCATCCATCCGGTCAATTCTGTTACCAATCTACTCGGTCCGTACAGGGGCGAGGGCTTCCAGTGGCACGGCGTCAAACGCGGCGACGCCTTCGCGTTTTACGCGGGCGATATCAGGGTCGAGGGACCGCACCCGTTCTCTTCGAGCGGCGGCAATCTGGGGAACGGGCGCACCCGTACGGCCATGTACACCGACAATATCGAGCAGCTCCGCGGCACGGTCGACGCGCGGCAGGTCAGGGTTCGGGCAGAGACGGCGCTGGCGTCATTCACCACGCCAAGCAGCGGCGGCTGGATCATGTTCGGTAAACACCCGAGCTGACGGCCTGTGACACTGGAGATCGCCGGCTCGTCGCGATCACTCTTCCTCGCGCGATATTGCGCCGCGAGCTAATCTCCAAGATCGGAAAGAAACCGCGCGAGGCCATGAATTCGTCATCGAACAGCAAACCAGCGTCGACCGAACTCACCGGTGGTGCGGGCTTTAGCTACGAGGACACCGTTGTTGCCTATTACCTGTCATCGCTCCTTCGCCGCGAACGAGCTGCAGGCCAATCGGGTTTCGTTACAAGCGTGGCGGTTCAACAGCAAGGCCATGGCAATCCGATGGATGACCTTGTCGTCGAATTCGATGATGTAGGTGCGAAAAGGGTCCTCGGCCTTCAAATAAAAAGATCAATCACGATCAGCGGTGCTGAATCGAACGACGAATTTCGGGGGATCATATCGGCCGCTGTCAAAACCCAAGCCCTTGAGTCTTTCACTAAGGGTACGGATGTGTGTGGTTTTTTCGTGGAGCACGTCGCTACCGACGGATTTCGTAGCCTGACTCGTTTGATCGATTGGGCGAAGGCAAGCACGGCAGGTGCAGACTTCGAGGCACGCTTTTTGTCGACGGGGACCGCTGCAGCGGATGAACAGAAGCTTAGAAGCAGTCTGCTGCCCGTCATCAGCGCGGCGAATGCCGACGAAGAAATCGACTTCTATCGGCATTTCGTCGCCCTTCATCTGCACGGCCTCGAAGAAGGTGGGGTGCTGAGGACGGAGGTCGTAAATCGCCTTCAAGAAATCGTCGCCGCAAATGAAGACGGTCAAGATATTTTGCTGCTCGATCGTCTCTGCCGCATCGCCCGCGAAGGATCGGGGAAGGCCACGAAGTGGACGCGCGCCTCACTGCTGGCGCAGCTTCGCGGGGCTGTCAGGTTAAAAGTCATCCCTTATCTCGGCGATGATATCCATCGTCTCAACACTTATTCATTGGAAGCGCTGAAGGTCGTCTCTGAGACGGTAGATGATTTTCACGTTGAACGAGAAGGACTTCAGCAAGACCTTACGAATCTGCTCGATCAACACAGGCTTGTTTCCATCGGCGGCTTGCCCGGATGCGGCAAATCAGCGATTCTGAAGCGCTTCGCCCACAGGGCATCGATCGCCGGGCCAATCCTTTTCCTGAAGAATGATCGCATTACCGGCACCGGCTGGAGCACGTTTGCAGCAAGTCTCGGCTTGTCACATACCAACGCTGTCCAATTGCTCCTGGAGATCGGGTCGACAGGGACACCCATTCTCTTCATCGACGGGATCGATCGCATACGGCCTGATCAGCAGGGGCTCGTTGTTGATCTTATTAACGCGATACAAAGCGAGCCGAACCTCAGTAACTGGAAGGTGCTGGTCAGC
>Ga0306917_10000669_pt1 | contig 14946 bp, 10 predicted proteins | sample tim00Cox00000000_FD_203313 | JGI IMG/M metagenome (GOLD analysis project Ga0306917, IMG submission 203313) | Lab enrichment of tropical soil microbial communities from Luquillo Experimental Forest, Puerto Rico - timezero.00C.oxic.00.000.000 (v2)... | ecosystem: Environmental > Terrestrial >... | reverse complement strand
CACGCGCGATCCACTGCGCACGAAACATTCGTCCGGGATCTCGCGTCGCGACCGCTTGTTCTGCACGGTCCCCCAGGCGATCGCGCCACCTGTCAGCTCGTCGGTTTTCGAACCGGGGAAAACCGGCCGCAGCCCGCTGAACTGGTCAATAATTGCCTGCGCCTGCTCATCCGTAATTACTGGCACCCACACCACACTCCGTGACGGCAACTCAAACCATGCGTCACAGTGTAAAAGTGTTTATTGGGCTAGTCGAAGGTAACAATCTCGGCCGAATTGGAGGCCTGATTTTTACCCTCGAGGCCAGTTTATTATGAACGGCAGCAGATTGACCGGGCCGGAGTGGCGGCGCCCCAACGCCGCTTTTAGGCGCAGACGAAAATTGTCGCCCATCGGCACTGTGATCGCCCATCCAAGGTATTTCACCGCGGCCGCGACAAACCGCTGCAGTTTCGCGTCCGCGCCATGGCCGTTCAGCATGACAAACAGGTCGTGCAAGGCGCAGAAACACCAAGTCTCGGCCTCTTCCCGCCGACGCGGCGGCGGGGCCTGCTCGATCATTAGGTAGATATCGCGAGCTGCGCTCGGAACGCGCCGCAGCCAGTCCCGCACCGCCGTCGTCACTTCGGCGCCAGCGCCAGCGAGCAATGTGTCAAGATATGATCCTCTCTCAAAATCGTCGTCCAAGATCCGCACGATCGTACCGACCGCTACAACGAGATCGTCCAGACTGACTTTGTGCTCGACCATTGCAGGCGCGTTGAGGGAAAGCGCCACAATGGGGTAGAGCGCGCGCAACCGATCAAGCCCGGCCCCTAGCGTCGCGATATTTTTGTCATCGTTCGGCAGCCCGCCCGCCCGCAGGATGTGAGCAAGCTCGGATGCGGGCGGCAACTCGTCTGTAACATCAGCCACGTTGCACCTCCGTGGCGCTTCCGTAAGGGGGCTGCGGCGGAGGCTGCTTTGCCGCCGCGACCTTCGCCATATCGGTGACGTTCGAGCTGGAGTTGGCCAGTCCCTCAGCGAGCGTCGCCAATTGATTAGCCAGCGCCCGGGCCTGCTCCCTGTCGCCGTGGACGTAATTCATGTAGGCCGCGTGCGACTTGTGCCCGGTGAGCGCCATGCCGACACGCGCATTGCTGACACTGTTTGCAGTCATTGTCGCAAACCAATGCCTGAGGGTGTGCAGCGTGCAACGCTCGACCTCGGCCCTGGCGGCAATACGGCTAAATGCCCTCTCGACCGTGGTGTAAGGCAGCGGTGCTGTTGGTATGGTGATAGCGCGGAATACGAAGTCGACCCCCGGCATGCGCTCCACACTGTCCAGCACCGCTAGGGCCGCGGCCGATATCGGTCTCCGCGAGAAGCCGGTCTTCGTGTCGGGCAGATGCAGTTCCATCTCGTCGCGACGGATCTCCTGCCAGCGCAGCCGCAGCAATTCGGAGATCCTGCATCCGGTGAGAATTGCGGCACGGATGGCGGCAAGGGCGTGAGAATGCTCGGTCAAGCCGCTCTCGGCCGCGTCGAGCGTCTTTATCAACGCACCGATCTCGCTCCCGGTCAGCAGCCGCTCGCGGCGGTTCACCTTAGGCGCGGCCACGCTTTCGAGCGGGTTGCCGAGTTCCCTCGGCCGCATGTTCCACTGCAAGGCTTTGCGGAACATGTGATGCAAGAGGCGGTAGAGATTGGCGGCCTCGGCCTTGCCGCCAATGACTTGGCCGGCCTCATCAAGCCGCAATGGTGCGCGAACAACCGCTCCCGCGTCGCGCTCGGTTACATCGTCAATCTTCAGACCCCCGATTGCCGGTTCGATCCGTCGCTTCCACAGTCGCGTTTTCTGGGCGATGGTGCGCGCCTTGTTTTCGATCGTCACGACTTCCTTGCTATAACGGTCCCATAGTTCCGCCACCGTCTGCCGCCGCCGTGCAAAAGCAGCCGCGTCCTCGACCCGCTGCCGCTCGGCCCGTTCATTGGCTGCGCGCTCTTCCTGCAACGTCCTTGGGCCTATGCCGGTGCGCTTGGCTTCTTGCAATCGGCTCAACTCCCCCTGTACGCGAGCGACGGTCCAGCCGTCCGAGGCTAGTCCGATGGGTTCGTCGATCTGCTTGCCATAGGGAGAGTGGCGGATGTAAAACCGGCGATCATGTCGAACGCCGTGTTTACGCTTGGTGACCGTCCGGTAGTAGACGCCTGGCGCCGCTCTTTTCATGGCCGCTCCAAATTTTGTCCCTAGTCGATCCCTAGATTCATGATGAAACCTAGTAGGGGCGCGTGACAGCTAGTGAGACACGATAGGCGCGGATTTCCTTGCTTGCAACAGGTATTGTGATGCGGCGTGAGGGCGCGTGAGCCTCTTGTAAACTAATATGTTATTAAATCTCCGTGCTCTGTGTGTACTCTGTGGTGAACTATGACCCGAACCGTCGCCCGCCTGCTCGCGGAAAGCTTCGAAGCGCATGATGTCGACCAAATCTATTGCGTGCCTGGCGAGAGTTATGTCGGACTTACCAGCGCGCTCATTGAACGCAATTCGATCCGCGTAATCGTCTGCCGCCACGAAGGCGGCGCCGGCTACATGGCAGTGGCGGATGGCAGGTTGCGCGACCGCGCAGGGGTGGTGATGGTGTCGCGCGGCCCTGGGCTATCGAACGCGATGGTCTCACTGCATTCGGCCTATCACGACGCGACGCCGGTAGTGATGCTGATCGGACAGGTCGAGCGCAGCGATTTTGGCCGGCTCGCATTGCAGGAACAAAACTACTCACGGCTGTTGTCGGACGTCACGAAGCTGGTCATCGAGGTCAACGCCCCGGAACAGGCCTCCGAGGCGATCGCCCGCGCCTTTCACGTTGCCGAGAGCGGCACCCCCGGGCCGGTGGCGGTGGTCGTGCCCGAGGACATCTTCGATGAGGAGACCGACGCGGAGCTTAATCCGCTTCGGCCGCGCGTTGCCTCGGCACCGCGCACCGAGGATCTCGATCGGCTCGTCACGATGCTGGCGAAGGCCGAACGACCGTTGGTGCTGGTCGGAGGCGCGCTGCTGGCCGACGCCGTCCACGACAACACAGTGTTCGCCGCTCTCAACCGGCTTGCCGAGGAATGGGTATTGCCGATCAACCCGACCCATCGCCGGCCACAGTTGTTCGATGCGACGCACCCGAATTACGGCGGCTATATGGGCATCCGCGTGCCGCCAGAGCTCATCGGCGAGATGAAGCGCGCCGATCTGATCGTGGCGCTGGGCGAGCGGCTGAGCGACTCGGTGAGCCAGTCCTACCGCTTCCCAGCGGCGCCGCAACCGCAGCTACCGTTGGTACACATCTGGCCGGATGCCAATGAGGTCGGCCGCGTCTGGCGCCCCGACCTTGGCATGCCGTGCAGCCCCTACGAGGTGATCAAGGCGCTGTTGCAGGACGGCGCGCCAGCCGATGCCGGCAAGCGCCGCGGCTGGGTCGAAGGTCTGCACGCCATCCACCGCAAATTGCTCGCCAAGGAATGGGAGCCGACCACAGACGGGGTCAATTTCGCCGCAATCGTCTGCGAAGTCGACAAGCACCTGGCGCCCGATGCTACGGTGACAACGGATGCCGGCAATTTCGCCAGCTTCGTGCACCGCTATATCGGCTTCCGGCAGAGCCAGATTTTTCTCGCCTCGGTGGTCGGTGCGATGGGCTCAGGCATGCCGATGGCGGTTGCAGCGGCATTGCGCCGGCCAGGCACTCAGGTCGTTGCGTTTCTCGGCGATGGCGGCGCATTGATGATGGGCAACGAGATCGCGACTGCCCGCCAGTATGGCGCCAACCCGGTCATGATCATCTCCGACAACGGCATGTACGGCACGATCGGCATGCATTCTTATGTACGCTATCCGGAGCGGGCGTTCATGGAAGGCACTCGGCTGACCAATCCGGATTTCGCCCAATGGGGCCGCTCGTTCGGCGCCGAGGGAATCACGATCCGCAACGAGGCCGAACTCGGCGACGGCATTGCGAGAGCCTTCGCGGTGAAGACCAAGCCCGTCGTCGTCCATTGCCTCACTTCGGCGGTCCAGATGAGTGCGTGGCGCCGCTACACTCGTTCAGAAGTATTGCCATAACAATGAAGGCAGGTCGGTTGATCGCATCGGTGGCCGACCTCCGGCGGAAGCTCCGAGCGGTGGCCGCATTGGCCGAGAATGCCGGTGCGACCGAGCATGAGCGGGCCAATGCCGAGGCGTTGCGGGCCCGCCTCGCACGGCGGCTCAGAGAAGCCGGCGAACCTGCAGGCGACTGGACGGACACCGCCTTTCGCCTTGGCCGGCGCGTGAAGGAGCTGAAGAAGTCGGTATCTCCCGAGGAACCGAAGGATAACTGGACGGATAATGCCTTTCGCCTCGGCAAGGCGCTGCGCCGCGGCTACAAGCGATGGCTATAACAAACAAGGTTTGGACGGTTGCCGTGGTCGGGTGCGGCATCGGCCGCGCTCATATCGAAGGTTATAGGAGCCACCCCGACAAGTTCCGAGTAGCGGCACTGTGCGATGTCGATGAACGGCGGCTCGAGGCGGTCGGAGATGAATTCCGCATCATGCGCCGTACGCAGTCATTCGACGAATTACTGCGTATGGACGATGTCGAGATCATCGATATCTGCACCCCGCCGGCGCTTCACGTCTCCCAGATCATTGCCGCATTGGCGACCGGAAAGGATGTCGTCTGCGAAAAGCCTCTGTCCGGGTCGCTGGCAGATGCCGACCGCGTAGTTGCTGCCGAGCAAGAGGCGGCGGGCCGTGTCATGCCGATTTTCCAGTACCGCTTCGGCGCTGGAGTCCAGAAGGCCAAACGGATTGTCGATATGGGCGTGGCTGGAAAACCTTATGTCGCCAACGTCGAGACCGCCTGGAAGCGCACGCCCTCATACTACCGGACCCCATGGCGCGGGCGGCTGGCAAGCGAATTGGGCGGTGTGTTGCTGACCCATGCGATCCACTCGCACGACCTCCTCACGTGGCTTATGGGACCAGTCGCGTCGGTGTTCGCGCATACCGCGACGCGGGTCAATCCGGTCGAGGTCGAGGATTGTGCGGTGGCGAGCCTCGTCATGTGCAGCGGCGCGCTCACCTCGCTCGCCGCCACCCTCGGGTCGCACAAGGAGATCAGCCGGCTACGCCTGTGCTTCGAACATGTCACCTTCGAGAGCTCACAAGCTCCTTACGCTCCCGGCGAAAAGCCATGGCAGATCATCCCCGCTTCGCCCGAGGTTGCCGACGATATCGCCGTCGCATTGGCGGACGACCGCTTCGTGCCATCCGGGTTCACCGGGCTTATGGCGGCGTACCACGAAGCTCTCGCGACTGGCGCCACGTTGCCGATGACCCTTGCCGATGCCCGCCGTTCGATTGAGCTCGTCACTGCATTCTACCACTCGGCTGCAACCGGCACGGCCGTGAGCTTACCGATCGCATCGGATCATCCCAGCTACGGCGGCTGGCGTCGCTAGCGGCAGTTGTCTCGGCAGAGCTGCCTCTCTATCATCGGTCGGCAAGCGAGGAGGAGGTCTCAATGGTTCAGATTGCCGAACTCGACACCTTCCCGGAAACGATCGAAGCGACGCTCAATTATTTTGTGGACACCGGCGAGACGCCGGTCTCGTTGGTCGGTGCGCCGGGCGGCACCGATACGCGGACCGGCGGCGGTCAATCCGATCCGTGTCGCGTCGTGTTGCGCAACGGCCGCCTCTACGCTGACAGCTTCGCGCTCGAGCGTAACGGGTTCCGATTTGTGCATCACGACACCAAGGTCCGCGACTTTTATGACGAGGACGAGATCCGGCGGGTCTATTACCCGGAGACGGAGGCGCTCATAAAAGCCGAGAGCGGCGCCAAGCGCGTCGTTGTGTTCGACCACACCTTGCGCACGCCGGATCAGGAGCGGCGCGAGGCCGCGAAGATCCGCGAGGTCGTGCGCCGCGTCCACAACGACTATACCGAATGGTCGGCGCCGAAGCGGGTCCGAGACCTGTTGCCCGACGAAGCCGACGAGCTGTTGCAGCGCCGCTTTGCGATCGTGCAGGTGTGGCGGCCGATCCGCCATCCGGTCGAGAATTGGCCGTTGGCGATCGCTGATGCTCAGAGTCTCTCGCTGGGCGATATGGTGGTGACAGAGCGCCGCTACCCCGACCGCATCGGCCAGACCTCCGCCATTACCCACAATCCGGCCCACCGTTGGTATTGGTTCCCACGAATGCGGCCGGACGAGGCGCTGGTCTTCAAGGTTTACGACTCTGTAAAGGACGGCCGCGCCCGGTTCACCGCCCACACCGCTTTCGAGGATCCGACGCCGCCGCCCCATCCACGGCCGCGCGAGAGCATCGAAATTCGCACCCTCGCCCTATTCTAGGGACGCTCCGTGTACGTCGGTACGCAGATCCGGCCGCGGGACGATTCCGATTACAAGATCTGGGCGCAGCTCGGGGTTCGCCATGTCTGCGTCGACCCGCCGGGCAACCCACACCATTGGAGCCTCGATGACCTGAACCGCCATCGCGAGCACGTCGAGTCCTTTGGGCTAACGCTCGACATGGTGCAATTGCCGATGGCGTCCCGGCCGATCGAGGAACAGGACAGCCCGCACATCCTGCTGGGCAAAGACCCCGAGCGGCAGCGCGAGATCGACAGCATCTGCCGCCTCATTGAGCGGCTCGCCGCCGCCGGCATCCCCGCCGTCAAATACAACCTGACGATCATCGGCATCCCACGCACTGAGCGGGAACCAGGGCGCGGCGGCTCGCGCAATGCCGCGTTTCGCTGGAGCCGCGCCGACCAGGCCGCGCCGCCGACCCTGGCAGGTACCGTGTCAGAGGACGAGTATTGGGAGCGGATCGACCATTTCCTCGCCGCCATCGTGCCGGTCGCGACCTCAGCCAAGGTGCGGCTGGCCTGCCACCCGCAGGACCCTCACACGCCGCCCGGCTATCGCGGCGTGACGAGCGTGTTGGGCACGGTCGAGGGGCTGAAACGGTTCGTGCAGATGCACGAGAGCCCTTATCACGGCCTCAATTTCTGCCAGGGCACGATCGCCGAGATGCTCGACGACCCGGGCCGCGAAATCTTCGACGTGATCCGCTGGTTCGGTGAGCGTGGCAAGATCTTCAATGTGCATTTCCGCAACATCAAAGGGAAGAAGCTCGACTTCATGGAAGCATTCCCGGACGAGGGCGACATGGACATGCCGCGCTCGCTCGCTGCCTATCGCGATGTCGGCTACCCCTACATGCTGATGCCCGACCACGTGCCGCAGATCGACGGCCGCGACCCCTCCGGTGTCGCCTTCGCCTATTGCTACGGCTACATCCAGGCCCTGATCGACGCTCTGGTGCCGCCCGACAGTCGCGCAGTGGCTGATCAGGAGTGCTAGGTTTCCCAATCCTCGAGCCGCAGACCCGGTACGCGTCCAAATTCCTGCCTATTGTGCGTGACGAGGATCAAACGCCGGGCCACCGCTTGGCCCGCAATCAATACATCATAAGGACCGATCGGTGTCCCCTGGGAGGCCAACAGCCACGGATCGCCCCCATTTGGCGGGCGTCTTCCTTGTCGAACCCGACCACCGCAAGCTGGAGCGCATCGATCAAGGCCAAGTTTCGAGCTGCGTGCCGGTTCCTGCAACATCCCAGCTCTAGCGCTTCAAGGTGGGGGTGGATCGGATGCGCGTCTTCACGATGCTGCCGCTGCGTCACTGGCGCGAGGCGGGACCCGCCGCGGCCGCGGCGGAAGCCGCCGGGTTCGATGCGGTGATGACGGTCGAACTCGGGCACGACGTGTTCGCGCCGCTTGCCTTTGCCGCGCTTGCGACCCATCGGATCGAGCTGACGCCATCGATCGCCGTCGCCTTTCCCCGCAGCCCGACGATCACGGCGAGCCAGGCATGGGATCTGCAGGCGAATTCCCACGGCCGGTTCGTGCTCGGGCTGGGCAGCCAGGTCAAAGGCCACAACGAGCGCCGTTTCGGCATCGCGTGGAGCCCGCCGGCGCCGCGGCTCAAGGATTATGTGCGGGCGCTGCGCGCGATCTGGCGTTGCTGGGAGACGGGCGAAAAGCTCGATTATCAGGGAGCGCACTACAAACTGACCTTGATGACCCCGGACTTCTCGCCGGAGCCGACCGGGCTGCCGATGGTGCCGGTGACAATCGCCGCCGTGGGCGAGGCGATGCTCAGGGTTGCCGGCGAGGTCTGCGACGGCGTGCGCCTGCACCCGCTCTGCTCCTGCCGTTATGTCGAGGAGGTCGCGCTGCCGCGCATCGAAGAGGGAATGCGGCGCAGCGGTCGCTGCCGCGCCAATTTCGATGTCTTCGGCGGCGAGTTTGTCGTCACCGGACCCGATGCGAAGACCGTCGCCGAGGGCTTGGACGAGGCGCGCAAGCGGATCGCGTTTTATGCCTCGACCCGCAGCTACGCCCCGATCCTGGCGCTGCACGGACTCGAAGAGCTCGGCGCCAAGCTGCACGCGATGTCGGTGAGGGGCCGATGGCACGAGATGCCGCCCGAGGTCTCGGACGACGTCGTGCTCATTTTCGCCGCCTGCGGTACCTATGGCGCGATCGCGCCGGCGATCGAGGCGCGCTACGGCGGGCTCGCCGACGCGATCGAGCTGAATTTCCCGGCCGGCAGCCCCGCCGGGCTTCAGCGCGAACTGCTGACCGATATCCACCGCATCCCGCACCGGTTCGAGGGCTTCGACACTCGCTGGTGATCCGGCCAGGATCCCTTCCCTTGGCCGGCATGACCGGAGATCCCGTGCTTGTGGCTCCCCATTCCGCCGCGCCCCCGCTGCATCCCTGCCTCCAACCCACAATCATAAATCGATTTGCATATTACCCTTTGTGCTATCTGCAGCGAATCAGCAGCAAATTCACGTTGAAGTTGTAGTAATCTTCCCTCTGGCCGGCGTTCCGCGTTCCATTCATGAGCGCCAGTATGCCATGCCAATGAGGCAATTCTATGGTGATCGTGTTCGCAACGAAGGGCGATGCCGATTTCCCCGGAGCCATCGGCTTGCCGATGCAAGCTGGATGAGGCAAGAGTTGACCGAGGCTTGGCGGCCGGAACGGCGTCAGGAGGAAGGATGGACACGATGGCCAAAGAGACGCGCTTGCCCGCAGATGTCGACACGCAACTGCTGGTGCAGGCGGCGGCCGCGCTGCAGCCGGTGCTGCGAAAGTATCATGACGAGATCGAGCGCGGGCAGCGCATGCCGCCCGCCCTGTTCGGGCAATTGCGCGAAGCCGGCTTCTACAAGATGGTGATCCCGCGCTCGCTGGGCGGTCTCCAGGTCGATCCGCTGACCTATCTGCGCGTCATCGAGCGGCTGGCCGAGGGCGCCGGCTCGGTCGGCTGGAACCTCGGCAATGGCGGCGTCGGCCAACTGGTCACGCTCGGGCTGCCGGATGACGGTGTCGACGAGATCTACGGAAAGCGGGCCGACACGGTGATCGCCGGCACCGCGGTGCCGGGCGGCGGACAGGCGGTGCCGGTGGCGGGCGGCTACCGGGTCAGCGGCCGCTGGCAGTTCGGCAGCGGCTGCCAGGAGGCCAGCTGGATGTTGGGGAGCTTCCAGGTGCTCGGCGACAACGGCCAGCCGCGCCCGCACCCGGACGGCGGCTCGCTCTACTGGCGCGGGGTTTTCGCGCGCGCGGAGGCGGAGGTCGTCCCGGGGAGCTGGGACGTCACCGGTTTGCGAGGCACCGGCAGTTTCGACTGGACGGTCGAGGACGTCTTCCTGCCGGAACGGCGGACGATGCCGCAGGTCGGCATCCCGCTCGAGAACCAGTGGTCGCGCTGGCCCGGTCTGACTTATCAGCTGCCGGTTCAGTGCTGGGTCGGGCCGCACCACAGCGCCGTCATCACCGGCATCGCGCGGGCCGGCATTGATGCGCTGATCGAGCTGGCCGGGGGCAAGCAGCCGCGCGGCCGCCCCGTCGGGTTGCTCTGTGACAGCCCGCAAGTGCAAGACGCCGTCGGGCGGGCCGATGCGATCCTCAACGCCGGCCGCGCCTACCGCACCGCGATGATCACCGAGTTGTGGAATACTCTCGCTTGCGGAAAGGAGACGACGCTCGAGCAGCGGGCCCGCTGCCGGTTGGCCTCGACCTACACCGCCGATAGCGCGCGCGAGGCGATGGACCTGATGTACCGGGCAGGCGGCAGCACGTCGTTCAAGCGCGAGAGCCGCCTCGCCGAATGCTGGCGGGACCTGCACACCGTTGGCCAGACCGTCACGCTCGCGCCCGAATGGTACCCGATCGGCGGTCGCGTCTATCTCGGCCTCGACCCCGGCTCGCGCCTACGTTAGTACCTCGTTGCGTAAATTACCGTATGCCTAATCCACATTGAATAGCCGGTGTCGTCGCCCCCGCGAAAGAGGGTGTCAGGAAATCGTCGATAGCCTGGATCAGCGTTGTGCGTCCTTCGAGACGGCCGCGGAACCTGTCCTCGGACCGCGCGCAGTGCGGACCTGTGGGCGGCCTCCTGAGGATGAGCGCTTTTTCTTAATGCCTCAAGAATAGACGACCTCATGCTGAGAGTTTGTGAAAGTATTCCTGCGCCGACCTGCTCTGACGGTCCCGATCGACAACCGTGGTGGCTGGCGCCGAGTACGATATGATCGCGTAGGGAAGACGGTCCCCGAGAAGGTCCGCAAATGAGCGCGACGCCCGACAGCACATTAGCCGATTCCGAGCAGCTCGTAGCCGATCTGCAGCGTCAGCTTGCCGAAAGCCGAGCCGAGCGCGACGAGGCGCGAGCCCAATCGGCCGCGATTTCCCCGGTGCCGGGCGTAATCGATTCCTCGCCCGTGCGAGCAGGCAGCCGGTCACGCCCTCCCCCTCGATGGGGGAGGGCCGGGTGGGGGTGAGGCCGAGGAACGATCCATGGTGAAGAAAGCGCCAAGCGCCGGTGCGGGCGAGCGCGCCCGGAACCTCCGCCGTGACATGACCGAAGCCGAAAAGCAGCTCTGGCAGATGCTGCGGTCGCGGCAAACCGAAGGCTATCGGTTTCGCCGACAGGTGCCGATCGGCGGGTTCATTGCCGACTTCGTCTGCCATGAGGCAAGACTGATCGTCGAGATCGATGGCGGGCAGCATGATCCCTCGTCCGAAGCGGAAGCAAGCCGCACCCGGTTTCTGGAAGCCGAGGGGTACCGCGTGTTGCGGTTCTGGAACAACGAGGTGCTGGAGAACGCCGAGGGTGTGCGCTCAGCGGTCGCCGAAAATCTCCACCCGGTCACCCCCACCCCTATTCGATCTGTCACCCCCACCCATACCCTCCCCCATCGAGGGGGAGGGCGGAAAGCAACAACGACGAAAGATCTTGCCGCTTCCGAACAGCTGATCGCCGATCTGCAGCGTCAGCTTGCCGAATCCCGAGCCGAGCGCGACGAAGCGCGAGCCCAATCGGCCGCGATTTCCCCGGCGCTGGGCGTAATCGATTCCTCGCCCGTGCGAGCAGGCAGCCGGTCACGCCCTCCCCGTCGATGGGGGAGGGCCGGGGTAGGGGTGATGCCGAGGACCGATCCATGGTGAAGAAAGCGCCGAGCGCCGGTGCGGGCGAGCGCACCCGTTCCCTCCATCGAGGGGGAGGGCGGAAAGCAACAACGACGAAAGATCCTACCGCGTCCGAACAGCTGATCGCCGATCTACAGCGTCAGCTTGGGGAATGTAGAGCCGAGCGTGACGAGGCGCTCGAATACCAGACCGCGACCAGCGACGTGCTCAACGTCATCAGCCGCTCGACCACCGATGTCCAACCGGTGCTGGACACAGTAACCGAAACCGCCGCGCGGCTTTGCGGCGCCGATGCCGCATCGATCGCGATACGCGAGGGCGAGGTTTACCGCTATGTGTCGAGCACCTATGCGCCGACCTCTGCAGCGGAGGCCGGGTATTGGACGATTGTGCGCCAGCGAACAGTTGTCCCGGGTCGCGGCAGCGTCGCCGGGCAGGTGGCGCTCGAAGGCAGGATCGTGCATGTCGCGGACGTCCGCGCTATCCCGGACTACACGCTGCCCGAGACCGCGGCGGCCGGGCGACGCACCATGCTCGGGGTGCCGCTCCTGCGCGACAGCGAGCCAATCGGCATCATCATACTTTCTCGGAAACGGGTCGCGCCGTTCAGCGAGCGGCAGGTCGAACTGGTGCGCACCTTTGCCGACCAGGCGGTCATCGCGATGGAGAACGCGCGGCTGCTTGGCGAATTGCAGGCCCGCACGCGCGAGCTCGAGGAATCGCTCGAATATCAGACCGCAACCAGCGACGTGCTCAAGGTCATCAGCCGCTCGACTTTCGATCTGCAGCCGGTGCTCGACACTTTAGTCGAGACCGCCGCGCGGCTGTGCAATGCCGACATGTCGCTGATGTTCCGACGCGAGGGCGACCGCTATCGCGGGGTTGCCTTTTTCGGCCTGCCGCCCGCATGGCAGGAATTCATCGCGAACGCGCGACGACAGGATCTGAACTACATGGCGTCCGGCCCAGGCCGGGGCTCCATTGTCAGTCGCATCTTTCAACAGGGCGGCGGTGTTGTCCACGTCCACGATGTCGCCGCCGATCCGGAATATGAGCGGGCCGAAGCGGTTAGCCTCGGCGGCTTGCGGACAGTCGCCGGCGTCCCGCTCTTGCGCGAGGGCCAGCTGGTCGGAGCCTTTACGGTGGGGCGCCAGCGCGTCGAACCGTTTTCGGAGCCCCAGATCGAGCTGGTTTCGACCTTTGCCGACCAGGCGGTCATTGCGATGGAGAACGCGCGGCTATTGACCGAGACGCGCGAGGCACTGGAGCAGCAGACCGCAACTGCCGAGGTATTGCAGGTCATCAACTCCTCACCCGGCGACCTAACCCCCGTATTCGATGCAATGCTCGACAAAGCGATACGGTTATGCGGCGCGGCGTTCGGTCTTCTCTCGACATACGATGGCGAACGCTTCCACCAAGTCGCGTTGCGACAAGCCGATGACGCCGGGGGCGAACCTGCTCGTTTCGCGGAATACCTGGCCGTGACTTCGAATCAACCTGGCCCCGGTAGCGCGAGCCACCGCCTTCTATCTGGCGAGCGTCTTGTGCACATCTCCGATCTCTCAGATGAGGAAATTTACCGATCCGGCGATCCCTACCGACGAGCGTTAGTCGACCTCGGCGGGGCGCGCACGTTGCTCGCGGTGCCCTTGCGCAAGGACAATGCCTTCCTGGGCGTCGTCAATATCTACCGCCAGGAGGTGCGCCTGAGACAAGCAGATCGCGCTGCTGCAGAATTTCGCCGCGCAGGCGGTGATCGCAATGGAGAATGCGCGGCTCATTACCGAGACGCGGGAGGCGTTGGAACAGCAGACTGCGACCGCCGAGATCCTGCGCGTCATCTCCGGGTCTCCGACCGATCTGCAGCCAACGTTCGATGCGATCGCTGCCAATGCCACGATCCTATCGGGCGCTGAGGCAGGCGGCATTTTCCGGTTCGATGCTTCTCTGATCCATTTTGTCGCGCATTACGGGTGGCCGCCCGATGTCCTCGAGGCCGTCCAGCGTGACTTTCCGATCCCGCCCGGCCGGCAAAGCACGACGGCGCGCGCCATTTTGACTCGGGAAGTCGCGCACATTCCCGATGCTACCGCGGACCCCGAATATGCGCTGCGGGCCGTCCTGCAGACGGGGGTGCGCACCATGCTCTCGGTGCCGATCCTGCAGGACGGCAATCCGGTCGGCGCAATCACCGTAACGCGCCGCGAGGTCGAGCCGTTTTCGCAACGGCAAATCGACCTGCTTAAGACCTTCGCCGACCAGGCCGTCATCGCGATCGAGAATGTCCGCCTGTTCAACGAACTGAACGCCCGCACGCGCGATCTCGAGGAATCGCTCGAGTACCAGACCGCGACCAGCGACGTGCTGAAGGTTATCAGCCGCTCGACCTCTGATGTCCAACCGGTGCTGGACACAGTAATCGAAACGGCCGCCCGGCTTTGCGGCGCCGATGACGCATCGATCGCAATACGCGAGGGCGAGGTCTACCGCTTTGTGGCGAGTTCGTACAGTGCAGCGGAGCCCGAGGCTTGGGCGATCTTGCGCCAGCAAACCATTGTCCCCGGTCGCGACAGCATTGCCGGGCGGACGGCGTTCGAAGGCAGGGTTGTGCATATCGAGGACGTCGCCGCCGACCCAGACTACGCGCTGCCCGAGGCTGTGGCGGCTGGGCTACGAACCGGACTTGGGGTGCCGCTGTTGCGCGAGGGGGAGGTGCTCGGCGCGATCAGTCTCGGGCGGAACCGAATGCAGCCGTTCGCCGAGCGGCAGATCGAACTGGTGCGCACCTTTGCCGATCAGGCGGTCATCGCGATGGAGAATGCGCGGCTGCTCGGCGAATTGCAGGCTCGCACCCGCGACCTCGAAGAATCGCTCGAATACCAGACTGCGACCAGCGACGTGCTGAACGTCATCAGCCGCTCGACCGCCGATGTGCAACCGGTGCTGGACACAGTGGCCGAAACCGCCGCGCGGCTTTGCGGCGCCGATACCGCATCGATCACGATACGCGAGGGCGAGGTATATCGCTTTGCGGCGAGCTCGTTCAGTGCGGCGGAGCCCGAGTTTTGGGCGGCCTTGCGCCAGCGAAGGTTTGTCCCCGGTCGCGAAACCCTCGCCGGGCGGGTCGCGCTCGAAGGCAGGGTCGTGCATGTCGAGGACCTCGCCACCGACCCGGACTACGCGGTGCCCGAGAATGTGGCGGCCGGGCGACGCACCGGACTTGGGGTGCCCCTCCTGCGCGAGGGGGCCGTGCTCGGCACGATTGGTCTTGGGCGGAATCGAGTGGAACCGTTCTCCGATCGGCAGATCGAGCTGGTGCGCACCTTTGCCGACCAGGCGGTCATCGCGATCGAGAATGCGCGGCTGCTCGGCGAATTGCAGGCCCGCACGCGCGACCTCGAAGAA
>Ga0306917_10000668_pt1 | contig 14948 bp, 20 predicted proteins | sample tim00Cox00000000_FD_203313 | JGI IMG/M metagenome (GOLD analysis project Ga0306917, IMG submission 203313) | Lab enrichment of tropical soil microbial communities from Luquillo Experimental Forest, Puerto Rico - timezero.00C.oxic.00.000.000 (v2)... | ecosystem: Environmental > Terrestrial >... | reverse complement strand
ATGATGGGAAGCTTTTCGGTCAGCCCACGGCGGCTTGTGCGCCTCAAAGTGGATTAGCGGATGGCTACGATCCGCGTCGCGATCCGGAAAAGGACCTGGCTGCCGCGCGCGCAGAGGCGAAAAAAACAGAAAAAATATCTTCGTCGAAGTAGGCGGCGAGTGGTGCACCTGGTGCCACATTCTAGACCGCTTCTTTGACGAACATCCTAATCTTGAGGCGCTTCGCGACAAAAATTACGTTCCCATGAAGGTGAGCATGAGCCAGGAGAGTTCCAACCGCGCGTTCTTATCTCGCTTCCCCTACATTCATGGGTATCCGCATATCTTCATTTTGGACGCCGAGGGGGAATTGATTCGCTCTCAACCAACGTGCTCGAGGATGGCCGTAGTTACAACGCGAAGCGCTTTCAGAGATTGCTGGAGCAGTGCGCCCCGAAGCGCCGCGCGTAGCGTTTTCAAACGTTTTCTGCCCTGTTTGACTCTTCCTTCTGTCAACCCTAGAATTGAAGGGCCAAATGTTGCCGGGGTAGCTCATTGGTAGAGCGCTGCCCTGAAAAGGCAGGCGTAGCCAGTTCGATTCTGGCCCCCGGCACCATCCACGCGCACAGTGGTCTGACTGAAGAAATCTGCGGAGCCCTTCGCAGTATAACTCCATTCCCCCGAATCCGATATGGGCGAAAGTTTGAACGTGCCAAACATCTCCGCGAGTGCGGCCCGCGCCTCGTGAATGTTCTCTGGCTTCGCCAACAGGTGCCGTATCTCTGCAAGGTGCTTCTTTGCGATGGCACGCAGTTCATCCAGCTTCTCTTGCAAGGAACCGGGCCCCGGTTCAAGGAGCTGGTTTGTAATCGCCCGCATTCGATTCTCCCGCTCTGTGATCGCCGCCATTATTGCAGGTGATCCGTTCCCTGCCGCGATTGCTTCAACCAGGTTTCGCAGCTCCATTTCGATCCGCTGTTTCTCTTCTTTCAGGTTCCGCAGTTCAGTGGTCAGTTGCTCTTGCCGCTTTTCCAGCTCGAGTCCAAGGCGAGCGACAGCGTAGTCGACGACTTCCTCTCGAAGAACGGATTCCTGTAGCCGCTTGAGCAGCCGCTCCTCGAGGTCATCGCGCCGAATGAGGAGGCTATTCGTGCATACAGAATCGCCTCTTTGGTGGTGCATCGAACAACCGTAGCGTTGCACTCCATGCTTACTCCGTCCGCAGACCAGCGTGATACTGCCCCCGCACACGCCGCACTTGAGCAGCCCTGAGAAGAAATACACTCGGCGCTGCTGCCCGCTTGCTAGTCCTGGCCGGCCACTTTCGCGTTGCCAGAGTTCTCGAACCACACCAAAGCGTTTCTCGACCTTGGCCCAAAGTTCGTCAGGGATGATTCGCAGGTGCGGCGCCTCTGCCGTGACCCATTCGGATTCTGGACGCGGGCGATGGACGCGCCGGCCGGTTCCAGGCACGCGCACTTTGCGCTTCTTGTTCCATACCATCCTTCCGAGGTAGCGTTCGTTTTTCAGGATGGTGCGGACGGACGAAGTACACCACGATCGCGAGATGCGGCCTTTCTGCGGGCGGGGAGATGGAACACTCCCAGAGTTCAATTCCCAGGCAATGCGTTTCAGGCTTTTCCCGTCGGAGTACATATCGAAGATTCGACGCACGGTCGCTGCTTCGCTTGGCTCGATCTCGAGACGCACCGTATCGTCCGGGCCTTTGATGCTCCGATAGCCGAAACACCTGCCACCTGTGGCGAGGCCGCCGATGGCGCGCCCCTGCATTCCACGGTGAGTCTTTTGGGCGAGCTCGCGCCAGTACACAGCATCAATCAGACCATGGACACCAATCAGTAGCTCGGCTTGGGCACTCTCGGAGTCGACACCCTGGCTCACGGCCACAAGCCGAACGCCCGCGAAGGTCAACTTCTCATATAGATTCAGCGCATCGGCCAGCTTACGGGTAAGGCGCGAAGTATCGTCGATGAGGATGCAATCGAATGGGCGCGCTGCGCTCGTGGCGGCTGCGAGGATCCGCTGCAGGCCATCGCGTTCAGTGCTTGCTCCACAGATTGCCTCGTCAGAGTAGATGTGTTCCGGAAGGATAGTCCAACCCTGGCGCGCCGCATACTCTTGGCACTTTCTGACTTGGTCGGTAATGCTAGTAGGGCTCTGGCGATCGGAAGAGAATCTTGCATATATGGCGCAGCGGAGTTGATTCATTAAATCCCCTCGGCTGAAAGCCTTCGCGCGGAGTTTGCCACGGATCGCGGACTCGCCGCAACGGGATTCTCGGCCTTCTTTTCGGCGAGGTACTCGCGCAGTAGCGCCGGTACGATCACGCGATCGACGAACTCACGGAGGTCAGGACTGAGTTTTTCCCCGAGGTGATCGACTTGCTCTTGGAGTTCATGTACCCGTTGGGTCGGCTGCGAGCCTACCATTCACCTATGGGCGACAGTTGTGGGCGCATCGTACCTCCCTTTTGACGAACCGAGCCGGATCAATTCAAAGATCCGGAGCATCGCGCCCCACTGCGGGCCGGCGCGAATGGCCTGCTACTGGACAACTCGACTTCTAAATCTCTAGCCGAGACGAAAGCCCACAACGACACTGGTGTTGCACTTTGGCTGGGCTGGGCCCTCGGCAATCTTCGCCGCCCGGGTTTCGCCGGCAAGGAAACCGAGGCATTGCCGGCACAAGTTGAGCCTGCTCGCCTTCCCGATCGCATAGATACCGGACGCGCCACATGGGCCGTGGTGGTTCGGGCAATGCGCGAACGGGCACTCACAGGTCACTGAACTACCTCAGTCGGCATCGGCGGCCAGGTGTACGGCTCGTTCTCTGGCGCTTCGCCGGCATGCTGCTCTTCAAGCCATAGCTTAACGTCCGGTATCTCGCGCCATTGCTTGAAGGCTGGCTCGAGCGGGAACTCCTCCTTGTCGAGGATCTTGTAGAAACGCCCGCCTCATTTACCGCAATGCTCTGTGCGAATTAAGCTATCCTCTTCCATGCCGAGCCTAAGCCTTTGGATCTCCGCCGCCCCCAGGCCGCCGACTGCCACAAGGCGCATCAGTAGTTCCGTCGCATCGTGGCCGAGTGTCGCGCGAAGTGATTCGAGTTCGCTGATGCTCATGCCGCCACCCCCTGCTTCGCGGCATGTGCTGCGCGCAACTCCTTGCGTTCCTCGTGCCATTGCTTGAGCGCCGGGGCAAGCATTGGAAGATCCTCTGGCCTGATAATCTCGTAGCCGTAGCCGTAATGAGGATGACGTTCCGTCCGGATTAGGCCGAGCGTCTCGAGCTTGAGGCGTGCCTTCTTGATGCGCTCCGCGCTGACGTGCGCTATACGTGGCGTGATCTGAACGACCAAGCCACTGCCCTCCTGCGACGCGATGAACAGCAACATGTCGGAGCCCAGCCGGCCAAGTGTCATGCGAAGAATATCTAATTCTCTTGGCGGGTTCATGCCGTCACCTGCGCCACCAGCGCGCCCATCTCCGCAATTTTCTTTTCGCAGGCGGCCTTGATTTTCTCCACCCCGGGGATGGTTGGATTACTCTCGGCCCACGCGATGGTTCCGACATACGAGGCCAAAAGCTCCTCTTTGGTTTGTCTTCGGGCTTGCGGTTTGGTTTTCTCTCCAGGGGTTCGCTTTTGCATTTCGGGTCTCTCTTGCCTTTCAGCGGACGCAGTCCGCAAAGCAGTTGGTTTGCTGGCTAGCCGATCCGCGGATGCGGTATCAGGGGCTGCCATCAAAACCTCCCTCGAAACTTCAACTTCAAATACTTGGGTCGTTTTTTTCGACTGGTGGGGGTCGTTTTTTTCCACCTGGGGGGTCGCTTTTTTCCTACTGGTGGGGGTCGTTTTTTTCGACTGGTCATTACGAGAATCCTTGACCTTAGCAACCTGTCCATGGCGAATTACTGAATTGAGCCAAAATTAGATGTTTTTTCGGGTCTTGATACCATGCCCAGATGCGCGATGAGATCCAACCGCTGAGGCCTCGAGTTCGCCACGGGACTTCCCGCGATAGGCCTCCAAGTGAGACGAAGTTCCTGATGATCTGCTGTGTCGCCGGCATCGATTGAGTGGCGGCCGAGAGGGCTACGGGCACTCCCTCGCTGTGAGCTTCTATGTCAACCCTCAGCGCCGTTTGGTTTCTTGATGCTTGAATCCGTGTTGATCCCACCCAATTGTGTTGGACCCACCTGCAGTAGAGCTTGCTTGAAGGCCTTAATTCACTGAAATTAATCGACTTACTTTGAAAAGCCGTTCTGGCCTAGTGCTTGCCTTATGCCCTGGGGCTCAGAACCCCTGCTAAACAGTAGGAGGGAAAATGAAACGCTCGATTCTAATTGCTACTTTGGCGGCGGCCGCTTTCTGTATCGCGACCACACCAGCGTTCGCGCAACACGGCCGCCCGTCTTCTCCCGGTGCAGCAGCCGGAAGCATGGGCGGGACTCACGGCAATACTTCCACACATTCCGGATCTGGAAATGGAGGAAATTCCGGAAGCAATAATGGAGCGCTAACCGGTGGGACGCTTAACCCTAACTCAAAGCTGTCGGCAAATCTCCAGAAGCTGCTCCCAACCGGCACTACGCCGAAGCAGGTTTGTGCAAACTTCACGCACCTTGGGCCCTGCGTCGCGGCGATCCACGTATCGCATAACTTGGGAATCGCCCTTAACTCTCTAGTGTGCGACATGACCCTTAAGCCGATTGGCACAGCTACGTGCCCCGCAGGCACCGCCGCGAGCAAGAAGGGCATGAGCCTCGGCTCATCGATTGCAGCGCTGGACCCTAACGTTAATTCAAAGGCCGAGTCCAGGAAGGCCAATCAGCAGGCGAAGCAGGACCTGAACGGGTCCGGCTCCTAACGGGGAACCCTTTTGCTGGTGCGCTTGTGAGAGTGGGACCTCTCGGCGCGCTTGCACTGTTCAGGCCGGTACGCAAAACGGGCCAGCCTGAAACAAAGATTCAGAAGTTGCCAGCTTTGAATGGATCATTCGCGGTTGCCGTAGCACACGCTACGCCCCGCGAAATCAATTTGTGGTCATTTTTGTTGAGGGAGTGACACACATGAAACGCCAAACAACTTTGATGATTACATTTCACGCCGTATTGATGGTCGCTGCGGCCAGTTTCATATCGAGCTGCAACGGCGGGAGCGGCACGCCTCCGCCAGTACCGCAGATCCAGAATATTAATAGCTCGACGACTCCGACGAGCCCTGTGGGCCTGCCCGTTGAAATCAACGGTAGCGGCTACCAGGCGGCTCCTGGGAAAGTGAACTTCAAGCAGGGAAGTCTTTTTCCGGTGCAGGTCGGGGCCAAGTGGTCAAGATTAGCTGAAGCTACATCTAGGTTTCGGTATGTTCTGGCGCATACACGATAGTGGAAAGGTTGCGAGAGAAAGCGTAGGCGTTACCACGCTGATAAGTCAAAGGAAATGCAAAAGGGACTTTCAAGGCAACTTGCGGCGTTCCGATGACTTTGCCGTTGCTCCAAGGCTGACGGAAAATTGTGACTTCCCCACGGTGAGCAACTGCGTACAAGAACGACTTACCGTCGGGGGCGAAGGTTGCAGTGAACGTGACTACACCGGGAAGCAACGGGACGCACTTTTTCTCAGAGATGGACACCGCATAGATTCCGGTCTTTTCTCCCCCCAATTCGACCGCAAGCAAGTACTGCCCGCTAAGGTCAGAGTCAAAAACAATCCCGCATTGGTCCACGAGTTTCTCTGGGTTCGAAGCGTTTATGTTCCATTTCCAAATGCTAAATGTCGGTGTCCCCGTTTCGTTAACACTCAAATAAACCGATTTCTGGTCAGGGCTCCAAACCGGGACGTAGGGGGCGCCTCTCACTGGGGGAACCTGACGAAGTCCGTTCCCATCAGCTGCGGCGATGAAGGCTTGTTGATGTTCGATATTGGTTCCTAACTCAAAAAACCCAAGGTGAAAGCTGTCCGGCGCCCAAGTCCCTGTACCCAGCTCTTCTCCACTAGCAATTCTCATTTTGTTGCCACCATCGATGTCCGACGCCCAAAGTTCACTTCTCTCGGGTCCGGCGAGCGCAATGTACATCACGTGCCTACCATCGGGTGAGATAACAGGACCGGTTGTGTCCTCCGATACGATATCTTTCGATTCCTTTGAATTAACGTGGTACACGGTCATGAACCCGGAGGATTTGCCATTCACAAAATAAACCCCTTTTCCCCCCGGGTCTGGCATGGGCGAGTAGTCTGGCCCCGTACCGAAAGTAATTTGTGTCAGACTCCGGTCCTTCAAACTGTACCGCCAGATGTTCCTGAGCCCGTTCACCGAACGACTGAACAGTACCGAGTTCCCTGGCTCGGCCCAGACGACGTCATAATTCGCGGCTATTTCGCCTAAATCAACTGCCTCATGGCCGATTAAGTTGATTCTGAAAAGGCGGAAATTGGGCGGTCCTTTCTGTACCTTTTAGAATCAATAAGTTAAGCGCTATCACTAAGCGCGGAGAGTCACGGTTCGTCTGTAGCGGTGATCGAGCGGATTCGCCCCATTGAGCATTCGGCGCTGGTGGCCTGGGCGGAGTAACCGTGTCTATTTGCAAACATCAAACACAGCTAGCGAGACGATGGATTTCGTAGAACGCTTTGTATCGCACGGTGAACATCGCATTTACGCCCGAGAATATGCGGGCCAGGAACCGAGCATCATCTTGATGCACGGCTTTCCGGACAATCTTCATCTGTACGACCGATTGGTGCCCCATCTTTCGCCGCGTCGCGTAGTCACGTTTGATTTCCTCGGATGGGGGGCTTCGGACAAACCTCTTGGATATCCATACACCGCTAAGAATCAAGAAGCTGATTTGGACGCTGTCGTCAAACAACTGAAACTTGGACAAGTCGATCTCGTGGCACATGATGCCTCCGGACCACCAGCAATCGATTGGGCGCTTCAACACCCCAATCAAATCGCCGCCCTGATTTTGCTGAATACGTATTACTGCGCGATGCCTACACTCAGGCCACCGGAAGCAATCTTTCTTTTCTCGACGCCGGTCATCAGGAACATCGCACGCCCAGTGTCAGCCATGCTTAACCACCTGATTTTCCGGAGAATGTACTGGTGGCAGGTGGGTAGATTTTTTCGTGATGCTGAGATCAGAAATCAATTTGTCCCGCTGTTATATCGACAGTTCGATGAAGCGCCGAGCAGCCGCCCGGCGTTCTTCAGCTTGAATGAGGATCTATTAGGCACGGTCCGCGCAGGCACGAAAAATGTAGCCATGCTCAAGGAATTTAAGCGGCCTGTGCGAATCATTTTTGGTGCGGATGATCCATACCTGAACAAAGGTGTCGGGCAAAGGTTTCACGCGTTATTCCCAACATCTGATTTATTCCTCATACCCGAAGCTCGCCATTTTGTGCAAATGGATGAGCCTGCCGAAGTAGCCCGATTGATCCTATCTGTGCCAACCAACGCGAACTGACCTGAATTTCAAACCGAGAAGAGCCCGCACTAGCGCCAGGAAACGGCAAAACCAAGACGGGACGCTTGTGGACCTACGTGCGGGATGACCGGCCCTGGGGAGACCAGACTCCGCCAGCGGTGTGGTACGCCTACACGCCGGATCGCAAGGGCGAACATCCGCGAGCTCACTTGCGGGAGTTCTCAGGTACGTTGCAGGCGGATGCCTATGCTGGGTGGGATAGCGGGAATCCGTCGTCAGGATTCGGTTGGATCGCTGTCGGTAGATTTGACTTTTAACTGGCTGACGGTGCACTCGGGGAGCCGGATGTCATCGCGTACCTTGCCGAAATACTTTGCCTGAATGAGCTTACCGTCAGGTCCGGGATGGCAGTAGTCCGTCATTCGCCTTCTTCTCGGGCTTGGGGCCAACGATAAAGGACAGGCCCTCAAGGGCCAAATCCGTGCCGCCGTTCGCAAGGCCACCCCTCGCTCGATTCGGAGGTTGAATCCCGATACGGGTATCAGAAACTAAGATATTTGGCAGGGCCGCGGACCGGGGCCTCCGGGTAAACGCCCCATTAGGTTCGTCGCCAATCCGCTCCCCGCTGATCCGACCAGGGCAAGCGCCGCGGTATGCCGGTATCGCCGGCGCTGATGAGGCCAAGGAGAAACTGAACATGACATGGCTCGAACCTATACCGATTAAGCTGCGGGAGCAGGCTCTCCGGAACCTTGAGGATGGTAACGTTGTGGGATTTCTGTGTTCGGCATCGAACGACCATGGGCTAGATCTCGTCTACTACAACAAGGGGTCACTCTTGGAGCGCGGACTGTACGAAAAGGCGCTTCTGGATGCTTACTCCATGACGCGCGTGAACAACCACCACCAATATCGAGAGCTGGCCATCTTGTTCGCTCTTGCACAGCGCGATCGACTAGTGGCCGCCGGTGTCCCTCTTCCAGGGCTGGGACCGTTCACGCTATACCGTGGAGTTGCCGGACATGGGCGAGCCCGTCGAGTTCAGGGATATTCATGGACTGCTTCCAAGGAAGTTGCCAAATGGTTCGCCCTCAGGCCCTATCTGCCTGACCCCGCCGTGTTCATGACGATTGCGGACGCCAGCGACGTTTTAGCTTATTTGAATGAGCGGAACGAACAGGAGTACTTACTCAAACCACCACTCAAGGTCGCTAGGGTGTGGCCAGCAAAGGGCGACAATATCGCAAAGGAGAGAGAGGAATTGGTGAAACGCCGGTTGCAGAAAGAACAGGAACGCTTTGCAAGTTGGCGAAAGCGAGGAGCGGTGCGGCCATGATGAACTGAGGGCGCTGGAAACCTTCCGGTCCCACAATTTCGTTAGCCGCGCGCATATAACCTGCCGAACCTCCTAAACCTAAAATCTGTGAGGACCAAATCCCTTTCTCGTAAGCAAGCTGGGCGATCCGGAGCCCATCCGGCGAGTTCGCCAGCAAATCATCCCCTCGGCTCAAGGCAAAGTCCTCGAGATTGGCATAGGTGCCGGCGCGAACTTGGTCCACTATGATCCAGCGAGAGTCAGCAAGCTCTATGCGCTCGAACCGAATCGGACGATGATTCGGCTTTTAGAACGGCAAAGGAAAGAGACGAAGCTGGAAATCGAGTTTCTAGACGTTCCGGGGGAACGTATTCCCTTGGGGGACGGCACCGTAGACGCCGTTGTCAGCACGTTTACTCTGTGCACAATTCCTGGTGTGGCTGAGGCCATCAGGGGCATTCGGCGCGTCTTGAGGCCAAGCGGCAAGCTCATCTTCTTTGAACACGCTCTCTCACCGGATCCAAACGTACGACGCTGGCAGGAGTGGTGGCAGCCGATTCATCACTGGGTATTCGAAGGCCTGCAGCTGACACGGGAAACTCCGGCTCTTATTACGCAAGGCGGGTTCGAGATCGACCAGATGAAGGCAGGCCATATCGCTCGGTTCCCGAAATCATGGACTTATTTTTGTTGGGGCACCGCGATTCCGCAAGCGCCCTAGCCTTTACCCGTCTCTTATGGGTCAGCCGGAATCTGGAGGCTGGGGGCTGTCCGGTTCCGCGACAACTCTTCCCGCAACCGGACAATTTGGCTATCATCGATGCTATCGGTAAATCACTAAGTACTGCTAGCGTAGGGAGTTAGAAGAGTGAAGGCCGGAAGAACACCTGCCCTTTTCTAGCATTTGAGTTGCAGTCGGCCGTATGTATTGAGTTGTCAGAGGTTCGAGTCGCCGGCATGTAAGCACGGCTGTAGTTTGGCCCAGTCGAGCTGGGGTCGGCACTGCTTCCCGTGAAAAGGAAATTTATGCGAAACGGTTGGCAAGACATACGGTACGCGCTGCGCATGTTGGCCAAGACGCCAGGACTTTCGGCGATTGTCGTTCTGACGCTCGCCCTGGGCTTGGGCGCCACCACCGTCATCTTCAGTATTGCCAACACGCTGTTGCTTCGTCCGCTTCCTGTCCCGCACCCCTCTCGCATCGTAGCGGTCGGCTTTCAGCAGAAAGGGAATCCGCTGGGCCTCGGCAATCTTTCCTACGTGGAATTGCGCGATTTCCAATCTCAAGCGGGGGACACTTTCTCCGCGCTCTTCGCGAGCATATCAAGGTTGTCCGGCTTCGGCCTGGAAGGTCACCCGGCCCAGCAAGCGCTGACCATTTATGTCACGGGTAATTTTTTCACCGGCCTTGGAATCAAGCCTGCACTGGGGCGTCTGTTCGTTCCCGGCGAAGGTGAGCAAATCGGCGCGCTGCGCGCAGCGGTACTCAGCCATGCGTTCTGGAAATCCCATCTCGGCGGCGATCCCCGCGTGGTCGGGCAGCAGGCCTTGGTGAATGGGAAGGTGACAGAAATCATCGGCATCGCCCCGGAGGGTTTTCACGGCCCAAACCCGTCACTGGTTGACGTCCAGCTTTACCTTCCGCTCAGCATCGTAGCCGAAGACCAAGCCGCCGCGCCGGGCGCGTACCAGAACGGAAACTTGTTCACCAACCGCACCGACCGCGAACTTGCCGTACTCGGCATGCTCAACCCGGGCTCCAGCGTGGCCCAGGCGCAGAGCGTAGCGCGTCTAATCCAGGAACGGCTCGCCAGCCAGTATTCCAAAGACGAGAAGGGACTGGTGATCGAGGTTCTTTCCGCCCCCTCCGGTATTCCCGAAAGCGGCATACTGGGTCTGGTCGCGGTCTTGTTCGTTGGGCTTTCGGGGATGGTTCTGCTGCTTGCGTGTATGAATGTGGCCAACGTGCTCCTCGCTCGCGCGACTACGCGCCAGCAGGAAATGGCAATTCGTTCCGCGCTTGGCGCACCTCGCATTAGGCTCATCCGACAGATGCTCACCGAACCCGTTCTGCTCTCGCTGTTGGGCGCTGCCGCTGGCATGCTTGCGGCCCATTGGACCATGGTCGTCATCTTCGCTCTGCCTGCATGGGCCAGGCAGAGGGCCGACTTCGTGATCCTCAAATTCAGCTTCGACTGGCGCGTTTTCTTATTTGCCTTTGGCGGTGCGGTTCTGGGCGGCATCGCCGCCGGAATCTGGCCCGCCAGTCGTGCTGGACGCGCCAATTTGAATCTGGTGCTGCACGAAGGCGGGCGCAGCGAATCGGGCGGCGTCGCGCGTCATCGCTTACGCAATATCCTCGTTATAGCCCAGGTGGCTGGCTCGCTCGCATTGCTCATTGCCGCAGGCTTTTTCGTCCAAACCCTTCGCCGCGCCCAGCACGCCTATCTCGGGTTCGATCCAACCCATCTTGTCATCTGCACGATGGACCCTGGTGAGATCGGCTACGACCGCACGCGCGCCACGCAGTTTTATCGCGAACTGCAGACCCGCGTCGCCGCACTGCCCGGCGTGCAATCGGTGAGCCTGTCGTTCGGGGCACCCTTCCTCGGAATCGAATACGGCACCAACGTTTACGCCGAAAACCACGTCATTCCTCCGGGCCAGCAACCCCCGTTTATATTCCACCATGTCGTGAGCGCTGAATACTTTTCGAATATGCACGTACCGATCCTCCAGGGCCGCGCCTTCACCGAATTCGACGACGATCACGCCCAACTCGCGGCAATCGTCAATCAGACCATGGCCCGCCAGCTCTGGCCGGGCGAAGATCCCGTTGGGAAACGCTTCCGTACGGAGAAGGAATCCTATCCGCTCATCGAGGTTGTGGGCCTGGCGGGCAACGGGAAATACCAGAACATAACGGAAGACCCGCAACCCTGGTTCTACATCCCGCTGCTCCAGGAATTTCAATCCCTTCGCTCGATTGAGGTGCGCTCGGCTGCGCCCTCTGAAGCCGTGATCTCACAGACCGAGCGCGAAATACGGACTCTCGCTCCCGCAATGCCGCTTTTCAATAGCAGCACGATGGACCAGGTATTGGACCAAGCCGAGTTCATATTCAGGCTGGGCGTTTACCTGGCGGGAGGCATGGGCCTGCTGGGCTTGTTCATTGCAGTGGTGGGCGTGTACGGCGTGGTTTCGTACGCCGCGGCCCAGAGGACACGCGAAGTGGGCATTCGAATGGCGATTGGCGCGCTGCCTGCGGACGCGCTGAAGATGATTCTCCGGCACGGAATGCGCTTGATCTCGACGGGCCTCACGGCGGGCGTGATTCTCGGCTTGCTGGTGACGCGCGGAATCGGCCATATCTTCCATGGCGAAACCGGCCTGCCCGCCTTCCTCATCGCCACGGCGCTGCTGGCGGCGACGGGGTTCTTCGCCTGCTACATCCCAGCCCGCCGCGCCATGCGTCTGGATCCGATGGTGGCGTTAAGGCACGAGTAGCGCTCGAGAGAACGCGACGTGGCCTACTTCGGCATCCGGTTTCATCCGGTTTGCCCGCTCCCGCCGCTTCCACTCGCGGCCGAACGGTATCTCCGCTTCAGCCTTTAGGCGGCGGTTCTTTACGCAGGCCCGCTCTTCACGCCTCAGCCGCTTCCACTGCCGGAACTGACGCGGCCGTAATTCACCGCGGGCCGACATCTCCTGGCCACGTTCGCGCACGCTCTAAGTCCGCGAACCGAGGATCGCCTTCAATTGCCTGGGCACGCAGCATCTCGGTGGGATCCCGCTTGAATTCACGAACGAGCTTCTGTAGCCACGCACGGCTGATGACGAGCTGGCGTGCCCAGGAACGCAAGGAGGGCTTGCTGCCAGCAGCTGTAGCCCACAAGAAGACAAAACGTCTGATCACGTGTGATTCATCCGCGCTGCGGAATGGACGCGGCTTGTGATATCGCGGGCTGCTGAGTGCTTTAGCGAAGTTCTTCCTTCTCGAGTCATCCGCATCGCCACGGCACCACTCTTTATACGTCCTCCCTCTTGCTGTGCTTTATTCAGTTTTGGTTAGGACGTGTTACTGTTTGCGCCGCCCTACTTGTTGTCACGTTTAAGACCAAGATGGAGAGAAGGCTCTGGGACCTACGGCCGAGGTCCGATGAAGCACAACGATCCGAAGGCCATGGCCAGTGACTAGGGAATTCCGTACTTGCCGCGTTCCAATGACAACGTTGGCGTCACAGGGTCCGGTAAGGAATAGCGGAGGCAATGACCTCCACTTTACCGAGTACGAATTGCCGTAAACAGTCTTCTGCGAAACGGAGAGCTGCTTCCTGGTTTGCGGCGGGCCCGAACACGATCTTCTTTAGTGGAGTGGTGGTCGCAGTACCTTTCCAATCGAATTCGCGGTACCTCACGAGGGAGTAAGGGCGACTTCTAAGCTTGACGTCCGGGACAACATCGGCTCTGTGTATCTCCAAGAACCTGTACTCCTTTTCGTTGCTGTATGCTTCGTGTTTGAAAAACAGCCCGCCATGTAACGCATGCGCCGCGAGCGATACGGATAACTGCAAAACATATTGCAATGATGGCATCTGGGTGCAGCTTTTTTCCTCGAGGCAATGATATGAGGTCAAACATCTTTTCAATGATGCGGCGGTGAATATCTCCGAGAGTGGCGTCTTGGTATGTGACTGGAAACACTGCTCTGTCCGACGTCGGCGTTTTGCCGTTCTTGGCAAAGGCATCTTCCAAAGCCTTGGCGTCAAATCCAAGGGCATAGCCTCGGCCGTTGTCAGCATAGGCGCGCCATTGGCCAAGGTCGTCACCGCGCTCGCTAAGCGAACAGACGAAGTAGTGGGCGGATCTGCGAATTGCTTCGTTCAACGACCCGAAATCTCTCGCAAAGAGCTTGCTCTCCTCAGGGCCGTTCGCAGCTTTCTCGTTCAGAATGCGCACTGCGAGGGAGAGGCCATGCTTTAGCTCCGAAGGATCGTTAAGGCTGAAGATATCCGTGAGCCAGAGCCGTCCGCTCTCCAAGATGCCCCTGAGCCCAACATCATCAGTGTAGTGATAGATGATCGGCCGTGGTTGATAGGACTCGAGGCTGATTGCAAACGAGGTGAGAATTTGCTCTGCTTCCTCCCCAAACTTCGCGAGCGCGTTCCTCATTTCCTCGGGAATCAAATCGGGGGAGGGGTGATGCGAAGTGCTCATTTCGTCAGGTTAGCAAAACTGGTCGTGAAACGCCTTCGCGGCAGTGGCAGGTTGTTTCGGCGCTAACAATCGAGTTCACCGGAGCGCCTCTCGAACATCAGCGCAGGATTCTCTTGAATTTGGTTTTCTTCCATCATGCGGCCATTTGCGTCATAAGTGCGAATAAGCCGGTTCACCACTCGTTCGACGACCGCGTGTCCGGTCACCTGCCCGGTTTCTCCCCCAATCGGGACGCTCTGGGGGGACCGCTGAGCGTCCGTTGACTTCACCCTCTGAGCACTCCTAACATTTGCCGTAAGGGTGGAACCCACTTCCCTTGATCGGTCAGTCCATCTCGCACTACCGCATCCTCGAGAAGCTCGGTGGAGGCGGGATGGGTGTGGTCTACAAAGCGAAAGACACTCACCTCGACCGTTTTGTTGCACTTAAATTTCTACCGGACGAGCTTGCCCAAGACCGTCACGCCATGGAGCGTTTTCGACGGGAAGCCAAAGCCGCGTCAGCACTCAATCATCCGAATATCTGCACTATGTACGATATCGATACGGTCGAAGGCCAACCCTTCATCGCCATGGAGTTCCTGGATGGCAAAACACTCAAGCACACCATCGAGGGCAAGCCGCTAGACGTAGAGTTGCTGCTCGACCTTGCAATCCAGATCGCCGACGCGCTGGATGCGGCGCACACAGCCGGCATCGTCCACCGCGACATCAAGCCGGCAAACATTTTTGTGACTGCTCGCGGCCGTGCCAAGATTCTCGACTTCGGCCTGGTCAAAGTGCCCGCCCCTAAGGACAACACCACGAAGGGCGAGACTCTTTCAAGCTTGGCGAGCGACCCAGAGCACCTGACGGACCCTCGGCACCGTCGCTTATATGTCGCCCGAACAAGTGCGCGCCAAGAATCTTGACGCGCGCACTGACCTCTTCTCCTTCGGGATTGTGCTCTATCAGATGGCAACAGGCCAGCTTCCTTTCCGCGG
>Ga0306917_10000667_pt1 | contig 14960 bp, 17 predicted proteins | sample tim00Cox00000000_FD_203313 | JGI IMG/M metagenome (GOLD analysis project Ga0306917, IMG submission 203313) | Lab enrichment of tropical soil microbial communities from Luquillo Experimental Forest, Puerto Rico - timezero.00C.oxic.00.000.000 (v2)... | ecosystem: Environmental > Terrestrial >... | reverse complement strand
CGCCTAAATCAACAGGAGACGCTCAGCGAGGCGCAGTCGCATACAAAACCTACTGCGAGTCTTGCCACGGTCCAGGCGGTGGCGGTGGACGAAAGGGCAGCGCCATTACGGATGACTCGTTTCTCGCGCTCGTCAGCGACCAGGGAATGCGCACGATTGTCGTCACCGGCCGACCTGAATTGGGAGCGCCGGACTGGCGAGGAAACGTGCCCGGAAAGCCCATGTCGGACCAGGAAATCACTGACGTAGTTGCGTGGCTCGCCTCACGCCGGGCTCGGAACCCGGGGCAGCCATACTCTGCTTCGAATTACACTCAGCATTAGGAGTCTGAAGATGCCGAATGAAAATACGCTCTCGCGCCGTGGGCTATTCATGAAGATCGGAATGCTTGTCAACGGCCTGGTGGCGACCGCGTTGGCGGTCCCGATCGTACGATTTCTTCTGTCCTCGGTTACCCGCGGCCACGGTAACGCTTACCTTTCCTGGGTGTCACTCGGTCGCGTCACTGAATTTCCCGAAGGCGAGACGCGGCTTGCTACTTTCCGAAATCCCTACGTGATGCCGACCGACGGCAAGACGGTGGACACGGCATGCTGGGTGCGACGTATCGAAGGCGATCAATTCCAGGTTTTTGCGGTGAACTGCGCACACCTGGGTTGCCCAGTCCGCTGGTTTCCGCAATCCGGTTTGTTCATGTGCCCGTGTCATGGCGGAGCTTATTACCGCGACGGCTCTCGCGCGTCGGGCCCGCCGGAACGGGGGCTTTTCGAATATCCCCACAAAATTGAGAACGGTCTGATCACCATCCAAGCTGGTGAGCTGCCTACGCCCGGACTAAGTGCCGCTCTTGATGGAAAGAAACCGCCATGCGCTTGATCTCGCAGATTGGGGACTGGTTCGACCGGCGCTTGCAGCTTGCAGCTCCGATCCGCGAAACCGCCGAACACCCGGTGCCGCGAAGCACGGCAAGCTGGTTCTACGTCTTCGGGAGCGCCGCGCTCACCGTATTCATCTTGCAGCTCGTGACCGGGATTCTTCTGGCGCTGATCTACGTCCCGTCGGCCAGCGAAGCGTGGAGCAGCCTGCAAGCTCTGAACCATGACGTAACGCTCGGGTGGTTCATCCGCGCCTTGCACGGATGGGGCTCGAATTTCATGGTGGCGATTGTTCTCATTCACATGGTCCAAGTATTTCTGTTTGGTGCTCACAAGTTCCCTCGCGAGCTTACTTGGATCATCGGCGTATTCCTCTTGTTGATGACACTCGGGATGGCTTTCAGCGGGCAAGTGCTCCGCTTCGACCAAGACGCCTATTGGGGCCTTGGCATCGGAGCGTCAATCGCCAGCCGAGTTCCTATTGCGGGTCCTATGATCGTGAAGCTGATGCTCGGCGGACCGATCATTGCGGGAGCGACGCTCTCGCGATTCTTCGCCCTGCACGTATTCGTGATTCCAGGAATGTTGATCGGTTTCGTGTGCCTGCATGTTCTGATGGTGCTGAAACTGGGAATCAACGAGTGGCCGATGCCAGGACGCGTCGTCAAGCGCTCCACGTATCTTAGCCAATATCATGAACTGACGAAGAAGGACGGCGCTCCGTTCGTTCCTTACGCGATCTGGAAGGACTTGTTCTTCGCTGCTTTTATCCTCGTAGCCGTCGCAGCCTGCGCTCTGTACTTCGGTCCGTTCGGACCAACGGGTAGGCCGGACCCAACGATTATTCAAACGGTGCCGAAGCCCGATTACTTCTTCTTGTGGCTTTATGCCTTGCTCTCGTTGCTTCCCCCGTCTATGGAGACTCCGGCTCTACTCATTGGCCCGGTCCTGGTGATTATCGGTCTGCTCCTCCTGCCTTTTCTCTCTGGCGAAGGAGAAAAGAGCTGGCGGCGGAGGCCGATTGCAGTTTTGACCGTCCTCCTCATCGCAATAACGCTAAGCACATTCACGCATCTTGCCGGTTATACACCTTGGAGTCCGCACATGAACGCTTGGAGCGGCGATCCCGTGCCGGAACGATTCTTGCATGGTGCCACCGCGCTTCAGCGGCAAGGAGCTCTCGTCTTTCAAGTCAAACAATGCCGCAATTGCCATTCGCTCGGGGAGCTCGGCGGGCAAAGGGGTCCGGCGCTCGACAGCGTTGCTGTGCGGCTCACCCAAGACCAGCTCATCCGCCAGGTGGTTCAGGGAGGCGGCAATATGCCAGCTTACGGGAAAAACTTGAGCCCAGCGGAAACCACGGCGCTCGTCGCGTTTCTCGAGATGCTACATCCCGCAGGCGAGGCTCCTGCCCGCGATGCAGCGCGCGACATTGTGCTTAGGGAGAGCGGTACTCATCCCTAGGAAGATTTCATGTCGCCCATACACCACACCGCTATGGGAATGTCGTCGGCTTCAAGTGCGATCATCCTTGTTGGCCTGGTTTTCGTATCCTTAATATATGCGCGCGGTTGGCGTCGCATGCTGGGTGTTTCTGCGACCACGATTCCGGCCTGGCGCGCAGCTAGTTTCTTTTGGGGAGTGTCTTTAGTCTGGGCGGCGTTAGGATCGCCACTGGTTGCCTACGATCATGACTTGTTGACTGTCCACATGATCCAGCACCTGCTGCTGATGACGTTCGCTCCCGCCTTGATTTTGCTCGGTGAGCCCCTGTTGGCTTTCTGGCACGGATTGCCGCGATTTGCAAATGCCGTGCTCGGCCCCCTTTTTCGACTGCCATTGGTGCAACGGTTTGCACACAGGCTTTCTCGGCCAGCGTTGTGTTGGACTGCTTCTGCGTTGACGCTCTTGGGATGGCACGTGCCGGCATTGTTTACACTGGGGATGCATTCAGAAGCCTGGCACGCTCTCGAACAGGCGTCGTTTTTAGTCGCTGGCTTTCTTTTCTGGATGCCGGTTATTCGACCTTGGCCCAGTGCCTCGACTTGGGCGCAATGGTCGACCCTCTTGTACCTTTTTCTTGCCACCTTGCCGTGCGACATCCTCTCCGGATTTCTGGTGTTCTCTGACCGTGTTGCCTATCCCTGTTACTTTGCCATGCCGAGGCACTTTGGCTTTTCTGTTTTGGAAGATCAGCAGTGTGCGGCTGCGCTGATGTGGGCCTGCGTCACGCTGGTCTATCTCGTGCCCGCAGCGATTCTCAGCACTCGCCTGCTTTCGCCCCGCAGTTTCGACCGTTGCGCCTTGGCGCAATCGGCAGCGCGCAGGGATCCGCAACGCGTGGAGGCTGTCTAAAGATGGCAACGGAGCCCATTCTTGCAGTGCTCGATGTGTCTGCCGTGCATGGCCGTCGCATCGCGTGTTCCAATGCGTTGTTCGACTATTGGGAGCTAACGAAGCCCGAAATCAACTTCCTAATTGCCATCACGGCAGCTGCTGGATTCTGGCTGGGCTCATCCGCAACGTTTCCCCATTTTCTTTGGATGCAGTTTCTTCATACGCTTTTGGGCACAATCCTCGTCGCCAGCGGAGCGGCAACACTGAATCAGCTGATCGAGTTGCCGTACGACGCGCAAATGCGCCGAACCGCGCGACGGCCACTCGCTTCGGGAAGAATCGCTCCCTCGCATGCTTTGTGGTTCGGAGTTTTGCTGTCCATTTGTGGTGTCGCCTATCTAGCCATTTACACAAACACCCTTGCATCTCTGCTGGCCGCATTCACTCTCCTCAGCTACTTGTTCTTGTATACGCCGCTAAAACGGATCACGCCTCTATGCACCTTGGTCGGCGCGTTCCCTGGCGCCGCACCACCGTTAATCGGCTGGGCTGCCGCGCGCGGACGCCTGGACCCCGCAGGTTGGGTGCTCTTTGCAATTGTCTTCCTCTGGCAATTTCCTCATTTCATGTCCATCGCGTGGATCTATCGCGAAGACTACGCCCGCGCAGGATATCTAGTACTGCCGTCGGGCGCCGTGAGGGATCGCTTTATCAGCTGGCAAACGTCCCTGGCATCACTAGCGCTTCTCGCAGTTGGTCTTGTCCCCACATTCACGACGATGTCGGGACGCAAGTATTTCGTAGGGGCTCTCGTAGTTGGTGCGACCTTCCTTTACTGCAGCGCGCGTTTTGCAATCCGTAAGTCGAATGTAACGGCCCGACAGTTGCTGCTCGCTTCCATCCTGTATCTTCCTGCAATTTTTGCACTGCTTGTACTGGGCAAGAAGTAACCATGACAGACTGCCGCTCTTGCAGCCAAGACACCGGGCCTCGCACAGCTTCTATGAGTGGGGTGAAACCAGTTGCCCAGCTCGCCTGGCTGATCGTTGTTTACAACATTGCCGTCATCCTATGGGGCGCGTATGTGCGCGCGTCTGGCTCTGGTGCAGGCTGCGGCAACCGTTGGCCTCTGTGCAATGGCCAGATCCTGCCTTCGACAATACAATCGCAGACCTTGATCGAATTCATGCACAGGGCTACAAGTGCTTTTTCGATGGTGATTGTGTCTTTCCTAGTTGTTTGGTGCTGGCGCCGGACCTCGAAGGGCGACTGGCCCCGATACGCGGCTGTCTGTGGGATCGTCCTTTTGTTCAACGAAGCGCTGCTTGGAGCGTTGCTAGTCTTGCTTGATCACGTTGGCAGCCTGGACCGATCTGCAGCCCACGCCCTCTTCTTGTGCCTGCATTTTGGCAATACGCTTCTGCTGCTTGCAGCACTGTCGCTAACCGCAAGATGGCTTTCGAATCGAGGTCGACGTTTTGTCGTGGTTGCCAAGCCGTACGAACGGATGGCAATCGGGCTTGGTCTAGCTTGCGTAATGGCCATCGGAATGACGGGCTCGCTGGCCAGTCTTGGGGACACAATCTTTCCTGTCGGCTCTCTGCGGCACGCATTGATGCAAGATTTCTCGTCAGGCAGTCACGTGCTGGTGCGGCTGCGGCTTCTCCACCCAGTTGCAGCAGTGATGGGTTCCATCTATGTTTTGTGGCTGCTTTGGAAGTCTTGGGGGAAGCAAGTTGGCTCGGGCTGGACGCTCGTTCTTGCCATAACGTTGACCGCTCAGATTGCTCTCGGCGCTATGAACGTCATCTTGTTGGCGCCTATTTGGCTGCAGATGACACATCTGCTCGTTGCCGAGCTGGTATGGATTCTGCTTGTACTTGCCTCAGCCGAGCTTTTGTTTGCCGACCGACATTTCAACGCACCGATTGTTCGAGAAGAGACTGGCAATGTCCCCCGGGGCTTCGGCTTTAGACGTATGACGCGGACTGAGTCGTGGCTCACGTAAATCGCCTTGCGTCGGATCGCGACAGAGGGTCGTGGTGTTGCTTTATCTGAACCAAGAAGGAAGAGGGATTGGCCTGCCAAACAAGATTCGAGCCTATAGGCTGCAGGACGAGGGACTCGATAGCGTGGAAGCTAACGAATGCCTCGGATTCAAGGCCGATCAGCGAGATTATGGCATCGGCGTGCAGATTTCGCGCGAGCTTGGCGTGCGCTCCATGCGCCTCTTGAGCAATAACCCTCGCAAACTGGTTGCGATCGAGGGATACGGTCTGTCCGTGTCAGAATGGCTGCCTCTCGAGGTCCCCGCGTCAGCTTCGACACTGCACTATTTGACAACAAAACGAAACAAGCTTGGACACGTTCTGCGCGGGCTTTAATCGTAGGCCTTCTTGACAAACCTGTCTGTGTTCTGCACCAGCTAGAGAACGTCCGCGTTGGCGAGGTCATCTGCTCTGCCGGTGCAGATTTTGCGCATCTTAGCCAAGCCTTTAGATTAAGTCCCTTCCCAATATCGCTCCAGTTGACTGCTGCCCGGGCCCTCAAGGGACAACCTTTTGGATTCGGGCTCCCTTTTACAGGGTCCGTCAAAGCCTCGGCGATTGCGTGAAGGTGTTGACAGCGATTCGTGACCTCGAAACCAAGTGGGGAAGATAACGCGCGTCTTTTCAGCAAGCTAAAGCGACAAAGCAATTGGCTGATTCGGTGCCTGGTTACTTTGTGAATGCCACGCGGCTAAGTGCATCTCAAACAGGAGACTTCTTGGCAAGTCCAACAAAAGAAATCCAAAACGCGGCGTACCCGATCGCTGACTCCGGCAAAAACAACATAGGGACGGACAAGTCAGAGATGTCCGGGCGGCTTTTTTTTCTCGATGCCGGCGGCGGGCGCGTGTTCTGGACCATCTGATGGATCCGTTGGCAGCCCTGATGAGGGCGCTCGGCACTCCCGATGGGTCACGCCGGAACTCAAGAAAACGATCGCCGAAGGGGTTTCGCAAATGGCTGGAGGCCATTCGGTCGAACAACTCGCGCAGGAAGAGAACAAGTTGCTGGTCGACCTCATCAAGTTGCGCGCCCAGCAGGCCAAGGTATTGGTGGCAGAGGCACACGCCTGAGGACGGAAGACCATGACACATCAAACGCCACATGTGGTGATCGTGGGCGGCGGTTTCGGAGGATTGGCCGCCGCCAAAGCTCTGAGGAAGACACCCGCGAAAGTAATCCTGATCGACCGTACCAATCACCACCTGTTTCAACCTTTGCTTTACCAGGTGGCAACCTCGGTCTTGACGCCCGGTCAGATTGCAACGCCAATCCGCAGCATTCTTCGGAGTCAGAAGAACACGACAGTAATCATGGGGGAAGTGACGGGCGTGGATAAGGATCAGAAGTGCGTTATCGTTAGCGACGCCGACCGGCAGGACGCGCCGGTTGCGTACGACTACCTAATCCTGGCGACTGGCGCTAGTCACAGCTACTTTGGTCATAATGAATTTGCGGAGTACGCGCCGGGTTTGAAGAGTCTTGCAGATGCTGAGGCAGCCCGAAATAAAATCTTGCAGGCGTTCGAATTGGCTGAAGCTGAGGAAGATCCGAGCCGCCATCGGGACCTGCTGACTTTCATTCTCGTTGGCGCCGGTCCCACCGGCGTGGAAATGGCCGCCGCTCTCGCGATTTTCGTCCGAAACACACTGAAATCAGACTTTCGGAGAATCGATCCGGCCTCCGCAAGAATTGTGCTCGTCGATATGGCTCCCCGAGTTTTGGGGCCCTATTCGGAGAGTCTTTCCAAAGCCGCGAAGCAACGGCTCGAGAAGTTGGGCGTCGAAGTTCGGCTCGGACACAGCGTCGATCTGATCGACGCGGAAGGTGTCGTAATCGCGGGCGAGCGCATCGCCAGCAAAACCGTGATCTGGACTGCGGGCGTCGCACCCTCGCCCGCAGGCAAGTGGCTCAACGCCGAGACAGACCGCGCCGGCAGGGTACGCATTCAGAAAGATCTTACCGTGGCCGGACACTCCGAGATTTTTGTGGTGGGCGATACTGCGTCGCTTGACCAAAATGGCAAACCCCTGCCAGGGCTTGCTCAGGTAGCGATGCAGCAAGGGCGTTATGCGGCAAAGCTAATTCACAACCGCATTGTCGGGAATCCCCCGCCGTCCCCGTTCAACTACTTTGACAAGGGCAGCATGGCTGTGGTCGGCAGGGGCTTCGCTGTGCTGCAAAGCGGGAAGGTCAGAATAAGCGGTTTCGTGGCTTGGCTCGCTTGGGTCGCGGTGCACCTCCAATTCCTCGCCACATCGAGCCTCCGTTTGAGCGTCTTTCTCCAATGGGTGTGGACGTATGTGACCGGGCAGAGGGGTGACCGGCTAATCGTCCGCCAACATGGTTCAGGGGTTACGAAGCCAGCCTTGGACACAACGCTCAAAGCAACATTCGCCGGCAGGTAGAACTCTGGTCGAGGCGAACGGAACGCGTGAAGACACCGACCGGTGGGGCCAAAGGTGGCGCTGCGCAAATCGGAAGTGCTGCGGAACATAAAGGAGCGATATGAGCGCAATGTATAAAGCAATCCAAGTAACGAAACCGGGAGAATTCGCAGCCGTAATGAAACCGCTGGTCGATCCTGGCCCCGGTCAAGTGCGCATTCGCGTCGAGGCGTCGGGTGTCTGCCACTCGGATGCCGGCACGGTGGAAGGCTCGTTCCCGATCGACTGGCCGCGCGTTCCTGGGCACGAAGTGGTCGGGCGGATCGATGCCCTTGGCTCTGGCGTCCAGGGCTGGGCGGTTGGTCAGCGCGTCGGTGTCGGCTTCCTCGGAGGCCCTTGCGGTTATTGCGAATTCTGTCGAAATGGCGATCTCGTGAACTGTCGTAACCAGGAATTCACGGGCATCCATTCGGATGGCGGATATGCCGAGGTGATGATCGCGAAGGCCACCGGGCTTGTGCGTATCCCTGACGATCTGTCGTCGGCAGATGCTGCGCCGCTCCTTTGCGCGGGACTCACGACGTTTAACGCCCTGCGAAACGCGCCAGCGAAGGCGGGTGACCTTGTCGCTGTGCTCGGTATCGGCGGCCTTGGTCACCTGGCGGTGCAATACGCCCGGCATATGGGGTTCGAAGTGGCGGCGATTGCCCGCGGCAGCAACACAGCGGAGCTCGCCAAGAAGCTCGGTGCTCACCACTACATTGACAGTGCCGCTACGGATCCCGCAGCCGCTCTGCAGGCGCTGGGCGGCGCCAGGGTCATTCTCGTAACAGCTTCCGGGGGCAAGACAGTCGCTGAGACCTTCAAAGGCCTTCGTCCTGGCGGAGTCTCGATTGACCTCGGCGTTGGGCCGGAGCCGATCGAGCTTACGAACATGGATCTCATATTTGGAAGTCGCAAGGTAGAAGGTTCCCTGACGGGGACCCCTGCGACCGGTGATGCAACGCTCCGATTCAGTGCCCTGAGCGGCGTGTCCGCCATGATCGAGACCGTCCCACTTGAAGAGGCAGCGTCTGCGTACGCGAAGATGATGGCCGGGAAGGCGCGCTTTCGGATGGTGCTGGTTACAAAAAACGGAAGTAGCCACGCTGGACAGCCGAAGTGAAGAGTTTAGTTTGCAGAGAGAGTTGTTCGCGAAGTGAGTAAGATTTTGGAAATAACCGAAATGAGGAAGGACGAAAAGAGACCAAGATGTCGTCGAAACCCAAGGTAGTCGAATTGCAAACAGGACCCGCTCAACGTACGAGCGAAGAAACCCGTGCCGAGGATTTGTTCAACAAACAGAAGGCTTACTTTGCTTCTGATGCGACAAAGACCTACGAGTGGAGAATTGACCAGCTCAATCGCCTTACGCGGATGCTCAAAGAGAACTTTGAGCGTTTTGCGGACGCCTCACGCAAGGACTTCAAAACAGCCAGCCAGGAGAATGTCTTCGAGGTGTCTGCAACCATTGCCACGACCGAATCCACCAAGTCTCAACTCAAAGAATGGATGAAACCGGTCGAAGCCCCTCTTCCCAAATTCCTTGCTGCGACCGGGCATAAGGGAATGGTGTACCGCGAGCCTTACGGCGTCACTCTGATCATTTGTCCTTTCAATGGACCGCTCATATTATCGCTGCGTCCTGCCGTCGCCGCTCTTTCAGCCGGCAATCCATGCATCTTGAAGCTCTCCGAAGCGCTACTTGCGACGGACGAATTACTCCTAGAATTAATCCCGAAGTACTTCGAGCCGGAATCCTTCAGTGCCGTCGTTGGTGGAAGAGAAGTAGTTACGAAACTCCTGACCTTTCCTTTTGATTTCATATTCCTCACCGGAAGCGTGGGCGTGGGCAAGGTGGTGATGCGAGCGGCGGCGGAAAACATCACTCCGGTGGTGCTTGAGCTTGGAGGACAGAACCCCGCCATCGTTGATGAGACAGCGAACATTCCGGATGCCGCCAAGAAAATCGTTTGGGGCGCAATGGCATGGGGAGGGCAGTGGTGCACTTCACCTGGGTACGCCGTCGTTCATGAGTCTGTCGCCGAACAGTTCGTAGCCGAATGCAAAAAGGCTGTGGTAGCACTCTACGGCGCGGACCCCAAGAATAATCCCGACTACTCTCGCATCATCAGTGCGGCGGCGGTGAACCGGTTGGCGTCGCTGATCGATCCCAAGAAGGTCGTTTACGGCGGAAAGTCCGACGCTCCGGCTCGTTATCTCGACCCGACCATCCTCTACCCGATTTCGTGGTCCGACAAAATCATGGAAGATGAAATCTTTGGGCCGCTTTTGCCAATCCTCACCTACTCCGATCTCGGACAACTACTCGCGAAGATCAAGTCGCTGCCCAAACCACTTGGCGGCTATGTCTTCAGCCGAAATCAGCAGATGATCGATCGGGTGTTGGGGTCCCTTTCCTTCGGCGGCGGCGCCGTGAACCAGACCAATGTCTTTCTGTTCATTGAGTCCATGCCTTATGGAGGAGTGGGGACCGCGGGACTAGGGAACTACTACGGGAAGTACGGCTACGATTCCCTCACGCACGCCAAGTCGGTCTTGATATCCCCGCCCGACGTCGCTATCAATCACTTGTTCCCGCCTTATACCAAGGAAAAGGTGCAAGCGATGGATCAATGGTTCGACTACTAGATTGAGGAAAGTACGCCGAGAGATTCGAGTGGTCGATAAGGAGGTATCGTGAACCAGCTGCTTACAACCCGGCCAACTGTTCGCTCCCGAAAGGAGTGTCCATGAGCGCCCTGATTCACCCGAAGAGAATCACGATTGACGGACTGTCGGTCCGCTACGCCGAAGGCGGCCAAGACGGTCCCGACGCGATCCTGATGAGCCCGTGGCCTGAAAGCGTATACGCCTTCGAGCCAGTCTGGCCGCACCTCGCGGCCGCCGCGCACCTGGTCGCCATCGATCCCCCAGGCTTCGGCGGATCGGACTACCGCCAAACGCTGATGAACCCGAAGGCAATGGGACATTTCATCCTTAACGTCGCCGACGCCCTCGGCCTGGATAACCCCCACATTGTCGGCCCCGACATCGGGACATCCTCAGTACTGTTTGCCGCCGCCGCCGATAAGAACAGATTCCGCAGCATCGTCGTCGGTAGTGGGGGAGCTGCGGTACCACTAGATGTCACAGGCGTTCTCAAAGAGTGGGTCGAAGCACCTGACCTGGAGCCCTATCGCCAGATCGGCGGGCGCAAGATCGTTGAGATCGCCCTCGGCACCATCGCGGGCTACACCCCGCCAGACGAGATCCGCGAAGACTACATGTCTTGCTACGAAGGGGATCGCTTCGCCGACACCATCCCGTACGCCCAGAGCTACCGCGAATACCTTCCAGAACTCGCCAAGCTGCTGCCAGGCATCCCAACACCGGTCCGGATCGTTGCCGGAGCCGACGACCAGGTGGTGCCCGCGTCCAATGCCGAGTTCCTCCGTGAGCGACTACCCAACGCCCAGGTCGATCTCATAGCTGGCGCGGGCCATTTCTGCTGGGAAGAAAAACCCGCTGAATACGCCGCGCTGCTCACCACCTGGTGGGAGCGAGCCAATCGCGGCGTCGAAAAGCTAAATCAAAGAACGAGAGGACACGGAGCATGAACATGACAACCACAGACATCTTGACCGACATGGTGCTGGTCGAATCCAAGAAGACCGCTGCGATCCACGCCCCGGTCGAGCGCGTCGACATCGCCGACTGGCTACTGCACCTGCCCGACGCAGAGTACCAGCGTTGCGCACCACCGGATCATATCGCAGCCGGAACAACCACGACCGACGACGGTCGGCCGATGTCGATCAACGTGGAGGTGATCGGCGGAAGCCTGATGGTGCAGCACTACGTCGCCGACGTACATGAACCCCACCACTGTCGGATGGTGTCGCTCAGCGACGTGCAAACACCGGCCGGCTGGACGAAGATCCATGTAATCTGGGACCTCAGCGTCACCGCACTGGACTCAGCCAGCTGCCGATACACCAACCAGGTAATCAGCTACCCGACACCGGCCTTCCTGGAGAAGCTCAAGGTCGCCGGGGTCTCGTTCGAAGACGCCGTGGCCGACCGCCAAGCTGCCAGTGACGACCACAACCGCCGTGAGACGGCTCTCTATGCACAAAGTCTCGAACGGAAGGCCCTGGCCCGCAATTAGATTCCTGATTCTGTTCCGATGCATCGGAAGTGCTGCGGAACATAAAGGAAACTATCGCGTTGGCGGCTCCTTGACGAGAACCGCGCTGTGGCTGCTGGCGATAGGCATATTCGATAAGGCCGCGGGGGCTCATCAAAACCGGAGTGGTTAGAAGCGAACGACGCCGAGTCAAGACTGGATACAACCCGTAGTCAGCACGGCCAACTGACAAGACCGCCCAAAACCACTGCCCTAACGTAGAAAGGATCTTGCATGACCACGAAATTGGATGTTCGTGTTTCTCGTCGTTGTTTTCTTGCATCAGCCAGCGGGGCCACGGCCCTGGCTTTTGTGGCTCCGCTCAAGCTCTTCGCCGAAGATGATGGTCTTGTACAGACAGCGCGGAGGACAGCCGTAGCGAGTACCGTCACAGTGCAAAAGCTCCGCGGAAACGTAAGCGTTCTGATGGGGGCCGGCGGAAATATGGCGGTTCTCACCGGTCCGGACGGTAAGCTGCTGATCGATGCCGGCTTTGCCGGCGCGCGGCCAAAAATTACGGACGCACTGGCCTCTCTAAGTCCCGATCCCATCAAGCACTTGATCAACACGCATTGGCACTTTGACCATACCGACGGCAACGAATGGCTGCACTCGGGCGGCGCAGCCATCCTCGCTCACACGAACACACGCAAACACCTCTCCACCACCACAAGAGTCGAAGGTTGGAACTTTACATTTCCGCCCGCGCCAGCCGGCGCAATTCCGGCAGAAGTTTTTGATGATGAGTGGACTCTGCAACTGAATGGGACGAGTATCGCGCTTAAGCACTACGCTCCTGCCCATACCGACAGCGATATTTCGGTTCACTTTACAGACGCTGATATTTTCCATGTCGCCGATACGTTTTGGAACGGGTACTACCCGTTCATCGATTACTCAACCGGCGGCAGCATCGACGGAATGATCCGCGCTACGGAAGCAAACCTGGCGAAAGTCACGGACAAAATGATTGTTATTCCAGGCCACGGCGAAGTTGCCGATAAATCGCAACTCGCCTTTTACCGCGACCTGCTGGTTGGCACTCGCGAGAGAGTGGCGGCTCTCAAAAAACAAGGCAGATCGCTCGGCGAAATTGTCGCCACAAAGCCTACTGCTGCAACAGACGCAAAGTGGGGCAACGGCTTCAGGAGCCCTAGAGATTTCATTGGAGACGTATTTCAGGGCGTTTGAACTGATTGCGGCTCCTCAATTCTGTTTTAAGAAAGGACCCTATGACTGTACAAGAAAAAACGCAGGAAAAAGCGCTTCACATCGATATCCCCGTCAAACTGACAGAGGTCAAGGATGTATTCAGCATCGCATCGCTGTCGTTCGAAGGCGATCTGCCGGCTGCTGTCTTTCACCTTGGGCTCATCATGGACGATATCGCCGATTGGAAGGCGAAGTGCGAGGTTGTCGCGATCTTTCATACGAACGCTGGACACGCGACGCTGCACGACCAGGCGTACAACAAGGACCGAAATATAGCAACGGGCAATCCTTACAAGAAACTCCTCACGGACCTGATGAAACGTGGCGTGCAAGTCGAACTCTGTGGTGCCACGGCGCGGGTCCACGGCTGGGACAATGCAGACACGATCCCCGGCATCAAGATCAACACCGATGCCATGTCGAGGACCACACAGCTTGTTCAAGAGGGTTTCGTAAAGATCTCGGAATCTTAAAGTGTCGAAGCTGGACAGTAGACTCGATAGCCCTTCAGGTCAGCGGCGGAGCGGGCTGCTCTCGATGGCCATATTTGATAAGGCCGCGGAGCTCATCGATCGTTTTTTAGAGAGGTTAGGTGAAGCAAATGAAATGCACTGTTCTAAGTAGTTCTAGGATGATTAACACGAATCGATTCATCGCCCCAGCAATCCTTGGGACTCTGCTGGTACTTGCGTGCATCAAGCCAGGAATGGCCCAAACCCAGGAATCAGCCGCCGCCCAAACATCCGGGACTCCTAACGACTCTGCCGCCGCCATCAAACCATCGGCGAGCGTGATTGTACGGACTGCTGGTCTCGAAGAATATCTTCGCAAACCCCAATCAGCCACTCGACAGCTTCTTCAACTTGACCAGAAAAGCGCATGCGGTGTCGAGATCGCGGTCGTCTGGAACAGTCTCAATCTCTTTGTGACTCATCTCATGCAGGGTGAGCGACGGCACAGATCATCACGCAGTCAGAAATCTCGACCGGCGAATGCGTTGCCCTCGGCCTTCACGCTGAGTTTGTCCGCAAGCGCGATTACGCTCTTTTGGCAAACTTTCCTTAGATACATCTCCTTCTTTTTTGAATCGCCGCGACATGCTGAACCTGCAATTTCCCTTAGCGGAACACACGAGTCCAGCACCGCGAGCGACGGCTTCTCAGCGCTCCACGATGTCCTTGCGGAGGGTGGCGATGATTGCCATCAGCTCCTTATGCTCAGCTGCCGGCACCTTGTACTTGTCAAGGACCTCCGAGAGGTGGCCAACAACAATGTCGAATTCGGCGTCGGTGATCCCGAGCCCGGCGTGCACCGTCTTCGCCGGACGGCTGATCACCTTGCATGGGCCTCCGGTAACATTGCACACCAGGTTCTTGTTCTTTTGTTTGAACATTTCGCGCGTGTCCGTGCCCATACCGACAAAGTACTTGCCAATTTTTGGATCCGCGAACAGCCGGTCTGCGAAGTCGTCGACGACTGCCGAGATGCCGTTGTAGCCGCCGAGCCGCTCATAGAGCGTGCGCTGCGCTTGGCCGCCAGCCGGTTGCGCTTGGCCGCCACCCGGTGATGTGTTCGCGAGCATGAGGGCCAAGCCCAACAGCAAAGCACGAACGAGGGAAACGATGTTCATGGACATACCTACCTCCAGTACTGCGGAATAGATAGCGTTTTGATACTACCTTCGACCAAAAAAGCCTTGTGAGATGGTGCCTACGTGCTCTTCTCCTACCGAGCAAAACATCGGACGTACTCTCCACCACCTCACCACGGTTCGATGGCTACGTCGCAAACCAAATGCCAATGCGCGATGACTGAACGTCCTTTGCATCTTCTTCATAATTCGAGCCCTACAAGCCGAAGATGCGTCCTGCAA
>Ga0306917_10000635_pt1 | contig 15163 bp, 10 predicted proteins | sample tim00Cox00000000_FD_203313 | JGI IMG/M metagenome (GOLD analysis project Ga0306917, IMG submission 203313) | Lab enrichment of tropical soil microbial communities from Luquillo Experimental Forest, Puerto Rico - timezero.00C.oxic.00.000.000 (v2)... | ecosystem: Environmental > Terrestrial >... | reverse complement strand
AACTACCGCGGCATCTTCCGCGGCGACATCTTCAGCTCGGCACTGATCAACTCCATCGGGATCGGCTTGATCACCACGGCGATCGCGGTGGTGCTCGGCGCGATGGCGGCCTACGCGATTGCCCGGCTCAGCTTCCCCGGCAAGCGGCTGCTCATCGGTGCCACCCTGCTGATCACGATGTTCCCGGCGATCTCGCTGGTCACACCGTTGTTCAACATCGAACGCCGGCTCGGTCTGTTCGACACCTGGCCGGGATTGATCCTGCCCTACATCACTTTCGCGTTGCCCCTTGCCATCTACACGTTGTCGGCATTCTTCCGGGAGATTCCACGGGACCTGGAGAAGGCGGCCAAGATGGACGGCGCCACGCCGGGCCAGGCCTTCCGCAGGGTGATCGTGCCGCTGGCGGCGCCCGGACTGGTGACCGCGGCGATTCTGGTGTTCATCTTCGCGTGGAACGACCTGCTGCTGGCGCTGTCGCTGACCGCCACCAAGGCGGCGATCACCGCGCCTGTTGCGATCGTGAGCTTCACTGGCAGTTCGCAGTTCGAGGAACCAACCGGATCGATCGCGGCCGGCGCGATGGTGATTACGATCCCGATCATCGTTTTTGTTCTAATCTTCCAACGACGTATTGTCGCCGGGTTGACCTCTGGCGCTGTGAAGGGATAGCGCGATGGCCGAAATTGTGTTGGACCACGTCAACAAGAGTTATGCCGACGGCGCGGCGGCCGTGAAGGACCTCAGCATCACCATCGCCGACGGCGAATTCCTGATCCTGGTGGGGCCTTCCGGGTGCGGGAAGACCACGACGCTGAACATGATTGCCGGGCTTGAGGATATCTCGTCGGGGGAGCTGCGCATCGGTGGCGAGCGGATGAACGAGAAGGCACCCAAGGACCGCGACATCGCGATGGTGTTCCAGTCTTACGCGCTTTACCCGCACATGACGGTGCGGCAGAACATCGCCTTCCCGCTGACCCTGGCGAAGATGGAGAAGAGCGAGATCGCCCAAAAGGTCGAGGAGACGGCCAAAACCCTTGACCTGACGGAACTCTTGGACCGCAAGCCCTCCCAGTTGTCGGGTGGGCAGCGACAGCGGGTCGCGATGGGCCGGGCGATCGTGCGCCACCCGAAGGCGTTTTTGATGGACGAGCCGCTGTCCAACCTGGACGCCAAGCTGCGGGTCCAGATGCGCGGCGAAATCGCCCGGCTGCAGCGGAGATTGGGCACCACTACCGTCTACGTGACCCACGACCAAACCGAGGCGATGACGCTCGGCGACCGCGTGGTGGTGATGCACGGGGGGGTGGCACAGCAAATCGGCACCCCGGACGAACTCTACGAGCGTCCCGCCAATCTTTTCGTCGCGGGCTTCATCGGCTCGCCGGCGATGAATTTCTTCCCCGCGACGCTGACGCCCACCGGCCTGACCCTGGCCTTCGGTGAGGTGATGCTGACGCCGGAAGTTCAGCAGGTGATCGGCCGGCACCCGAAAACGGAGAACATCATCGTGGGGGTGCGGCCCGAGCACCTGGCCGATGCCGCGTTCATCGATGGCTATCAGCGCATCAGGGCGCTGACCTTCGAGGCGAAGGTCGACATGGTCGAATCGCTGGGCGCCGACAAATACGTGTACTTCACGACCGCGGGTCCGGCGGTGCACTCGGCGCAGTTGGACGAACTGGAGGCCGAGGGGGAAGTGCACGAAAACCAGTTCGTTGCAAGGGTTCCCGCCGAGTCGAGTGCGACCATAGGGCAGTCGGTCGAGTTGGCCCTCGACGTGACGAAACTGGCGGTTTTCGACGGCGACACCGGGGTGAACCTCACCATCGCGCCGGCCGACGCGCGGTGACACAGATTCTGGACCGGGTGCGCGCACACCTGCGCGGGCATTTCGCCACCGAGCCCGACTCGGCAAGCGTGACGTTTCTGGGCACCGAACCGATCGAGGTGCTGCGATTCCGCGAGCGGGCGGACGGGCCAGAAGGGATAGCGCATTACGTGTCGCTGGGGTGCTCGCGCCATCCGATGACCGACCCAACGGATATCCATGCCGACCCCGAGCGCGGCCCGCGCGCCGAAATCGTGCTGCGCCTCCGAGATCCCGGGCCGGCCACCGGCATTGCCCGCAGCCTGGCAATCCTGGCGTCAACGCCGGCCGTCGACGGCGTGGTGTTGGACGCCGGAGCGCTGATCGACCTCGGCTCGCCGCTGTGGGCATCGCCGACGGGGCGGGTGCCGTTCTCCGCGGTGTTGTTGGGCCACAGCGACATCGCGGATCTTTCGCTGGAGCCGCCCCGCGATCCGGTGAAATTCCTGTCAGCGACTCCCATCACCGCGACCGAAGCAGCCTGGGTGCGCCTCAAAGGCGCCGAGGCCATGCGGCAGGCCTGGCAGAACGACGGTGTCGACGTGCTCGATCCGAAACGCCCGGCGGCACAGCCGGACTGATTCATGCGCCAGCTTCGCCCTGGGCAGCCAAGGGCGCTACAGCGCTAACGCTTGGCGCAGCACCGCGATCGTCTCGGCCTGCTCGCGCTTCGAGATCGCCGCGTGTTGGATCAACATCGAGCCGTGGAAGGTCCCAGGGAACAAATGCAATTCGACGCTCACGCCCGCGGCAAGCATGGCCAGCGCGTACGCGATGCCCTCGTCGCGGAGTGGGTCGAAGTGCATGACCGAAACGTACGCGGACGGCAGACCTGCCAAATCGGTCGCGCGAGCCGGTGCGGCATAGATCGGTACGTCGTTGGTGCCGGCGCGACCGGGCCCCAGGTAACAGTCCCAGCTGAGTACTGCTCGGGGGCGACTCCACAGTGGGGTATCGGTGAACTCGATCATGCTTCCGGTGGCCAGTCGGTCATCAAGTTCGGGCACGGAAAGAAACTGGAAGGCGATGTGCGGTCCACCACGGTCGCGGGCCAGCAGCGCCAGCGCGGCGCACAGTCCGCCACCGGCGCTGGTGCCCTGAATGGCGATGCGCTGGGGGTCGATGCCTAGTTCGCCGGCGTGCCCCGCCGTCCAGACCAGCCCGGCGTAGGCGTCTTCGAGCCCACCGGGGAAGGGTGTTTCCGGTGCGAGCCGGTAGTCAACCGACACCACGACCACGCCGAGTTCGCGGGCCAGCGTGGCGTTGAAGGCGTGTTCGGTGTCGAGATCGCCGGCGATGAAGCCGCCCCCGTGGACGTGGTATATCGCGGCGGGAGCGCTGCGCTGGTCGGGCCGGTATACGCGGATGGGTACCGCGGGATCGCCGTCGCCGCCCGGGATGTGACGGTCCTCGATCTGCAGTCCGGTGGTGTCCGCCGGCGCAAACTGGGCGATCATCTCCGACAACGCCGCCCGGATGGCCAACGGATCGTCGCCCGGAAGATCGGGTATGAGTGGAACCACCGCAGCGATTTCCGGATCGAACGCATAGGTCGTCATGTGGCACTCCTGAATCGATCGGCGGCTACGGCGTTGAGTGTGCACCAACGGCTTTGAGCGTGCGGTCAGGGCGGCCGAATGGCGAAATTACCGCCCTGGACTCACACTCGACGGCCGGGCTAGAGCCACTTGGCCCTTCGGAAGCAGAAGTACAGGACCAGGCAGGCGGTGGTCATTACGGCGACTACCACGGGGTAGCTCCATTGCCACTTCAGCTCAGGCATGAACTGGAAGTTCATGCCATAGATGCCGGCAATCATCGTCGGCACCGCGACGATACCGGCCCAGGCCGATATCTTTCGCATGTCGTTGTTCTGCTGCATGCCGACGCGGGCCAACGCCGCCTGGATAAGCGAGTTGAGCAAGTCGTCGTAGCTATTGATATGGTCGGCGGCCTCGGACTGGTGGTCGGCGAGGTCGCGTATGTAGCGCCTCACCTCTTTGGAGATCACTTCCTTGTATTCGATCTGGATCCGTTGGAACGCGGCCGACAACGGGCTGACGCACCGGCGTAGTTCGACGACCTCGCGCTTGAGGAGATAGATCGGCTCGACGTCGAGCTTGCGGCCCGGGGCAAACGCCAAACCCTCGATGCTGTCGATATCGGTCTCGATCAGATGGCTTACCTCGAGATAGTGGCTCACCACCTCGTGGGCGATGGCATGCATCACCGCGTACGGTCCCAAGCGCATCTTCTCCGGGTCGGCCTCCATACTCTTGCGCACCTCGGACAGTCCGCCGTGCTCGCCGTGGCGGACGCTGACCACGAAATCCTTGCTGACGAAGACCATGATCTCGCCGGTTTCGACGATCTCGCGGGCCAGTGCCACCGATTCGTGCGGGACGTAGGTGACCGTCTTCAGGACAAGGAACAGCGTCTCGTCGTATCGCTCCAGCTTGGGCCGCTGATGTGCGCATACGGCGTCCTCGACGGCCAACGGGTGCAGCCCGAAAACGTCTGCCACGTCCTGCATTTCCCTTTGGTTGGGCTCGCGCAAGCCGACCCAGACGAACGCTTCCTGCCCGAGCAATTCGATCTCGCGCACTTTGCCGAGCGCGGCGGCGTAGGTGAACTTCCCGGGCAGCCGGTTGCCTTCGACGTACACGGCGCAGTCGACCAGGGTCTCGTGCGGCGGCTTCTGAACGGTGGGTGCGGGCGGCTCGTTCGGCTCGTGGCCGAGCGGCCGCAACACTTCGGGCAATGCGTCAGGTCCAGGAAACACCTTCACCTCCGATCGCGGGCGCAGGTCAGCCAAGCGGTGCTCAATGCTACGCGTCCTCGCAGAACAGGACCTGAAACGTCCACGGCAGCCCCGGACCGGAGGTTCCGGGCCGGCAGGGGTGCGCTAGTTTCGACCTAGTTTGATTCCCCCACCTTCTCCATAAGGAGCAATCCGACGTGAGCGCAAGTCCTGTCAAGGTGGCCGTCACCGGCGCCGCCGGCCAGATCGGCTACAGCCTGTTGTTCCGCCTGGCGAGCGGCTCGCTGCTGGGGCCCGGCAGCCCGATCGAACTGCGCCTGCTGGAGATCGAGCCGGCGCTCAAGGCGCTCGAGGGCGTCGTGATGGAGCTTGACGACTGTGCGTTCCCGCTGCTGGCGGGGGTCGAAATCGGCGCTGACCCAAACAAGATCTTCGACGGCGTGAACCTGGCCCTGCTCGTCGGCGCCCGTCCGCGCACCAAGGGCATGGAGCGCGGGGACCTGCTCGAGGCCAACGGCGCGATCTTCACCGCGCAGGGCAAGGCCCTCAACTCGGTGGCCGCGGACGACGTGCGTGTCGGCGTGACCGGCAACCCGGCCAACACCAACGCGCTGATTGCGATGACCAACGCGCCAGACATCCCGCGGGAGCGGTTCTCCGCGCTGACCCGTCTGGATCACAACCGGGCGATCTCGCAGCTGGCCAAGAAGACCGGCGCCGCGGTCACCGACATCAAGAAGATGACGATCTGGGGCAATCACTCGGCGACCCAGTACCCCGACGTGTTCCACGCCGAGGTCGGCGGCAAGAACGCGGCCGAGGTCGTCGGCGACCAGTCCTGGATCGAGAACGACTTCATCCCGACCGTCGCCAAGCGCGGGGCGGCGATCATCGACGCGCGCGGCGCCTCGTCCGCCGCGTCGGCCGCGTCGGCGACCGTCGACGCCGCACGCGACTGGCTGCTCGGCAGCCCGGAGGGCAACTGGGTCTCGATGGCCGTCATCTCCGACGGTTCGTATGGGGTCCCCGAGGGGCTGATCTCCTCGTTCCCGGTGACGACCAAGGACGGCAACTGGACGATCGTGAAAGGCCTGGAGATCGACGAGTTCTCCCGCGGCCGGATCGACGCCTCGACCGCCGAGCTGGCCGAGGAGCGCACCGCGGTCACCGAGCTCGGCCTGATCTAAGGGCGTCCGGTGCCAGGAACAGTGCCGCCGCAGCTCGTCATCGGAAACGACAAGATACTCGAGGCCCACGCCGGTGGGAAGCTTGCCGTCGAGCTGAAGGCGCCGCTGGACACGCAGCGCGCGTTGTCGATCGCCTACACCCCGGGTGTGGCGCAGGTCAGTCGAGCGATTGCCGCCGACCGCACCCTGGCCGCCCGCTACACCTGGGCGAACCGGCTGGTGGCGGTCGTCAGCGACGGCAGCGCGGTGCTCGGCCTGGGCGACATCGGACCCGAGGCGTCGCTGCCGGTGATGGAGGGCAAGTGCGCCCTGTTCCAGGCGTACGGCGGGCTGAACGCGATCCCGATCGTGCTGGACACCAAGGATCCCGACGAGATCGTCGAAACCCTGGTGCGGCTGCGGCCTACGTTCGGCGCCGTCAACCTCGAGGACATCTCCGCGCCGCGCTGTTTCGAGATCGAGCGACGGGTCATCGAGGCGCTGGACTGCCCGGTGATGCACGACGACCAGCACGGCACGGCGATCGTCGTGCTGGCCGCGCTGATGGGCGCCAGCAAGCTGCTGGGCCGCGACATGTCCTCGCTGCGCGTGGTCGTCTCGGGGGCCGGCGCCGCGGGTGTCGCGTGCACGAATCTCCTTCTGGCAATGGGGGTTTCGGACATCACCGTGCTCGACTCGCGCGGCATCCTGCACACGGGGCGCGACGACATGAACGGCGTGAAGGTCGAACTGGCGGGGCGCACGAATCCCGATGGTCTCACCGGAGGAATGGTCGAAGCGCTCGAGGGCGCCGATGTCTTCCTCGGGGTGTCGGCGGGCGTGGTCCCCGAGGGGTTGATCGCCACCATGGCACCCGACGGGATCGTCTTCGCGCTGTCTAATCCGGACCCCGAAATACATCCCGACGTTGCGGCCAAGTACGCGGCGATAGTGGCCACCGGCCGCAGCGACTTTCCCAACCAGATCAACAACGTGCTCGCGTTCCCCGGGGTTTTCCGTGGCGCGCTGGATGCCGGGGCGCGCCGCATCACCGAGAAGATGATGGTGGCCGCGGCCGAGGCGATCTTCTCCGTCGTCAGCGACGACCTCGCGGTCGACCGGATCGTCCCGAGCCCACTGGACTTGCGCGTCGGTGAAGCGGTGGTCGCCGCCGTAGCCATCGCTTCAGACGCTTCCGTGTGATCAGGCTGGCCGCGCTGCTGCTGGCCGCGCTGCTTGCAGTGGCGGGCTGTGGGGACCGCCGTCCCGCCCCGGAGCTGGTGGTCGGATCGGGTCCCGACTCCGAATCGATGCTGCTGGCCGGCCTCTACGTGGCGGCGCTGCGCTCATATGGCTTCGCGGCGCGACCCGAAACCGCGCCCGACCCGATGGCGAAGCTGGACTCTGGCGAGTTCACCGTCGTCCCCGCGTTCACCGGTAGGACGTTGCGGCGTTTGCAGCCCGGCGCATCGGCCCTATCGGATTCCCAGGTCTACCGGGCGATGATCGCGGCGCTGCCGGAGGGCATCTTGGCGGGCGACTACACCACCGCCGCCGAGGACAAACCCGAGCTGCTGATCACGCAAGCCACCGCCAAGGCATGGAGCGGCCTTACGGACCTGAGCGCAGACCTGAGCACTCTGACGAAGCACTGCGACGGGCTGGTGATCGGGGCCGTCGCCGGTTTTCAGGCACCGTCGTCGATAGGATCCTGCCGGCTACCCGCACCGCGCGAATTCGCCGACGCGCCAACGATGTTCGCCGCGATACGCGCGGGGGAGCTGACGGCGGGATGGACGACCACCGCCGATCCCGGCGTGCCTGGAGACCTGGTCGCGTTGGCCGACCGCAAACCCGCACTGATACCGGCCGAGAACGTGGTGCCGCTGTACCGCCGCAACGCGTTAAGCGATCGTCAGCTCCTGGCGATCAACGAGATAGCCGGCGTCCTCGACACCGCGGCCCTGGCCGACATGCGCCGCCAGGTGGCCGGCGGCGCCGACCCGCAGGCGGCGGCGGGCGCCTGGTTGGCCGAACACCCGCTGGGCCGCTAGTACTTGGGCGGCGGCCATCGAGTCTGCGTCGGTGGCGTCGACTCTGCGCAGAGGGAGGCGATCCTCTGCGATCGGCCGCGCTGAGCGCAGACTCGACGGCGGGTGCGCGCGTCAGTGCGTGGGCGGCATCAACCGGCCCAAGACGGGGCCGAAGAGATCCTGATAACGGGACCCGCTCAGCCGCACCATGACGTCCAGTATTTTGGCGTCGACGCCGACGAGGACGCGGGCATTTTTCTTGCGCACCGCCCGCAGGATGATCTGCGCGGCTTTCTCCGGGCTGGTCCTGGCCATGCGTTTGTTGAACGTCTTGGCCAGTTCGTCACGGTCGACTCCCTCGGCGGCGGTGGCGTTGCGGGCGATCGCGGTCTTGATGCCGCCGGGGTGCACGGTGGTCACCGCCACCGGGTGGCCCGCCAGCACCATCTCCTGGCGCAGCGCCTCAGTGAAGCCGCGGACCGCGAACTTGGCCGAGTTGTACGCGGCCTGCCCCGGCACCGAGAACAACCCGAACACGCTCGAGATGTTGATGACGTGGCCGTCCCCGGAGGCGATCAGGTGCGGAAGAAACGCCTTGGTGCCGTTCACGACGCCCCAGAAGTCGACGTCCATCACCCGTTCGATGTCCTTGAACTGGCTGACCTCGATGTCGCCGGTGTAGGCGATGCCGGCGTTGTTGTAGATCTGGTTGACCTTGCCGAAGTGCTCTTTGACCGCGTCGGCGTAGGCCAGGAAGGCCTCGCGATCGGTCACGTCGAGTCGGTCCTCCTTGACCTGCGCGCCGATCGCCTTCAACCGCTCCTCGGTTTGCGCGAGGCCTTCGGTGTCGACGTCGCTGATCGCCACCAAGGCGCCCGAGCGGGCCAGCTCGACGGCCAGCGCCTGCCCGATACCCGAACCGGCGCCGGTGACCGCGGCGACCTTGCCGGCGAACCCCTGCATGACCACCCTCCTCTATGTCCATTGACTCTCGTCGAGGCTAGCCGGTACCCGGGGTACGGCTTGCATCCGGTCCTTGCGCGCAGAATCGGCGGCAGCCCATAATCCTGCCGTGACAGACGGCGGCGCAAGCGCTGAAACGAAGAACGATCCGCGCGCCGACGTTGTCACCCGCCAGTACGAGCGGTGGCGCTACCCGAGGCCCATAGAGGACCTCGAGGCATTGCCCGATGGCCAGTGGTTTTGGTTCGATCCTTCCCACTTCCACCGGATGTTATGGCCAGATCGGGACTATGCAGGCCTCAGCCAAACGCCGTGTCGATGATCTCCTGCTGCTCGACGGCGTGCACCTTCGACGACCCCGACGACGGGGCCGACATCGCCCGGCGCGAAATGCGCTTGATGCCGGTCAGTCTCTGCGGCAGTAGCTCGGGTAGCTCGAGCCCGAACCGCGGCCACGCGCCCTGGTTGGCCGGCTCCTCCTGCACCCAGAAGTACTCCCTGGCGTTCGGGTAGCGGTCCAGCGTTTCGTCGAGCCGGCGTTTCGGCAGCGGGGCAAGCTGTTCGATGCGCACGATCGCCACGTCGTCGCGGTTTTCCTTCGCCTTGCGGGCGGCCAGCTCGTAATAGATCTTGCCGCTGGTCAGCAGGATCCGGGTGACCTTGCCGCGGTCGCCGACGCCGTCCTCGTAGGTGGGCTCCTCCAGCACCGACCGGAACTTGATCTCGGTGAAGTCCTTGATGTCGCTGACGACGGCCTTGTTGCGCAACATCGACTTCGGCGTGAAGACGATCAGCGGGCGCTGAATGCCGTCCAGCGCGTGCCGGCGCAGCAGGTGGAAGTAGTTCGACGGCGTCGAGGGCACCGCGATCGTCATCGAACCCTCCGCCCACAGCTGCAGGAAGCGCTCGATCCGGCCCGACGTGTGGTCGGGCCCCTGACCCTCGTGTCCGTGCGGCAGCAACAGCACCACGTTGGACAACTGGCCCCACTTGGCCTCACCGGAGCTGATGAATTCGTCGATGATCGACTGCGCGCCGTTGACGAAGTCGCCGAACTGCCCCTCCCACAACACAAGTGCGTCCGGGTTGCCCACGGTGTAGCCGTACTCGAAGCCGACGGCGGCGTACTCCGACAGCGGCGAGTCGTACACCAGGAACTTGCCGCCGCTCGGGGTGCCGTCCGTGTTGGTGGCCAGCAACTGCAGCGGGGTGAACTCCTCGCCGGTGTTGCGGTCGATGATCACCGAGTGCCGCTGGGAGAAGGTGCCGCGCTTGGTGTCCTGCCCGGACAGCCGGATCAGCTTGCCCTCGGCGACCAGTGAACCCAGCGCCAGCAGCTCACCGAACGCCCAGTCGACCTTGCCCTCGTAGGCCATCTCCCGGCGCTTTTCCAGCACCGGTAGCACACGCGGGTGCACGGTGAATCCCTCGGGCATGGCCAGGAACGCGTCACCGATCCGGGCCAGCAGCGATTTGTCCACCGCGGTGGCCAGCCCCGCCGGGACAAGCTGGTCGGCCTCTACCGATTCGCTGGGCTGCGCCCCGTGCTTTTCCAGATCGCGGACCTCGTTGAACACTCGCTCCAGCTGGCCCTGGTAGTCGCGCAGCGCGTCCTCGGCCTCCTTCATCGAGATGTCGCTGCGGCCGATCAGGGCCTCGGTGTAGCTCTTGCGCGCCCCGCGCTTGGTGTCGACGACGTCGTACATGTACGGGTTGGTCATCGACGGGTCGTCGCCCTCGTTGTGCCCGCGCCGGCGGTAGCACAGCATGTCGATGACGACGTCCTTGTGGAACTTCTGCCGGAAGTCCACGGCCAGCCGCGCCACCCAATCGCACGCCTCCGGATCGTCGCCGTTGACGTGGAAGATCGGCGCCCCAATCATTTTCGCGACGTCCGTGCAGTACTCGCTGGACCTGGAGTACTCCGGTGCGGTGGTGAAGCCGATCTGGTTGTTGACGATGATGTGGATGGTGCCCCCGACGCGGTAACCGGGCAGGTTCGTCAGGTTCAGCGTCTCGGCAACCACTCCCTGGCCGGCGAAGGCGGCGTCACCGTGCAGCATCAGTGGCACCACGGAGAAGGCGTCATCACCGTTTTTGTCGAGCAGGTCCTGCTTGGCCCGCACCAGGCCCTCCAGCACCGGGTCGACGGCCTCCAGGTGCGACGGGTTGGCGGTCAGCGACACCTGAATGTCGTTGTCGCCGAACATCTGCAGGTAAATACCGGTGGCGCCGAGGTGGTACTTGACGTCGCCGGAGCCGTGGGCCTGGGACGGGTTCAGGTTGCCCTCGAACTCGCTGAAGATCTGCGAGTACGGCTTGCCCACGATGTTGGCCAGCACGTTGAGGCGGCCGCGGTGCGGCATCCCGATGACCACCTCGTCCAGGCCGTGCTCGGCGCACTGGTCGATCACGGCGTCCATCATCGGGATCTGGCTTTCGGCGCCTTCGAGCGAGAAGCGCTTCTGCCCGACGTACTTGGTCTGCAGGAATGTTTCGAACGCCTCGGCGGCGTTCAGCTTGCTCAGGATGTATTTCTGTTGGGCCACAGTCGGTTTGACGTGCTTGGTCTCGACCCGCTCTTCCAGCCAGGCTTGCTGCTCGGGGTCGAGGATGTGGGTGTACTCGACGCCGATGTGGCGGCAGTAGGCGTCGCGCAGGATGCCCAGCACGTCGCGCAGCTTCTTGTACTCGCAGCCGGCGAAGCCGTTGACCTTGAACACCCGATCCAGATCCCACAGCGTCAGGCCGTGGGTCAGCACCTCGAGGTCGGGGTGGCTGCGGAACCTGGTGCTGTCCAAGCGCAGCGGGTCGATGTCGGCCATCAGATGCCCGCGGTTGCGGTAGGCCGCGATCAACTCCATGACGCGGGCGTTCTTGTCGACGATCGAGTCCGGGTTGTCGGTGCTCCAGCGCACCGGCAGGTACGGATTGCCCAGCTCGCGGAAGATCTCGTCCCAGAAGGTATCCGAGAGCAGCATTTCGTGGATGGTGCGCAGGAAGTCGCCGGATTCCGCGCCCTGGATGATGCGGTGGTCGTAGGTCGAGGTCAGGGTGATCAGCTTGCCGATGCCCAGCTCGGCGATGCGCTCCGCGCTGGCGCCCTGAAACTCGGCCGGGTATTCCATGGCGCCGACGCCGATGATGGCGCCCTGGCCGGCCATCAGCCGTGGCACCGAGTGCACGGTGCCGATGGTGCCGGGGTTGGTCAGCGAAATCGTCACGCCGGCAAAGTCTTCGGCGGTCAGCTTGCCGTCGCGCGCCCGCCGGACGATGTCTTCGTAGGCGGAGACGAATTCGGCGAATCGCAGCTCGTCGCAACGCTTGATGCCGGCCACCACCAGGGAGCGCTTGCCGTCTTTGCCCTGCAGGTCGATGGCCAGGCCGAGATTGGTGTGCGCCGGAGTGACCGCGGTGGGCTTGCCGTCGACATCGGCGTAATGCCGGTTCATGTTCGGGAACTTCTTGACGGCCTGCACCAGCGCGTAGCCCAACAAGTGGGTGAAGGAGATCTTGCCGCCGCGGGTGCGCTTGAGCTGGTTGTTGATCACGATCCGGTTGTCGATCATGAGCTTGGCCGGAATGGCCCGCACGCTGGTGGCCGTCGGCACGTCCAGCGACGCGGACATGTTCTTGACGACGGCCGCGGCGGCGCCGCGCAGCACCTGCAACTCGTCGCCTTCGGCGGGCGGCGGAGCGGCGGCCTTGGCCGGTGGCGCCGTGGCGGGCGCCGGCGCGCCGTTGCCCGCCGCGGCGGGCGTCTGAGTGGGCTGGGCGGGCGCGGCGGCGGGTGGCTGCGCCGCCGTGGCCGGCGTCGCTTGCGGGGCGGCGGCGTGCCCGTCACCGGTACTCGGGGCCGCTTCGGTGGTGGGCTCGGGGTTGTAATCAACCAGGAACTCGTGCCAGCTCGGATCGACCGACGAGGGGTCGTCGCGGAACTTGCGGTACATCTCCTCGACCAGCCATTCGTTTTGCCCGAATGGTGAACTTGTGTTGCTCACGGCCGCTGTCGCCTCAATTCCTTTGTCCTGCAGGCCTGTACGCGCCAACGCGCGGCGCCTGCGCCTCTCTGCGCCCCGGTTTGGCGGGGCACGTGACACCCGCGGCGGTCCTGGAACGTTTCCGCCCCATAAAGGCTAACCTTTCCTCGGCAATTCGCGAGGGTGACCGGGTTGGGCGGTTTAGCCCGCTTCGTGAATCGGCGGCAACAGGTGCAGCGTGCTTGGCCAGCGCGTCGGCGGGGCGCCGAACGCCTGGCGGGCGTTGCGGACGATCTTTTTGCCCACCATCCGGTTGCCGGCGCCGCCGACCACGGCCCCGATGCCGACGGGCAGCATCTTGCCGAACATCAGGGCGCCGCGTCGCACGGCATACCGCTTGACGAAGTACTTGAGCATCCGGGCGTTGAACCGCCCCAGCGTCGACAACGGCAGCGAGGCCATGCCTTCGGCCAGCCAACCGCCATTGGTCCGGGCCGGACCGATCAGTTCGCCGAGGGCGCGCCTGCTGTCGTCGCCGACCAGGACGGCAAGCACCAGGGCGCGGCGCCGTTCCCGGTGGTCGGTCGGGATGTTGTACACCACGGCCTTCGCCAGCACGAACAACGCGGTGGCCTCGACGAAGAAGACGGTTTCCCCCGCGCCCGCCGTGAACGCGGTGAACGTCCCGACGCCGGGGAATGTCGCGGCCGAACCCACCGCGGCACCGCTCGTCGTCAGCGCGGCCAGGTAGCGTTTTTCCAGCTTGGCGTCGATCTCGGCGGGGCTGGCGCCCGGGTGTGTCCGTCGCAACCGGTCCACGTAGGCCCGCGCGGCGGGGCCGTGCACCCGGGAGCTGCGCTCGATGACCTGCGCCAATGCCCGGGTGGATGCTTTGGGCCGGCCACCCCCGGTGGCCCGCGTCTGCTCCGGCTTGGTCATGTCTTTGTTCCGTCGGGGCCGCATATTGCCTCTCCTGCTAATGGCGTCCCTTCAGGCTAACGCGCCCGCGCGGCCGATCGCCGCACCCGGAATAATGCACGCTGGATACAGATCGGCGACGATTCGGGACGTTCGTCGGGGGTATGCCGGGTTGAGCGCATAGGGCCGAGTGGCCGGCCGCAGTCGTCGCGAGCTGAAACGAGGTGGGTACATGACCAGGGCGACGCCCAGGTCGCCCGGGGGGCCCCGGGGCGCGGCGGCGAGTGGCGCCCACTTCGCGAAGCGTCGGAACTTCTCGCCGAACCCCTGGAACGCGCTCTGGGCGATGATGATCGGCTTCTTCATGATCATGGTCGACTCGACCATCGTCGCTATCGCCAACCCGACCATCAAGGCCGATTTGCACATCGGGTACGACGCCGTGGTGTGGGTGACCAGCGCCTACCTGCTGGGGTATGCGGTGGTGTTGCTGGTGGCGGGGCGGCTCGGTGACCGGTTCGGCCCGAAAAACCTCTACCTGATCGGTCTGGTGGTGTTCACCGCCGCGTCGTTGTGGTGTGGGCTGTCGGGCGGCGCCGCGATGCTGATCACCGCGCGGGTCGTGCAGGGTGTCGGTGCCGGGCTGCTCACCCCGCAGACCTTGACGACGATCACCCGGATCTTTCCGGCGCAGCGGCGCGGTGTTGCGGCGAGCGTGTGGGGTACGACGGCGGGCGTCGCCAGCCTGGTGGGGCCGTTGGCCGGCGGCGCGCTGGTCGGCGGGCTGGGCTGGCGGTGGATTTTCTTCGTCAACATCCCGATCGGCATCGTCGGGCTGGCGCTGGCCGTCTGGCTGATCCCGGTGCTGCCCACCCAGGCGCACCGGTTCGACCTGGTCGGTGTCGCGCTGTCCGGGGTGGGCATGTTTCTGATCGTCTTCGGCCTGCAACAGGGCCCGGCCGCACACTGGCAGCCCTGGATCTGGGCGATAATCGTCGCCGGCACGGGCTTCATGTCGGTGTTCGTCTGCTGGCAGTCACTCAACACGGGCGAGCCGCTGGTTCCGTTGGACATTTTCCGTGACCGGGACTTCGGCCTGTGCAACGTCGGGGTGGCCGTCGTCTCGTTCGCGGCGACGGCGATGATGGTGCCGCTGCCCTTCTACGCGCAGGCGGCCTGCGGCCTCTCGCCGCTACGCTCGGCCCTGTTGATCGCGCCGATGGCGGTGGCCAACGCTGTGTTCGCGCCATTCGTCGGCAGGATCGTCGACCGATACCATCCGCGGCCCGTCGTCGGGTTCGGCTTTTCGGTGCTGGCGATCGGGCTGACGTGGCTCGCGTTCGAGATGGCGCCGGGTACGCCGATCTGGCGGCTGGTCTTGCCCTTCTTTGCCGTGGGCGTCGGGATGGCGTTCGTGTGGTCGCCCTTGACGGCCACCGCCACCCGTAACCTGCCCCCGCACTTGGCCG
>Ga0306917_10000629_pt1 | contig 15202 bp, 15 predicted proteins | sample tim00Cox00000000_FD_203313 | JGI IMG/M metagenome (GOLD analysis project Ga0306917, IMG submission 203313) | Lab enrichment of tropical soil microbial communities from Luquillo Experimental Forest, Puerto Rico - timezero.00C.oxic.00.000.000 (v2)... | ecosystem: Environmental > Terrestrial >... | reverse complement strand
TCTGCCCGTGTTGTTGTCATCGGACCCGGGACACTGGCGGCCCGCGCCCTGTCGGAACGAACCTGCGCAAGCTATCCCGCGTGGCCGGTCGCAAAGATGACAGTCTTGATTTTGCGGGAGGCTACCGCTGGCACCGCCAGAGAATCAATCCACTCTCATGGCCGGCTTGCGGTGCAGCGCAGCAAAGGGGATTCAATGGCTATGCGGGCGCAGTTCGCCCGGAATCGTGCTTTGCCCGAGCCCGCCCCTGGTCAGCCACTCGTCGGTGCTCTTGACGGCGCGCTCGATGTGATCGGCCGTTCGCGAGAAGTCGTAGGGCGAGCCGACCAGGGGGCAGAGCGGTGGAACCACGTAATACTCGATCGCGGGATCGAGGCTCTCGAGCTCGCTCACCAATTGCCGCGCGATCAGAAGCGTCAGCGCGTGCAGCACATTCGCGACTGCGCCGACCGGTGGCGCATCGTTGGCGCAGGCGTGTCCGGTCGGCAAAACGATCAGCCGCCGTGCACCCTTCTTCACCGCGATCCTGATCGGCGTGTTGGCCGAGATTGCGCCGTCGGCGAGAAAAAGATTCTTGTAACGGATCGGCGTGAACGCGCCGGGAATCGCAGTCGAAGCGACGATCGCGTCCGCCGCCGAACCTTCCGACAGCACAACGCTGTCGCCCGTGACGATGTCGGTCGTGACGATGTGCACCGGGAGCCTGGCCTCTTCCAGTTTGCGATAGGGCAGATGATCGTCGATCAGCCTGCGGATGCCGTTATCAGGAATCAGGAAGTCGCGACGCCACAGGAAACCGAGCAGCGTCCGCAGCGTGACCGGAAACACGTCGCGCCGCGTCAGGCCGCGCCAGATGGTCGCGAGCTCCAGCATCCCTTTCAGCGTGGGATCGCCGGCATAATAGGCGCCGTTCAGCGCGCCGACGCTGGAACCGACCACCATGTCGGCGCTGACGCCGTGCTTGGCGAGCGAGTGCATCATGCCGACCTGGATCGCACCGAAACTGCCGCCGCCCGCGAGCACGAGGGCGGTCGTCGCGCGACCGGAATGCTCTGGGATCGCCAAGGCGGTAACCTCTCCCCGAAGCGGCGCGTCGCAGCGCGCGCCGTTGGGAGAGCTTATAGCAGCGGCGGAGAGGGAGGTGCTACCCTCCCAGCGTCATCCCGGCCGGGCGAGCTGCCGCAAGCAGCGAGCCGGGACTTAATCAACCACAATTCAGCGCTCGACGAACGCCTTCTCGATCACGAAATGGCCGGGCTCGTTGTTGGAGCCTTCGCGAAAGCTGCGCGCCTCGAACATCTGCTTCAACTCTTCCAGCATCGCGGGGCTGCCGCACATCATGACGCGGTCGGTTGCGATGTCGAGCGGCTCCTGGCCGATATCGTTGAAGAGCTGTTCGGAAGCGATCAGGTCGGTGATGCGGCCGCGGTTGCGGAACGGCTCGCGGGTGACGGTCGGATAATAGACGAGCTTGTCGGAGAGCAGCGATCCGAACAACTCGTCGTCGCGCAGCTTCGCCACCAGCTCTTCGCCATAGGCGAGCTCGGACACCTGCCGGCAGCCATGCACCAGCACGATGCTGTTGAAGCGATCATAGACGTCGGGGTCCTTGATCAGGCTCGCGAAGGGCGCGAGCCCGGTGCCGGTCGACAGCAGAAGCAGCCGCTCGCCCGGAAGCAGATTGTCGGCGACGAGTGTGCCGGTCGCCTTGCGCCCGACCAGGATGATGTCCCCTTCCCTGATCTTCTGCAGCCGCGACGTCAGCGGGCCGTCGGCAACCTTGATCGAGAAGAACTCGAGCTCTTCCTCGTGATTGGCGCTCGCCATGCTGTAAGCGCGCATCAATGGACGACCCTCGATCTCGAGACCGATCATGGCGAACTGTCCATTCTGGAAGCGAAAGCCCGAATCGCGGGTCGCGCGAAAGCTGAACAGCGTGTCGGTCCAGTGCCGCACGGAAAGAACTTTCTCTCGATAGAAGGCGCTCATACGGTTTTATTTTTCCAATTGGGTCGGTGTTGGAAGGATCGGGCTTTTCGCGGCCGAAATCGCGAAAACCCCTGATAAATATGAACATTTCGGGCTCTCATCTACGCGACTTGTCGCAGGAATCAAGCCTCAATGACGTGCAGGCAGGGCACCTTGAATGCATGCCGTTCGATGGCGAAAAAGAGTTCGACGCAAGTTGATGCAGACGTGCATGATCGCGTAATAAACTTTCCGAAATTGCTGTCGATCAGGCAATAAATTGCCACGAGTTAACGATGCCGAGCAGCCAGCGCATTTTTGTCGACGCAATCAAAAAATATTGTACAGCGCGCGGCATTTCCGTCGACGTCAGATCCGACGGCTGGTTGATCGTCATGCAGCGCGGCCGGAATAGACACGTCGCATTCGGCTACGATCTCGGGCTCAACAGCGCCATCGCGCATCGCATCGCCAACGACAAGGCTGCGACATCGGAGATGCTGCAGCTTGGTGGCATCGCATGTGTCCCTCATACCATCTTCCTCAACCCGAAGCTGAACGTGCCTGCCGCCGCAACGGGGTCGTGGCGGTCGATGCTCGCGCTGCTGGAGCGGAGTCCACAAGGACTCGTCGTCAAGCCGAATGAGGGCACGTCCGGCAGATCGGTTTTTCGGGTCACGACCCCATCGGCGCTGGAGCTTGCCGTCCTGGAGATCTTTGGCTCGCACATGAGTCTGGCGATCTCGCCATACCTCGACATCGACGACGAAGTTCGCGTGGTCCTGCTCGATAAGGATGCGCTCGCGGTCTACAGCAAGAATCGCGACAAGGATTGGCGCCATAATCTCGAATTTGGCGCGCGCCCGGTTCTTCTGGAGCAGGGCGAGGCCCGTGAGGCCCCCGTCGCCATTGCAATCGAGGCCGCAAAGGCAATCGATATCCGTTTTTCCTCCATCGATGTCGTCCGCGTCGGAGGACGCTGGCAGGTGCTCGAAATCAATTCGGGCGTGATGATGGAGACGCTGGGCAAGCTCTATCCGGAGCTGGTTTATGCGATCTATAGCGCCGCGCTGGACAAGGTGTTTGGCTAGTGCAGGATCCGGAAAAGCCGGCGCGACGGCCATTCGGCCCAGAGCCATCTCGCTCAGTCGTCATACATGACGCAGTCAGTTGTTCGCGCTCGGGGAATCGTCGAGCGCATGGAATGCCTCCTCGAGCTGCGGCGAAATCGGCACGTTGAGCCGCTCGCCGGTCGGCAGGCGCGAGACGAACCATTTGTTATAGAGCGGAATCAAATCGTGATTCGAACCCAGCTTGCGGAAGGCGCGCTCGACCACGGCTGAAAGCTGCGGGTCGCCCTTGCGGAACATGATGCCGTAGGGATCGTAGGACAAATAGTCGCCGGTGACGCGGAACTTGTCCTGCGATTTGTGCCGCACGATCAGGCCATAGAGGAGGATGTCGTCGGTCGCGAACGCGTCGGCCTTGCCGTCCGCCAGCATCTGATAGGACTGCTCGTGGTCCGGCGCGGTGACGATGTTCAGCGAAAGCGAGAACTTCTTGTCCGCATTGTGCATGGCCTGCTCGTTGGTGGTGCCCTTGGTCACGACCACGGTCTTGCCCTTCAGATCGGTCACCGACTGCACAGGCGAGGCCTTCGGCACCATCAGCTTGGTGCCGGCCACGAACATCAACGGCGAGAACGCGACCTGCCGCGCGCGATCGGAGTTCGCCGTGGTCGATCCGCATTCGAGATCGATCTTGTTCTGCAGGACCGCCTGAATGCGATCGTCGGAGGTCACTTTGACGTATTCGATCTTGAGGTCGGGATCGTCGACCTCGACGCCGATCTCGTCGACCACGGCCTCGCAAAGCTCGAGGCTGTAGCCGATCGGCCGGTTGGCCTGATCGAGGAACGAGAACGGCGGCGAGCTTTCGCGATAGCCGAGGCGCACGGCATGCGCGTTCTTGATCGCGGTCAATGTCGGGCTAAGCCCCTCTCCGCTCGACTGGGCGAATGCTGCCGCTGCCGGCAACCAAAGCGCCAGCAAGAGGCCGGGCCTGAGGACTCGATGCATGGCTTGCCTCCATCAATGGCCGGCCAGCACGGCTTCTCCGGGTACCGTATCGGGCGGAACGACCTCGTCCGGCCCGAGCTCGTGCTCGGCCTTCAACTCGCCCTCCCATTTCGCCACGACGGCGGTCGCGAGCGAGTTGCCGATCACGTTGGTCGCGCTGCGCCCCATGTCGAGGAAGGTATCGATGCCCATGATCATCAAGAGCCCCGCTTCCGGGATGCCGAACTGTGCCAGCGTGGAGGCGATCACCACCAGCGAGGCGCGCGGCACGCCGGCGACGCCTTTCGAGGTCACCATCAATGTCGCGAGCATCGCAAGCTGCGTCGCGAGCGACATGTCGATATGATAGGTTTGCGCGATGAAGATGCTGGCAAAGGTGCAATACATCATCGTGCCGTCGAGATTGAAGGAATAGCCGAGCGGCAGCACGAAGGACGAGATTCGCGCGCTGGCGCCGAAGCGGTTGAGCCCTTCCAGCGTCTTCGGATAGGCAGCTTCCGACGATGCGGTGGAGAACGCGATCATCAGCGGCTCGCGGATCAGCCTCAAGAGATGGCTGTAGCGCGGGCCGATCACGACGAAGCCGACCGCGATCAGGATCGCCCACAGGATCATCAGCGACAGATAGAATCCACCCATGAAGACCACGAGCTTCCACAGCACGAGGAGGCCGTTCTTCGCCACCGTCGCCGTGATCGCCGCCCACACCGCAAGCGGCGCAAACATCATCACGTAAGCGGTCACTTTCAGCATGACATGGGCGAGGTCATCGATCATCGACAGGATGGGCTTGGCGCGTTCCGGCATCGACCCGAGCGCCACCGAGAAGAACACCGCAAACACCACGATCTGCAGGATTTCGTTCTGCGCCATCGCATCTGCAATCGAGGTCGGGACCAGGTGGGTCAGGAATTTCTCAACCGAGAAGGCGGACACCGGAAGACCCGTCGACTGGGTCTTGTCGGGCAAGGTGCCGGGGAAGTTGGCGCCGGGCTGCAGCAGGTTGACCATCAGGAGCCCGAGCAACAGCGAGACGAAGGACGCGCTGACGAACCAGCCCATGGTCTTCGCGAAGATGCGCCCGAGCTTGGCGCCGCTTCCCATGTGAGCGATGCCGCCGACGAGGGTCGCAAACACCAGAGGGGCGATGATCATCTTGATCAGGCGCAGGAACAGCAAAGCAATCAGGTTGATGTCGGCCGCGATCTCTGCCCGGCTGTCGGGCATGAAATTGTAGATCAGCGCACCCATCACGATACCGAGCACCATCGCGATCAGGATGTATTGCGTGAACCTGTTCGACATTTGCTTACCCCGTGGGTCCGATCAACCGGCAGGCGAATAGTTTGGCAGATTTCAGGGGCGACGCAACACGCTTCCCGTGAAAGCGTGGTGTGCCAGCACATTCCCCGTTGTGGTTTGAAGACACTCTGGTTAGCGTTGAACGCAACGCACAATGAATGCGGCTACTCGTTTGCTGCGCGCCGGCTGCATCAATAATCGTCAGAGTCGATGGGAGGGAACACCATGGCGAGCGTCAATCGGCAGATTTTGCTGGTGGAGAAGCCGAGCGGAAAACTCGGGCCCGAACATTTCAGGCTCACGGACGGTCCGATCCCCGAGCCGAAGGATGGCGAAGCGCTGCTGCGCGTGCGCTACATCTCGCTCGATGCGGCCAACCGTGCGTGGATGCATGGTGCGACCTATCGCTCGGCCGTCGAGGCCAACACGGTGATGGCGGGCGGCGGCATCGCCGAGGTCGTTGCCTCCAAATCGCCGGGCCTTGCGCCGGGCGACATCGTGTTCGGGGATACCGGCTGGCAGGACTATGCGGCCATTCCGGCAAAACATCTCACCAAATTACCGAAGCTGGAACCGATGACCCATCTGTTGAGCGTGTACGGCATCGCCGGCCTCACCGCCTATTTCGGACTGCTGGAGATCGGCAAGCCGAAGGCCGGCGAGACCGTCGTGGTATCCGCTGCCGCAGGCTCGGTCGGCTCGATCGTCGGCCAGATCGCGAAGATCAAGGGCTGCCACGCCGTGGGGATCGCCGGCGGCAAGGACAAGTGCCACTGGCTGACATCCGAGCTCGGCTTCGACGCCGCTGTCGATTACAAGGACGGCGCGGTGTTCAAGGCGTTGCGCGCCGCGGCGCCGAAAGGCATCGACGTCTATTTCGACAACGTCGGCGGCGACATTTTCGAGGCCTGCCTGCCGCAAATGAACAATTACGGTCGCATCGCCTGCTGCGGCGCGATTTCGCAATATGACGGCGTGCCTGCGGCGCATGGGCCCCGCGGCGTGCCCGGGCTGATCGTTGTAAAGCGTCTCATCATGCAGGGCTTCATCGTCATGGATTTCATGAAGGAGCGGGATCGCGCGCTCGCCGATCTGCAATCCTGGGTCGCCGGCGGCAAGTTGAAGGTCCAGGAGGATGTCATCAAAGGCCTGGAAAACACCCCAAAGGCGTTGATCGGACTTTTGGCCGGCGAAAACCGCGGCAAGCGAATGGTCAGGGTTTGACAAGTCGTCAGGCTCTCGTCATGCAACGTCGCCACAATCAAACGACGCGACAACAAACAAAAAGGGCAGGTTCAAATGATCGCCATCGTGATTCGTGCTGCGACGCCTGCGGCGTTGCTGGCTTTCACCGCCGTGAGCATCGCCACGTCGGCCTTAGCGCAAGCTCCGACCGAAGTGCAGCGCGAAGCGATCAAATCCGAATGCCGCTCCGATTACATCGCCCATTGCTCCTCGATCCCGCCGGGCGGCGCGGCCTCGCTGGAATGCCTGCAGAAGAACATGGCGAGCCTGTCTGCGGGCTGCGCCGGCGCGGTGCGCGCGGTGGAAGCGCCGGCCGAAACCAAAGCGGAGCCCAGGGGAGAGACAAAGGCCGAACCCAAGGAAGAGACAAAGGTTGAGCCCAAGGAAGAGCCGAAGCCGGCGCCTGCGACCACGACAGCCAGGCCAGCCGCCGGGCCCGCACCAAAAGCTGCGAGCGCACCGGCCAAGCAACGACCGACCAGCGCACAGATCTCGGCGATCCGCAGCGCCTGCCGTTCCGATTACCCAAAAGTTTGCGCCGGCGTGCCGACCGGCGGCGCGCCCGCATTGCAATGCCTTGAAAAGAACGAGGCCAGGCTGTCGGCGAGTTGCAGGAAAGCCGTCGCCGCTGTGTCCGGCGGCGTTGCACCGTCGGCGGCAGGTGGCGCTGCTCCCGCCACGGCCGGTGCGACGCCGACGGCTACTCCTGCCGCGGCGGCACCGATGCTGGCATTGCGGCCGTTGCGTCCGCGCGAGGTGCTGTTCGTCATGCGCTCTGCCTGCGGCGAGGACGTGCAGGCTCTTTGTCCCGGTGTTGCGCCGGGCGGCGGCCGCATCGTCGAATGCCTGGTGGCGCAATCGGCGAAGCTGTCCCCGGCCTGCCGCGGCGTGCTGGATCAGTTCGCGCAATAGCCTGTGCAAGCCGGTTCCGGTTTGCCGCCCGGTCCCGGTCAATGGCCCTGTGTGAGGCGCTGCTATTGATCGGCTGACTTGCCGCCGATAGTTTCCGCTGGCGCGGCCGGCCCGCGCCGTTTAGGCTGGACCGGATTGTGAGTATACTGTCAATCTATTTGGCGGGAGGTCATCGTGCGCATCGCCGTGCTCGGCGGAGGCCCCGGCGGGCTGTATTTCGCCTATCTCTGGAAGACCCGCGATCCCGAGTCGCACGTTGACCTGTTCGAACAGAACGCTGCCGGCGCGACCTGGGGCTTTGGCGTGGTGTTCTCCGACGAGGCGCTGGATTTTCTGCGCGCCGACGATCCCGAAGTGGTCGATGCGATCACGCCGTGCATGGAGAGCTGGCAGAACATCACCCTGAATTTGCGCGGAGAAAACGTCGAGATCGACGGCGTCGGCTTCTCTTCGATCGGCCGGATCGAGCTGTTGAAGATCCTGCAGGCGCGCGCCCATGATGCCGGTGTGGCGGCGCATTACGAGACGATCGTGCAATCGGTCGACCAATTGATCGACTACGACCTGATTGTCGCGGCCGACGGGCTGAACTCGCTGGTGCGTCGCAGCTTCGAGGGCGATTTCGGCACCTCGCTATCCTATTCCTCGAACAAATTCGCCTGGTACGGCACTTCGAAACGGTTCGAGACGCTGTCGCAGACCTTTGTTGCGACCGAGCGCGGCGCGTTCAACGCGCATCACTATCGCTATTCGCCGTCGATGAGCACATTCCTGATCGAATGCGATCGCGCGACCTGGCAGGCCTACGGCTTTGCCTACAAGACCGTCGATGAATCCAAGGCCATTTGCGAAGACGTCTTTGCCGAAGCGCTCGGCGAGCGCCTTTTGGTGTCGAACAAATCGGTGTGGCGCAATTTTCCCTGGGTCTGGAACGAGCATTGGTCTTACAAGAACATGGTGCTGATCGGCGATGCCCTGCACTCGGCGCATTTCTCGATCGGTTCCGGCACGCGGCTAGCGATCGAAGACGCAATCGCGCTCGCCAGGGCGCTCGAGGCCGAAGCGCATGTCGCAACCGCGCTCGCCCGCTACGAGGCCGAGCGCAAGCCGGTCGTGAAGAAACTGGTGACCGCGGCGCGCACCAGCGCCGACTGGTACGAGCATTTCGCCGAGCACATGAAGCTCGATCCGATGGACTTTGCCCATAGCTACATCACCCGCTCCGGGCGGATCGACGATTCGCGCCTGCGGTCGATGTCGCCGAATTTCATGGCGCGCTACGAAGCTGCGAAGCAGGCGGGAGCAAATGATGACGCCTGAAATCATCGACCACGTGCCTGCGGACAATCCGGGCGCGCGCGAGATCGGCTTTGCCGTTCCCGAGCGCTACAATGCGAGCCGCGTCCTGTTCGACAATCTCGCCAAAGGTTTCGGCGACAAGCTCGCCCTCACCGGCCCGGCGGGCGCGCGCAGCTATGCGCAACTATGTGCCGACGCCGCGCGCTGGGGCCATGGCTTTCTGTCGCTGGGGTTGAAGCGGGGCGATCGCATCCTGCTGTTCCTGGACGATACGCCGGCCTATCCGGCCGCTTTCTTCGGGGCGGTGCGTGCGGGATTTGTACCGCTATTGATCAACACGCTCACCCCGCCCGATCTGCTGCAATTCTATCTCGCCGACTCCGGCGCAACCGTCGCGGTGGCCGAGGCCGAGTTCTGCGCGCACTTCGACGACGTTGCCTGCAAGGATACGGCGCTTGCCAGCCTCATCGTGGTCAATGGCGAGCCCGGCCCGACCGCGGCGCCAAGGACGATCGAAGCCTTTCCGTGGCTCAAGGACTTTCCGGCCGAGCTTGCCGAGGCCGACACCCACCGCAACGAGATGGCGTTCTGGATGTATTCGTCGGGCTCGACCGGGCGCCCGAAAGGGATCGTCCATCTGCAGCACGACATGGCCTACAGCGAGCTCGCCTTTGCCAGGAGCGTGCTGAAACTGAAGCCGGACGACGTCTGCTTCTCGGTGCCAAAAATCTTCTTTGCCTATGGGTTCGGCAACGCCATCAACTTCCCGTTCTCGGCAGGCGCTGCAACGCTGCTGCTACCCGGCCAGCCGAAACCCGCCGCGATCTTCGAGACAATCGCCCGCTACCGCCCGAGCGTGTTCTTTGCGCTACCGACCCTCTACACCACGCTGACCAAGGCCGACGGCGCGAGCAATGCGGACTTTTCCTCGGTGCGTCTTTCGGTCTCCGCGGCCGAGGTGCTGTCGAGCGAAGTCTTCAACGGCTGGAAAGCACTGACCGGTCTCGAGATCGTCGAAGGGCTGGGCTCGACCGAGGTGCTGCACATCTATCTGTGCAACCACGAGGACAGGAAGAAGCCGGGCGCGGCCGGGCTTCGCGTACCCGGATATGAGATTGCGCTGCGGGACAAGGACGGCCGCGAGGTCGGCGACAACGAGGAGGGCATTTTATGGGTGCGCGGCGATTCCTCGACGCCGCTTTACTGGAACCGGCCGGACAAGACCGCGGAACTGGTCCGCGAAGAAGGCTGGATCTACACCGGCGATCGTTTTGTGCGCGACAGCGACGGCTTTCACTTCTTTCGCGGCCGCGCCGATGACCTGGTCAAGATCTCCGGCCAGTGGGTCTATCCGCTGGAGGTCGAACTTTGCCTTATCGAGCACCCCGACGTCAGGGAATGCGCCGTGTTCGCCGCCGAATTGCCGGACCGCCGCATGACGCTGAAGGCCGTGGTGGTGATGAACAAGGGCGGATACGACGAGCGCGATGCGACGAAGCGACTGCAGGATTACGTCAAGGAGAAGCTTCTGCCTTACAAATATCCGCGCGAGATCAAGTTCATCGGCGAACTGCCGAAGACCGGGACCGGCAAGATCGACCGCCAGGCGATCATGCGGATGTAGTGAGCTTGCCCGTCATTACGAAGCGAAACGAAACAATTCAGAATCTCAGCCAGGCTCGCCCTCAGCCCAACCTCCCCAGCCGCTCCAACACCTCTTCTGCGCGCAGCGGCACGCGCGAGGCTTCGTTGTTGAGATCGACGAGCTGCGTCAGCAGCGCCATCAATGTCTTGCGGTCGGCAGGCTTCAGGGGTTGCAGCATGCGCACTTGCGCCCGATCGACCGAGGGTTTGATATCGCGGAGCAGCGCCGCGCCGGCCTTCGTCAGATGCAGAAGCTTGACCCGCCTGTCGTCCGGCGACGGCTTGCGCTCGATCAGCTCCTTTGCTTCGAGCCGCTCGATCACACTGCCAAGCGTCGAGCGGTCGAATGCGATCACGGCGGAGAGCCGCGTCGCGTCGATGCCGGGATGGGTATGGATCGCGATCAGCGCCGCATATTGCACCGGCGTCAGGTCGAACGCCCTGCACTCCTCGACGAAGATCGCGACCGCGATCTGCTGCATGCGGCGGAACAGATAGCCTGGCGCGGTATAGACCGCGTCCATCGTGATCGGCGTCTTGCTACTCGGCATCGGGTTGCTTGTCCGGGGCGGCGTCGGCAAATGCCGGCAAGGCTTTGGCCGCGGCCTCCGCCTGCAACAGCCGCGGGAAAACCGAAACGTCGACGCCGAAGCGCCGGGCATTCGCAAGCTGCGGTACCAGGCAGAGATCGGCCATGGTCGGGGCGTCGCCGAAGCAGAACGGGCCGGCCTCAGTTGCGATCAGTTTGTCGCAGGCCGAAAGCCCTTCGCGATTGGCCCATCCGGCCCATGCGGTGACCTTTTCCTCGGGCAGGCCGAGCTCGCGCAGCCGCGCCAGAACTTTGAGGTTCTGAACGGGATGAGTGTCGCAGGCGAGCACTTGCGCAAAGGCGCGCACCTTGGCGCGGCGCAGCGGCTCTTTCGGCAACAGCGGCGGCGTGGGATGGGTCTCGTCCAGCCATTCGATGATGGCGAGCGACTGGCTGAGGATCGCCCCGGCATCGTTCTCCAGCGTCGGCACCAGACCCTGCGGGTTGATCGCGAGATAGGCCGGCGCGAACTGCTCGCCCTTGCGCAGATGGTGCGGCAGATGGTCCACGCGCAAACCCTTCAGGTTCAAGGCTATTCTGACGCGGTAGGACGCGCTGCTGCGGAAATAGCCGTGCAGCTTCATCGCACACCTCCCCTGCAAATTTAGGTTTTCGCTTTTGTTGACGCTATCCATATTGTCAGTATGCTGTCAATTGAGGGAAACGATAACATCGACGGGAGGCCCGCATGGAAGCCGTAGCGAAAACGCCGGAACGCGAGGCGTTCTACAAGAAGATCGACGGCGAAAATCTCTCCGCGCTGTGGAACGTGATGGGCGATCTCATCACGCCGGAACCGAAGAGCGCCTGCCGGCCCCATTTGTGGAAGTTCGACAATATCCGCGCCTACATGACCGAGGCGGGCAAGCTGATTACGGCCAAGGAGGCCGAGCGGCGGGTGCTGATCCTGGAAAATCCGGGCCTGCGCGGGCAGTCCAAGGTGACGACCTCGCTGTTTGCCGGCATCCAGATGGTGATCCCCGGCGACGTTGCTCCCGCCCACCGGCACAGCCAGTCGGCGCTGCGCTTCGTACTCGAAGGCAAGGGCGCCTACACATCGGTCGACGGCGAGCGTACCGCGATGTCGCCCGGCGACTTCGTGATCACGCCGGCCATGACCTGGCACGACCATTCCAACGAGACTTCCGAGCCGATGTTCTGGCTCGACGGGCTCGACATCCCGATGGTGCAGTTCTTCGATGCGTCCTTCGCGGAAGGATCGAACGAGGACCAGCAGAAGATCACAAAACCCGCCGGCGACAGTTTTGCGCGCTACGGCCACAACCTCCTGCCGATCGACGAGACGCGCAAGTCGAAGACCTCGCCGATCTTCAACTACCCCTATAGCCATACGCGCGAGGCGCTGGAGCAAGCGAAAACCCGCAACGAGTGGGATCCCTGTCACGGGCTGAAGCTCAAATTCTCCAATCCCGAGACTGGCGATTTCGCGATGCCGACCATCGGCACATTCATCCAGCTCCTGCCCAGGGGATTCCGCACGACGCGTTACCGCTCGACGGACGCCACGGTGTTCGCGGCGATCGAGGGCAAGGGACGGACGCGGATCGGCGACCAGACCTTCGAATGGGGCCCGCGCGACCTCTTCGTCGTGCCGAGTTGGCACTGGGTCACGCATGAGGCCGAAGTCGATTCGGTGCTGTTCTCGTTTTCCGATCGTCCGGTGCAACAGAAGCTCGACCTGTTCCGCGAGGATCGCGGTAACGCCTAATTGACGGCGCTGCCGAACCCCGACGCCGTAACATCGGCGACGCCACCATTGGCAAGATCGGCACGCTGAAGGACCGCAGGCCGGACCAGGAAAATCCGTTCGTGGTCGGCGAGGACGCGGTGGACCGTTTCCTCACCGTGCTCGGCGAATGCGCGCTGGCAACCAAGGCCTATGTGGAGGCGAACCCGCCAAAGGACACTGCCGAGAAGAAATGACGGCCGGTACGGAGAGACTCTTCCTTACCTCCCACCGTTGGGATCGCCGGTGCCGGCTGCCTCTGACCCAGCTTGATCTGCATCAATAGGGACGGGCCGCCCGCGCGGAAATCTGGCCGCGAGCTCCGCCCCTATGTTGGTGCAACCCCGCCCATGCGCATGCATCTCGACTTTCCCTTTATTGTGTTCGGCGTCGCCCTTGTCGTGCAAGGCATCGCGGCCTTCACCGGAGATTTCCTTCGCAAACACACTCAACGCTTCAAAGAGGGTGAACGTCATGATTTCAGCACGATTCAGGCCGCGACGCTGACGCTTTTGGCGCTGATCGTCGGCTTCACCTTCTCGATGGCCGTCACGCGCTACGATCAGCGCAAGAACCTGGAGGAGGCTGAAGCCAACGCGATCGGGACCGAATATTTGCGAGCCGACCTCCTGCCTGACGACCTCGGCGCGCGCACCCGTGATCTATTGAGACAGTATCTGGCTCAGCGCATCGCCCTCTATGAGGAAACTGACGGGGACATCGCGCAGGATATCAATCAGCGTACGGCAAAACTCCAGAACGAGCTTTGGGCGTCGGTGCTTCCGGCAACGACGAGGCAGCCGACCCCGATCGTGGCGCTGGTCGTCGCCGGCATGAACGACGTCATCAATTCGCAGGGCTATACGCAGGCCGCCTGGTGGAACCGGATCCCCGCTGGCGCATGGGCGTTGATGGCCTTGATGGCGATTTCCTGCAACCTCCTGGTCGGGTATGGCGAGCGTCGAAAGGGCTCTCTGATCCTTTTTGTGCTGCCGACCATCATGTCCATCGCATTTTTCCTGATCGCCGATCTCGACAGCCCTCGCGGAGGCACGATCCGCGTGCATCCGCAAAATCTTCGGGCGACGATGCAATCCTTGTCGCCGCAGTGAAGTTGTAATCGGTTGCGTCCCGCGCAAGCTTGTGGAAACTAGCTTCCATACTACTCGCTCCTGACAGGGCGTTTCACCCCATGCGAATCTGCATTTTCGGCGCGGGCGCCGTCGGCAGTCATTTTTCGGTTCGGCTGGCGCAGGCCGGCCATGACGTCGCCTGCGTGATGCGCGGACCGCATCTGAAGGCGGTGCGGGCAAAGGGCCTGACGCTGCGCGTCGGAAACTCCGAGATCACCGCCAAAGTGAGGGCTTCCGACGATCCGGCCGATCTCGGCGAGCAGGACCTCGTGATCAGCACGCTGAAGGCGACCAGTGTCGACAGTCTTGCCGCCGGCCTCAAACCGCTGCTCGCCGCCGCCACACCGGTCTTGTTCGCACAGAACGGCATTCCCTGGTGGTACGATATCGGCCTGCCGAAGAACCATCCGCCGACGCCCGATCTCTCCTTTCTCGATCCCGGCGGCGCGCTGCGTGCCGCAGTCCCCAGGGAGCGCATCATCGGCGGCGTGATCTTTTCGTCGAACGAGGTCATCGAGCCAGGCCTGGTCGCAAATCTCTCGCCCGAGCGGAACCGGCTCCTGGTCGGCGAATGCGACGACCGCCTCACCGAGCGGATCGAAATCCTGCGCGCAACCCTCAACGGCGCCGCGATCGAATCGCCGCCGGTCAAAGAGATCCGGGAGACGATCTGGTCGAAGCTTTTGACCAACATGTCGATGTCGGTGTTGTGCCTTTTGACCGGCCAGACCGCACGCGCCGTGCGCGACGAGCCGGCCTTGCGCGAGGTCATCCCGCGCCTGCTCGACGAAGCCAATGCCGTTGCGCAAAGCTGCATCCCCGACGTCAAACGCGTCACGCGCTCCGGCCCTGCGCCCGAGCACAAGCCCTCGATCCTGCAGGATTACGAGCTCGGCCGCGCCATGGAGATCGACGCGCTGGTCCGCGCGCCGGCCGCGTTCGCGCGCGCGGCGGGACTGTCGACGCCGATGCTCGATCTGATCGCGGGCCTTGCCATCCAGAAGGCGCGGGACAAGGGGCTCTATCGAGCCTAGACACCTTTCGTAACGCGGGAAGCAAACATGGACATCAAGGGCAAGGTCTGCGTGGTGACGGGCGGCGCGAGCGGGATCGGCGAAGCCACCGCGCGCGCCTTTGCGAAAGCCGGCGCCCGCGGCGTCGTGGTGGCCGATCTCAAGACCTCGCGCGAGCACCTTGCGCAGGTCGCGGGCGATATCGACGGCCTCGCGGTAACGGCCGACGTCGGACAGGAAGAGGACGTCACGGCGCTGATCGGGGCCACGGA
>Ga0306917_10000620_pt1 | contig 15313 bp, 8 predicted proteins | sample tim00Cox00000000_FD_203313 | JGI IMG/M metagenome (GOLD analysis project Ga0306917, IMG submission 203313) | Lab enrichment of tropical soil microbial communities from Luquillo Experimental Forest, Puerto Rico - timezero.00C.oxic.00.000.000 (v2)... | ecosystem: Environmental > Terrestrial > Soil... | reverse complement strand
AGAATTTGCGCGGACGGGGAAGCAGACGAAATCAGGGCGCTGAGGAGCACGTTGGTGTCGATCACCAGGCGCATCAGTTTATTTTCGCGTGCGGCCCTGGCGCTCTTGATGCTTCTCTTTACGGACGCTCACAACGGCCTCGTCAATCATGTTTTGTAGCTCGTCGGGGGGCACGTCGGCGAAGGCTTGGCGCACCTCGTTGACGGTTTGATCGAACAAGCGCCACTTGACGGCGTCCTCGATGAATTTCGCGAGTGCGCCTTTTTTGAGGCCCTGAGCGCCGAGATAGGAGCGCAGAGCCAAATCCGTGTCCTTGGACCAGGTGATGGTCAGACGGGTGATTTCAGTTTCAGGCATGGCGTTCCTCGGTAAGATGAGCGTATATCCGACTATTAGTATATGTGATTATCCGCTATAGGACAGACCTCTAAAAAGGGAGTCTAAAAAGGGGAATTCAGGCTTAGGACTGAAGGCGTAACGCCAAGTTTCTGGGCCGGCCTTCTGGTTATCCACTGGCCCTGGAAACCCACGCCAATACAGACGAAAACCGGCCCTTTGCCAGCGAACAACTGTTTTTGCTCTGACCAAGATGAGCGCCTGCTTCCAAGCGGACCAGGGACGCCGAGCAACGCAGAAGACGATCCAGCCGATCGAGAGAACCTGATGTCCGATGAGCGGACTTCCATAAGCAAGCTGAAGCGAACTATTTCTCCAATCGTTTTAGCCATCCAGCGATTACAGCGCGCAAAGCCTTCTCCTTAGAATCCACATCCTCCACGTTGTAAAACATCGCCAGTCGCCTTCCGTCCGCATAGTCGCCTTCAAGTAATCCGGACGAATCTTTGACTTTTGCTCCGCTCGGAAATACCAGCCGGATGCAATCCTTGCTGAACAAATTGAATACCACGATGTATCGCCTGTACTCCTTGGGATTTGTCGGCCTCATTGGTCCCGCGTAAAAGAACGTCGGTGCATTCCACTTGATCTCTTCTCCAATTTCATTGGAGATGCTCAGAATGATTCGGCGCAAATTCTTAACTACTTGCGCCAGGGGATGCTTGAGACGGGCCACGTAGGCATCGACTTTCTCCGGTTCTGATGCTTTGGCAACCAATTCACTTGCCTTTGCCATGGTCCTGCAGCCTCCGTAAAATGCGCGTATGATACACGGATTCATCACAAACGCACGAAGCTTACTCAACACTAAGGAGGAACCGGTGATGCGGCGGATTTCCTTACGCGCCTTGGCGGTCATCATTCTGCTGTTCACGGGCATGGCTGCGGCAGAAACGCCAAACCGCGTCACCATTCTGTACGATTCGTTTGGAAAGAATCCCTCCCTGACCAAGGATTGGGGGTTTGCAGTGCTAGTCGAATATGGCGGCAAACGCATCCTCTTCGACACGGGTAACAATGCCAAAATTTTTGAACACAACGTAAAGGCTCTGGGTGTCGATTTGCGAAACCTCGATTTCGTCGTTATGTCGCACCGCCACGGTGACCATATCGGCGGATTGGCCTACCTGCTCAAGGTGAACCCTACCGTGAAGATCTATGCGCCGAAGGAGAGATCCGGAGTCTACGGCGACGACCAGCCCAGCAGTACGTGGTATCGGAAGGACCCTTCTCTGCCCCCGGAACAGCGTTATTACGGCGGCGGGCCACCCGAGATCATACACATGGGAGAGGCTTGGCCCGGCGCCAACTTTCAGCTGATCGACAAGAACATCGAGATCGCGCCCGGCATGTATCTGATTGCACTGGTCTCCGACAAACCCGGTACGCTGGAATTGCGTGAGCTTTCGCTTGCCATCCGCACACCGGATGGCCTCGTACTCTTGGTCGGTTGCTCCCATCCCGGCGTGGAGCACATCATGCAGGAGGCCAGTACAATCGATCCTCACATCAAAATCCTGTTCGGCGGTTTGCACCAGATCCAGGCGCCGGATGCTGAAGTCGAGCGCGTTGCAACCGTGCTGCACAACCAATACACGCTGGAACGCCTGGCACCGGGACATTGCACCGGCGAGCCGGAGTTTGCCGCCTTGAAGAAAACATTTGGCGACCGCTTCGTATACGCGGGCGTCGGATCAGTAGTTGAACTGCCCAAGTGAAGGCAGACGGAGTCGAGCTTTTCGGCGCTAGACGCCTCGTATTTCGCCCGTGGCGGGCAATGCGGTCAGTTGAGAAGTTGAGACTCGCAATGCGAGAAGTGTATGGCGAGGCTGCTCCGACTTTGAATTTGTAATCCAGACATCCCAGCATCGCTGTTACACACACTCTCTCAGTCAACCCTACGGCCCGCAGTCGTTGCGCAGCTCGTTGGGGGCGCCCGCCGGAGGAGTGCTCGTCGAGTTGTCGATGCAAGGAATGGCACTCAGGTATTCGTAGATGGCCTCGATGTCATGGTCGGTCATGTGGGAAAAGGTTGGCCATGGCATGACTTGGAGAAGATTACCGTCCGGAATATTGTTGTAGTTTTGGCCCGGACCCTTGCCGAAAGCGATGGGTCCAGTGGGAATGCCAACGGGCGTGCCTCCATTTTGAATGTCTGCCAGTTGCGTGGCTGAGGCACACCTAGCCTCGGCGGGGACATCTGGTACTTAGTTCGCGGTTGCGCGTCCCGGCACGGGTGCGCCGGCAGTGGGCCGTGAATGTCGCGCCCGCAAGAAGGCAAAGTGATCCAGGACTTTCTCCTGGAACTCTTCGAGATAAAGATAGATGGCCGGAGTGATGAAAAGGGTGATGAACTGCGACACAATCAGCCCGCCGACCACAACGAGTCCCAGCGGCCGGCGTGAAGCGCCATCCGCCCCATAGCCAAGGGCGATCGGCAGCGCGCCCATGAGTGCGGCCATAGTGGTCATCATGATAGGCCGAAAGCGCTCCATGCTGGCGTCGTGAATCGCCTGGTCGTCGGGGACACCGTGCTCGACACGCTGTTGCGCGAAGTCCACGATCATGATTCCGTTTTTCTTCACGATGCCCATGAGCATGAACATGCCGATAAACGCGTACAAGGAAGCCTCGGCGCCGAACAACCACAGCGTCAAGAGCCCGCCTAAGAGGGCAACAGGCAACGAGGAGAGCACAGTAATCGGATGCAGGTAGCTCTCGTACAAAATGGCCAAAATCACGTACATGACAAAGACTGCGAGGAACATCAGGATGGTGAGGCTCGATACCGTGTCTCGGAACGTAAGCGCCTCGCCCCGGAACTCGCCGCGAATTCCTGGTGGCAAGACTCGCCTCGCAGCCTTCTCGACGAAATCAGTGGCCTGCCCGATGGAATAGCCGGGCTTCAGGTTGAAGAACAGTGTGACGCTCGTGAATTGGTTGATGTGATTGACGGACTGGGGGCCCAAGATCGGATGCCAAGCCGCTAGGGCGTTGAGCGGAACCATCCGCGAGCCGTCGTCGCTCTTGATGTACAGCAGATGCAGATCCTGAGGCTCGGAACGCTGGTCGTCGGCAACCTCCAGGATCACCTGGTATTGGTCGGTGGGCTTCTTGATGAGATACACGTAGTTCTGCGAGTACGCTTGGTGCAGAAGACTAAGAATCCGAGTCTCGGAGACTCCGTAGCTCTTTGCTTGCCCGCGGAGGATGTCGACCCGCAGATTCGGGGTATGGTTGAACAGGTCAGAGTTGACGAAGAGGAAACCCGGGAACTCGAACATTTTGCGCATCAGGGTTCCGGCGCTGGCATAGACCTCGTTCGGATCGATCCCGGAAATCGAATAAGCAAACTGGCCCTGCAGCTGCGCCGTGGCCCCGGTGCTAATCTGCAACACGGGCTGGGGCTTCAAAAACGTTATCAGGCCGGGGACTTTGGAGTTCAACTGCCCCATCAATTGCCCGGCCACGGCTTGAATAGGCGGACGCGTATCGGGATGTTTCAGAAAGGCGAGCACCAGCCCTTGGTTGGCAGGGAAAAATGCACTGTTGCCGCTCATGGTGAAGGTCATGTCCACGGCGGGGTTGGTATGGAGGACCTCCTCCACCTGCATCTGGTGGGTATGCATTTCGTAGTGCGACGTGCCCTCCTGAGCGACGAAAACGCCGAGGGCGAAGGAACTATCGCCAATGGGGAGGAAGGCCTTGGGAACGGTATAGAAAAAGTAGACAGTTCCCAGCAGGCATACCACCCAAATCGCCAAGGAAATCCAGCGATACCGAAGAAAAAACCACAACGAACGCCCGTAGACCGATAGCACCCTTTTTTCTGTGCCGCCGATGACGCGCTCGATCCAGTTCTTTTTCGCGTGCGCTCCGCGTTCCTGGAGCAGGCCGGAGCACATGAGCGGTGTAAGAGTCAGCGAAACGATGCCGCTGGCAAAAATCGAAACGATGATGGTGATCGAGAACTCTCGAAAGATGCGCCCAACCAGGCCGCCCATAAAAACAAGCGGAAGGAACACAGCGGCTAGGGAAACGGTCATGGCCAGAATCGTGAAGCTGATTTCCTTGGCGGATTGCAGAGAGGCTTCCAGGGCCCCCAGGCCGCTCTCCATGAGGCGAACGGTATTCTCCAGGAAGACGATGGCGTCATCGACCAAGAATCCGATGGCCAGCGTCAGGGCCATCAGGGACAAGTTGTCTAGGCTGTAGCCCAGGATATCCATGACCACAAAGGTGAGCAGAAGCGAGAGCGGCAGCGCCACAACCGGAATCAAGGTGTCGCGCGCGCGGCCGAGAAAAAAGAAAATCACCAGGACAACCAAGACGAACGCGACGAACAGTGTCGCCTGGACATCCTTGACGCTGTTCACGATGCCTTGAGAACGGTCATAAATGGGGACGATTCCAACAGAACTAGGGAGTTGCGCTTGTACGGCGGGAAGGAGGTCGCGGATGGATTTGGCCACCTCGACGGCGTTTGATCCCGCACGCCGGAAAACCGCAACGACGACCGTAGCGGCCGGAACCTCATGTCCGCGGTACCAAAAGCGCATGCTGATCCGTTCGTCCTGCAATCCATTTTCTACCGTGGCGATGTCTTTCAAGTAGACCGGACCGCCGTTCCCTTGGCGGACGATTAAATCCTCGTACTGGCTGGCTTCGCTCAACTGTCCTTCGGGCTGCAGCAGAAAGGTGTGATGTTCGCCGTCAAATTGGCCGGCGCCGGTATAGCTGGTTCCGTTCTTCAACGCCGCGGCCAACTCATCGATGGTTAAATTGCGCGCGGCCATCGCGGAAGGGTCCGCCTTGATGCGAACGGCGGACTGAGCGCCATAGACGGCGACCTGGCTCACGCCAGGGAGAATGCTAATGCGCTCGCCGACTTGCGTATTGGCGTAGTCGAAAAGCTGGCCCTGCGTGGCGCTGTCGCTAGTGATCCCCACATACATGATGGGCTGGTCGTTCGGATTGGTCTTGGTGAAGGTGGGCGGGCTCGGTAAATCCACGGGAAGCTGCGCCGTCGCGCGCGTAATGGCCGCCTGAACGTCAGTTGCCGCCGCATCCACACTCTTGGAGAGATCGAACTGCAGGACGAAGCTCGAGTGCCCCTGTCCACTGTTGGAGGTCACCAACTGAAGGCCGGGAATCTGCATGAATTGACGCTCGAGCGGAGTGGCCACGTTGTTCGCCATGGTCTCTGGCGTTGCGCCGGGATAGCCGACGTTTACCTGAATGACGGGATAGTCGACAGCGGGCAGATCGTTGACCGGCAACGCAAAATAACCGAGTACGCCAAAAACTATGGCCGAGACCGTGAGCACTGCGGTCATCACCGGGCGGCGAATAAATGGTTCAGAGAGATTCATCGATCTTCGTTCTGGTTACTTTGCCTTCGCGGGCGCACCCGGCTGGGTGCCCGCTGCGGGGCTAGCGTCGCCGGTATCCACACGCACCTTACCGTTAGGAGCTACGGTCATCTGGCCGGCGACGATGACCTTCTCTCCCGGGGCTACACCTTGGCTAACCACGATGTTATGACCTTGCCGCTGGCCCAACGTCACAAGCCGTAAGTCTGCGGTGTTGTCGGGTTTCACCACATAGACGAATGGACCATTCTGGCTGATTTGCGTGGCTTGGTTGGGAATCAGTACCGCTCCCTTTTGCGTTGCCAGCACCAGCCTGACGTTGACAAATTGCCCGGGCCAGAAATGGTGATCGGGGTTGGAGATGGTGGCGCGCAAAACGACTGTGCCGGTGCCGTTCTGGACGGTGTTATCGAGAAATGTGAGCTTACCGCCGCGGGCGTGCTCGTCCGGATCGGAGGGCAGCCTCACGAAGGTCTTTAGCGTTCCGCGAGTCATCTCTTTTTGCACATTCGGGAGATCGCGCTCGGTTATCGTGAAGTCCGCATAAATCGGATCCAGGCGCTGGATTAGCAATAACGCGGTTGTGTTCGACTGCACCACGTTTCCGACGTCAACGAGTCGCGCGCCGGCACGCCCCTCGATGGGCGAGTGAATATAGCAATATTCCAGGTTGAGCTGGGCGGTTTCGAGCGCTCCCTCCGCCGATTCCACCTGTGCCTGATCGGCCTCGACGGTGCTCCTTTTGGTGTCGTAATCCTGCTTTGCGGTGACCTTCGAGTTGAATAGCTCCGAGCTGCGCGCGAACTCCACCTTAGCGAGTTCCAGCGCCGCTTTTGCCTGGGCCAGAGCGCCCTTTGCCGAATCGAGCTGGGCCTGATACGGACGCGGATCAATCACAAAGAGCAACTGCCCCTTGGCCAAATCCGCGCCATCCTGGAATTGCCTCTCTGTAATGCGTCCGCCGACTTGCGGCGTTACAGTAACGGACTCGAAAGCGTAGCTCTTGCCGATCTCGTCGAGGTAAACGGGCACATCTTGGGCTTGCGCCTTGGCCACACTCACGAGGGGCGGTGGCATCTGGGAACCAGCAGCCTGGGGATTCGCTCGGTTACAGCCCGACGCTGTCATTTGCAAGACAAACAGCGGCAGCATATGTAAAAATCGGAGCTGCAACTTCATCCTCGCCGCCTCCTAGTCCTTCTATACGCCACAGCCCAACGGGTATTGCGGGCCGGGCCCAAAAGCCCGGTGGTCGACACCACGCCCTGCCAGTATCTCTGAAGTTTGTCGCGCCTGGTTGCGTGCATAAAGCGAGGGGACACCCGAGACTACATTAGACGCACATAGCGGGAATGCGTTACTTTTCGAAAGCTCCATTCTAGGGCGGCGGCAAGCCGCGCCCTAGGGCTCGGTATCCATTGTACTCCGCCGCCACGGACTATGGAGCAAAACGTAGCTCACACAGTCGACGGGTACCTTTCTATTGATTTAAAACCGCAGGGCGGAACGACGATTCATGCTCGGGTGCCTCTACATCCCAGGATGAAGCCCGCAGGTGCAGCCGGGTAACTTTTGCCCTTAACCGGCCCAGGCAGTACCACCACGCTGAGACAGACCTGATATGCATTTTTTTCAACTGAGCTCTGTCTGCTTCACAAAACTACCGCCGCAAGCGCGAGCTGATTCCCGCCTTTGTATGGATTAGGCGGCTTCGCGGGCAACGTATACCCAGGCCTGCGCTTCGACATTGTCCGTGGTGCGCACAGGCAGTTGGACTCCATTGGTCGGTCAGAGAGCTTTCCTTCCGGTGGCGTGGCATCAGAGCCGTAACGGTTACTCCAGGGGCGTGATGTGCTCAGGTCAGAGACGAAGATTTCTACCTCTCGTCTCGCGGCGAGTTATTTTACGACCGAACATTGTGGCGTACCTCAGCTAGGACACTTGTCCGGTAGCGCAGCTTCGTTGACTTGCCTTTCGGCACAGCCTACCATCCTGACGTGTTTGCGATGATCACCCAGACCATCTCGCACTACCAGGTCAACCCGAAGCTTGGTGGCGGAGGGATGGCTGCAGTGGCTCTCCTATCAGCCTGTTTCCTGTTTCAGGTTATTGCCTGCGCTCAGGTCAAAGAAACTCGGCGCGTGCTCGTTCTCAGTGACCTTGGCACTGTATCGTCACCCGGCTTTGCGGAAATCGATCAAGCACTCTTCGCTGGTCTGCAAAAATCGCCTTACCAGATCGAGTTTTATCAGGAGACTCTGGAACTCACGCTGTTTCCAGACGACGATTCCCAACGCCGGTTCCGTGAAGAGTTCATTCGCAAATATTCAGGCCGCAAACCCGATGTGATCATAGCCGCCGGGTCGGACTCCCTCAAGTTCATCGCCGAGTCGCATGAAAGGTTCCTCCGGGATACGCCAATTATCTTTTGCACAATTCTATGGGAGATTCCGGACCAGCTAAAGCTCGACATGCACTTTACTGGCGTTGTCGGCAGGTTACGCCCAGAGGAGACTCTCAATGCGGCGCTGCACTTGCTACCCGGCACCAAGCACGTGGTGGTCACGGGTGGCATGGGCAAGTTTGACGATAGATGGGAAGCCATCGCCAAGCAGAGTTTCCACAACTACGAATCGAAGCTTGATTTCACGTATCTCACCGACTTGACCATGCCCACTCTGCTTGAGCGGCTCAGGCACCTGCCGAGCAACACAATCGTCTATCACACTGCAATCACACAAGATGCAGCGGGAGAACGCTTCATTGATTCAGCTCAGGCGGTACCGTTGGTGGCCAGTGCCGCGGATGCGCCGGTATTTGTCATGGACGATGTGGATCTTAGGGGAGGAGCGGTGGGCGGCGACTTGGTGAACTGGGCTGACGACGCTCGCGTCGCTGCAGGAATGGCTGTGCGGGTTCTCAATGGTGAGAAGCCTCAGGATATCCCCATCGTCAGAAGCAACAACGCCTACATGTTCGATTGGGGCGCTCTGCAGCGCTGGGGGCTGAAGGAGAGCACTTTGCCGCCGGGCAGTGTGGTGCTCAATAGACCGCCGAGCTACTGGCAACTATATAAGCGCTATGTCTTGGCCGGCGTTCTTGTGCTCTTGACACAGACCTTTGCCATTTTTGCGCTTCTGTGGCAAAGAGCAAAAAGGAGAAAGACCGAGACAGAGCTGCTTTGGCGTCTTGAGTTTGAAAGCCTGCTCTCCGATCTCTCGACAACATTTATCAATCTCCCCGAGGAACAGGTAGATGTGAATATGGAGAGGAGCTTGGCGCGCCTGGGTGAATTCCTCAACATGGACAGAATTTCTCTCTTCCAGTTTTCTCAGGATCGCACAGAGATGGCGACGATCTACTCCTGGAACGCCCCCGGGGTTGCGCCTGCTCCCCCGCTCGTAAGTACGGACAATCTGTCGTGGTGGAGGGGACGACTATTGCGCGGTGAAGCTTCTCTAGCCTCGGATTTGGACAATCTACCTGAGGAAGCACGGGAAGAAAGGGAGTATTTCCTTCAGAGTGGCATTATCTCTGCCGCTTCAATTCCGCTAAAGGTTGGAGGAGAGACCAATGGGGCAATTTCATTTGTCACTGCGCAGCATCGAGTGGTGTGGACCGACGATCTGGTAAATCAACTCAGGGTCATCGCGGATATATTCTGGAACGCCTGGAAGCGCAAGCGCACGGTCGAAGCATTGACCCTGAGTCAAGCCATTCTGCGCGAAAGCGAAGAGCGCTTCCGTTTGATCGCTAATGCCGCGCCCGTAATGATCTGGATGGCTGGCGCAGACCGGCTCTGTACGTATTTCAATCAATCTTGGCTGGAATTCACTGGTCGGGCCTTCCGAGACGAGCCTGGCAACGGCTGGGCGGAGGGTGTCCACCCCGACGACTTGGAGGATTGCCTGGAAATCTATACTCAAGCGTTCGATCGGCGCGAACCTTTCCAGATGGAGTATCGGCGCCGTCGGCACGACGGTGAATATCGCTGGATATTCGACCACGGCGTGCCGAGATTCAACGCTGACGCGTCCTTCGCGGGCTACATCGGCTCTGGTATTGATGTCACCGAACGCAAACAAGCAGAAGAGGCCCTTTCCAGCGTGAGCCGCAGATTGATTGAAGCCCACGAGGAGGAACGCACCTGGCTCGCCAGAGAATTACACGACGACATCAATCAGCGCATCGCTTTATTGGGGGTGAATCTGCAAAACTTGAAACAAGATCGTGCCGCTTCAGAGAGCGAAAGACGCCGTCGCATGGGAGAGGCCTGTGAACAGGTTGCGGAGCTCGGGAGCGATATTCAGGCCTTGTCGCACCGTTTGCACTCTTCGAAACTCGAATACCTGGGACTTGTAGCAGCGTCCAAGGGCTTTTGCAGAGAGCTTTCAGATCAACAGGGTGTCGAGATTAACCTTCACTCGGAGGATATTCCCAAGAACCTGCCCCAAGAGATCGCACTCTGTCTGTTCCGCGTCTTGCAGGAAGCCCTCCGGAATGCCGTCAAACACAGTGGAGTGCGGCAGTTCGAAGTGTCGCTCAAAGCTGCATCGAATGAGATCTGGTTGAGTGTGCATGATTCAGGCGTTGGCTTCGATCCCGAAAAGCCAATGAATCAGCATGGGCTCGGTCTCACCAGCATGAAGGAACGGCTGAAACTGGTTGAAGGCAAAGTTTCCATTGAGTCGAAGCTGCAAAGTGGAACCACGATTTACGCTCGGGTGCCTCTCGCTCCGAGAATCGAATTCCCTTCACGTGCCCCCGCGTCTCCCCAAACGGAGCCGAACGATCGTAGGAGCAACCTTGAGAGGCGAAGGTTAAACACATCGCTATGTGAGCCGATCCGAGATGAGAGGAAGATACAGCGGCGAAAGAATTTAGGTGACCGCCGAGATTTACGTCGATGTATGGCGCGTCCATTGCCGAAATAATTTCCCTGATGTCCCCTCGATGCCCGCTCATAGCGTTCAACTTATGGCGCCGAAAGCTACTACCATTTGATACTGGGGCTTCGAAGGTAGCCTTGATCTAGCGGATGGACTCCCCAAGCTTGAGCGGCCTGACTCCAAGGCCGTGCGCCATCCTCATGCAGGGCCGAGCAACAACTTTCTGAGTCCTTTACGCCACATCCACCGTTCAAATGAATGGTCCCACCCGACACTGGAAATTCGCAGCGGCCGCGAGCTACCATCGCGGCACTCACAGACTCATCGTCGGTATGAATGGTTTAGGTCGCTTTCGGGTCGGGGGAAGCGACTGGGGGCTCCCGACCTAATTCTGTTCGCCTATCCAACAGGTCTGAACAGGTTTTTACCCGATACGTCCCTAGAGGGGATATTCCCACTTGTTTGCCTACGCTCCCCGCTCTACGAATTGGCGAGCCGACGCAACGATTGATGCGAGCATGTGATCGAGGTCACAAAGCGTTCTGATTGCGGTCACTTCGCATTGCCGGCCCTCCGAGTAATGGTGGGAGCGGGACTTCCCCCGGGACAGCTTAGGGACAATTAATCAGGCGTCCCAAGAAGGGGATGCGACGATGACTGACAGATGTTCCGAATGCGGGTCAACCAACATGGAAGAACTTAACGTCGAGATGGCATTCGCCCGTGGCAAGGCCGAGCCAATCTACGTACCGTCAAGACACATGGTCTGCTTGGAATGCGGTTTTGGTGAATATTCTCTTCCACAAGAAACTTTGGCGAAACTGAGGGAGTTAGTCAAAGCTTGAGGCCTTTTCACACTTTGTTCTAGCCCATGCAAGGATACGGGATGATGGCGGTCCTTTGCCTGCTCTTAGGACCGCCTACGGATTGCCAGTCAGGCCAGTACCGATAAATTGTTTGCCTTCAAGCACCCGGTCAATTGCTTTCAATAGCTCTGACTCAACCTTGCTCTTAACCACGTAGCCCATCCCTCCCAGCCCGATAGCTTCCTTCATGATGTCGGCGGAAGTCTCTTGGGTCACAAAGATTATCTTGGATTGCGGTGCCACCTCACGGATTTGCTGGGCGGCTGCGATTCCATTCAGTTTTGGGAGACCGATGTCGAGGAGAATCAGGTCCGGTTGCAGTTGCCGCGATTGCTCGACGGCTTCTATCCCGTCCGATGCTTCAGCGACGATTTGCAATTCCGGCTTTTTCCTGAGCAACGTGGAAACGGCGGCTCGAAATTGAACAAAATCGTCCACGAGAAGAACACTTATAGTCAAGTTTTGCAAAAGAACAGCCTGGACGGACTCATAGGATACGGGGACGGAACGCATCTTACACTCCGCAGCGTTGCATATCACTAAAGATTTTTCGAGTTGACGTTGGCAGCCGATGAAATTCAGACCTACGAGAGCAAAGCTTCCGGCACGCATCGTCGCAATACAGCGATCCGCGCCGACATCCCTTCTGGCAATCTCTCGCCACAGCCCTTCGGGGTGAGTGGGCCTCTGCTCCATCCCTGCATTGCCGAGAGCACCACACGCCATAGTCGCCCGGCCGTGTGAAACGCACTGGAACAAAGACTTGCCGTCTTCCGACGGATCAGAGTAGGGGTAAATTCCGCGGCCACCCAACAAGGAACTTACCCCAGGGAGCGAACTATTCTGAGGGAATAGGGGGCTACTCTGCTAGGACGGTTACGCCGCGGCAATCCGGTGAACATTTGACGAGGCGTGAGAGAGCTGGCGTGGTAAAAGCGCGCCAGCCCGTATGCGACCTCAACGCTTTCGACAGCGTCTTATTGATCCTCGGGCGGGTTGGTGTCGGCGCCAAGTTGTTCGATCGGCATGTGGTCTGCCCTCGTGGCACTGCGGACGCGCTTTCGGGAACCTGTGGGACGGAGCCATGACAGATTACTCCATTTCCTGTTTCCAGACGGGCTGTCCGCCTAGCGAGTGATAGAAGCCCCACCCTGCTATGACTAGGACGCTGAGGAGGGCCAGAATGGAGGTCGTCATGTACCAGGTGGAGAAGTCGGCCGAGAAAGGAACGCCGAGTGTCATGTCGATGGTGAAGATGGCGCAAACGAGTGGTACCAGGCCAAAACGAATGACGATCAGTAGGGCGATGGCATAGACGAGGATCTCGGCGGGAAGCTCGATTTTCATATACGTGCCGGTGAGCCCGCGTGGCAGTGCGAAGATGGCGACGAAAACGATCGCGGCAATCCATTCTTTACGCAGTAATACTTTCAGGCCGCACAGCACTAGAAAGAACAGCAGGGTGGATTGAATCGATTGCGGCCATTGCCGCACCCACCAGCCCAACGCGACGCGTCCTCCCGTGAGAACTTCGGTCGAGCCGAGTGCAGGCGACGCGCCCATTTGCATCATCCGGATATAGCGAATCTCGAAGACGAGAATCCAGACCACGCCCAGGGCCACTCCGAGAAGAATGTCGCGGCCAACGACCGGATCGCGCCAGTTGCCAGCAAGGAGGCGGCTCCAGGAGATGATCGACCTCGGCCAACGGCGCCGGACCCAGGGTTCGATCGCCATGTAGAAGATCCACATAGCGCCTGAGAGGAACAAGGCCGTGCTGACGGCAATGACGGTAAGACCGATCGTGTCGCCGATCGTCGCGAAATGGCTGCGGCAGGCAAACAGAGCCATCTCGAGCAGGAACATTATCATGGCCAGACGTAGACCACCTTCGCGATCACCGCGGCCTCGAAGGTAGTTTCGGCGGGCAAGAAATGCTGCTCCACTCAGTCCAAGAACGAGTATGAGCAGAAAGATGATTCTCTCCGCTTGTTGGCCAAAGGATCTCTTCTCGGTGTAGACCATGCGTCCGGGCTTAGTCCAATCGCCGACGAGACGGAAGAACACGGGCTTGCCCTGAAAGGATGCGGCTTCCACACGTAACGGACGCGTCGTGCCGGGCCAGACCCCGGTCCAAGCCTCGCGCGCATCGGAAGCCGCGAGTGAGTTCCATGCCGGTTCGGTGGGCTGGAATTTTGACGGATCCAGACCGGCCGCACTAAACAGAACATCCCACTCAAAGGCTGGTGCGTTTAGCGTCTTGGCGGCTTCGCCGGTGGTTGTGAGCTTTTGCGGTGGAATCGCTTGGAAATAAGTCAACCGACCCTTGGGATCGAGTTCCAGGTTGATCATGCCTGAAGTCACGGTCTGAGGGTCATTTTCCTGGACGATTCCGGGCGTGAGCAGATTGTCGTGGAATTCAGCCGCCACCATGTCTTCAGGACTCTGCCGGTACCAGTACTGCAATAGAGAAGGGCGCATAGCAAGAACTCTGTCCCAGTCGGGACGAGGCTTATCGTTCTTCTCGGCCGACTCCCGAAAATCGCCGTCGATGTCGAGACCGAATGCGCTGTCGGCAGGGCGGCCTTCGTATCCTAGGTGAGAAATGATTTCACGGGCCTTCTGAGTGAGGACCTCCGGGGTCAAATCGAGGCTCATTTTGTCGTAGGCGCCGTAGCGGATGGAGTAACCGACGGCAACCGCCAGGCCGAGTAGAATGCCGGCCAGGATCGCGATGGCCACGGGAGGACGGAATCCCTCCGACTCGCCGGAGGCGGCGACCAGTTGCGGAGAGGGAGTCTCTCCGGCGGCCAGCGCGGCGGCGAGAGGGTCTCCGCCGGGTAGCGCTGCGGAGACGGCGAGGGCATTTGGCGGACGCGACGTGGGATTTTCCTCGAGACAGCGGAGAATGACCTTTTCGATAATGGGGTCAAGATCTTTGACGACGGACGAAGGGCGCCTCGGGGTGTGATCCTCGCGGCCGTGCAAAGCTCCTGCCACCTTTTCTGCAAAGGCGCGCTTGCCGGTGAAGATTTCGTAGAGCACTAGGCCGAGCGCATAGATATCGCTGAGCATGGTAACTTCCCGGCCTTCGATTTGCTCGGGAGCCATGTAGGCGGGAGTACCGCTGCGGACCTCGGGCCCGCGGATGTCGTCGGAAACACCCGCAAGGCCGAAGTCAGTGATCGCAACCTGGCCGCGGCCGTCGAGCATGATGTTGGCGGGCTTCAGGTCCCGATGGAGCACTCCTTTGGCATGGGCGGCGGAGAGGCCGGCGCAGATCTGGCGTGCGATTTCGACGGCTTTATCTTGCGGAAGGCGGCCGATGCGGCGCAACAGTGACGCCAGATCTTCCCCATCGATGTATTCCATCGTGAAGAACGTAGCGCCGTCGACTTCGCCTACATCGTAGACGCGGCATACGTTGGGATGAGAGACGCGGCGGGCGATTCGTACTTCATTTTTGAAGCGCCCGGGCATTGCTTCGTTGCTGGTCGCTTGTTCGGGAAGGAACTTCATGGCGACGGCTTGGCCGAGCGTGAGGTCATCAGCCCGATAGACTTCGCCCATGCCGCCTTTGCCGAGCAGAGCGATAATGCGATAGCGGCCGGCGAGGAGGCGTCCGGGAAGATAGCGTCCCTCGCTGACGAGGTAATCGCCCGAAGTGGAAGTCGGGGAAGCCGAACGCTGCGATGATGACGAGGACGGACGCGGGGGGAGGGGCGAGGTCGCGGTGGCCTCGTAGTCGATGTCAATGGTTGCCATGTCGTCGGCGTTTGGTATCGATTTG
>Ga0306917_10000619_pt1 | contig 15318 bp, 14 predicted proteins | sample tim00Cox00000000_FD_203313 | JGI IMG/M metagenome (GOLD analysis project Ga0306917, IMG submission 203313) | Lab enrichment of tropical soil microbial communities from Luquillo Experimental Forest, Puerto Rico - timezero.00C.oxic.00.000.000 (v2)... | ecosystem: Environmental > Terrestrial >... | reverse complement strand
CAAGGTCGCGGTGGCAGCTGAGACGATTCCCAGGCGGTGGTCGATGCGGCGACCACCGGTGCCGCCCATTAACAACAGCGATCCGCCGGGCCTCATCTTCGCCCTGGCATTGCGCGCAACCTCGAGGCCGAGGACGACGTGTCCGCTGAGGGCGTCACGAACATCGGCGACATCCATTTCGAGCAGCGGACCGTAGCGTGGGCCGCCGGCCGTGACGAGCACGTGGTCAATCGGTGCTGGTATTGCTTGGAAGAATTCTCGGAGGGCGCCTGAGTCATTGGCGTCGAACGCCGCGGTGCGTAGCGCGCCGATGTCGGCGGCAGCGGCATTGAGCCGGTCCGGGTTGCGTCCGGTCAGGATGACGTCGGCACCCTCGCTGCGGGCGCGGCGGGCGGTCTCGAGTCCGATGCCGGCGCTTCCACCGATGAGGACAACAGTCTGACCCATCAGCTCGGGTTCGCGCTTATTCGGCACAGAGTTGTTGTCGCTGCTCATGATCTCTCCGATCGGTCACGTCATCGGCCGCCACCAGAGACGCCCTGCAGACCTCCCCAGGGTCCCACCGATGAGCAGACGCAGACGCACGGTCGGCGCGACGCAAGAATCTGGCGAGAGGTCCGGGAAACACTTACGGCAGCGCTCACCCTGGGGCAAGCGAAAGGAACCGGGCCATGAATACCCATGACACGCTGACGCGAATCGTTGCCGCGACGCTGGTGCCCGGTGGCGTCGCGATGGCCGGCCTGGGACTGGCCGCGGGTACCGCCCACGCGGAGAATTGGTGCTCGAGCGCCGCGATGGTCAACAACGTGTGCTACGGGCCAAATCAATGGTGCCCAGGGGATTCGCTCTTCCATTTGACCCAAAATCACGTGGCCAATCCGATCTATTGGGACATGAATGCCTGCCACACCTATTACTACGTGCCGAGGGGTACGGGCAACGTAGGTCAAGACATCTCGGAGGGCCCCAATCCTCCTGGCCCGCAGGCCCTTCCGCCTAGGGCGCCTTACCTGCCGCCGCCGCCTGGTATGTGCTGGCACATGTGGATTCCGGGGCCATGCCCGGGCGGCTGACAACATTGTCGGCGCACACGCGTGGCTTAAATCGAAAACCACCGAGGCGGCCACGCGTCGGTGCATTCTCTCGATGATCACGGTCGGCTCAACTAGCGTGTGAACGGAGGCCGACCATGCGACGGGCACGGGCGAGGGTTTGGACGCGGCGCTCCGGCAATGTGTTGCTGCCAGGCGAGAACGCCCGCATCGGCCCGACGACGGCGGACCAGTGGTTGGCGACCGGCGCGAGATAGGAGAAACGATGTCGAACCAGGACCTCAACGAAAAGTTGCAGAACGCCGTGACCGAGCTACAAAGTGTCACCCCGGCCTTCGTGCCTGCGGATGCGCAAGTGATGACCGTGATCATCGAGTGGCCGCCGGGCGATGTCGGTGTCCCGCCGCACCGCCACCCCGGCGGGCCCTGTTTCGGCTACGTGCTGGAGGGCGAAATGGTCTTCGAACTGGACGGTGACCCGCCGCGGGTGGTCAAGGCCGGCGAGGCGTTCTGGGAACCCGGCGGGGACGTAGTCCACTATCAGGACGGCAACAATCGCACCGACATCCCGCTGCGCTACCTCGTGACGATGATGATGACGCCTGGGCAGCCGATGCTTGTGTTCGTAGACGACGATGAGCTCAAGCAGCGCGGTTGGGTAAGACGGTCACCCGCCTGACCGACCTGAAAACCCGTATAGGACAAAGCCCGCGGCGGCGGACGACACGGTGTCATGATGACGGGGCGCCAGGTCCGCCGGTCAGCAACCACAAAGGTAGGCCATGCCCGAATACGTCGCCGACGAGGCATACCACGTGGTCCGGCTACGCGACGGGCGGCAGCTGAGTTACGCGCAATACGGCGACCCGGACGGTTTCCCGATACTCAACGCGCACGGCGGGCTGGCCTGCCGTCTCGACGTCGCCGGCGCCGCGGCGGCCGCCCAGCTGTGCGGGGTGCGGCTCGTCTCACCCGATCGACCGGGCGTCGGCCATTCGGACCCGCAACCGGGCCGAACCATCCTGGACTGGACCCGAGACGTCACCGAACTGCTTGACCGGCTCGATGTCGACCGGTTTGCCTTGATGGGCTGGTCTCTTGGCGGGCAGTACGCCGCGGCAGTCGGTTACGCGCTGCCGCGGCGAGTAACGCGCGCCGCCATCATTGCTGGGGCGATACCTCTGACCGAACCCGGCGCATTCGATCGTCTGCCCGCGATCGACCGCAACTACATCCGTATGTCTCGCCACGCACCGTGGGCCGCGCGGCTGTGCTTCCACGCCATGGGGCTGGCGGCCAAACACGCTCCGCGACTTTACGGTTGGCTTGCCGCGCGCGATCTCGGAACAGCGGACGCCGCGGTACTGAGGGCCGACGGTTTCACGAAATTCGCCAGCATGTCGCAGGAGGCGGTACGGCAGCCCCAGGGCGTCGTCGAGGAATACCGCGCCATGGTGCGCCCGTGGGGGTTCACGCCCGAGGACATCCCGGTGCCGGTGGACGTATGGGGGGGCATGGATGACCAACTCCTCGATCCGTCTTGGCCGGGCGAACTCGCGCGCCGCATCCCGGGCGCAACGCTGCACCTGCAAGCCGGCGGGCACTTCCTGGCCCACCTGTACTACCGGGACATCTTCGAGTCGCTGCGCGGTCCCGGACCCTCGCATTAACGCGAAAGGCCAAGCAGCCCAGCAAGTTCCGACAACGTCGGCAACACCTTCTCCGGCCCGCCGTGCACAAGGATCGCGACATGGTCGGCGCCGGCACTGAGATGCTCACCCAAGCGCTTGGCGATATCGTCGGGCGTGCCGTAGGCGACCACGGCGTCGATGAGCTTGTCGCTGCCGGGCCGGGTGACGTCAGCGTCGGTGAAACCCAGCCGCTTCCAATTGCTTACGTAGTTCGTCAGGCTGAAGTAGCGGTCCAGACCGGTGCGGCCGATCGCGCGCGCCTCTTCGGGATCGGTGGTCAGCACCACGTTGTGCACGGGTGCCAGGAGCGCGTTCGGCCCGATGATCGCGCGGGCCTGTGCGGTGTGTTCGGGCGTGGCGTTGGCCGGGTGGGCCCCGGCGGTGCGTTCGGCCGACAGCCTTAGCACCCGCGGTCCGAGCGCGGCGAGCACACGTTGATCGGCAGGTACGCCGTATTCGTCGAGTTCGTCGAGGTATGAGACCAGCGCCTCGTAGGGCTTGCGGTACTGCGCCTGCGCCTCGGGATGTCCGACCCCGACCCCGAGCACGAAGCGACCCGGGTGGGCGGCGTTGATGCGGTGGAACGACTCGGCGACGGGCTTGGCGGCCGCCGTCCAGATGTTGACGATGCCGGTGGCCACCTTCAGCGTGGTGGTCGAATCCAAAAGTGGCTCAACGAAGGACAATTCGGCCGGTGGCGAACCGCCGACCCAAATCGTGCCGTAGCCTAGCCGCTCGATTTCCCGGGCCTGCTCCGGGCTGGCGCCCAGTCCGAAGAAACCGAATCGGCCGAGGTTGCTTGTCGCGGTGTCTGGTGTGGTCATTGCTTTTCCAACCGGTCCATCGCGCGCGGCTATTCCGCGGTCGGCGAGACTTCTGCGGCCGGTTCCGTGGGAATGTGACACGATCGAGTTCGTCTATCCAGCTCGACAGGACGGCTCAGGGACGTGCACCTCAGTAGTCATCACCGGGATACTCTCGGGAAAATCTTCCGCCATCCGACCAGCGGCAATATCGAGTGGCGTGAAGTTTTGTCGCTGCTCGACAACGTCGGAACGACTACCGAAGAGCGCAATGGCAAATTTAGAGTGACGTTGGGTCCCGAGACTGAAGTTTTCGAGGCGCCGCGTGGGAAAGACATCGATGAGCAGGTGATCGTGGACCTGCGCCGGATGCTCAGGCAGGCAGGTCTCGCACCGGATGACGGAGACGCAGACACCAGATGAAGGGTCAGAGCGTTTTCCAGGTGACCGCTCGACTGTTGGCCCGTGCAGCAGTGCCTGGCCGGGTGCCAGCTCCTTGGTGGAGCAGCTCGGTGGGTTCGGCGCCACTCCGCAGCCGCTCGAGCAGGTAGTCGGGGTCGAAGTCGACCCCGATGGGATTCTCGGCGAACGCGCTGCCCTGAATGTAATTTGCGGTGGCCTCAGCCGTCGGGAAGTTCTCGGTCTGAAACTCCAGTCGGATGCCGTCCGGATCCTCGTAATACAACGAGGTAGTTGGACCGTGATTTATCGACCAGACCGGTGTGATTCCGGCTTTCTTCAGCCGCTCGTAAGTCGACAGCAGACGATCCAAGGACTTGAAGGTGAGGCCCACATGGTCGATTCCATACATCTTGCGGCGGAACCGAGACAACGGGAACAGGTAACGCAGGAACCGGGGAAGTTTGACTAGTGCGAGGCGGTGGCTTTCCGCGTCCCAGGTTAAGAACGCGAGTCTTTGGTCCTCATGGACGACGCGGGCACCGAAGACGGTCTGGTACCAGGCGATCATCTCTTTGCTGCGCGCGGTCTTGACCACCCAGTGGGCAACGTAGTCCGGAGCGAGGTTGTCGTCGTGGTGGACCGGTCGTCGCGGCGTGGGCTGGAGGCTCATCGCGCTGTCCTCTCCGATGAGGTTTGTCGGCGGCTGAGACTTCCAGCGCCGAGCATGGTTGTCGTGATCCTAGGTGTTGCTGGCAAAGGTTGGCGGCGAAATGAGTGACCGTGCGTTTGCGCAAGTGTCGGTGTGGGTGCGGTCAGCGTTGGTGGCATGGTTGCAATCGGGAGTGGGCGGTATGCCCAAGACGTTGCGACCAAGGTCGACCGGCCGAGAGGAAAAGTGTGTCGAGCTCAAATGATCCGATGGAGACGGTGCTCCACTACATCGACGGCTTCAACAGGGGTGATGCCCAGGCGATGGCCGCGGCATGCGCTGATCCGATGCAAATTCTCGATGGCATGTCTCCTCATGTATGGCAGGGGCCGACGGCCGCCGAAGATTGGTGGCGGGATGCTCTTGCCGAAGGTGAGCACTTAGGGGTCTCGGACTACAACATCGTTCTCGGCGAGCCGCGGCATGTCGACGTCACCGGCGATTACGCGTATGTCGTTGCCCCGGTGACCTTCTCCTACAAGGTGAAGGGCAGTCAGGTCACGCAGACGGACGCGTTCTTCACGGTAGCGCTTCGGAAGGTTGGCGACGAGTGGCGCTTGGCGGCTTGGTCCTGGGCGAAAGGCTTCAATAACACTGAGTAGGTGATGTTCAAGCGCGGAGCGAGAAAACCGCTCATCGCTGGACCGGTTCGCTGGGTTGGAAGCTGTGCCGTGCCCAGTCGGCGAACGATGTCCATGCGATGTCGGGGTTCGCTCGATGCAGAGCTTGGATGTCGACGCGGTAGCCGGGGCCGTTGAGGAACCGCCACATCGCGTACATGTCCGGACTACGAATCGACTCAAGCGGCGTTTGCTCAAGCCGCACTGGTCGGCCCACCGCCGCGCTGAGTGCCTCGGCCATTTGCTCCGGCGTGACGGCGTCGCTGGCCAACTCGATCCGTTGCCCGACGTAGGGCCCGGGGGAGCACAACACTTTCGCGACAAAGGCACCGAGGTCGGGCCGTGCCAACTGCTGCAGCGGGCGGTCCGGCGGTAGTGGCAGATCAAGGATCCCGGCCCGGATACGGTCGCCGCCGCCGAGCGCGTTGTCGAAGAAATACGTCGGAGCGGTGATGGTGTAGGGCAAACCGCTTGCCGCCAGCTCGTTTTCGATGATGGCTTTGCTGTCGAAATGCGGCACACCGGTGTGCTGATTCGCCTCCGCGACGGAGCTAAATACCAGGTGGGGAAGTTGCGCGTCGGCGGCGGCTGCCACAATGGCGCGCCCCTGCGCAATCTCAGCGTCAACCCCGGCCTCAAATGGAGTTGTCAGTGCAAACGCTGCGTCGACACCGCGCATGGCCGCGGCCAGTGCGGTGCGGTCGTCAAGTGAGCCAGCAAGGACCTCGACGCCCCGCTCGGCTAGGTGCGAAGCCTTCGGTTCGCCGAGCCGGCGCACCATCACACGCACCCGTGCCCCGTATGCGAGCAGAGCGTCGGCAACCACGCCGCCCTGTCCGCCGGTAGCGCCCAACACCAGAATCGGCAATCCGGCCATCTGTCAACCTCTCCGCGGCTACGAGCCCTGCAGCTCGTCAGTAGGGAACTGTGCCCGCCCGTACTCGAATGACCAATCTTCATTGTCATTTTCGGTGATCGACAGCACCAGATCGGCCGGGTACGGCCGCACCGCTCGGCCGCCGGAATACGGGAACGACGCCTTGGTACTGTGATGTACCAATGCCGCACTCGTTCTTGAACGGAGCCCTTGTGCCTAAAGATCATCCGAACAGCGCTCCAGGCGTGCCGATGCTGTTTCCCGCCTGGGTGGACCGCATACAGATCAAGTACATGAACCCGGTGGTCCGGCGGGTCGCCCGCTTCCTGCCAACGTTCGCCGTCGTCAAACACCGCGGTCGCAAGTCGGGCAGACAGTACGAGACTGTCGTGAACGTCTACCGCAAAAGGCGCGTGCTGGCGATCCTGTTGGGCCACGCCAAAGCCGACTGGGTCAAGAACATATTGGCCGCGGGTGAGGCCGATGTCCGCGTTAACGGGAGGGACCTGCGTATAACCAACCCGCGGATCGTGCCCGCCGGGACCGGCGCAGAAGGGATGCCGTGGATTGCCCGGTTGGCCGGGCGGCGGATGGGTGTGCTTGTCGCGGACATCGCTTGAAATCGGTTGAGCTTTGCGTTCGTCTCCACGGATGCCATAGCGACGGAACATCTTGCGTTGACGCGTTGCGCTGCCGTGGCGTACACCCTTAGATGGGGTGCTCACCTGCGACTGCGGCCGCTACCGCCCATTAGCTGCGAACCCTTACGTCGTCGGCCCTGGCGACGTCGCCGCTGTTAGGCGTGTGCGCACGCCCGATATGCGCTTCGGCGCGGAGCCGCTCCACCATGTGCGGGTAGTGCAACTCGAATGCCGGGCGCTCCGACCGGATCCGGGGCAGCTCGGTGAAGTTGTGCCGTGGTGGGGGGCAACTGGTCGCCCACTCCAGCGAATTGCCGTAGCCCCACGGGTCGTCGACGGTCACGACCTCGCCGTAGCGCCAGCTCTTGAAGACGTTCCACACGAACGGGAACATCGATGCACCCAGGATGAAGGCCCCGATCGTGGAGACGACGTTGAGCGGTTGGAAGCCGTCAGTCGGCAGGTAGTCGGCGTAGCGGCGCGGCATACCCATGTCGCCCAACCAGTGCTGCACCAAGAACGTGGTGTGAAAGCCGATGAACGTCAACCAGAAATGCAGCTTGCCCAGCCGCTCGTCGAGCAGGCGGCCGGTCATCTTCGGGAACCAGAAGTAGATGCCGGCGAAGGTGGAGAACACGATGGTGCCGAACAACACGTAGTGGAAGTGCGCGACCACAAAATAGGTGTCAGTGACATGGAAGTCCAGCGGCGGGCTGGCCAGCAGCACACCGGTCAGACCACCCAGCAGGAAGGTGACCATGAATCCCACCGAGAACAGCATCGGCGTCTCAAAGGTCAACTGGCCCTTCCACATTGTGCCGACCCAATTGACGAACTTGATCCCGGTCGGCACCGCGATCAGATACGTCATGAACGAAAAGAACGGCAGCAGAACGGCTCCGGTGGCGAACATGTGGTGCGCCCATACCGCGACCGACAGCGCGGCGATCGACAGTGTTGCATAGACGAATGTGGTGTAGCCGAACAGCGGCTTACGCGAGAACACCGGGATGACTTCGGTGACGATCCTGAAGAACGGCAACGCGATGATGTACACCTCGGGGTGGCCGAAGAACCAGAACAGGTGCTGCCACAACAGAACTCCACCGTTGGCCGCGTCGTAGACGTGCGCCCCCAGGTGACGGTCGGCGGCCAGCCCGAACAGCGCCGCGGTCAGTAGCGGGAACGCGATCAGCACCACGATGGACGTCACCAGGATGTTCCACGTGAAGATCGGCATCCGGAACATCGTCATCCCGGGTGCGCGCATGCACACCACGGTGGTGATCATGTTGACCGCGCCCAGGATGGTGCCCAGACCGGCGACGATCAGACCCATGATCCACAGGTCGCCGCCGAGACCCGGCGAGTGGATGGCGTCGCTTAACGGGGTGTAGGCGGTCCAGCCGAAGTCGGCGGCCCCGCCGGGCGTGATGAAACCGGCCGCCCCCAACGTGGCGCCGAACACGAACAACCAGAACGACAAGGCGTTCAGCCGGGGGAATGCCACGTCGGGTGCGCCGATCTGCAACGGCAGCACCAGATTGGCGAAACCGAACACGATCGGGGTGGCATAGAACAGCAGCATGATCGTGCCATGCATGGTGAACAGCTGGTTGAACTGTTCGTTCGACAGGAACTGCAGGCCCGGCGCGGCCAACTCGGTACGCATCAACAGGGCCAACAGACCGCCGATGAAGAAGAAGATGAAGCAGGCGACGCAGTACATGATGCCGATCAGCTTGTGATCGGTGGTGATGATCAGCTTGTAGACGAGGTTCCCTGTGGGACCGGTCCGGGCCGGGTACGGACGAACGGCCTCGAGTTCTCCCAGCGGGGGCGCTTCGGCTGTCAACGGCCCCTCCAAACATTCGTCCCGGACAGGGTCAGTTCACTGGAATCTTAGCCCCTCGTCAGCTCCGCGCAGCCGGCCCGGCTCGGCGGCGCTGGCGGCGAGGCAAGCAGTTCGAACGCATCTGCAAGTGGTACTTGGAGCACGACCCGTTCTATGCGAGTCAGCTTGCCCGCGTGTGGCTGTGGAAGGACTGGCCTGGTCGCTGGTACGCGAAGAGAGAAGGCGGTATCGACCTCGTCGCTGAGCACCGCGATGGAACGCTGTGGGCGATTCAGGCGAAGGCATGCGACCCGGCCTACTCGGTCACCAAGCATGACGTGGATAAATTTCTATCGGAGTCAAACCGCAAAGACGACATAACCGGGCGTCCTTTGTTCGGTTGCCGTATTTCGAGGACGGATCGTTAACTCGTAATCACCGGGCCTGATTCGCGTGCGGGATGTCACCTGCTCGATCTCGTCAGCGTGAATCTGTTGGACTGTGTTTGCCGGATCGACGTTATGCTTAGCTATCGCGACGCGAGATCGGGTGGGGTTGGGGCATGGCAGGGCATCCACCATCAGGCACGGTGACCTTTCTGCTCACCGACCTTGAGGGCTCGACGCGGATGTGGGAGCAGGATCCCGACGCGATGAAGGCGGCCATGGCCCGCCACGACGATCTGCTGGAAAATACGATCGCCGGCAACCGGGGGTTCGTGTTCGCGCGAATGGGTGACGGGATGGCCGCCGCGTTCGGCACGGCCAAGGATGCAATATCGGCAGCGGACGCAATCAGGAGGGCGCTGGCGGACGAGCCGTGGGATACACCGCGCCCGCTGAGGGCTCGGATCGGACTGCATACCGATGAGGGCGTCGTCATCAATGACAACTACGCCAGCCAGCCGGTGAACCGCTGCTCGAGACTGATGACTGCCGCCCACGGTGGGCAGATCGTCGTGTCCGGTGCCACCGAGGTGCTCATCCGTGGCCAGCTTCCCGAAGGCACGGGGTTGATCGATCTGGGCGAACATCGCCTGCGCGACCTTGGCCATCCCGTCAAGATCTTTCAGCTCATCGGTGAAGGCAATCGTGAGGATTTCCCACCGCTGCGGACTTTGGAATCGTTCCCGGGCAATCTCCCGGCTCAGGTCAGCTCCTTCATCGGCCGCCAATCAGAGGTAGCGCACGCCACTGCGGCGCTGACTAAACGGCGGGTCATGACGATCACTGGATTCGGCGGAGTTGGCAAGACCCGCTTGGCAATTCAGGTCGCCGCCGACCTGCTTCCCCGCTACCGCGAGGGTGCTTGGCTAGTCGAGCTCGCGGCAGTGCGTGGTCCCACCGATGTGGCCGAGGCAGTCGCTGCTGCGTTTCACCTTGCCGGCCGAGGGGGGCCCTCGGTCGAAGACTCGTTGATCGAGATGCTCGCTCCGAAGCAATTACTGCTGGTTTTGGACAACTGCGAGCACGTGCTGGAGTCGGCGGCCCGGTTGGTGACTCGAATCGAACGCGAATGCCCCGGCGTGACCGTGCTGGCGACGAGCAGGGAGGGTCTCGCGATCGATGGCGAACAGCTGATCGCGCTGCCGCCAATGGAAGTCGGCGAGCCGGGCGACGACGTCGGACGCCTCGCGCACACCGACGCCGTGTCCTTGTTTGTCGAACGGGCTCGAAACATCAAGGCCGACTTCGGATTGAGCGATGGCAACGCCGAAGCGGTGGTGGAGATCTGTCGACGCCTCGACGGTGTGCCGCTGGCCATCGAGTTGGCCGCGGCCAGGGTGATTGCGTTGAATCCAGCCGAACTCCTGCGACGCCTCGATCACCGATTCAAGGTGCTGGCGGGCGGCCGCCGCGGCGCGGTCGGGCGGCATGCGACGCTGCGAGCCGCCATCGACTGGTCCTACGAGCTGCTAAAGCCTGACGAGCAGCGGCTGTTGGCCCGCATGGCCGTGTTCTCCGGGGGCTGCACCTTGGAGGCGATCGAAACGGTCTGCAGCGACGATGCGGTCGACCCCGAGTCGGTCCTGGATCTGATCACGAATCTCGTGGCACGTTCGCTGGTGATCGCCGAAGACCACAGTCTAGGCACCCGCTACCGGTTACTGGAAACCATTCGCCAATACGGCGAGGAACGGCTAGCGCATTGGGGCGAGACCGAGACGCTGCAGCTAAGGCATGCAAGCTTTTACGCCGACCTACTGCAACATGCGGCCGAGTATGTGTATTCGCCCCAACACGCCAGTTGGGCCCGCAAGGTCACCCCGGAGCGGGACAACGTTCACGCGGCGCTTAATGCCGCCATCGATGCAGGCAATGCGGCCCTGGCCGTGCGGTTGGTGGCCGACAACCCGGACGGCGCGAGCCAGGACGTGTTGCATGTTGGCGAGGTGTTCTTGCTGCCCGCGTCGCGCGTCCTCGGCTTGGCCGGTGCAGCCGAGGAGCCCGGATATCCCCAAGTCTTGATGGTGGCCGCGCACCAAGCCTTCCATCGGGGCGACCACGACGGCGCCGATGACTTGTGCCGGCAGGCGCTGGAGGCTGAGCGACGTCTGCCGTCTGCGCTACCGGGCCGGCGGATTGAAACCTCCGTGTGTGCACTGCAGGCACTTAGTTCGCTTTCGTCGGGTGCCTACGCCGACGCCGTCTCCATCTACATCCGAGCGGCTGAGCTGGCTCGCGCCGATGGATGTCTAGGGCTGGCTGCCGTTTTCCTGGCGTATGGCGCGAATAGCGCGTCCTTGGGCGGTAGCGACGTTGAGCAGGCAATCGCAACGGCTGAGGAGGCGGTCACCATCGCCATGGAATCCGGGACTCCGACGGCGATTGCGTCAACTGCCAACGCCCTTGCCCTGGCGCTGGTTAGACGGGACCCCGCGCGTGCTAGAGCCCTCCTCCAGGAGAGCATTGACCGCAGTCTCACGCCCGGCGAAGAACTGGGGCAGGCGGTCCAAATGGCGGCTCTGGTAGCCGCCCGTCTGCGGGATTGGAAACTTGCGCTCGCGCTCAGTGCTCGGGATTTGCACTTGTGGCGCTGGGTCAATTCGCCTCTGGAAGTAGCGCCCTGTTTGGCATTGTGCGGGCGAGCGTTGGCCGAGGAGCGGCCCCAAGTCGCCGGTGTCTTGCGTGGGGCGGCGTATGCGGCCTTTCACCGAGGGAGCATTCCCGATAACACCGCCAGAGAAGGCAGCGCGCCTGTCGATTCCAACCTCAACTTCGTCCTCGCGGCGCTGCGTGAGACAGGCGACATCGTAGCCGCCGCGCTCGGTGATCAGCGCCGCCAGGAACTTCGCGCCCACGGCGCGGCCATGAGCATGGACGAAGCGATCTCGTACGCGCTCACCAACATCGATCCGAAGTTCCTCACGGGGCGTGTCACCGTCGGGATGGAATCGATAGCACATGCCTAGCGCTACCGAGCGGAATTCTCTGACGATGGGGTTGCCGTCGGGAACGGTGACGTTCCTGTTCACGGATATCGAGGGCTCGACCAGTCTCTGGGAGAGCGCGCCCGACGGGATGCGCGCGGCTCTCGAGCGTCACGACGCTCTCGTTCGTAACGCGATCAATGCCCATGGCGGACATGTGTTTTCGACCGGCGGGGACGGGCTCGTGGCCGTGTTTGCACGAGCGGCAGACGCGATGGCTTCAGCCTCACAAGCCCAGGCGGCGCTGACAGCCGAGGCGTGGCCTGAGAGTGCGCCGGTCCGGGTGCGGATGGGCGTACACACCGGCGAGGCGATCGAACGCGGCGGCGACTACTTCGGCCCGGCCTTGAACCGGGCCGCCCGGTTGATGGCGATGGGCCACGGCGGGCAGGTACTGGTATCGCACGCGACCGAGCAGCTCATCGAGGAATCGCTAGCTACCGGCCTTGAGCTGGTGGATCTGGGGGAGCATCGATTGCGCGATCTGTCCCGGCCCGAGCGGATTTTCCAGCTGCGCGCGCCCGGTTGCGACACGCAATTCCCGGAGTTGCGGTCGCTGGATGCAGCGCGGACGAACCTGCCGGTGCAATTGACCAGTTTCATTGGCCGCGAGAAGGACGTGAAGGCGGTCGACGCGCTCCTCGGTGAGCACCGCATGGTGACCCTCACCGGCGTGGGCGGTGTCGGGAAGACCCGGCTGGCGCTGCAGGTCGCCGCTGAAGCGTTGGACAACTTCCCCGACGGTGTGTGGCTCCTCGAGCTGGCTCCTTTGGGGGAGCCGAGCCGCGTGGTGGAGGCGTTGGCCGCCGCATTGTCGGTCGAACCGATACCGGGCAAGACGATCGAGCAGGCGATCCTCGACAAGGTGGAGGGGAGCCGCATTTTGTTGGTGCTCGACAACTGCGAGCACCTCTTGGACGAGGCGAGACGAGTGGTGCGAAAGCTGGTTCGGGCCGCCCCGCGTTTGGTCGTGCTCGCCACGTCGCGGGAGCCGCTCGGTGCACCTGGTGAACAGGTTGTGCCGTTGCGGTCGCTGAACTCGCAATCCTCGGTGCGTCTGTTCGCGGAGCGAGCGGTCGCGGTCGACGCGTCGTTCATCCTCGGTGATGCCGATCGGGAGCAAGTGACGCACCTTTGCCGGAGGCTCGACGGTATCCCGTTGGCGATCGAGCTGGCCGCCGCACGGGTGCGCATGTTCTCTCCAGCCGAGCTCGCTGAGCATCTGGATCAACGCTTTCGACTCCTCACCGGTGGCCGCGGCGCGGTAGAGCGCCACCACACCTTGCGGGCGGCGATCGACTGGTCCTACGACATGCTGGCGGCCGGCGAGCGAGCAGTGTTCGATCGGTTGAGTGTTTTTGGAGCGGATGCACACTCGCCGCCGCGCAGGCGGTCTGTTGCGGCGACGGCATCGACGAGATCGATGTCGTCGAGGCGTTGTCGAGCCTGATCGACAAGTCGCTGCTCGCGGCCGATCGCTCCGAGCACGCCACCCGATACCGCCAGCTGGAAACCGTCCGGCAGTACGCCGAGGAGCGCCTCGTCGCCTCCGGGGAGGCCGACGCCGTCCGGGAACGTCACGCCCGGCATTTCGCGGCGTTCGCCCGCGAAGCGGGACGAGGACTGTGGTCGGGCGACGAGATCGCATGGGCGCAACGCGTCGAAGCCGACCTGGACAACGTCCGCGCCGCGGTGTCCTGGGCGGTCGCCGCCCGAGAGACCGATCTGGCCATGCGGATCGCCGCCGCGCTGGTGACTCAAGCCGTGGAACGACCCGCCTGGGCGACGGCCTCGATCGCCGAGCAGGCCCTCACGGCACCCGGTGCCGACAGTCATCCCTTGCGGGCCATCGCGATGGGCGAGGCGGCCTGGGCGGCGGCGCGCATTGGTGACATGGACAGGGCGCGGGCGCTCATCGAGGAGTCCATCGAAGCCCAGCGCCGCGGTGCTCGATTCACCGCCTCGGTGTGGACGTATGCACCAACGTTGTTCGATCTCGACAGCGACCGCACCGAGATCGCGATTGCGCGTGCCGAGGAAGCGTTGGCGCGGGCCGAGCAGGCGGGCGACGTTGTCGGCGCGATTGCGCTTCGCGCTGCCCATGCAGTCACCCTCATCGGGTGGGCGACAGACCGCTGGGCCGACGCTCGCGACAGCGCAGAGCGCGCGCTTTCTGAGGCACGCGCGCTGGGGCAGCCCGCGCTCATCGCGATGGGCTTGTTGGCGCTCGGGGAGGTATTGGTGATCGGCGGAGAGGCCGAGCGGGGACTGGCGATGGTGCGCGAGTCACGCGAGCTGTCACGCGAGATCAACTCGAATTGGCAGTCCATCAGCGCCGCCGGGGCGTTGGCTTATCTGGAGGCTTTCCATGGCGAACCGGTGCGCGCGGCCGCTGAGTTGCACGAGCTACTCGCATCTTTTCAACGCGGCAACGATCCTCCAGCCTTTGGAATTGGCGCGATATTCGGCGCGATGGCGGTCTTCTGCCGCATCGGTCGCGCTGACCTTGTGGCGCGCGCTGACGGCGCGTTGCGCAGCAGCCGCCAACAGGACGGCCTATTTTTCGGGCCCTACGGCGGATACATCGCGTGGCTCGACCAAGCCGTCAACGAGGCCCATGCCGCGCTAGGCGACCGGCGCTACGAGTCTCTGGCCCGCGAAGGAGCGACCCTGAGTTTAGAAGCGCTCGTAGACGAGATGGTCGCCATCCTCAACGAGTTTTTGGCTGAGGCGTAGCGCATGGCAGGGCATCCACCATCAGGCACGGTGACCTTTCCCCGCCTCCGGTCCGCTCGGCCCGGGGCGCATCGTTTTCGTTGAAATGGGTCCCGCGGCGGGGCTTTCGACCGGAACCGACACGGCATCGGAGGCCCAAAATTGTTGGGATCGGTAGTCGAAGCGGACGCAAGAATTTCGCAAATGGCAGGCGATAATCTAGGACCCTATTGCTCGAACTTAAGGACCACCATGAGCACGGGGATGCGTTCGCGCGCGGACTTGGGTGTCGGCCGCGTGTACCACCGCCAAATCTTGTTCCCGGGGGCTCGCGGAACCTGCCCAACGCCTCATCGACTGTGCGCTGAGGGCGGAAAATCGCGCGAAATCCCGCCCTACGCGCACACCCGACGCCCTCAACGCACGCCCGACGCCGAGCTCTTTGACAACCAACTCCGCCGCCAAAGCCAACGGAGGCGGCAAGCGACAGCATCCGTGAACACGGGCGCTTGGGCTGACACCACCTAGAACACTTCGCCGG
>Ga0306917_10000615_pt1 | contig 15345 bp, 10 predicted proteins | sample tim00Cox00000000_FD_203313 | JGI IMG/M metagenome (GOLD analysis project Ga0306917, IMG submission 203313) | Lab enrichment of tropical soil microbial communities from Luquillo Experimental Forest, Puerto Rico - timezero.00C.oxic.00.000.000 (v2)... | ecosystem: Environmental > Terrestrial >... | reverse complement strand
CGCTCCGAGCCGCGCGACGCCACGCTCGATGCGCGCATCCCATGAATGTCCGCAGCTAATCCGAAGGCAGTTCGCAAAGCGCCCGCTTGCCGAAAAGACCTCGCCCGGCGCGAAGCAGATGCCCTGATCAAGAGCTTTCTTGAACAGCTCACGGGTTTTCACCGCCGCCGGAAATTCCAGCCACAGCACAAAGCCGCCGGATGGCCGACTGACCCGCGTGCCCGACGGGAAGTACTTGTCGATTGCGCGCGTCATCCGCTCGATATTGTCGGCGAAGATATGCCTGATACGGCGCAGGTGTTGATCGTAGGCACCGGAAGCCAGGAATTCGGCGAACGCCGCCTGTGGCAGCACGGAACCGCACAGCGTGAACGCCGCCTTGGCATCGAGGATGCGCTGCAGATGCCGGCCGGCAACGATCCAGCCGATCCGATAGCCGGGCGCCACGGTCTTCGAAAACGAGCTGCAATAGATCGTATTGCCGCGCGGATCGAGCGCCATGAACGGACGCGGCCGCTCGCTGCCGAAATAGATGTCGCCGTAAATATCGTCTTCGATCAGCGGCACGTCGTGACGCGCCAGGAGGTCCAGTACGGCAAGCTTCTTCGCGTCCGGCATGGTGCAGCCGAGCGGGTTGTTGAAGCTCGAGGCAAACAGGCAGGCTGCGATGCGCCGTGTTGCGAGGACGCGATGCAGGGCATTGAGGTCGATGCCTTCCGTCGCATCGGTCGGAAGCTCGAATGCCTTGAGCTCGAGTGCCTCGAGCGCATGCAGCAGGCCGAAATAGGTCGGCGATTCGATCGCAATCGTGTCGCCTGGTCGCGCGACCGCACGCAATGCGAGCACAAGCGCCTCGGTACATCCGACTGTGACGACGAGATCGGCCGGCGAAAGCGCCCGCTCCCAGCGCAGCGCACGCCGCGCAATCTCCCGCCGCAGCCGAACGTCTCCCTGCGGCCCGGTGTAGGTGTTATAGGCGCCGCCCCTTTCCCGCGCGGTGCGCGCAAGCAGCCGATCAAGCCGGCCGGCGCTGAGCAGATCGGCGCTTGGGATCGCGCAGCCGAGCGGTACGAGATCGGGGTCGGAGGCATGTACAAGCAACTTGACGATGACGTCGGAGACGCTGACATCGGTGGCGCGCGCCGGCGGCCGTGAGATTGTCGGCGCTTTCCGCGGCGAGGGCCGGCGGGCAACGTAAAAGCCGGACTGCGGGCGAGCCTGCAGAATGCCGCGATCCTCGAGCAGACGGTAAGCCTGCAGAGCGGTCGCCATGCTGACATTTCGGTCGCGGCTGATCTCGCGCAGCGATGGCGCGCGCGTGCCCGGAGTCAAAGTGCCGCCGTCGACCAGCGCGGTGATGAAGCGCGCGAGCTCTTCGTATCGATACGTTTCCATGCGCATGGGGCTACCATAACTGTACTGGTCGTGATTGTCATCCTCTGTCACTGTACTGGTCAGGGCCGGCCTGCTACGCCGGAATTGGATCGGCGACGGAGGAGAGCAATGCCGCAGTTCGTCAAGAACGACATCATTTCGCTGGTCAGCGCCGCGCCGAGACATGATCTTGCCGAAAGCGTCGGTCCGGACCTTCGACTCGGCGAACTCCTCGGCGCGGACGGTGGCTGGGACGAAACACGGCTCGGCTATGCGACGGCGGCGGGCGCCCCGGTGTTGCGCGCGGCCATCGCCGGTCTCCACGGCGTCGACGCCAACGATGTCGTGGTCACCGTAGGCGGCATCCATGCGCTGTTCCTTCTGGGTTACATCCTGTGCGGCCGCGGCGAGGAAGCGGTGATCAGCACGCCGGTGTTTCCCCCCGCGCGCGACATCCTCGTAAGCGTTGGCGCGAAGCTCCGCGTACTGCCGGCCGGCTTTGACGACCGCTACCGGCTCGATCCTGAAAAACTCGCTCGCCTGCTGTCGCCCGCTACGCGGCTCGTGTCCCTCGCCTCGCCGCAAAATCCTTCAGGCGTCGCGCTGCCGCGCGCGGTGCTGAGCGAAGTCCTTTCGGCGATGGCCGACCGCTGTCCCGATGCGTTCCTGCTCATCGACGAAACCTACCGGTGCGCCGCCTTTGGCGACGACGCGATTGCGCCGAGCGGAGCGACCATGAGCCCGCGGGTTGTTGTGACCGGCTCGCTGTCGAAGTGCCACGGCGTGCCCGGCGTTCGCATCGGCTGGGCGATCACCCGCAACGCGGAGCTGCGCGAACAACTGGTGATCGGCAAGTTCAGCACCGTGATCTCCAATTCGGCCGTCGACGAGATGCTTGGCCTGCGCGTGCTGCGGCGCGCGGACGAGATCATCGGAGATCGGCGGCGCAGGCTTGGCGATGGACTGGCGCGCACCGCAACGTGGGTCGAACGCAATGCCGCACTCGTGGAATGGGTCCGACCGGACGCCGGGGCCTTGTGCTGTATTCGGCTGCGGCCGGACGTGTTCGACGACGCCGGTGTCATGCGCTTCTATGCTGGCCTGTCGCGCCGCGACGCCCGGGTCGGAGACGGTAGCTGGTTTGGCGAGGAGCCGCGCGTCTTTCGTCTCGGCTTCGGCTTTCTTGCGCCGGACGAGTTGGATACGGCCCTTGACGTACTGACCGCGACCTTGCAGCAGGCCCGCCGGAATGCGGCCTGAGGAGAACAAACAAGAGAGAGGCCAAATTCGATGCCTACACTTGCCTTCCACCAGGTCGACGTTTTCACCGCCTTGCCGCTGAAGGGAAATCCGCTGGCTGTCGTTCCCGATGCCGACGAACTTTCCGACGAGACCATGGCCTCGCTCGCCAACTGGACAAACCTGAGCGAGACCACGTTTCTGCTGAAGCCGACGGTGCCCGGCGCCGACTATCGCGTGCGCATTTTCACGCCCGTGGGCGAGTTGCCCTTTGCCGGCCACCCGACGCTCGGGAGCTGCCACGTCTGGCTGAACCGCAAGGGCACGGCGAAGCAGTCCCGTATTGTGCAGGAATGTGGCGTGGGTCTCGTGCAGATCAAGCGGGACGGCGACCGCCTTGCGTTCGCGGCTCCGCCGCTTCGCCGCAGCGGCGACGTCGACCGCGCAACGATCGAGATCATTGCAAGCGGCCTGAAAATACGACCCGAAACCATCAAGGCCGCGCAATGGGTCGACAACGGTCCGGGCTGGGTCGCGGTGATGCTGTCCACACGCGCCGAGGTTTTGGCTCTGAAACCCGATTATGCCGCGCTGGCTGGCCACATGCTCGGCGTCATCGCGCCTTGGGAGGCTGCGCGAGACGGCAACGAAGCGCAGTTTGAAGTGCGCGCCTTCATACCCAGTCGCGCCTCGGAAGACCCGGTGACGGGCAGCCTCAACGCAGGGCTCGCTCAATGGCTGACATCGGCGGGGCTCGCCCCGAACGCCTATATTGCGAGTCAGGGGACGGCGCTCGGTCGCGCGGGTCGCGTTTATGTCGAGCGCGACGGGGAAAACGTGTGGATTGGGGGCAACACGGTGAATTGCATTGAAGGCAGGCTCGACCTTGGGAGCCTTGGACCTGGTTAAGCCCGAACTTCAGGAAGGCGTCACTTCCTTGTCGATTGACCCGCCCTATCACAGAGCTCCACTGAGAGCGCCTTAACAACCGCGTCAAAGCGCACGACCGCTTGCAAAGCCCTGACGCAAGCGGTAGCTATGGAACTGTGAAAAAAGCTCACAACAGCGGCAAGGGAGGGCCGCCTTGGGAGCAAAGCGCCCATCTCTGAATGCGCTGCGCGCACTGGAGGCGACGGTCCGCCTTTCCAGCATGACCGCTGCCGCCGAAGAATTGTCGGTCACGCACGGGGCCATCAGCCGACACATCAAGAGCCTGGAAGAAATGTTCGGCATTCCGCTGCTTTTGCGCGGTGCACGCTCGGTCCAGGCGACGCCGGAAGGAGGACGTCTTGCCACCGAGCTGTCGAGAGCCTTTGACCTGATTGCATCCAGCGTCGAACAGCTTCAGCCCGGTCCACTGACGCTGTCCTGCTCGTCGACGATCATGATGTCCTGGCTTATTCCCCGCATCGGCGCGTTTCACGAACTGCATCCGGACATCGAACTGCGCTTCAACATGAACTATGACCGGATCGATTTCGTACGCGACGAAATCAGCGTCGCCATAAGAATCAGCATGATCGAGCCTCCGAAAGAGGTGATCATCAAGGACATGATCGACGAGTGGATTGGCCCGGTCTGCTCGCCGGAATACGCCTCAAAACACTTCAAGACGGCGCGCGATCTCGATCGATGCGCGCTCCTGGCAACAAAGACGCGTCCGGGCGGCTGGGCAGATTGGGCCAGGATATCGGGTCAATCCCGCGAATTGCGGCCGCAAAGATTTTACGATCATTTCTATCTGTTGATACAGGCGGCCGCGTGCGGTCTCGGCGTCGCCATGGTGCCCAAGATCCTTGTCCTGGACGATCTTCGCTCAGGCAAGCTCGTAGCGCCGCTTGGTTTCGTGGCGGGTCCGTTCAAGATCGTGCTCTGGATTGCGCCTCATCTGCGCGCGCGATCCGAAACCAAAGCGCTCGTCGATTGGCTCACGCAGGAGTTCCGTAAACCGGGCATGCAGGGTGATGAGCCCGCGCCAGCGAACGCCCTGCAAGCGGCCTCCCGGCGATAGCGATTGCGAGGCTAACTCCACCCACCTCAATGGATGGGAAACTCGCCGAAGAAGCCGAGAAGCTCTTTGGCAAGAAATTCCGGCTGCTCCTCAGCGATCCAGTGCCCGCAATCCCTGACCAGCCCGCCACGCACGTTCTCTGCCACCCGCCGAAGCGAGTCAATGCATTCGGCGCCGCGGCCAAAGCTCTTCTCGCCACCGAGCGCAAGTACAGGCATCTTCAGCTTTCCATTGCGCGCGAGGATGTTCCTGTTGTCTTCGGCATCCCGTGGGAGAGCTCGATAGATTTCGAGCAGTGCCCGAAATGCACCGGGCTTCTTGTACGTCCGCAAAAACTCGGCCTTGTCCTCATCGGAAATGCAGTTTGCACGATAGCCGTAGTTTTCGAATAGCCAGTTGATGACCATCTCCTCGCGCCCGAAGCACAACTGCTCCGGCAAATCGAGCGTGCGGAAGAAGGCATGGTGCCACCGCCGCCCGCCCTGGGAAAAATCGCCGCCGTCGCCGGGAATGACGACGTCGAGGATGGTAAGCGTTCTGACCGCGTCCGGATTGTGCGCTGCGACCGAGAAGGCAACCGGGCCGCCCCAATCGTGGCCGACGAGGTGAAATTTGTCGAACCCGAGATGCTTGATGACAAGGGCCGCGATGTCGGCGCCGAGCGTCTTCTTGTCGTAGGCGCCCGAAGGCCGCGTCGAATCTCCAAGCCCGCGCAAATCGGGAGCGATGACAGTGTATTTTTCTGCAAGTCGAGGCATGACGTACCGCCATTCATGCGACGTCTGCGGAATGCCGTGCACCAGTACGACGGCTTCCCCCTGCCCCGCTCGACGATAATGCAGGGTTACGCCGTCGAGGTCCGCGAAATGGCTGCTCGCTTTTGACATGAGAGTGTTAGCCCAATTTACCAGTGGCTTCTTCGAGAAGCGCCCAGGCTTCTTCGCCGAACTTCGACTTCCATTCGGAATAGAAGCCGGACTTGCTTAGCGTCTCTCTAAAGGGTGCAGGATCAACGTCGTTGAAGATGAGGCCCTTGGCGGCAAGATCGCTCTTGAGCGACGTGTTCTGCCGGGCAATCTCTTCGCGCTCGGCCACGGCGTTCTTGTTGATGACCGCCGCCACCTTCTCCTGTAGATCTCGAGGAACGCTCTGCCACGCGCGCCGGTTCACGAGGAACCACCAGCCATCCCACATGTGGTTGGTCAGTGAGCAATATTTTTGCACTTCGTAGAGCTTTGCGGCAGAGATGATGGCTGGCGGATTCTCCTGGCCATCGACGATCTTGGTCTGGAGAGCCGAATAGACCTCCGCGAAGTTGATCCCGGTCGGCGAAGCCCCGAGCGACTTGAACAGCGAGGTCCAGAGTGCGCTAACGGGAACGCGTATCTTGAGCCCCTGAAAATCGGCGGGCGTAACGATCGGCCGAACGCTGGTAGTGACCTGCCTGAAACCGTTGTCCCAGATCTTGTCCATGACCACCAGGCCGGCTTTGTCGATTTGTGACCGCAGATGTGCACCGAACTTGCCATCAAGCGCATTCCAGAGCGTCGGATAGTCTTTCCAGGCAAAGCCGACACCCCAGATCGCTGCCGATGGAATCAGCGTCGAAAGAACGTTGACGCCGGACAGGGTAAAACACTCGAGAGCCCCGGAGCGAAGCTGCGAGAACATGTCGGAATCGCCGCCGAGCTGATTGTTGGCAAATATCTGCAATTCGAACCGGCCATCTGTCGTCTGTGCGAGTTCCTCTGCAGCCTTCTTGGCGTAGACGTTGAGCGGATGCGTTTCCGGCACGTTGGTGCCCAACTTGAACGAGAATTCGGCCGCCTTCGCGTATCGCAGCGGAACGGCCGCGCCGATCGTGGCGAGTCCCGCAAGCGCAGTGAAACTGCGACGAGAGAGTGTGGTCATTTTTTCCTCCGGACAAACTGATGAAGCATCAGGAACCACCACGCTTGGCGGCGACAAAAAAGTCGGGGGCACCGACCTGTCCCCCCTTAAGGGCGATCTCGAGCCCATCGCGGTCGGGCCGCGCGGCATGGGCGCGACAAAGGGGCGAACCTGGCGCGAGCGGCGCTACGGCTGTGAGCGCGTCGATGCCGAGCATCGATGCTGCGCGGCCGGATGTGTCGCCGCCGGAAATCACGGCACGCGACAAACCGGATTCCAGCAGAATCCGATCGAGGATCGTTCCAAGACCAGCGCCCATACGCTCGTTCACGGTTTCCGGCGAAATGCCGCTCGATGCGAGGGCGGTCTTTAGCGAAGCTACGGCCGGATCATCCGGTCCTGCGGCGCTGTACACCAGCGTGTCCCTACCCGAATCCAGTTGGGCAAGCGCCGCGTCGGCGGCGCGACCGATTTCCCTTTTCCATTCCACCGGATCCACCGCACGCGCAGCGTCGAGCGCAATTGTCGAAAAGCCGTGGTCCCGGGCATGGGCGATCTGTGCGGCGGTGACGGGAGAGACCGAGCCCGACACGCAGGCGATGCGATCGACCGGCTGCGCATGGAACGCTGACTTGGGCGGCGGGACCAGCCCGGAGTGCTGCCAGTACGAGACGAGCGCGGCCTCGAACCCCTGCGAGCCGACGCCATAGAGAGGCCCGGCACAATCGCCGCGCTCCCACACGAGACGGCCGGCTTCAATCAAGGTTTCCTGGTCGAGAACGTCGATCGAGACGATTTTTGCGCCGGCGGCAAGCTCATGCGCGAGCCGAGTATCGGCCTCTCCGCGCTTCATCGCCACGAAATCGACCAGACCTATCTTCTGCTTCGTCTGGCGCGCCAGATGACGGCCAAGATCGGCCTCATCCATCGGCGTTACCGGATGACGCGACATGACCGGATGACGGTCGAGGCGATAGACATCGCCGCGCACCGCCGCGAACAGGTTTCCGCATGCCTGGTAGCGGCCCATGCCCGGATCGGCGACGATCATTGGCGTCCAGCCATCGAAACGCCGCGATCCGATCTCGATGGCGCGGCCAATCGAGCCAATGTGCGGAGCCGAGTCAAATGTCGAGCACACCTTGTAATGAACGATCGGCGCGCCGGTTGCGCCAAGAAGATCGAAGATCGGCGGCAAGTTGTCGTCCATCCATTGCGGGCTCTGAGCCCGCGCCACGCCGGCTATTCCGATAACGCGAGCGCTTGCAAAGGTGCGCAAGCGGTCCGCGGGCGGCGGCGACAAGAACAGGACCGTATCGAGGCCGGCGAATGCCGTCGCCTCCATCGAGGCCGATGCTCCCGTGAAATCATCACCGTAGAACGCGATGAGAGGTCCAGACGGCAATGGTCGGGGCATGGTCATGCCGCCATCTCGAGGGCACGCTGCAGGTTGGGGCGGGTGCGCGCAAATTCGGCGAGCGGAACACCCGCGAGCGTTGCTTCCCAAGCCTCCTGCATGGCGCTCACGCCGGCCGCCGTTCCGAGGGGGTGCGCCATGATGCCGCCGCCGGCGGTGACGATGAGATCGGCCGAGCCCAGCCCCTGATATGTCGCCGGCGCCTGTCGCGGAGATTGTGCCGAGGAGAACACAGGCATGACAGTGCACAGCTTGTCTTCGAACATCGGCGTGAGGCATGCGCGCGCCGAGGCGAGGCAGCTTTCGTCGCTCTCCGCGAACTTATTGCCGACGCCATTGACGTGCATGTGATCCGCGCCGGCGAGGCGCCATATCTTTTGCCAGGCGATGTAGGACCAGCCGAGCTGCGGATGACGTGATAGATAGCCCCATCCATTGCGGTGGGCATGGATCGGCAATTGGCTGAAACGCGCGAGCTCGATCATTCCAGCAAGACCGACGGAATTGAGACTCGCCATCAGGCAGGTGGCCCTGTGTTTCAAGAGCGTATCGTGCCGCCGGCGCATTTGATCGAGATCGCCGGTCAGATTGAAGGCGTACATGACCTTCTTGCCCGACCGCTCGGCATGATCGTTGATCACGCGCATGACGGCTGCGACGCGGCGGTCGAAGGGACAGGCGGGGCCGTCCGATTGCAGTTCGTCGTCCTTGATGAAGTCAATGCCGGCGCGGCAAAGGTCGTTGACGACCGCCGCCGTCTCGTCCGGACCGAGGCCGACGCTCGGCTTGATGATCGTGCCGATCAGCGGCCGTCCATCGACCCCCGCAAGATGCCGTGTTCCAGCGACGCCAAATCGCGGCCCGGGATAGGCCGCACCGAACTCCGGCGGCAAACGGATGTCGAGCAAGCGCAGACCGGTCACCGGCTTCAGTTCAAACAGGTTGCCCGCAACCGTTGCCAGCAGGTTCGGAAGCGAAGGGCCGAGTGTATCGATCGGCCATGACAGGGTGACGTGCGCGCGCCGGAAACGCGCGCCCGGAACGATGTTTATTCGCGCCGACGGCAGTGAAGGAGCAGTCACCGTCTCATCAACGATCTGGAGCCTTTCCACTCGCGCCGCCACGCGCGATTTCAATTCTTCGGTTTCGCCGGGAACAGCTACGAACGTACCGCTCGATTGCTCGCCAGCCATCAACTCGGCGACGCGACTCGGATCATCGGGCGTCTCGAGCAAATAGTCGGCCTCGATGCGACTCCCCGGCATTTCAGATCGCTCCATCAAAGGCTGCGGCCGTCACGCCGCACGGCAGGTCAGGCCACCATCGACCGGCAGGCTGACACCGGTAATGTAGGACGCTTCGTCGGAAGCGAGGAACAGCGCGGCACGCGCAACGTCCCACGCGGTACCCATGCGTCCCATCGGGCACGCAGCATCTCGGGCGCGCACCATGTCCTCGGCATCCTTGTATTGCCCGGAGATCTGCTGATGGATGAGCGGCGTGTTCATCAGGCCGGGCATCACGGCATTTGCGCGGATGCCATCCTTGGCATACTGCAGCGCGAGCCCCATGGTGAAGTTGTTCACCGCCGCCTTCGCCGCGTAGTAGGCGGCATATGGATAACCCGTCCAGCGGATCGCCGCGATCGACGATACATTGACGATAGCGCCCGAACGGCGACCCAGCATATGCGGCAGCACATGCTTGCAGGTGATGAAGCACCCCGTGATGTTCAGATCGATCGTCTTGTGCCACTCGTCTTCACTCAGCTCGACAGGACCACCCATGGTGGCATAGCCGACGTTGTTGTGCAGCACGTCGATCCGACCGTGCCTCGCGGCGATATCGTCTACGACCTGCTTGACCTGTTCGGATCGCGTGACATCGCAGATCGCAGCGCTCGCCGACCCGCCTTCGCCCGTGATGATCTCGACAGTTTCCTTTGCCGCTTCTGAAATCCACACAAACGACGTGCGCGCCTTCGCGGGCAAAAAGCGTCGCCGTCGCCTTTCCGTTACCCCAACCCGGGCCGACGGAGCCGGCCCCGAATACGATTGCGATTTTGTCTTGCAGGCGACCGGGCATGATGAGTCTCAAAATCCTGAGTTGACTTGATGAGGTCGGGAACGAGCCAAGCCAAAATTCCTTGCGATCTGGCATTCACCCGAGCTTGCCGGTCGTCGACTCGAGCAGTGCCCAGGCTTCCTCGCCGTAGCGCTTCTTCCACTCGGCATAGAAGCCGGCGGCGACGAGCTTGTCGCGGAATGCCGCGTTGTCCACCTTGTGGAATTCGAGGCCCCGATTCTGCAGTTCAGCCTGCAGCGTCGCATTCATGTTTTCCACCTCGGCGCGCTGACGGATCGCCTCTTCGTTGATGTTGCGCTCGACGATCTCGCGGAGGTTTGCGGGAATGCCTTCCCACACGCGCTTGTTGGACAGGATCCAGAAACCGTCCCACATGTGGTTGGTGAGCGAGCAGTGCTTCTGCACCTCGTACATCTTGTCGACGAGAAGGCCGATCAGAGGTTGCTCGAGACCGTCGGCGATGTGGGTCTGCATGGCGGAATAGGTTTCCGCCCAGGGGATCGACACCGGCGCGGCGCCGAACGCCTTGAACATCGCCGTCCATAGCGGGCTCGGCGGGACGCGGATCTTGAAGCCGTTGAAATCGTCGGGCGTGAGAATAGGCTTTGTGGACGACGTCACCTGCCGGAATCCATGGTTCCAGGATTTCTCGAGGCACACGAGATTGGCATTGGAGAATGCCTTGCGGATGTGGCTGCCGAGCGGGCCGTCCAGCGACTCCCAGACCTTGTCATAGGTCGGATAGGCAAAGCCGATACCGTTGATCGAGGCGACCGGAACGAGGGTCGACATCAGCACGCCGGTCTGCGCGAACAGTTCGAGCGCCCCCGACCGCAACTGGCTCAACATGTCAGCATCGGAGCCAAGCTGGTTCTTCGGGAACAATTCGATCGTTACCTGCCCGTCGGTCTCCGTCTTGATTCGCTCGCCGGCCTTGGCCATCGCCGTGTTGAGCGGATGATCGCCCGAAACGATGTTGCCGAACTTGAGCCGGTATTCGGGCCCGGCAGCGCGTGCAACCCAAGGTGCCGTGATGCCGACCGCTGCCGTACCCAGGACGAATGTGCGACGGTTGATGCGCATGATGGTTTCCTCAAGTTGGGCCCGAAGCGCAAGCGCTTCGGGGTTGGATGTTGCTATTGAGCGCGTGGGTTGCGTTACAGGAAGCCCGTGGAAATCCAGGGGATCGCTATGACGAACGCCAGACCGACGATGAGAGCGAGAATGTAGCCGACGATCGGTCTTATCCCCTCGTCTGGATTGATCCGGCTGATCGCGCAGGCCGCGTAGTAACCAACTCCGAACGGCGGCGAGAACAGGCCGATGCCCATCGCCAGGATGACGACCATCGCGTAGTGCACTTCGTGCACACCGACCTGCCGCGCGATCGGGAACATCAGCGGGCCGAACAGCACGATGGCGGGTATGCCTTCGAGAACCGAGCCGAGCACGACAAACGCGAGTGCGGATACGACGAGAAAGACCGGCGCACCGCCTGGCAGGGACTTGAGAGCAGCGGCCAATGTCGCCGAGAATCCGGATTGGGTGAGCGCCCAGGCCATGCCGGTCGCAGCGCCGATGATGAGAAGTATCGCCCCGGACAGACCGGCCGTCGTCACCAGCATCGGATAGATACGGTTCAACGGAAACTGGCGATAGATGAAAAGGCCGACCACAACAGCGTAGAAGATGCCGATGGTCGACACTTCCGTCGCCGTCGCGACACCCTGGACTACCGCGGCGCGAATGACAAACGGCAGCAGCAGCGCCGGAAACGCAACAGCCAGCGATCGGAGAATGACCTGGCGGGTCGGCCGCCTCACCGCGCTCAGGTCCTCGCTCCGATAGCGCCACCACACGAGGAAGCAGAGCGTGACACCGAGCACGAGGCCGGGCAGCATTCCTCCCGTGAAGAGGGCGGAGATCGATACACCCGTCACCGAACCGATGGTGATCAGAACGATGGAAGGGGGAATGGTCTCGGTCTGCGCCCCGGTCGCCGACAGCAGTGCGACGAGATCGCCATCCTTTGCGCCGCGCAGACGCATCTCCGGAAAGAGCACCGGCGCGACCGCAGCCATGTCGGCGGCCTTCGAGCCCGAGATGCCCGACACCAGATACATCGCGCCAACCAGCACGTAGGAAAGCCCGCCACGAACGTGGCCTAGAAGGTTTGCGAGAAAGCCGACCATCGCTCGCGCCATCCCCGTCATCTCGATCAACAGACCCAGGAAGACAAACAGCGGCACAGCCAGCAGGATGAGGTGGCTCATGCCCTCGTCCATGCGGCCGATCACGACGAGCGTCGGGACCCTGGTCGCTATCAAGATGTAGCCGATGGTGGCGAGACCAAAGGCGAAGGCGATCGGAACACCGGCAAAGACCAGCGCGCCGACTATTCCGACAAAGAAGATGAGAAGGTTGTAGTTACCGAACTTGGGAAAGTAACCACCGGTTGCATAGAGCACGAGGAAGATGACAGCGACCGACGCGATCGCGGCCAGTGCCGTGTAGCGATGCGCCGTGCGCAACAGCGAGATGATGCCGGTGATCAGCATCAGCCCGATACCCACAGGCAGCGCGCTGGCGCGCCAGGCACCGGAAATCTCCAGCGCCGGCGTCGTAATCATCTGTTCCTCGAGCGCGAAGTCCAGTGCCGGGTAAATCGTCAAAAGTAGAAAGGCGATGCTCGCGACACCCGCGAACAGGTCGAAAAAGGTCTGCGTGCGCACACTCGACTTCGACACCAGGGCCGTCATACGCATGTGCTCGGCCTTGCGGAAAGCCACGACCGACCCAAGCATGGCGAGCCAAAGAAACAGGAAGGATGCCAGTTCGTCCGACCAGACAATGGGGCGATGGAAGACGTAGCGGCTAACCACTCCGGCGAAAAGAACCACGATCTCGGCAGTGACAAGAACGGCGGCGCACGCCTCGACAACCGTTCCGATCAGCCAGTCCGCGAAGGCGAGCACCGGGCTGGCGGTCTCATCGTGCACGATTGCCGGTCCTGCGGCCTCGTGCGCGACGGCGCTCAGGATTGGTTCCTCCGCTTGCTCGAGCGTGTGCATCTTTCCACCCTTGATTTGGTTTTGTGAATTCGATCCCTACACAGCAGAAGAAAACTCGAACACTGCAAATTTCTGCGGCCAAACGTCAGGAAAAATCACAACTGCAGTGCCGCAAGAGGCCCAGCCTCTTGTTTTTCCAAGAACTTCTGATGGCGGCGCCCTTCTGCGGCGCCCAAAAACTCAATCGCGTCGTCTCTATTCGCATACCGTCGTTCGCGACGAACCGCATCTGCAATACGACCTCCGCGCAGTACGCACTCGCGGACTTCACGTGCCGAGCGCTCCGGCGGACATAAACCCACCATCGACTGGAATCGCGACGCCGGTGATGTAAGCGGAACTTTCGGATGCCAGGAAGGATACGAGCGAGGCGATTTCGGTCGGGCGACCATAACGCTTCATCGGAATTGCACTGGTATAGGCCGCCCTGAACGTCGAAGAGTGAAGTACCTCCGTCATAGGTGTGTCGACCGGTCCTGGCGCGATGGCATTCGCCGTAATGCCTTCTTCCGCCAGTTCGGTCGCGATCTGCCGCGTTAGCCCAATGACGGCCGCCTTCGAGGTACCATAGGCAGTCCGTCCCTTCCCTACTGCGCGCATGCCGGCGACCGAAGCGATGTTGATGATGCGGCCCCAACGCCTCGGCACCATGAGCCTCGCCGCGCGCTGACTGCACAGCAACGTCCCGGTGATGTTCACGTTCACCGTGGCCAGCCAATTGTCCAGCGGAAAATCGATAAATGGGAAAGTCTTGGCGATCCCCGCGTTGTTCACTATCACGTCGCAGCGTCCATAGGTTTTCGAAATGGACTCGAACGCTGCGTCAATCGAGCCTGGTTGCGCGACGTCCAATTGGAGGGGGTGCGCCGACAGGTCGATTTGGCGAAAGCGTTGCGCCGTCTTCTCCGCTTCATCCAGCTTGATATCGGAGACCAGAACAATCATGCCATCGCGCGCGAGTTGCTCGGCAATGGCCGCACCGATCCCCATGGCGGCTCCGGTGACCAGCGCAACCTTCGAGTCAGTCTTCGCCGACATTGGTCTCCAGCTCCTCTATCTTATGCGCGGGCAAGAAAGACAGCATATGCCGATGTCCAGTTCCCGGGGTGCTCCTGAAGCTCGTCGCCATACGACGCCAGGCGGTCGATTGGTCAAGGAAGGGCTTCTCTTCCCCCATAAGTGATCGAAGCCGCGGTTACGCGCGCGAGTCAACGCGACAACAGACGCTTAGATATCCGCGTAGCACTGTTTCTCGTGCGCACCACCCGGATGGGTTACGGCGCCTGCCACTGCCGGCCCAACCTGCTGGGCATACTTCCAAAGCGCGCCCGACGTATAACTCGTCGCGCGCGGCCGCCATTTGGTTTTGCGCTCCGCAAGTTCAGCGTCGGTGAGTTTTACGTTAAGTGTGCCGGCGACCGCGTCGATCTCAATGATGTCGCCATCCCTCAAGAGCCCGATCGGCCCGCCCATGGCCGCCTCCGGTCCGACATGGCCGACGCAGAAACCGCGGGTTGCCCCGGAAAACCGGCCGTCGGTGATCAGTGCGACCTTGCCGCCGGTCCCCTGCCCGGTCAGCGCAGCGGTGGTCGACAGCATCTCCCGCATGCCAGGCCCGCCGCGGGGCCCCTCGTAGCGGATGATGATGACTTCACCTTCCCTGTAGGTGCGCTTCTGGACAGCCTCGAAGGCGTCCTCCTCACAGTCGAAGCAGCGGGCCGGCCCGGTAAAACGGAGATTGGACATGCCCGCGACTTTCACGATCGCTCCTTCTGGCGCGAGATTACCCTTCAACCCGACCACGCCGCCGGTGGCAGTGATCGGCTTGTCGGCTGGCCGCACCACATCCTGGCGCGGGTTCCATTTCACGCTTGTGAGGTTTTCTGCGATCGTCCGCCCGGTGACTGTCAGACAATCTCCGTGCAAAAAGCCGTGATCGAGCAGGGTCTTCATCAGAAGCGGTACGCCGCCAGCTTCAAACATGTCTTTGGCGACATAACGGCCACCCGGCTTCAAATCCGCGACATAGGGTGTTTTTTTGAAGATTTCGGCCACATCGAACAGGTCGAACTTGATGCCGGCTTCGTTGGCGATCGCCGGCAAATGCAGTCCGCTGTTGGTCGAGCCACCGGAGGCGGCGACGACAGCAGCGGCGTTTTCCAGGGATTTCCGGGTCACGATATCGCGCGGCCGGATATTGGCGCGGACCAGTTCCATGACCTTCTCGCCCGCGGTCATGCAGAAGGAATCGCGAATCT
>Ga0306917_10000614_pt1 | contig 15346 bp, 14 predicted proteins | sample tim00Cox00000000_FD_203313 | JGI IMG/M metagenome (GOLD analysis project Ga0306917, IMG submission 203313) | Lab enrichment of tropical soil microbial communities from Luquillo Experimental Forest, Puerto Rico - timezero.00C.oxic.00.000.000 (v2)... | ecosystem: Environmental > Terrestrial >... | reverse complement strand
GTCGGTCAGGGCGCTGAAAAACCGATCCCGCAACGCCGAGGACAGCGCATTGCGCGCCTGTGGGCGGTTGAGGGTGAGCGTGCGCACCCGCTCGTCGGTCTCGGTCAGCAGGATGTCGTCGGTCATCAGATCACCGTAGAGGGGTCGCTTGCCACGGACGCATGTGCCCGACCGCGCTTATCGTGGAGCCATGTGCCGGAACATCACCGAACTGCGTGGCCTGCAGCCGGCGGCCACACCCGAGGAGGTCGCCGCGGCCGCGCGTCAGTACGTGCGCAAGGTCAGCGGGATCACGCACCCGTCACCCGGCGCCGCCGAAGCGTTCGAGGCGGCGGTTGGCGAGGTCACGGAGGCGACGACGCGACTGCTGGCGGCCTTGCCCGCGCGGCGCCAGCCACCGAAGACCGTCCCACCGTTGCGGCGGCCGGAGGTCCTGGCACGCCTCGCCGGATCGACATGACCCTGACCGCAACCATGCCCGCGCTCAAGGAGTGGAGCGCGGTGGTGCACGCGCTGCTCGACGGTCGGCAGCGGGTGCTGCTGCGCAAGGGCGGCATCGGTGAAAAGCGGTTCGAATTGGCGGCCCGAGAGTTCCTGCTGTTCCCGACGGTCGCCCACAGCCACGCGCAGCGCGTCCGGCCCGAGCATCGAGACCTGCTGGAAGCCGGGGCCGCCGACAGCACCGACGAGCACCTGCTCGTCCGGGCTGCAGCGAAAGTCGTTGCGGCAGTGCCGGTTAACCGGCCGGATGGCCTTCCGGCGATCGAGGACCTGCATATCTGGACCGCCGAGTCGGTGCGCGCCGACCGGCTCGACTTCCGGCCCAAGCACAAGCTGGCCGTGTTGGTGGTGTCGGCGATTCCGTTGGCCGAGCCGGTGTTGATCGCGCGCACTCCCGAGTACGCGGGCTGCACCAGCTGGGTGGGGCTCCCGCTGGCTCCGGCCGATGTCGGACTGGCACCGCCGGTTTACGACGAATCCGCGCTAAGCGAGGTCGCCGTCCGGGTCCGCGACGCGGTCGGCTGACGGATCGCCGGGGCCGAAGGGAAGCAGCAGCCGGGAGCGCCCGTAGTGCAGCGCGTGGATCGCCGGCTTGGACTGGCGGCCCGTCAGCAACGGTTCCTCAGTGCCGAGGTTGCGCGCGTAGCGGGGGAACCAGCTACCGGCGACCAGGAGGCGGATGTGTGAGCCTGCGCGGAAGCGGTGGGCGATCGCGTCGAGTTCGACTCTGACGGTCTCCGTCCCGGTTTCGGGCACGGCGCGCAACCGCCGATAGCCGTCACTGACATTTCGGGACCGGCCCTTGGCGTCGACCTCGCTCACGCGAACGAACAGGTCGACATGGGGATTGTCCGACGTATGCGCCAGCTCGACCACCGGATTTCCGTATACGTACAGATCCTCCGTGAGGGTGAGGCTGGTGAAGGCGAGCACGTCGTCGCGCAGCGCGAGCCGGCTGTCGTCGCGGTAACCGCCGTTGGGGGACAGCAGGGGACCGCCGGTGGTCGGCGTCGGATCCGCGGGGTCGTAGCGGAATGTCGCCGGCGCCAGTCCCGTCAGGTCCGTCGGCGCCGTCTCGCCCAGGTGGCCGCCGGGCCGAAGGAACAGCTCGCGTTCCGTGGTGGCGGGCGGCCAGTGACCCAGATTGCGCCAGCCCTGACCGGCGACGTACACCCGAACCCTGCTGGGCCGGCGCAGGGCGGTCGCGCCGCCCAGGTGAGCGTCCAGCCAGTCCAGTGATTCCTTGGCACAAGTAGCCAGCCCCTTGCCGAGCATTTGGACGTGCGTCCACGGGCCGACCGTCAGCGCAACATCGACGTCCCGGCCGCGCAGATGCGCGTATTGCTGCAACGTCTGCTTGAGGAAGATGTCTTGCCAGCCGCTCAGCAGGAGCACAGGCACCCGCACGCGGTCCAGCGCCTCGCCGAACCGCCGGGCATTCCAGAACGGATCCTCCTCCTCGGAATGTTCGATCCACGATTCGAACCACGGCGCACCCGCGCCGAGCAGCTTCCGGACTCCGGCACCCATCGGCACCTCACCCACGGCCTGTGCGACCCTCCGCCGCGCCTGCAGCTGGCGGATGCCGGCCTTGATGCGCCCGGGGTCCTCCTGGTGGGAGACCAGATCGTTCCAGCCCAGCCAGTCATTGATGGCGAACGACCCGGTGCCCCACACCGACGCGTTGAAATCGTGCGGACCCACGGTGATGACGGCCGCGGCCAGCTCCGGCGGGGGATCCCGCAACAGCGCCCACTGGGTAAACCCCAGGTAGGACAATCCGACGGTGGCGAATCGACCGGTGAACCACGGCTGCTCACGCAGCCAATCAACCGTGTCGGCGCCGTCGGCGGCCTCGTTGACCATCGGTTCGAACGCCCCGCCCGACCCGAACGTTCCGCGCACGCTCTGCAGCACGACGTGGTAGCCACGGGCGGCATACAGCCGGGCGAATGCCAGCGAGAACGGGAATGCGCGCCCGTACGGTCCACGGACCAGCAAGGTACCGGCGGGACTGGACGTGATCGGTGCGTAGTGGTCGGCCACCAGCTGGACGCCGTCGCGCATCGGCACTCCGACGCGATCGACGGTGTAATCGGTGGTCGCCGGTGGCAGACCCAACAGCCGGCCAACGGCGTTGCCGCCGACTTGTCTCAGGGTGCCCGGCTGTGCGGGCTTGGTGGCGGTCGTACTCACGATCCCCAGGCTAAGGCCACCGCTCAGAACTTGTAGTAAGGCGCGAGGTCGTTGGCCCGCTGCAGGTTGGTGGACATGCAGTCGACCTCGGGGTTGGAATAGACCGCCGAGAAGTACAGCGCCTGTTGGATCACCCCGTAGCTGGTCTTGAACACGACCATGCAGGAGAAAAACCAGAAGCTGTTGTGATACGTGGGCTTCATAACCCAGTACTGTGCGGCCCGGTGACCCTGGATCGTGGTCTCGACGGCGTCGGCGGGCAGGCTCTCCTGATAGGTCCGCCAGATGATGGGCTCGACCGCCACCTGATAGTTACCGGCGTCGAAGTGGCAGCGCAGCCCGTCCTCGTGTTCGGGCGGTGTGAACACCAACCCGAGGCGCTGAATGACGTCGAACGGGATGTCCTCGCACGCGTCGAAGGGGCGTGGGTCGGTGGTCGCCACGATCGGACTCTTCATGGTGGTTTCCAGCGGCTGACCGGTCGACCGCAGCTCGACGGGCCCGCCTGCGGTCGGCGCGGCCGGAGCGCCGTGCCAGCCCAATGTGCCCCCTACGACCGCTGTGACCAGCGCACCAAGGGCTCCGATTACACGCACATCGGCGAACATGACACCCCCTGCTGCCTCGCGGTCCCTTGCCGGGGAGTGTACAAGTCGCGTGGGCGCCGTCACAGGGAAAGCTGAACCTGTTCTAATCCCCCGAGCAACCGACTCATTAGTCTGGGTAGTCGTGGCTTGGCAAAAATCGGGGCATGAATCGGCTAATGGGGCGCAGCCGACGCTGTGGGCCGTCTCCGACCTGCACACCGGCCACCTCGGTAACCAGCCGGTCACCGAATCGCTGCACCCGTCGTCGCCGGACGATTGGCTGATCGTTGCCGGCGACGTCGCCGAACGCACCGATGAGATCCGCTGGGCGCTTGACCTGCTGCGGCGCCGGTTCGCCAAGGTGATCTGGGTCCCGGGCAACCACGAGCTGTGGACCACCAACCGGGATCCCATGCAGATCTTCGGCCGGGCCCGCTACGAGTATTTGGTCAACATGTGCGACGAGATGGGCGTGGTCACGCCCGAGCATCCGTTCCCGGTGTGGACCGAACGCGGTGGCCCGGCAACGATCGTGCCGATGTTCTTGCTCTACGACTACACCTTCTTGCCCGACGGCGCCGCGAGCAAAGCCGAGGGCCTGGCCATCGCCCGCGAGCGCAACGTGGTGGCCACCGACGAATTTTTGCTCTCACCGGAGCCGTACCCCACCCGCGAGGCCTGGTGTCGCGAGCGGCTGGCCAGCACCCGCGCCCGTCTGGAACAGCTCGACTGGATGACGCCGAGCGTCCTGGTGAACCATTTTCCGCTGGTGCGAGAGCCCTGCGACGCGTTGTTCTACCCCGAGTTCTCGATGTGGTGCGGAACCACCAAGACCGCCGACTGGCACACCCGCTACAACGCGGTGTGCTCGGTATACGGGCACTTACACATCCCGCGAACGACCTGGTATGACGATGTGCGCTTCGAGGAAGTGTCGGTGGGCTATCCGCGGGAGTGGCGGCGCCGCAAGCCGTACACCTGGCTGCGCCAGGTGTTGCCGGATCCCCGGTACGCGCCCGGCTATCTCAACGACTTCGGCGGTCACTTCGTGATCACTCCCGAGATGCGCCAGCAGGCCGCGAAATTCCGGGAACGGTTGCGCCAGCGGCAGTCGCGATGACGGGGGGCGTGCTGGTGTCGTCGGTGCTGCCCGACACGGTATCCGAGGATCTGGCGTATGCGGAGGTGTATTCCGATCCCCCCGACCTGAGCCCGTTGCCAGAAGAGGAGCCCTTGATCGCCAGGTCGGTTGCCAAGCGGCGCAACGAGTTCATCACCGTCCGTCACTGCGCCCGCATCGCGTTGGGCGAGCTCGGCGTGCCGCCGGCGCCGATCCTCAAGGGCGACAAGGGGGAACCGTGCTGGCCCGACGGCGTGGTGGGCAGCCTCACCCACTGCACGGGCTACCGCGGCGCGGTGGTGGGGCGCGCCGGCCCCGTGCGCTCGGTGGGCATCGACGCCGAACCGCACGACGTGCTGCCGAACGGCGTGCTGGACGCGATCACGCTCGACGAGGAACGCCACGAGCTCGCCGCGCTGCCCGATGGCCTGCACTGGGACCGAATCCTGTTCTGCGCCAAGGAAGCAACGTACAAGGCCTGGTTCCCGTTGACTCAGCGCTGGCTGGGTTTCGAGGACGCCCACGTCGTGTTCGACGTCGATCCGCCCGGCGGGGGAGCCTGCGGGGTGTTCGTCTCCAAGATCCTGATCGACGGTGCCGCGCTCTCGGGTCCGCCGCTGACGGCGCTGAGGGGCCGTTGGTCGGTCGACCGCGGACTGGTGCTGACCGCGATCGTCCTATGAGGGAAAGCCCCCTCGGACCAGGGATTGTCGTTGTCGACAAGCCGGCCGGGATGACCAGTCACGACGTCGTGGGAAGGTGTCGCCGGATCTTTTCCACCCGCAGGGTGGGGCACGCGGGGACGCTGGACCCGATGGCCACCGGCGTTCTGGTGATCGGCGTCGACCGCGCTACCAAGATCCTCGGCCTGCTGACGGCGGCCTCCAAGTCGTATGCCGCCACCATCCGGCTGGGCCAGACCACTTCCACCGAGGACGCCGAAGGTGAATTGCTGCAATCGGTTTCGGCGGGGCACCTGACCGACGAGGCGATCGGCGCGGCGATCGCCGGGATGCGCGGCGAGATCGAGCAGGTGCCGTCGGCGGTCAGCGCGATCAAGGTCGACGGCCGTCGCGCCTATCGGCTGGTCCGCGAGGGTCAGGCCGTCGAGCTCGATGCGCGGCCGGTCCGCATCGACCGGTTCGAGCTTCTTGCTACGCGCCGCGAGCTCGACGGCGTAATCGATTTAAACGTCGAGGTCGACTGCTCGTCGGGGACCTACATCCGGGCGCTGGCCCGCGACCTCGGCGATGCGCTCGGTGTCGGCGGGCATCTGACATCGCTGCGGCGCACCCGCGTAGGCCGCTTCGGGCTGGACGGGGCACGCTCACTCGACGACCTGGCCGAGCGGCCACGGCTGAACTGGACTCTGGGCGAGGCGTGCCTGCTGATGTTTCCGCGCCGCGACCTGTCCGCCGAGGAAGCCCGGGCGGCCGGCAACGGCCGGTCTTTGTCAGCCGCCGGTATCGACGGTGTCTATGCCGCCACCGATGCCGAGGGCCGGGTGATTGCGCTGCTGCGCGATGAGGGCCCGGTGACGAAGTCGGTGGTAGTGATCCGCCCGTCCACGCTGTAGTCCGTTCGCCGAGCCGGTAAATTTGCAGACAAAGTGCGAGTGGGGGCCTGCGAAATTACAGGCTCGGCGACGACGCAAAGGGTTCCTAAGTCTTCGAAAGGGGCAACGATGCCTAGTAATGGGTCCAACAAGGTCTACGTCGTCGGCGTCGGCATGACGAAGTTCGAAAAGCCGGGCCGCCGCGAGGGCTGGGACTACCCGGACATGGCTCGCGAATCCGGGACCAATGCGCTGCAGGACGCCGGCATCGACTACCGCGAGGTGCAGCAGGGCTACGTCGGCTATGTCGCCGGCGATTCGACGTCGGGGCAGCGGGCGCTCTACGAGCTGGGCATGACCGGGATTCCGATCGTCAACGTCAACAACAACTGCTCAACCGGCTCCACCGCGCTTTTCCTGGCGGCCCAGGCCGTCCGCGGCGGAATCGTCGACTGCGCCATCGCGCTCGGCTTCGAGAAGATGCAGCCCGGCTCGCTGAGCGGTGGCGCCCAGGACCGCGAATCGCCGATGGGAAAGCACGTCAAGGCGATGGCCGAGATCGACGAGTTCGCGATGCCCGTCGCACCGTGGATGTTCGGCGCCGCGGGCCGCGAACACATGAGGCAATACGGCACCACCGCGGAACATTTCGCCAAGATCGGTTACAAGAACCACAAGCACTCGGTGAACAACCCGTTCGCGCAGTTCCAGGAGTCCTACACCCTCGACGACATCCTGGCGTCGCGGATGATCTCCGACCCGGTCACCAAGCTGCAGTGCTCGCCGACCTCGGACGGTTCGGGGGCCGCGATCGTGGCTTCCGAATCGTTTGTCGACAGCCACGGGCTGGCCGGCCAGGCGGTGGAGATCGTCGGCCAGGCCATGACCACCGACTTCGCGTCGACCTTCGACGGCAGCGCGAAAAACCTGATCGGCTATGACATGAATGTGCAAGCCGGACAACGTGTTTACGACCAGTCCGGGCTGGGTCCCGAGGACTTCCAGGTGATCGAACTGCACGACTGCTTCTCGGCCAACGAGCTGCTGCTGTATGAGGCGCTTGGCCTCTGCGGCCCCGGCGAGGCGCCCAAGCTGATCGACAACGGCGACACCACCTACGGCGGACGCTGGGTGGTCAACCCGTCCGGGGGACTGATCTCCAAAGGACACCCGCTGGGTGCGACCGGATTGGCGCAGTGCGCCGAACTGACGTGGCAGCTGCGCGGGACCGCCGACAAGCGACAGGTCGACAACGTGACCGCGGCATTGCAACACAACATCGGCTTGGGCGGCGCCGCCGTCGTCACCGCATACCAGCGCGCCGAACGCTGAGCCCCGGGCTCGGGGATAAGCCATGATCGAGTGGTCCGACACCGATCTGATGGTTCGGGATGCCGTTCGTCAGTTCGTCGACAAGGAGATTCGTCCACATCTCGACGAATTGGAAACGGGCGCCTTGTCGCCCTATCCGATCGCCCGCAGGCTTTTCAGCCAGTTCGGTCTCGACGTGATGGCGGCCGAATCGGTCAAGTCGATGCTGGAGCGTGAGCGTGCCAGGGAAGCGGGCGTGGCGAGCGACGAAAAGCCTGACAGTGCAGGCGGTCTGGGGATGGGCGCCCCGGAGTCGATGATGGCGGTGCTGGTGTCCGAAATAGCCAGGGTCAGCATCGGATTGCTGAGCACCGCGTCCGTCAGCCTCGGTCTGGGTGCGGCGACCATCATGAGCCGCGGCACGCTGGCCCAGAAGGAACGCTGGTTGCCGGACCTGATGACGCTGAAAAAGATCGCCGCGTGGGCCATCACCGAGCCGGACTCCGGCTCGGACGCGTTCGGCGGCATGAAGACGCACGTCAAACGCGACGGCGAGGACTACATCCTCAACGGGCAGAAGACGTTCATCACCAACGGGCCCTACGCCGACGTGCTGGTGGTCTACGCCAAGCTCGACGATGGTGACCCAACGGTGGACCGGCGCAACCGGCCGGTGCTCATCTTCGTGCTGGACTCGGGCATGCCGGGTCTGACGCAGGGCAAGCCGTTCAAGAAGATGGGCATGATGTCCTCGCCGACGGGCGAATTGTTCTTCGACAACGTGCGGCTGAGCCCGGACCGCCTGCTCGGCGAGAACCAGCACGATGCCGACGGGGACGGCCGCGACAGCGCCCGCGCCAATTTCGCCGCCGAACGGATCGGGATCGCGATGATGGCGCTGGGCATCATCAATGAATGCCACCGGCTGTGCGTGGACTATGCGAAGTCGCGCACGCTGTGGGGCAAGAACATCGGGCAATTCCAATTGATCCAGCTCAAGCTGGCCAAAATGGAAATCGCCCGGATGAACGTGCAGAACATGGTGTTTCACACCATCGAGCGACAGCAGGCCGGCAAACCGCTGACGCTGGCCGAGGCGTCGGCGATCAAGCTGTACTCGTCGGAGGCGGCCACCGAGGTTGCGATGGAGGCCGTGCAGCTGTTCGGCGGCAACGGCTATATGGCCGAGTACCGGGTGGAGCAGCTGGCCCGCGATGCGAAGTCGCTGATGATCTATGCCGGCAGCAACGAGGTTCAGGTCACCCACATCGCCAAGGGCCTGCTGGGCTAGGCGACCACCCAGATCGCCCGTGCCGCCGGGCTGCCCAGGTCGACGGTGCTCTCGGCGCCATCGGCGCATTCGATCGCCACCGAGATCATGCCGGCGAATTCCCTGCGAGTCAGGATCCGCAGCCGGGAGTCCAGGTTGATCCCGACGTCGGCGAAATAGCGCAGCATCTCGGGGTCGGCATCGGAGATTCGGGCCACCGTTCCGCTGTCTCCCTCGCGGCACGCCCACAGCTGACGGGCCGGCGGGGTGGGCACCTGCCCGTCGGACGCCGGGATCGGGTCACCGTGCGGGTCGCGCCGGGGGAAGCCCAACTTCGCGTCGATGCGGGCCACCAGGCGATCCGACACCGCGTGCTCGAGCACCTCGGCCTCGTCGTGCACCTCGTCCCAGCCGTAGCCGAGCTCGTTGACCAAAAAGGTCTCCAGCAGCCGGTGCCGGCGCACCACCTCCAGCGCCGCTCGCCGCCCCGCCTCAGTCAACGTGACCGCGCCGTACTTCTCGTGATCGACCAGGCCCTGTTCGGCGAGCTTGCGGATCGACTCCGAGGCCGTGCTGGCGGAGACGCCGATCCGATCGGCCAGCATTTTGGTGCTGACCTTCGCGGGGCCGCCCTCCCCCTCGGTGGACCATTCCTGGGCATTCCAGATGACCTTCAGATAGTCCTGGCCGACCGCGGTGATACCGCCAGGCTCGTCGTCAGCCCTCACAAGCAGAAAGTTTAGGCAACCCACGCCCGATCTGGCGTCCCACGCCCGCCATCGAGACGAGCGCAGCCTCGCGGCCCATCTCACACGCCATCGCCCGACTCGGCGCCGTAGGCTTGCGGTCGTGCAGCGGTGGCGCGGCCAAGCCGAGATTCCCACGGACTGGGGCAGATGCGTGCTCACCATCGGGGTGTTCGATGGCGTGCACCGCGGCCACGCCGAGCTGATCGCTCACGCGGTGAAGGCCGCCCGCGCGCGCAACGTGCCGAGCGTGCTGATGACGTTTGATCCGCATCCGATGGAAGTGGTCCATCCCGGCAGCCACCCGGCGCAGCTGACGACGCTGACCCATCGTGCCGAGCTCGTCGAAGAGCTCGGTATCGACGTCTTCCTGGTGATGCCGTTCACGAGCGATTTCATGAAGCTCACCCCCGACCGTTACATCCACGAGCTGCTGGTGGAAAACCTGCACGTGGTGGAGGTCGTGGTGGGGGAGAACTTCACCTTCGGCAAGAAGGCGGCCGGCAACGTAGACACCCTGCGTCGCGCCGGCGAGCGATTCGGGTTCGCGGTGGAGTCGATGTCATTGCTCTCCGAGCACCACAGCAACGAAACCGTGACGTTTTCCTCCACCTATATCCGGTCCTGCGTGGACGCCGGTGACATGGGAGCCGCCACGGAGGCGCTGGGCCGCCCGCACCGCGTGGAGGGTGTGGTGGTCCGCGGCTACGGTCGTGGTGCCGAGTTGGGCTTTCCCACGGCGAACGTGGCGCCGCCGATGTATTCGGCCATCCCGGCCGATGGCGTTTACGCGGCCTGGTTCACCGTGCTCGGGCACGGGCCGGTGACCGGCACCGTCGTCCCGGGGGAGCGCTACCAGGCCGCGGTGTCCGTCGGCACCAACCCGACCTTCTCCGGACGCACCCGTACCGTCGAGGCGTTCGTGCTGGATACCGCCGCGGACCTATACGGGCAGCATGTGGCGCTGGACTTCGTCGCGCGAATCCGCGGGCAGCGCAAGTTCGACTCGGCGAAAGATCTCATCGCCGCGATGGGCGAGGACACCGACCGGGCGCGGGGCTTGCTGTCCGCGGGTTGACGCCCGATCACACCTGCCACATCAGTCTCCGTGCGGCGAGCGGCACCCGTTTTGCCCGCACAAAGAGTGGTCCCCGGAGCGAGAGACTCGTGAGGCGGATGTGAAAAAGGCGCGGCCTCGGCGTTTATGCCTGCCGGTCGCACCGCTGCTAGACTGCCGGACGACATCGGCGCGTGCTGCGGTTCGCGGTGGCCGCGCCCTTAAAGAAATTCATGATCGCGGACCAATTGATGGAGATATCTCGTGGCGCTTACAGCCGAGCAGAAAAAGGAGATTCTGAGCTCCTACGGGCTGCACGACACCGACACCGGATCCCCGGAGGCGCAGATCGCGCTGCTGACCAAGCGGATCGCGGACCTGACCGAGCACCTCAAGGTGCACAAGCATGACCACCACTCGCGGCGGGGACTGCTGCTGCTGGTCGGGCGCCGGCGGCGGCTGATCAAGTACGTGTCCCAGATCGACGTCGAGCGTTATCGGTCGCTCATCGAGCGGTTGGGCCTGCGTCGCTGACTCCGGCAAATCCCGAGTCCCCACTGGCAGGCTAAGTTCGCCCGTGTAGAGTGGGACCGTTCTGGGCCGGTTCGGCCCGAGCAAACGGTGCGGTCCGCGCAGATCCGCGCGTGCCGTTCCAGCGTGTCACGACGGGAGCAGCCCAGTCTGCATCGGGCGGTCTTCGGTAGTGGCTGCCGGGCGCTCCGGATCTGGGGCAGGTCGGCCGCTTCGATCGATGGCCGTAGCCGCATTCAGACTCGTTCCTCTTAGGGAAGCTCTCGGGTTACTCGCGCGTGACGACGCGAAAAAGCTGAATAACCTGAGAGAGGCCGTCCGGACGCTATGTCTGTAGAGAAACTTGAAGAGGGCGTGTTCGAGGCGACCGCCATTATCGACAACGGGACCTTTGGCACCCGCACCGTGCGTTTTGAGACCGGCCGGTTGGCCCAGCAGGCCGCCGGCGCCGTGGTCGCCTACCTGGACGACGAGAACATGCTGCTGTCGGCGACCACCGCCAGCAAGAGCCCCAAAGAGCATTTCGACTTCTTCCCGCTGACCGTCGATGTCGAGGAGCGGATGTATGCCGCCGGCCGCATCCCCGGTTCGTTCTTCCGTCGTGAGGGCCGGCCGTCCACCGACGCCATCCTGACCTGTCGGCTGATCGACCGTCCGCTGCGCCCGTCGTTCGTCGACGGTCTGCGCAACGAGATCCAGATCGTGGTGACGATCCTGAGCCTGGATCCCAACGACCTCTACGACGTGCTGGCGATCAACGCGGCGTCAGCCTCCACCCAGCTGGGCGGGCTGCCGTTCTCCGGCCCAGTCGGCGGTGTCCGGGTGGCCCTCATCGACGGCACCTGGGTCGCTTTTCCCACGGTCGAGCAGATCGAGCGGGCGGTGTTCGACATGGTGGTGGCCGGGCGGAAAGTCGATGGCGATGTCGCCATCATGATGGTCGAGGCCGAAGCCACCGAAAACGTCATCGCGCTGGTCGAGGGTGGCGCGCAGGCGCCGACGGAAAGCGTTGTGGCCCAAGGCCTGGAGGCGGCGAAGCCGTTCATCGCCGCGCTGTGCGGCGCGCAGCAGGAGCTCGCCGACGCGGCCGCGAAGGAAACCGCTGACTACCCGACGTTCCCGGACTACGGCGAGGACGTGTACTACTCGGTGTCCTCGATGGCCACCGACGAGCTGGCCGCCGCCCTGACGATCAGCGGCAAGGCCGAGCGCAACGACCGCACCGACGAGATCAAAACCCAGGTTCTCGAGCGGCTCGCCGACACCTACGCGGGCCGTGAAAAAGAGGTCGGCGCCGCGTTCCGCTCGCTGACCAAGAAGCTTGTCCGCCAGCGGATCCTGACCGACCACTTCCGTATCGACGGCCGGGGCATCACCGACATCCGCGCCCTGTCGGCCGAGGTCGCCGTGGTTCCGCGCGCGCACGGCAGCGCGCTGTTCGAGCGGGGCGAGACCCAGATCCTGGGTGTGACCACCCTGGACATGGTCAAGATGGCCCAGCAGATCGATTCGCTGGGACCGGAAACCTCCAAGCGCTACATGCATCACTACAACTTCCCGCCGTTCTCCACCGGTGAGACCGGCCGGGTCGGTTCGCCCAAGCGGCGTGAGATCGGGCACGGCGCCCTGGCCGAGCGGGCCCTGATTCCGGTGCTGCCCAGCGTCGAGGAGTTTCCGTACGCCATCCGTCAGGTGTCCGAGGCGCTGGGCTCCAACGGTTCGACGTCGATGGGGTCGGTCTGCGCGTCCACGCTGGCGCTGCTCAACGCCGGTGTGCCGCTCAAGGCGCCGGTCGCGGGCATCGCGATGGGGCTGGTCTCCGACGACATAGAAGTTGAGGCGGTCGACGGCGGAAAATCGACCGAGCGTCGCTTCGTCACCCTGACCGACATCCTTGGCGCCGAAGACGCGTTCGGCGACATGGACTTCAAGTGCGCGGGCACCAAGGACTTCGTCACCGCGCTGCAGCTGGACACCAAGCTCGACGGGATCCCGTCGCAGGTGCTCGCGGGCGCGCTCGAGCAGGCCAAGGATGCCCGCCTGACCATCCTGGAAGTCATGGCCGAGGCGATCGACAAGCCCGACGAGATGAGCCCCTACGCGCCGCGGGTGACCACCATCAAGGTCCCGGTGGACAAGATCGGTGAGGTCATCGGCCCCAAGGGCAAGGTCATCAACGCCATCACCGAGGAGACCGGCGCGCAGATCTCCATCGAGGACGACGGCACCGTGTTCGTCGGCGCCACCGACGGCCCGTCGGCGCAGGCCGCGATCGACCGCATCAACGCCATCGCCAACCCGCAGCTGCCGACGGTGGGCGAACGGTTCCTCGGAACCGTGGTCAAGACAACCGATTTCGGCGCGTTCGTGTCGTTGCTGCCCGGTCGTGACGGTTTGGTGCACATCTCCAAGCTCGGCAAGGGCAAGCGCATCGCGAAGGTCGAGGACGTCGTGAACGTCGGCGACAAGCTGCGGGTGGAGATCGCCGACATCGACAAGCGGGGCAAGATCTCCCTCATCCTGGTGGCCGAGGAGGACTCAGCAGGCTCCGCTCCTTCAGCCCCCGCCGATGCCGGGGCTCCTCAGGAGGCGGCACCAGCCGATGCCGCGACGGCCAGCAGCTGACGTACCCGGGGCGCGTCCCGGTCGCGCGGGTGCCCTGCGGCGGGCGAAGCAGACCGCCGAAGCCAAACACCATGCCGCACCGCGCCGCACCACACTGCCTGGGGGCCTGCGGGTCGTCACCGAGTACCTGCCCGCCGTGCGCTCCGCGTCGGTCGGGGTCTGGGTCGGTGTCGGATCGCGTGACGAGGGTGCCACCGTGGCCGGGGCGGCGCACTTCCTGGAGCACCTGCTGTTCAAGTCGACCCCGACCCGCACGGCGGTGGACATCGCGCAGGCGATGGACGCCGTCGGTGGCGAGCTGAACGCGTTCACCGCCAGGGAGCACACCTGCTACTACGCGCACGTGCTGGACAGCGATCTGGAGCTGGCCATCGACCTGGTCGCCGATGTGGTGCTCAACGGCCGTTGCGCGGTCGAGGATGTCGAGCTGGAGCGCGACGTCGTCCTCGAGGAGATCGCCATGCGCGACGACGACCCCGAAGACGCGCTGGGTGACATCTTCCTGGCGGCCCTGTTCGGTGACCACCCGGTGGGCCGCCCGGTGATCGGCACCGCGCAGTCGGTGTCGGCGATGACGCGGGCGCAGCTGCACTCGTTTCATGTGCGGCGCTACACCCCGGAACGGATGGTCGTCGCGGTGGCCGGCAATGTCGACCACGACGAGGTCGTCGCGCTGGTCCGCGAGCACTTCGGGCCGCATCTGGTCCGCGGACGGCGCCCCACGGCACCGCGCAAGGGAGCCGGGCGGGTCAACGGGCGCCCCGGACTGATGCTGGTCAACCGGGACGCCGAGCAGACCCACGTGTCGCTGGGCATCCGCACCCCAGGGCGTGGCTGGGACCATCGCTGGGCGCTGTCGGTGCTGCACACCGCGCTGGGCGGCGGCCTGAGTTCCAGGTTGTTCCAGGAGGTTCGGGAGTCGCGCGGACTGGCCTACTCGGTCTACTCGGCGCTGGACATCTTCGCCGACAGCGGTGCGCTGTCGGTGTATGCCGCGTGCCTGCCCGAGCGTTTCGCCGACGTCATGGCCGTGACCGCCGAGGTGCTCGAAGCGGTGGCACGCGACGGCATCACCGACGCGGAATGCCGCATCGCCAAAGGCTCACTGCGCGGCGGCCTTGTGCTTGGGCTGGAGGATTCCAGCTCGCGGATGAGCCGCATCGGCCGCAGCGAATTGAACTACGGCAAACACCGCAGCATCGAACACACCTTGCAACAGATCGACGAGGTGACCGTCGAGGAGGTCAATGCGGTGGCCCACCGGCTGCTGAGCCAGGGCTACGGCGCCGCGGTGCTGGGTCCGTATGCGTCGAAACGATCGCTGCCCCAACAACTTCGGGCGATGGTAAATTAGCGCAGATGATACTGGGCTTTTGGGATATCGCGGTGCCCATCGTGGGCGCGCCGATGGCCGGCGGCCCGGGCACCCCGGCGTTGGCCGCGGCGGTGTCCAACGCGGGCGGGCTCGGTTTCATCCCCGCGGGGTACCTCGACGCGGACCGTTTCGCCGAGGACATCGCCGCGGCCCGCGCGATGACCACCGGTCCGCTGGGTGTCAACCTGCTCGTGCCGCAACCCAGTGTCGCCGACTGGGCGGCGCTGGACTACTACGCAAACGAACTCGAGGGGGTCGCCGAGCACTACCAGGTGGAGGTGGGTCGGCCCGAGTACGGAGACGACGACGACTGGGAGCGCAAGCTCGAGGTGGTGGCCGATCTCCGCCCGGAGCTGGTGTCCTTCACCTTCGGCGTGCCGTCGCCCGATGTCGTTCGGCGGTGCAGCGCGCTCGGACTGCTGGTGATGGTCACGGTGACGTCGAGCTACGAGGCCGGGGTGGCCGTTGCCGC
>Ga0306917_10000595_pt1 | contig 15508 bp, 9 predicted proteins | sample tim00Cox00000000_FD_203313 | JGI IMG/M metagenome (GOLD analysis project Ga0306917, IMG submission 203313) | Lab enrichment of tropical soil microbial communities from Luquillo Experimental Forest, Puerto Rico - timezero.00C.oxic.00.000.000 (v2)... | ecosystem: Environmental > Terrestrial > Soil... | reverse complement strand
CAATGTCCGAGTGGTCATCATTGGCGCGAATCCCAATACGAAGATCTGGTCTGCGGGTCACGACATTCGCGAGATACCACTAGACGGCCACGACGCCGTGACTTGGACGACGGGATTTGAACGAGTCCTCCATCGCGTGCAGAACTGTACAGTGCCGGTGATCGCGATGCTTCACAGCAGCGTCTGGGGCGCGGCCTGTGACCTCGCCGTGACTTGCGACCTCGCAATCGGCACACCCAAGACGACCTTCGCCATCACTCCTGTCAAGTTGGGGATCTCCTACAATACCGCAGGGATGTCGCATTTCCTCGGGGTGCTGCCCTTGCACATCATCAAAGAGATGGTTTTCACAGGCAATCCACTCTCGGCGGAAGATGCCTTTCGTTTCGGCCTGCTCAATCGCCTCGTCAGCCCCGAGAAGCTAGCGGCGACGACGATGGAGATCGCGGAGACAATCGCCACCCGCGCGCCTCTGGCGGTTTCGGTCGTCAAGGCCGAGCTGAGCAGCCTGAGTAAGGGCTCCGCCATGAGCGCCGACGAATTCGAGTTTATTCAATCTGCTCGCCGCACGGCCTTCCGCAGCGACGACCTGAAAGAGGGGGTCAAAGCTTTCTTTGAGAAGCGGGCCCCCGTGTTTCAAGGGAAGTGAACTGGACCGCGAAGAGCCCTGCAGCAGGGAGAAAACCATGGCTGGTTATAAGAAATTTCCACTGCGATCCGCGGAAGAGGCCGCCGAATTGATCCCGCACGGCGCGACGCTCGGCATCGGCGGCTTTACTCCGCCGGGGCCTCCGGTGGCCGTCCCCAGGGCTCTCGCCGAGAGGGCCACACGCCTTCATGAGGATGGTGTCCCCTTTCAGGTGCGGATCATCAGCGGCGCCGAAGCCGGACCCAGTGTAGACCATGATCTGGCTGCCGCGGACGCCATCAGCTTTCGTACGCCCTATCAAGCCGAAAAGGTGATGCGAAAAGCGATCAATGAAGGCAAGGTCGAGTACCTGGATATCCACTTGTCACACCTCTCCCAGCAGATTGCCAGTGGCATTTTCGGTCCGATCCATTTCGCCATCATCGAGGCCAGCGATATTACCGAGGACGGACGCGTCTTTTTTACAAGCGCCATAGGCAACGGTCCCACTCTGCTGCATCAGGCCGAGAAGGTCATCGTTGAACTCAATCGGCATCATCCCCGGCGGGTCGGCGAGTTCAGTGACATTCTGATGATCCCGTTGCCGTCCCATCGAGAGCCGATCCCTATTCGGCGCCCTCTCGATCGAGTCGGTCAGAATTACGCCACGGTCGACCCCGGCAAGATCGTGGCAGTCGTTGAAACGAACGAGGCGAACTGCTGTCCACCACTCCGCTCCCCGGATACGACCAGCCAAAAGATCGCCGAGCACCTGGTCCGGTTCTTGTTGGACGAACGGGCGGCCGGTCGTCTGCCTCGGGAGCTACCACCGTTGCAAAGCGGTGTTGGCAATATCGGCAATGGGGTGATGGCCGGACTGGGCGAACACATCGACCTGCCTCCCTTCACGATGTATACCGAGGTGTTCCAGGACTCCTGCGTTGATCTTATGCGGGCAGGACGACTGACCGGGGTCAGTTCCAGCGCCCTGACGCTCTCGGAGACAAAGCTGACCGAGGTCTACGACGACCTGGACTATTTCCTCCCTCGGATCGTGCTGCGGCCCCAGGAGCTGTCCAACAACCCGGCCGTGATCAGACAGCTCGGGGTTGTCGCTATCAACACCCCGCTCGAGGTCGATATTTACGGGCATGTCAATTCCACGCATGTATGCGGAACCCAAATGATGAATGGCATCGGTGGTTCCGGGGATTTCGAGCGCAACGCCTTTTATTCGATCTTTGTCTGCTCCTCGGTGGCCAAAGGGGGAAAGATCTCGACGATCGTGCCGTTCTGCTCGCACATTGACCATAGTGAGCATTCGACCCAGGTTGTGATTACGGAGCAGGGAGTGGCCGACCTCCGCGCGATTGGGGCCACGGAACGGGCGCGCCGAATTATCGACCACTGTGCGCACCCGGCCTACCGCGACTACCTCCACCATTATGTGGAATCGTCCCCGCCCGGACACCTGCGCCATGACTTGGCCCGCTGCTTTGAACTACATCGGAACCTGCTCGCGCATGGAGCAATGTTGCCCGACCTCGACCTCAAAAGTTTTACGTAACGCTAGATCAATTCAAAGGAGATTCGCGTCATGGAGCCGCTCCAACTGAATAACGAATTGCACGTCCTGGATGATTTTCCGGCCGTCAGCTACGAGGAGTGGCAAGCAAAGGCGACCGCCGACCTCAAAGGGGTGCCGTTTGAAAAGAAAATGATCACCCACACCTATGACGAGCTGGAGATCCAACCACTCTACACCGCCCAAAGCTGGGCTTCGGCTGCAGACCCCTCGGGGTTTCCCGGGAACGCACCTTACACGAGGGGTGTGAAGCCGCTGGGCCAGGCTCTGGATGGCTGGGATATCCGCCAGGAAATTCTAAAGCCCACCCCCGCCGAAGCCAACGCCGTGATCCTCGAGGAGCTGAAACACGGTGCGCATTCGGTGGCGCTCAAACTGGACGCAGCCGCCAGCAGCGGTTTGGACGCCGACGATACACGCGCAGCAGGTCTGTGCGGTCGTGAAGGGGTCATGGTTTACCATCGGAGCGATATCGAACAGGCGTTGAAAAACGTGGTATTGGACATTAGTCCGGTGTCTGTAGATGCCGGTGCTGCATTTCTGCCGGCGGCGGCCTTGCTTGCGGCTCAATGGGCCGAACAGAGTATCGACGCAAGCAAAGTCTCGGGCAGTTTCAATGCCGACCCGCTCAGCGTTTTGATGCTCCATGGCACGCTGCCGCTGCCGCTGGATGCGGCCATCGATCAGATGGTCGATCTGGCTGCGTGGACGGCCAAGAGATACTCGAACGTCAAAGCGATACGCGTCTCCACTGCGGTGTATCACGAGGCCGGCGCCAGCTCTGCCCAGGAGCTGGCCTATGCCACGGGGACTGCTGTGGAATACCTTCGAAAGATGACGGCCGCCGGCATGGATATCAATACGGCCGTCAAGCAAATCGCTTTTCATGAGGCGGTCGGTTGCCGCTTCTTTCAAACTATCGCCAAACTTCGGGCCCTTCGGAGGCTATGGGCCAAGATTGCGATGGCTTTTGGGGCCGAGAAAGAATCGATAGCAGCGATGCAGGTGATCTCGGAGACCAGCCGGCGTGTGCTAACCCGGCATGACCCGTGGGTCAACCTGTTGCGGAACACAGCCGCATGTTTTGCCGCGGCTGTCGGTGGGGCCGATGTGGTTACCACCTTGCCACTGGATGCTGCGGTGGGGCCCAGTGACGAAATCTCTCGTCGTCTGGCTCGCAATACGCAACTGATCCTCCATGAGGAGTGCCACCTGAATGGGGTGATCGATCCGGCGGGCGGCTCCTGGTTCCTTGAGACCTTGACCGATCAGCTCGCCGAAAAAGCCTGGTCTTTGTTTCAGCAGGTGGAAGCAAAGGGGGGCATGATCAGAGTTGCGCTCAGCGGATACGTAAGCGAGCAGATACACGCGGTCGAGACCCGACGCGAGAAGGACGTGGCGACCCGTAAGGCGGGCGTAACCGGGGTGAGCGAACATACCGATGTTTTCGAGCATGAGCTTTCCCGATCAGTTCCGGATCCAGAGAGTCTCCGGCAGGAAGCTGCGGCCGGCCTATTGAAATGGCGTCGTGATCATCCCGATCAGACCAGTCTGGAAATGTTAAAAGGCGTGGTAGCCAAGAAAAGCCGTACACTTGGCGATTTGACTGAGGCATCGTTCCAGGCAGCTGCGGCCGGCGCAACCATCGGACAGCTGGCCTCCGCTCTGAATGCCGCTGCAAGTCAGCAAGAAATCGTCGAAATCGCCGCGCTGACCTTGCATCCCTACGCCGCCATCTTCGAAGAGCTGCGAGACGCGGCCGACGCGTACGCCAAGGCCCATGAGAACAAGCGGCCCAAGGTGTTTCTCGCCAATATCGGAACCCCAAAGGAGTTTCTCGCCAGGGCGAATTATGCCACCGACTTTTTCGAAGCCGGTGGTTTCGAGCCGATCACCAATGATGGCTTTGCAGATGCCCGGGCCGCAGCCGCGGCGTTCGCCGCCAGTGGGGCCAAGATCGCCGTGATCTGCTCGACCGACAAGCGTTATGAAACCGAGGTGGAGCGCGTCGCCCCTGCACTGAGGACAGCCGGTGTACGCACTGTGGTGTTGGCCGGCAACCCCGCCGCCAATGAAATGAAGTACCGCAGCGTTGGGGTCAACCAGTTCATCTTCGTGAAATGCAATGTCCCGGAGATCTTGCGGGCGCTGTTGAAGGAAGAAGGGGTGCTGTAACCAGCGCGCGACAACCTTTTACTTACACCAGGAAGAACGTGATGACGACGATTCCGAATTTCACAGACCTAAGTTGGGACCAAGCCGACAAAACGGCGGGAACTTTAGCCGATTGGCATGCCTAGGTGCGGGCTCAGACCGGGAGACCCGTCGACGAACTCGTCTGGAACACGCCTGAAAAGATCTTGCTGCGGCCGCTCTATTCTTCTGCTGACCTCGCCGGTCTGGAGCATCTGCAAACGATGCCCGGGCTGCCCCCTTTTTTGCGGGGGCCTTATTCCACCATGTACGTGGGCAGACCCTGGACGGTTCGTCAGTACGCCGGGTTTTCAACGGCGGAAGAGAGCAACGCCTTCTATCGACGCAATCTGCAGGCCGGGCAGAAGGGGCTGAGTGTGGCGTTCGACCTGGCCACCCACCGGGGTTTCGACTCCGACGACCCGCGCGTGGTGGGTGACGTCGGCATGGCGGGCGTGGCGGTGGACAGCATTTTAGACATGCGCATCCTCTTTGACGGCATCCCGCTGGAGCAGGTCAGCGTGTCGATGACTATGAATGGAGCTGTCCTACCGGTGATGGCCCTGTACATCGTCGCCGCGGAAGAGCAGGGAGCCAAACAGGAAGTCCTGTCAGGCACCATCCAGAACGACATCCTGAAGGAGTTCATGGTCCGCAATACCTACATTTATCCGCCTCAACCAAGCATGCGGATCATCAGCGATATCTTTGCCTATACTAGCCGCCATATGCCAAAGTTTAACAGCATCAGCATCAGCGGCTACCACATACAGGAAGCTGGCGCGCCGGCTGATCTGGAACTGGGCTACACCCTAGCCGATGGCCTGGAGTATTTAAGGACGGGCATCAGCGCCGGCCTGAAGATCGACGACTTCGCTCCCCGACTGTCGTTCTTCTGGGCCATCAGCAAGCACTTCTTCGTGGAAATTGCCAAGATGCGGGCTGCACGGCTGCTGTGGGCCAAGATCGTCAAACAGTTCGACCCCAAGAACCCCAAGAGCTTGGACTTGCGGACCCACTGCCAGACCAGCGGCTGGACCCTTATGGCTCAGGACGTCCTCAACAACGTCGTCCGCACCTGTATCGAAGCCATGGCTGCCAGCCAGGGTCACACCCAGAGTCTGCATACCAACGCTCTGGACGAAGCCCTAGCCCTGCCCAGTGATTTCTCAGAGCGGCTCGCCATCCACACCCAACTCTTTCTTCAGGAGGAGACCGACACCGACATGGTTATCGATGCGTGGGGCGGGAGCTACTACGTCGAGCGGCTGACCCACGAGCTGATGCACAAAGCCTGGGCGCATATCGTTGAATGTGAGAAGTACGGCGGCATGGCCAAAGCCATCGAGGATGGTTTTCCGAAGCGACGGATTCAGGAAGCTTCGGCCATGACCCAGGCTCTGATCGATTCGCGGGCGCAGGTCATCGTCGGTCTCAATAAATGTACTTTGGACAAACAGGAGGAGATGAAGGTCCTGAAAATTGATAACACGGCGGTTCGCGAGGGCCAGGCAAAACGACTGCAGCAGCTCAAGGCCGGGCGGGATGCCGCAAACGTTGCGACGGCACTGAACGCCCTAACGGAGTGTGCCCGCACCGGGAAAGGGAATCTGTTGGAGCTGTCAATCCAGGCTGCGCGGGCAAAAGCGACCGTGGGTGAGATCAGTTACTCCTTGGAAAAGGTGTTCGGTCGACACAAGGACGAACAGAAGCTGGTTTCGGGGGTGTACCTCAAAACCTTTGGAGAAAAGAAACAACCGATCCTGGCGGTCCAGGAGAAAGTGGCCCAATTCGAAAAGCGGACGGGCCGCAAGCCCTGCATCTTCATCTGCAAACTCGGGCAGGACGGGCATGACCGTGGGCAAGAGGTCGTGGGCGCAGCGTTCTCGGACTTCGGCTTCGAGGTCGTGTTAGGTCCCCTGTTTCAGACCCCGGAGGAGGCCGCCAAAGAAGCCGTCGAAAAAGAGGTCGATGTGGTCGGTCCCAGCTCCCTGGCGGCGGGCCATCTGACGCTGGTTCCGGCGCTGCGCGAAGCGCTCGACCGCCTCGGCCGGAACGAAATGCCCATCGTCATTGGCGGGGTCATTCCACCCCAGGATTACGCCGAGTTGTATAAAGATGGCGTCTCCGCCGTCTTCGGCCCCGGCACCGTTATCCCCGAATCGGCGCTGAAGGTACTTCAGATTCTGGAAGCGAGGGGCGCAAACGTCTAACAAAAGGGGAGAACCAGGTGACTACAGCTATCCAGATCGAAGTGCGGCCGACGGAGCTCGATAGCATGGGGCATGTCAATAATGCCAAGTTCCTGGAGTACATGGAGTGGAGCCGCGAGGACTGGTATAACAAAGCGAAGTTACCGTATGATACCTTTACAGCGCTGGGTCTGGGGACTGTGGTCGTCAATCTCAATATCAACTATCGCAGAGAGGCACGGCTCGGCCAACACCTGACCGTCAGTACAGAACCAATACGCAAAGGACGGACCAGCTTCGCCTTAAGGCATGTGATCGTCAATGCAAATGATGAGCTGGTGGCTGATGCCAACGTGGTCAGCGTCACCATTGACCTGAAGTCGCGCAAAGCCAGTCCGCTTCCGAATGCACTGGCAAAGATGTTTGGTTGAATGCCCTGTTCCTCAGCTTATCGTGACCGGCGGAACCGCATTCAAGCCAGTATCATTGCCTCGACAACTAGCCAGGCGCTTTGCGCTGCCGTCTTTTGAGGGCAAACCATGAGGCAGATACCCCTCGGAGCCAAAGGCTCCTTTAACCTCCTCGTCCAACCCGAGCATCTTGCGAACCGGTTCAAGGACGCAACTCTGCCGCCGGTGTTCGCCACCCCCGTCATGATCATGACGATGGAAAACGCCGCGTTAAATGCTATCAAGCCTTATCTTGATCCCGGCGAGAGCGCGGTTGGCACTGCCGTCGACGTGCGCCATCTCGCTGCGACACCCGCTGGACGTCGGGTCACCGCGGAAGCCAGGGTGACAAAAGTTGATGGGCGGCAGATCGAGTTCACTGTCCGAGCAACCGATGGTGCCAAGGAGATTGGCGTCGGCTTGCACTCCAGGGTTGTGATCGACATGGCTAGATTCACGCGACGCCTCGGATGAGTAACCGCTTGGCCGAACTCGCGACACCCCTGCAGATAACCTTGGTGTCGAGACGTTCCTTCCCACGGGGTAAGGGAAAGGGCAGCGGCTAAATTTCACCTTCTCGGTTTAGTTCATCGATCTTCTTATAGGCATCCGAATCGGAGCGGTTGTTGACCCTGAAGATTGGCGGCTCTTCGGTCGGGCGAAGCCCAGGCCGTCCAATTTTCTTGGCGGGTGGGCCGGTGGCGCCGGGTTCGATGGTCCACCCGAGCCGTTCTGAGGCTGCCGGTCGGCCGTCCGTTGATGTAGATCAAAAACGAGGCGTACCGGCCCGACAGGGCTTTTGCCTGTACACCCGATCTGAGGATTACGCAGTGATCCCGGCCAGCTTTCGGCGGATCGCGCGTTTCGCGATGAGGCGCTCGGCTGCGGCCCCAATACCGCCTAACCCTGATGGGTCCGTGTTAGGCTGATATGGCTCCCTGTTTGGCCGATTTTCTTCCCTGTTCGCCCGCTTAGGGAATTCGCCGGGCGATCCCCTAAATTACAATCACTTAGAGGCCTGAAAACAGTCCCCAAGCGGTTCGAAACCGGGTTTTTCCCGCTAGCTTCCCGGCTAGCAGCGAAAGCGGGATGGCGGCTCTCCTCGCCGCGTGCTAGCGTGATCCCCGCGATGCGACAGGGAAGTTCGGTGCAAGACCGGCGCTGCCCCCGCAACTGTTAGCGGCGAGCCCGCGGCAACGGCCACTGGTTCGGGCGACGGCCCGGCCGGGAAGGCGCCGCGGGCGACGACCCCGAGCCAGGAGACCTCCGCATCGCCGCCGCTGGGACGATTCCTCGGGTGGAGGAGGAGGGGCCATTGCAATTATCTTTCGTGACCCCGACGGGTCTGCCGCCGGTCACCCTGGTTCTGGGCGGCGCGCGATCGGGCAAGAGCCGCTATGCCGAGCGGCTCGTGGAGGGAGCTGCCTCGGGCGGCACCTATTGCGCGACGGCTGAAGCCGGGGACGCCGAGATGGCCCAGCGCATCGCCGCCCATCGGGCGCGGCGCGGTTCCTTCTGGCATACGGTCGAGACGCCGCTGACGCTGGCACCGGTCATCGCGGGCGAGGCCAGGAACGAGCGTCCGCTGCTGATCGACTGCCTGACCCTGTGGCTGTCGAACCTGCTGCTCGCGGGCAAGTCGGTCGACGAGGAGAGCGGAGCGTTGTACGCCGCGCTGCGGTTGGCCGAGGGCCCGGTCGTGCTTGTCGCCAACGAAGTCGGGATGGGCCTCGTCCCCGAAACACCGCTCGGGCGGCAGTTTCGCGATAATGCCGGCCGCCTCAATCAGGAGGTCGCCGAACTCGCCGACCGCGTCGTCTTTGTCGCCGCCGGCCTGCCGCTGGTCTTGAAGGAGGCTTGAGCCCATGCGACGCGTCCCGGCCACGGTCATCACCGGCTTTCTCGGGGCGGGCAAGACCAGCCTCGTGCGGCATCTGCTGGCCTGTGCCGACGGACGGCGACTCGCCGTCATCGTCAACGAGTTCGGTGAGCTCGGCATCGACCGTGAAATACTGCTCGGCTGCGGCGAGGCCGGTTGCAGCGAGGAGGACATCGTCGAGCTCGCCAACGGCTGTATCTGCTGTACCGTGGCCGAGGATTTCCTGCCGACCCTCGAACGGCTGCTCGACCGCGCCGCGCCACCCGAGCACATCCTGATCGAGACCTCGGGCCTGGCATTGCCCAAGCCGCTGGTTCAGGCTTTTGCCTGGCCCGAGATCCGCACTCGCACGACGGTCGACGGGGTGCTGACCGTGATCGACGGCGCCGCCGTCGTCGCCGGCCGGTTTGCCGACGACCCCGATGCGGTCGCTCGACAGCGGGTGGCGGACCCGGCGCTCGCCCACGATAACCCGCTGGAGGAGGTCTTCACCGACCAGCTCGGCTGCGCCGATCTCGTCATTCTCAACAAGACCGATCTGATCGGCCCGGCACGCCTCTCGGCGCTGTGCTCGGAGATCGAGGCGCGGCTTCGTCCCGGGGTCAAATTGGTGACCGCCAGAGAGGGCAGGGTGACGCCGGAGGTGGTGCTCGGGCTTGCCGCCGCAGCCGAGGACGATCTCGCCGATCGGCCTTCGCTGCACGATCTCGAAGCCGAGCACGACCACGACGATTTCGAAAGCTTTGTCGTGACGTCAGGCGTGGTGCACGACGGTGAGGCTTTCCTCGCCCGTCTGCGCGCCACGATCGATCTTCACGACGTGCTCAGGGTCAAGGGCTTTGTCGATCGGCCGGGGCGTGACCGCCGCCAGGTCGTGCAGGCGGTCGGCGGCCGGTTGCAGCATCATTTCGATCGGCCCTGGCGCATCGGCGAGAAACGCGAGACGCGGCTCGTCGTGATCGGCAAGAAAGGCCTCGACCGCGCGGCGATCAGGTCGGCGCTCGGAGCGCCGGGCGGCTGAATGCACCTGCTCGCGACTATCGCCGGGACAATCCCCGACGGCTCGGCCGCCGTCGACCTCGGGCAGACCCCGGGCGATATCGTGGTGTTGTCGAGCGCCGACACGGAATTGGCGCTGCTCGCCGCGGCCCAGGCCAGGCTCCGCGCGCAGGATCCTGCCGTGCTGGGGCTGCGCCTGGCTTCGATCCTGCAACTCGGCCACAATTACTCGGTCGATCTTTATATGGAGACCGTGGCGGCCGCGCGGCTCGTTATTGCCCGGCTGCTCGGCGGCCGCGCCTATTGGCCCTACGGGGTCGAGAGTCTGGCGGAGACTTGTGGTACGCATGGTATTCCGCTGGCGCTGCTGCCCGGCGACGACAAGCCTGACGCAGAGCTATCCGGACTCTCGACCCTTCCGCCCGAGGCAATCCACCGCCTGTGGCGTTATCTCGTCGAGGGCGGCCCGGCAAATGCCGAGAATTTGCTGCGCTATGCAGGATCGCTGATCAGGCACGGAGCGACCTGGGCCGAGCCGGCCCCCCTGCTGCGCGCCGGGCTCTACTGGCCCGACCGAGCATTTCCGAGCCTCGACGAAATCGCCGCAGAATGGCGCGGTGCGGGCGGGATCGTGCCGATCGTTTTCTATCGGGCGCTCGTCCAGTCGGGAAACACCGCGCCGGTCGACGCCCTGGTCCATGCGCTGTCGGTGCGGCGTCTGCGGCCCTTGCCGATCTTCGTGCAAAGCCTCAAGGACGGCGAGGCTGCGGCATTGCTCGCCACGGCGCTCGCCGAGGCTTCGCCCGCCGTGATCCTCAACGCAACCGGGTTTTCCGTCCGGGCTGGTGCCGCGAACGACCCGCTCGCCACTGCGGACTGTCCGGTCCTACAGGTCGTCTTCGCCGGTAATGACGAAGAAAGCTGGCGCGCCGGAACCCGCGGCCTCGGCCCACGCGACCTTGCGATGAATGTGGCGCTGCCCGAGATCGACGGGCGCATCCTGTCCCGCGCGGTTTCGTTCAAAGCACCGCTCGGCCGCGACCCCGAGACCGAGGCCGACCTCGTCGGCTACCAGCCGGTCGCCGACCGCGTCGCCTTTGTCGCCGATCTGGCGCGCAACTGGACGCGGTTGCGGGCGAAGCCCGCGGAGGAACGCCACATCGCGCTGATCCTCGCCAACTATCCGAACCGCGACGGCCGTATCGGCAACGGCGTCGGGCTTGACACGCCGGCATCGGCGATCGCGATTTTGCGAGCGCTCGCCGAGGCGGGTTACAGGATTGCCGGTGTGCCGGAAGACGGCGAGGCGTTGGTCCGGCGGCTACTCGCCGGCCCGACCAATGCGAACCCCACAGCGGCGGGCGAGGAATCGCTGTCCTTTGCCGATTACTCCGCGTTCTTTGCGACCTTGCCGGCTACTGTGCAAACGGCGGTCATGGCGCGCTGGTGCGCCGCCGAGCGCGACCCGTTCTTTCGGCCGGGACGGCTCGATTGCGGCCGATTTGCAATTCCTGGCTTTTGTGCCGGCAATGTCGCGGTGCTGATCCAGCCGGCGCGCGGCTACAACATCGATCCGAAGGCGACCTACCACGATCCGGCACTGGTGCCGCCGCACGGTTATTTCGCGGCCTATGCCTGGCTCGCCGAGGATTTTCGTGCTGACGCGATAATCCATCTCGGTAAGCACGGCACGCTCGAATGGTTGCCGGGGAAGGCGCTGGCACTGTCGGCAGAGTGCTTCCCCGAAGCGGTGCTTGCGCCATTGCCGCATCTGTATCCATTCATCGTCAACGATCCCGGGGAAGGGACGCAGGCCAAGAGGCGCTCCCAGGCCGTGATCGTCGACCACCTGACCCCGCCACTGACCCGAGCCGGCAGTTACGGACGCGTCGCTGAGCTCGAGCGCCTGATCGACGAATATTACGAGGCCGCCCAGGGCGATGCGCGGCGGGTTGGAGTGCTCGCCGTGGCGATTCTCGACTTGGCTCGAACCGGCGGGCTCGATGGCGATTGCGGCATCACCGCCGAGGAGGACCCGGCAACGGCGCTGCGTAAGCTCGACGGGTTCCTGTGTGAGCTCAAGGAGATGCAAATCCGGGATGGGCTGCACGTCTTCGGTGCTAGCCCTGGGGGCGAACAGCTAAACGCGCTGCTGCTCGCCTTCGCCCGCGCGGGGCGTGGCGCGGCACCGGAGGATGCCTCGCTGTTGTGTGCGCTTGCTGCGGATCTCGGCCTCGGGCCCGATCCGCTCGCCTTGGATCTCGCGGAGCCATGGGACGGTCCGCGTCCGGCGGTGCTCGCCGGCACCGGGCCATGGCGCAGTGCCGGGGACACGATGGAGCGTATCGAGGCCCTGGCTCTGCGCCTGGTTGCGGGCCAGGCCCGCCCGGAAGAGGGTTGGCTCCAGACCCGAGCTGTTCTCAGGTGGATCGAGCGCCAACTCCGTCCGACCGTTGCCGGGTGCGGCGCGGCCGAGTTCGCTGGGCTGCTCGCCGGGCTCGACGGGCGCCTTGTGTCGCCCGGGCCCTCCGGTGCGCCGAGCCGCGGCCGGCCTGAGGTATTGCCGACCGGCCGCAATTTCTTTTCGGTCGATACCCGCGCGGTGCCGACCCAAGCGGCCTGGCAGCTCGGCTGGAAATCCGCGGCACTGCTGCTCGAACGCCACGCCCAAGAATACGGAAACTATCCGGCGCGGGTCGCGTTGTCGGCCTGGGGCACGGCGAATATGCGCACTGGTGGCGACGATGTCGCCCAGGCATTGGCGCTGATGGGGGTGCGGCCAGTCTGGGAAGCTTCGAGCGGCCGGGTAACCGGGTTCGAGATCCTGCCGGCCTCGGTGCTCGATCGGCCGCGGGTCGATGTCACCTTGCGCATCTCGGGCTTCTTTCGCGACGCGTTTCCCGGGCTGATCGACCTCGTCGATGCGGCGGCCCGCGCGATCGCCGCGCTCGACGAGCCGCCCGAGATCAACCCGCTCGCTGCCCGGGTCACCGCCGACCGGCGCGCCCTCGAAAACAAAGGGGTGACGCCCGAAGAAGCCGAGCGATGTGCCGGATATCGGGTCTTCGGGTCTAAGCCCGGCGCCTACGGGGCCGGTCTGCAGACCTTGATCGACGAGCGGATCTGGCGGGACGATACCGATCTGGCGAACGCCTATCTCGGGTGGAGCGGCTATGCTTATGGCGCCGTCGCCGAGGGCTGCGCCGAGCGAGCGATGCTCGAGGCGCGGCTAGGCTCTGTCGACGCGGTGCTGCATAACCAGGATAACCGCGAGCACGACCTATTGGACAGCGACGATTATTACCAATTCGAGGGCGGGCTCGCCCTCGTCGTGCGGCAGCTCTCCGGCCGCGCTCCGGCGGTCTGGCACAACGACCACTCTCGGCCCGAGGTGCCGCGCATTCGCAGCCTGCGAGAGGAGCTGGGGCGGGTCGTCCGCGGCCGCGCGGCCAACCCGCGCTGGATCGCCGGCGTGATGCGCCATGGCTACAAGGGTGCGGCCGAAATTGCGGCGACGGTCGACTATCTCTTTGCATTCGCGGCCACCTCGCGGGCGGTCGACGACGCGCATTTCGATGCGCTCTATGATGCCTACCTTGCCGATGACACGGTGCGCAGCTTTATGGCCGAGCACAATCCTGCGGCGCTCGACGAAACCCGCCTTCGCTTTGCGGAGGCGATCGATCGGCGATTGTGGTGCCCCCGGAGCAACAGTGCGCGAGAGTCGCTCGCCGAATGGAGCAGATCGTGAGCGATCTTACCGACGTCGAGGACGAGATCAACCGACGCCATAACGAGAAGATGGCGCGGCGCAGGGCGGCGCGCGAGCGCATGCTGGCCGCCAAGACCGAGGAGCGCGGGCTTTTGATCGTGCATACCGGCAAAGGAAAGGGTAAGTCGACCGCCGCTTTCGGTATGGTTCTGCGTTGTCTTGGCCACGGCATGCGGGTCGGCATCGTCCAATTCGTAAAGGGGGTGTGGACCACCGGTGAGCGCGTGGCGCTCGAACGATTCGGTGATCTTGTGACCTGCCGGGCAATGGGCGAGGGCTTCACTTGGGACACCCAGGACCGCGCCCGCGACATCGCTGCCGCGCACAAGGCGTGGGAGGCGGCCAAGGCGATGATCGCCGACCCTTCCTACCGGCTGGTGTTGCTCGACGAGCTCAACATTGTGTTGCGCTACGACTACCTGCCGCGCGACGAGGTCGTTGCGACATTGACGGCCAAGCCGGACGATCTGCACATCGTCGTCACCGGCCGCAACGCCCGGCCCGAGCTCGTCGAAGCGGCCGATCTGGTGACCGAAATGACCCTCGTCAAGCACCCGTTCCGCAGCGGCGTCAAGGCCCAGATCGGGATCGAGTTCTGATGGCGCGGGCGCTGATGCTGCAAGGGACCGGGTCGGACGTCGGCAAGTCGACATTGCTGGCGGGAATGGCGCGCGCGTTCACACGGCGAGGGCTCAAGGTGCGGCCGTTCAAGCCGCAGAACATGTCGAACAATGCCGCGGTTACCGCCGACGGCGGGGAGATCGGTCGGGCCCAGGCACTACAGGCGCGTGCTTGCGGCATCCCTGCCGCCACGGACATGAACCCGGTGCTGCTGAAGCCGCAATCGGAGAGCGGGACGCAGATCATCTTGGAAGGCCGGGTCTGGGGCGCGGCTTGCGCCGGCGAGTATCGTCGGCTCGCCCCCAGCCTGTTGCCGGCAGTGCTTGTTGCTTTCACCAGGCTCGCCAAGGCAGCGGATCTCGTCCTGATCGAAGGGGCGGGGAGTCCGGCCGAGATTAATCTGCGCGACGGCGACATCGCCAACATGGGGTTTGCTGAGGCGGCCGACGTCCCGGTCGTGCTGATCGGTGACATCGAGCGCGGCGGTGTCATCGCCCAGCTGGTCGGCACGCACGAGCTTCTATCGGCAAGTGAGAAGGCGTTGCTCGCAGGGTACGTCGTCAACAAATTTCGTGGCGATATCCGGCTGTTCGACGGTGGTATCAGCGCGCTGGGCGAGCGCACCGGGCTGCGCTGTTTTGGTGTGGTGCCGCATTTCGTCGGTGCAACGAATCTTCCGGCCGAAGACTCGCTCGCGCTGACCCCCTACCCTCCCGTTGCGCGGGTCCCTCGCTCTCCCCGCGTGCGGCGAGAGGACTTGCGCAGGGGGCGACGTCCAGTCCGTATCGCGGTGCCGGTATTCCCGCGCATCGCCAATTTCGACGATCTCGACCCGTTACGCGCCGAGCCCGGGGTCGAGCTAGTTATGGTCACTCCCGGGCGGCCGCTGCCGCGCGATGCGACATTGGTGATCCTGCCGGGTTCGAAGGCGACGATCGGCGATCTCGAACTTCTGCGCGGCGAGGGTTGGGACATCGATCTTCTGGCTCATCGGCGCCAGGGCGGCCGCATCCTCGGCCTTTGCGGCGGCTATCAGATGCTGGGGATAACCATCACCGATCCCTTTGGCATGGAAGGACGAAAGGAAACCATTAGAGGGCTGGGACTGCTCGAGGTCGACACTGTGCTCAGCGGTGCCAAGCGGCTCGTCGAGACCGCCGGAATCGAGCTTGCCTCCGGTATGCCGGTCA
>Ga0306917_10000580_pt1 | contig 15589 bp, 10 predicted proteins | sample tim00Cox00000000_FD_203313 | JGI IMG/M metagenome (GOLD analysis project Ga0306917, IMG submission 203313) | Lab enrichment of tropical soil microbial communities from Luquillo Experimental Forest, Puerto Rico - timezero.00C.oxic.00.000.000 (v2)... | ecosystem: Environmental > Terrestrial >... | reverse complement strand
TGCCTTGCAGAGGCGCCGGTCGAAACTCACAAGGTGTCCGCTCGATTCGGAGCCCCACGCAACCCCGTCGGCGTCTATGTCGCCGCCGCGAATTCCGATGCCCGGTTTTGGCACCGCGTAGAATTCGGACAGTTGCGTCTTCGGATCGAAGCGCATGAATCCGGCCTGTCCTCCGAAGACTCCGACCGTGTACCAGATCGAGCCGTCTTTAGGATGCGGCATGACGGCGTAAGGTCCCGAGCCGCCTGTGATGCGAGTGTCTTTGCCCGGATCCGTTGGTTGTCCGGGTTCGGTGAACTCGTCGCGCCTCCCGTTGCCGTTGGAGTCGAGAACGAAAGGCGCCCAGCCGATCGCCTTCTCGGAGTTGCCGGTCTCGTCAAACACGCGGGTGTTGACCCAGCCGGCGACCGGTCCTGTCCCACTGAGCCACAGCGTATTGTCAGCGTCGTAGCCAAATTGCGGATGGTGCGTACCGAAGCACGTATCGATGAAAGCGTATTTCATCGTCTTCGGATCAAGGACGGCGACCTGCCGAGCGCTTCTTTCCAGCGGAAAAATCTTGGCATACGGATTATCGGAGCCCTTCTTGCACCAGGCCGGATTATCCATGCCGCGCACAGTAGCCGCGAGCCAGACACGGCCCTGCTTGTCGAACATGGAGTTGTGATTGTTGGCGCGCGTGTCCCACAATACCTCGTCTCCCCAATACGGGGACTCCGCCAGGGGTTTCACCGTTCCGGCATGGCCCGGGCCAAGCGAGACCGGCATTTCCGGATCGCGCACCAGCATCTTGAAGAACGACACCTTGTTCGTCTTCGGATCGAGGATCGGCATGTTGTCGGTCGAATACTCCGGCGAGCCGTACAACGGGCCGTAAGCGTTGACCGTCGGGTAGCGGCGATCCGAGGAGATGAGGTCGTGCAGATATTTGTCAGGCGTGGACCATTCCCACGACGTGACAACGACATTTCGTTCTTCGCCTTCGGGGCGCGGTGGTTTGTTCTTCGGCAGTTCGCCTTTGGCAACGCGATCGGTCCAGTCGCCAAAATACTTGTAAGGCACACCGCCAAACTGGCCGGCAATCCGGTTCGTCATCTGCTCACCGGACTGGCCAGACTGTATGCGGCGTTGCCAAGCTTCGGTGCCCGAGTCGAATTTTCCCAGTGCTGCCGGAATCGTACGGGTCGCTTCCTGACCGAGTTGGTGACAGCCGATGCAATCGATGTTGTTCATCTGCCGCAGCCAGTTGTCCTGCGTGATGTTCTTGGGGATGTCGGTTGATCCGCCAAAGTCGCTGGCCGGCGGAATTTTCAGCATCGCGTACCAATAGGCTGCCGGATAGTAATGGGCAGCCGCTGCATCGTTGGGCGCAATGACCGCGGCGTGATTGAGCGTCGAACCTGGCTTGGCCCGCATCTTCGGCGAGTCCACGAGGCCGTAACCACGGACCCAGACGCTGTAATTCGCGACCGGAAGATCAGGGATGAGATAGCGGCCTTGATCATCGGTCACGACGATGCGCGCAAACTTCGTCGGCAGGTCCGTCGTCTCGGCAATGACCCAGACGCCAGCTTCCGGGCCTTTCGAGCTCGTTACGACACCGCCGATGTCAGTGCTGCCGACATCAACATTCTGCGCGTGGAGCCCAGTTACATACGTTAGCGTGAGAAGAGAAAAGAGAGCAAACATCGACAGGCGTCGAAAGACTGAACGCAACATGGGTCGCCTCCCTGGCATCGTCGTCGGCTAGGTCGCTGCGGCTTTTGTCGCACTCTAACAAAGGTGACGGATGTCGTCGCGCCGATCAGTATGCGGTCTCGGTCATCCGGCGAAACCGCCGCCATCCAGAAATGCCTGCTCGTCCGGTGTAGTGGTACGGCCGAGCACGGCGTTGCGGTGCGGGAACCGGCCGAAGCGACGGATGATATCGGCGTGTATTTCGGCCCATTTGAGGTTCTCGGCGTCCCCCGCGGCCTTGTAGAAAGCGATTCCGCGCTCTTGATCGGCAAGATCTTCCGAGTGCTCAAAGGGAAGATAGAAAAAGCTCCGCAGGTCCGTCGAAACCTGACTGTCGAAACCTCTGACGATTGCGCCTGCGGCTATGGCGCGGGCGAGAGGGTCGGTGGCGAAGGCCCGTGCGTCACCGCGGAACATGTTGCGTGGAAATTGGTCGAGCAGGATGAGCAGCGCAAGCGAGCCTTGCGCGCTTTTCTCCCAATCAGAAAATTTTCCCGCAGCGGCCGATTCGTACATGTCGAAGAATCGCTCACGAATCTCTGTGTCGAAGGCTGCGTCCTTGGTGAACCAGCGGTCGGGTCCGGCCTGGTGCCAGAACGATACGATCTCATCTGCGCTTGCAGTCATGGGGCTTTCCGTCTCGAGGTGCGGGGATCAGCTGGCTTCGTCGCGGAGGGCGCGCCGCAGGATTTTGCCGACGTTGGTTTTGGGGAGCTCTTCGCGGAATTCGATGTATTTGGGCACCTTGTAGCTGGCGAGACGTGTATTGAGATACGAACGCAGGACTTCGGCCGTAACGTCAGGATCTTTCCTCACCACAAAGAGCTTGCCCACTTCGCCGGAATGTTCGTCGGGAACGCCCACGAGCGCGCACTCCGATATTCCACCCTGACTCATCGCGACATCTTCGACTTCGTTGGGGAAGACCTTGAAGCCGGAGACTGAGATCATATCCTTTTTGCGATCAACGATGCGCACGCGTCCTTCGGCATCCATCACTCCGACGTCGCCGGTACGGAAGAATCCGTCTTTCGTCATCGCGCGTTCTGTTTCTTCCGGCCGCTGCCAGTAGCCGGACATGATCTGCGGTCCACGCGCGCAAATTTCACCTTGTTCGCCGACGGGCACCTCGTTGCCATCGTCATTTCGGATTGAGATGTCGGTCGACGGCACAGGCAACCCGATGGTGCCGGTCCAGGCCGGAATGTCGCCACGGTTGCAAGAGAGCACTGGCGAAGTTTCCGACAGGCCATAGCCTTCGATAATCGGCTTGCCGGTTGCTTTCACCCAGGCATCGGCCACGGATTTCTGAACTGCCATGCCTCCGCCGATCGCGCATTTGAGCATGCTCCAGTCGATCTTCACAAAATCGGGTTGATTCAGCAGCGCGTTGTAAAGAGTGTTCACGGCCGGGAACATGTTGACCTGGTATTGCGTGAGTTCTTTGATGAGGCCGCGGATGTCGCGCGGGTTCGGAATGAGGAGACACGATCCACCTGTCCGCATGCCGAGCAGGAAACATGCCGTCAGCGCGAAGATGTGATAGAGCGGCAACGCCGTCACAATAAGAAGGCGGTCGATCTTCGGTGGCGTGTCAACCATCGGCTGATTCCACGCTTCAACCTGAAGCAGGTTGGCCACCAGATTTCGGTGGAGCAGCATCGCACCCTTCGCGATCCCCGTGGTTCCGCCCGTGTATTGCAGGAATGCTAGGTCATCGCGCCCGACAGTCGGCGCTATGAATTTCAGTTGGCGCCCGGCTGCAAGCACATCGTTGAATTTGGTGCTGTCGGGAAGTGAATAGGCGGGCACCATCTTCTTGATGTGGCGCACGACGCTATTGACCAGCGAGCCTTTGATCCGCCCAAGCATGTCGCCCATGCTGGCGACCACAACGTGCTTGACCGGTGTCCTTGGCAGGGCCTGCTCGAGCATTGAAGCGAAATTCTCGAGAACGATTATTGCTTCAGCGCCGGAATCCGTGAGCTGAAATTCCAGTTCGCGCGGTTTGTACAGGGGATTGACGTTCACCACGACACAGCCGGCGCGCAGGACTGCAGTAATAGCAACTGGATACTGCAGGACATTGGGCATCATGATCGCAACACGGGCGCCGGGTTTCAGTCCGCGGCTTTGCAACCATGCGGCAAATGCGCGCGACGCTTCGTCGAGCTCCTGGTATGTGAGGGACTTGCCCATGCAGACGCAGGACTGGCGATCTGCGAACGCGGTAAAGCTCTCCTCGAACAGTGCGACGAGCGAGGCATAGCGTGACAGATCAATAGTGGCGGGAACGCCCGGCGGATAGGACCGCAACCAAAGCCGCTCCATGACGCTTCCCCCGCGTCGGCCTTTTTTCATCAGGGGCCGACTTCGATTCCCGGTCAGAATGAGTTTAACCGGCTCTGCACGCAAGTCCGCTGGCGACGGGCTGGCGGAATTATCGACCGCCGAAGGGGATAAGGGGATTGTCGACGAGCGCTGCGCGGTCGGGACGGTCTGGGGCAGCGACGCCGAGAAAGGCCTCGAAAAGCTCGCGCACAACGTGCTCCGGCAGGTCCCGCGTGATGAACACCAACCGTGATCGGTGATCGTCATCCGGCCAGCAGTCGAGGCGGGCGGTCGGATGAAAAACGTGCTGTACGCCATGCACCACAACGGGCGTGTCCGGCATTTCTGCGAGCTTTACGATGCCCTTCAGGCGCAGGAGGTTTGCGCCATGCGTCGCACGCAGCAGTTCCAGGAACATCTCAAGTGTACCGGCAGGGATCGCGTCTTCGGCCGTCAGGACGAAAGAACAGATGTGGTCATCGTGCCGGTTGACGTCGTGATGGTGATGATGGTCGCCGTGGGAATGAGCTTCAGCGGCAAGCCACTTCCTCACGTCCGGAATTTTTTTATCCGGATCATAAAGTCCGCTGCCGAGAAGGCTGTCAGGCATGGCCTCGCCCTTGGCGGCATCGAGGATCGGCGCCGCGGGATTGAGCGCCTGCAGGCGAGCCACAATCCGTTCGCATTGCACTGGGTCAGCGAGATCGCTTTTTGTCAGCACAATTCGATCGGCGACCGCAGCCTGTTTTACCGCTTCGACGTGCGCATCGAGGGTGGCCTCGCCATTGACGGCATCGACCACCGTCACGACACCATCGAAGCGGTAGCGCAGCAGAAGATAGGGATGGGACATTACCGTATGCAGTACGGGCGCGGGGTCGGCCAGACCTGTCGTTTCCAATAGAACGCGACGAAAACTGCAGCGACGGTTGTCGAGATCGCGCAGCAATGTCTCCAGCGCGTCGACGAGGTCTCCGCGCATCGTGCAGCAAAGACAACCCGACTGCAGCAGCACCATATTGTCGCTGACATACTCGACGAGCAAATGGTCGAGGCCTACCTCACCAAACTCATTGATGATGACAGCAGTGTCCGCGAGAGCCGGATCTTTCAGAAGCCGATTGAGAAGTGTGGTCTTTCCAGCGCCGAGAAAGCCCGTCAGCACGGTCAGTGGAATAGGTGTCGGCGGAGTTTTTCGTTCGGTGGACGACGTGGCTTCGCTCATTGCGTCGTCGCGCTGACCTTTGGCTTGGCCGGCTTTGCCGGCTTTGCACTCTTGGTCGCTTTCGCGGCCGGCTTCACCGATTTATCGCCGTCGGTCTTTGCGGCAACTTTCTTTTTCTTTTTCGGTGTAGCGCTGGCTGTCTGTTCGACCGTATCGGGCCGGTCAGCCGGGCCAGTGAAAACGACAACGGGCGGGGTAGTTTCGACCGGGGGTCCGAGCACAAATTTGGCCGGCTTTGCGTTGGACATCATGAAGGCCGGACCATTGCCATTGTTCGATTCATTACCAGAGGCGGTGGCGGCCGATTCTTCCGGCTCTTCCTCGTTTTCCTCTGAAGGCGGTTTGCGACGATGGCCGCCACACATTTCTTCGCGAAGGTTGGGCGGTTGCGCATCGATCGGGGCCAACGCATCCACGGTGCCGAGCGAAGGTGTGAGCCAGGACAGGCCGCCGCTATTGAATCCGCGTTCGAGCAATTGCGCGGCTTTTTGCGCGCGCACCGCACCCGACCACGAGCCGAGCACGACGGCGATCAGCCTGCGGCCATTCCGCGTTGCGGACGCGACGACATTGTACCCGGAGGCGCAAATGAATCCGGTCTTCATGCCGTCAGCGCCGGGATAACGATAAATCAGCGAGTTGTAGTTGCGCATCACGCGATTGCCGTAGCGAATAGACGAGATGTGCCAGTAGCTGTCGTACTCGGGAAATTCCCGGATGAGCGCGCGGGCCAAGATTGCAAGATCGCGTGCCGAGGTGACGTGATTTTCCGCAGGCAGCCCGTTCGGATTGACGAAATTGCTTTGCGTCATTCCAAGACGCCGCGCGTTGGCATTCATCAGATCGGCAAAGCCCTCGAGCGAACCGCCGACTCCTTCTGCGATCGTCACCGCGATGTCATTGGCGGATTTGACCATCAACATCTTCAGTGCATTATCGACGGTTACTGTCGTTCCGACCTTGAAGCCCATCTTGGTCGGCTGCTGAGCGGCCGCGTTGCGCGACACGGTGAGCAAAGTATTGAATGAAATCCGGCCTTCCTTGACGGTCCGCAGAGTTGTGTACGCGGTCATCAATTTGGTGACCGAGGCCGGATACCAAGGATAGGTTGCGTTTTCGGCGTGCAACACCTTGCCCGTCGAGGCTTCGATCAGAAGCTGCGCTTCCGCACGAGCCTGGCCGGCGCAGGCGAGCGATAAGAGGCCAGCTGTGAGGCCAAGGGTCACGACATGAGAGCAGCGGCGTGTAAAACCAATCATCGTTCGCGCTTCACTCCCGAGGCCTTAGAAACGGTAAAGTTCCATATATGGCCGAGCTAGGCTATCTAAGCTTTGGATGGTAGGCAAAGCCGGTGATCCACCATTGAATATTATGGTGACTCGCAAGCCATTGCCGGGGAAAACGTCCAAAGTTCGGCAAAAGGAGGCATAGATGACCGCCTGTATTGTCGGTTGGGCACATACTCCCTTCGGTAAACTGACTAATGAGACCGTTGAGAGCCTGATTGTGCGGGTGGCTGTGGATGCTCTCGCCGATGCCGGAATTGGCCCGAAGGATGTCGACGAGATCGTTCTGGGCCACTTCAACGCGGGGTTTTCGGCGCAGGATTTTACCGCCGCTCTGGTTCTGCAGGCCTCGCCCGAACTTCGCTTCAAGCGGGCGACCAGGGTTGAGAACGCCTGTGCCACCGGGTCAGCCGCGGTGCATCAGGGCATACGGACGATCGAGGCGCGCGCGGCCCGCGTTGTCCTCGTTGTCGGGGTTGAGCAGATGACGACAACGCCGGCACCGGAAATTGGTCGCAACCTGTTGAAGGCCTCATATGTTCGTGAAGAGGCCGATATCGACGGGGGCTTTGCGGGAATTTTCGGCAAGATCGCTGGGCTTTATTTTCAAAAATGGGGCAATCAGTCAGACGCGCTGGCCATGATCGCGGCCAAGAATCACAAGAACGGCGTGGGCAATCCCTATGCGCAGATGCGCAAGGATCTGGGTTACGATTTCTGCCGGACCGAGAGTGAAAAAAATCCATTCGTGGCCGGTCCGCTCAAACGCACCGACTGTTCGCTCGTCTCTGATGGTGCCGCCGCTGTAGTGCTCGCAGATGTCGAGACTGCACTTGGACTGAAAAAGGCGGTCGCCTTTCGCGCTGCAGAACACGTGCAGGATTTCCTGCCAATGTCGAAAAGAGACATTCTGAAGTTTGACGGCTGTGCCCAGGCCTGGAACAAAGCTCTCGCGAAATCGGGGCTCGCGCTCGGTGACTTGTCATTTGTCGAAACGCACGACTGCTTCACCATAGCGGAACTCATTGAATACGAAGCCATGGGGCTGACGGCCGAAGGGCAGGGCGCCAAAGCTGCTCTCGAGGGCTGGACTCAGAAGGACGGGAAATTGCCGGTGAATCCCTCGGGTGGATTGAAGGCAAAAGGTCACCCCATTGGAGCAACCGGGGTGTCCATGCACGCGCTCGGCGCGATGCAGCTCACGGGCAATGCCGGAGATCTCCAGGTGAAGAACGCGCGTCTCGGCGGCATCTTCAACATGGGCGGGACGTCGGTCGCAAACTATGTGAGCATTCTCGAGCGCATCAAGTAGTCGCGCAGGCCAACGAGGCTAATTGTATTTGCGCGCGGCTGCGGGCGGCAGGAACGAGGCATCGAAAATATCCTCGAGCTTCGGTTTTGCGGCCTTGAATTTGTAGGCCAGCGTCATCTGCTCGAGCGCGCGGTTGAAACGCTGCTCATTAATCTCGCCATATCCGTTTGTTTTCACTTCCGGCGTGATGATGTTTTCACGAATGGCCATCGTGAGCCGTTCAAGCTCGACGTTCTTTCTTGCGTCTGCATTGCGTTTGAGTACTGAGCCGACGGCCATTGCGGGCTGCTTCACGGTTTCCTTCAGGCCTTTCATGAAGGCAACCAGGAATCCCTTCACGGCTTCCGGGTGTTCGTCGGCAAATTTGGCGTTGACGATAATGGCGTTGCCGTAAAGTTCGACACCGTAGTCCGCCATCAGTAGCACGGCGATATCGTCGACCGGCACGCCTTTGTCCTTCAGATCGATGAAGGAGAAATACGATAGACCCGTGATGGCATCCACCTGACCCGCCGCCAGCATCGGCTCGCGCACGGGAAAGCTGACGATCTCGATTTTTACTTTCGACACATCGATATTGTTGACGCTAACGAAGATCGGCCATTGCGCGTAGGCGCCGTCGGCCGCCGGCGCGCCAAGAATTTTGCCTTCGAGATCTTTTGGCTGATTGATCCCGCGGCTCTTTCGGCCGATCACGGCAAAGGGCGGGCGATTGTAGAGCATGAATATCGCCTTGATCGGCGTGTCGCGCTTGGTGTCGCCGAACTTGATCAAAGCATTGATGTCAGCAAGTCCCATCTCGTAGTTGCCCGAAGCAACACGTTCGATGGTTTCGAGCGAACCGCTCGCCGGGTCGATGGCGACGTTAAGGCCTTCTGCTTTGTAGTAGCCCTTATCGAAGGGCAGCAGAAACGGCGCAGCGCGCCCATCGATTTCATAATCCAGCGAGAATCTGACGCTTGTTTCCGCCGCCGTAACATCCGTGGTCAGCAGGGCAGGAAGCAACGCGATCCAGGCCCACCAGCGCTTGCGGTGAGCTATCATCACTTAATCCCTCTCAGGTAGCCCGCGCACAGCGCTTTTGCCATAGTTCACAAAACGACACGACGCTTCAAAGAGCAATATATTGGCAATACATTTTGCGGCGTTATGACTAACGCCCGCCTGTGACGAAACTTGAACGCCCCCATTTGGAACGCGGGAAAGGGGCATTTGCGGTAGGCTTGTGGCGGGGTCGGAGTTTCAAACAATGCCGCCGGCGACGGCCAACAGGGTTGCACGCGACATTCCGCCGCTGCGGGCACCATACGCTCCTGCGGACGAAGGCATCGCAAAGGTTCTCCTGGCAAATGCCGGCCGTTCCAGCGAGGCGGAGGCGCGTATCGATGCGCGCACCAGGCGCCTCGTCGCGGCTATCCGTGCACGCGCCGGAGGATTGGGCGGCATAGAAGATTTTTTGCACGCCTACTCCCTGTCGACGAGAGAAGGTTTGGCATTGATGGTATTGGCGGAGGCACTGCTGCGAGTGCCTGACGCCGCGACGGCCGATCGCCTCATCGAAGACAAGCTCAAAGCAGGCGATTGGGCACATCACGAAGCGCGATCAACCTCGCTTCTGGTTTCAGCGTCTGCCTGGACGCTGGGCGTCACAGCTCGCGTCATTCATCCCGGCGAGACGCCGGAAGGCATTGTCGAGACGCTGGTCAGGCGGCTTGGATTGCCGGCGGTACGCGCGGCCACACGGCAAGCCATGCGGTTGCTCGGATCGCATTTTGTGCTCGGACAGACGGTTGAAGAAGCGCTGTCGCGTGCCGGTTCGCATCGCGAGTTTCTGTATTCGTTCGATATGCTGGGCGAAGGCGCCCGCACAGGTTCGGACGCGCAAAGGTATTTCGAGTCCTATGCCGACGCGATCGATGAAATCGGCAAGGCGGCGGGCAACGAGGCGCTGCCAAAGCGCCCTGGCATTTCCGTAAAGCTGTCCGCCCTGCACCCGCGTTACGAAGCCTTGTCACATGACCGCGTACTCGAGGCGCTGACGCCCAAAGTACTCGAGCTGGCGCAGCTCGCGAAACGGCATGAGCTCAATTTCACGGTGGATGCCGAGGAAGCGGACAGGCTTGAACTGTCGCTCGATGTGATCGCAGCGGTATTGCGCGACTCGTCGCTCGCGGGATGGGACGGTTTTGGGCTGGCGATCCAGGCCTATCAGAAACGTGCTGGTGTAGTGATCGACTGGGTCGTCGAGGCTGCAACCGTGCTCGATCGGCGCCTCATGGTTCGTCTCGTCAAAGGCGCTTACTGGGACACAGAGGTCAAGCGCGGACAGGAGCGGGGGCTTGCCGATTACCCGGTATACACACGCAAGGCGATGACGGATCTCTGCTATCTCGATTGCGTGCGCAAATTGTTGGTGGCGCGGCCGCGCGTCTATTCGCAGTTCGCGACACACAATGCACTGACGGTGGCCTGCATCATCGAAGACGCGGGAGGGACGGCCGGTTATGAATTTCAGCGATTGCACGGCATGGGCGAGGCGCTCTACGAAGCCTTGCTCCACGAACTGCCGGATCTGACGTGTCGCGTCTACGCGCCCGTCGGAGGCTATTCCGATTTGCTCGCGTATCTTGTGCGCCGGCTTCTGGAAAACGGTGCGAACTCTTCATTTGTATCGGTAGCAGCCGATCCTACGGTTCCAGTCGAGTCCATTCTGCGTCGGCCGCAAAGCTGGATCACCGACGCGTCGCACGCGCGACATTCGCACATTCCCCTGCCCCGCGATCTGTTTGGCGCCACGCGGCGCAACTCGATGGGCGTCGAATTCGGAGATCGTGCGTCGCTTGAAGCGCTGCTTGCAGAAGTTCACTCGGCGCCGCAAGACACGCAGGCAAGCGCGTTGATTGATGGCGTTGCGGTTGCTGGCCGTGAGCGGCCGGTCACGTCGCCGATCGACGGCAAAATTATCGGAACTGTGCAGGAAGGCGATCAGGCCATCGTCGCGGCGGCACTCTCCGCAGCTCAGGCCGCTTTTCGCTCCTGGGGCGCATCGTCGGTCGAGGATCGGGCGAATGTGCTCGAACGCGCTGGTGATCTGATTGAACAGAATCGCGGCCGGCTGATTGCGGTTCTGCAAAAAGAGGGCGGCAAGACAATCGACGATTGTGTTTCAGAGGTGCGCGAAGCAGTCGACTACTGCCGTTTCTATGCCAGCGAGGCACGTCGCACGCTCGCAACGCGATCGTTGCCGGGTCCGACGGGCGAGAGCAATGAGCTGCGCATGCGCGGCCGCGGCGTTTTCGTCTGCATCAGCCCGTGGAATTTCCCATTGGCGATTTTCACCGGGCAGGTTGCGGGTGCGCTAGCGGCCGGGAATTGCGTTGTTGCCAAGCCTGCGGAGCAGACGCCCCTGATCGCCTTCGAAGCTGTAAAGCTCCTACACGCCGCCGGCGTGCCGCGTGACGTGCTCGGTCTTGTCCCAGGCGATGGCAAAGTCGGCGGGATGCTCACCGCTGACCGTCGGGTTGCTGGCGTTGCGTTCACGGGATCGACCGAAGTCGCACGCATCATCAACCGCGCTCTCGCGGACAAGGATGGCCCAATCCCGCCGCTCATTGCTGAAACCGGCGGCGTCAATGCCATGATCGTTGACGGTACGGCACTGCCGGAGCAAGTGACCGATGACGTCATAACGTCGGCGTTTCGCTCAGCAGGGCAGCGATGTTCGGCTTTGCGACTACTGTGCGTGCAGGAAGACGTGGCTGATCGCGTGATTGAGATGGTCGCGGGCGCCGCGCAGGAGCTCAAGCTTGGTGATCCCCGCGACGTTTCAACTCACATCGGTCCGGTGATCGACAGCGAGGCAAAAGAAAAGCTCGATCGCTGGGTGGCAGCTATGGAAACACGTGGCGCTGTACTATTCCGGCTCGATGCTCTTTTCCCCGAAGGAGGCACGTATGTAGCGCCTGCCATCGTCGAACTCGGCAGCGCACGGGAACTGAAAGAAGAAGTATTTGGGCCGGTCCTGCATGTTGTCCGGTGGCGTGCGGGTGAACTCAATCAACTGCTCGATGACATTGCGGCAAACGGCACCGCGCTCACACTTGGCATCCATTCGCGTATTGACGAAACGGTCGCGCGCGTCGCGCAGCGACTGCCGCACGGCAATGTCTATGTTAATCGGAACATGATCGGCGCCGTCGTCGAATCTCAGCCGTTCGGCGGCAGTGGCCTGTCTGGGACAGGCCCTAAGGCGGGCGGTCCTCATTACCTGGGTCGCTTCGCCGCAGAGCAGGTGGTGACAGTGAACACGGCGGCATCAGGTGGGAACGCGACACTTCTCTCGGAAGATGATCGCTGAAACTGCCGTTTTCGGCGCCGCTCAGTCGTCATTTCGGCTGAAAACGCCGCTTTTTGGACCTATTTTCTCTATTAAACGAGCGATAACCGTGACCGCAGTCCCGTACCGCGCGATAGCGACGGCTGTCACCTGCGTTAACCGGATTTGCGCGGAGATCGGGTAATCTGGGATTTGTGACTGATTCGGTCGCCCGGCTTTACGACGCTGTAATTGCTGTTCGCGGCTCCGATCCGGAAAAATCGCGAACCGCCCGGCTATTGCGCGCCGGTCGTGCGAAGATGGCCAAGAAGCTCGCTGAAGAAGCGGTCGAGGTCGTCATCGACGCCATGCATGGTCAGCCCGAAGCCGTGGTCAAGGAAAGTGCCGATCTCCTTTACAATCTCGTGGTCCTGTGGGTTCACGCAGGGGTACGTCCCGACGAGGTCTGGGCCGAGATGCGCCGCCGCGAGTTGATGTTTGGCATTGCCGAGAAGGTGCCAAAGGATTTGGTCGACGGTTCGCCGCGACGTAAGGTAATCGCGCTGGAGACAAGGCGCATCCGCAAGCGCCGCTGATCCGTCACAATTCTCCTCACGAGTACGTCGATGACCGTAGAGGCCACCGAGCCACGCTCATTACTGCGCCGTCTTTATGACTGGTGTCTCGCCGCCGCTCACAAGCCACACGCATTGTGGACGATGGGCGCGGTATCGTTTGCCGAAAGCTCGTTTTTCCCAGTGCCGCCGGACATAATGTTGATTCCAATGGCGCTGGCGCGCCCCGAGCGGGCCTACGTCATGGCGGCCTGGTGCACGGTGACGTCCGTCTTAGGTGGCCTGCTCGGCTACAGCATTGGTGCGCTGCTTTACGACTCGGTGGGTGCCTGGCTCATCAGTCTGTATGGATACGGCGACAAGGTTGAGGCATTTCGCGAAGCCTACGCCCAGTGGGGCGCCTGGATAATTCTTCTCAAAGGGCTCACGCCGATCCCGTACAAGGTCGTGACGATTACATCGGGGTTCGCCGGCTATAATCTTGGGCTGTTTCTGCTTTTTTCAGTTATTACGCGCGGCGCCCGCTTTTTCGTGCTGGCCTTTCTGCTGCACCGCTATGGCGACCGGGCGCGTCATATTATTGAGAAACGATTGGGTCTATGGATATTTCTCCTGGCCGCGGTGATTATCGTTGGCATCGTGGTTGCGCTATACTTGATCTGAGGAAGGGCGTGCCGCAAATTTCCAGCTATGAGCACGGAACGGGCTTTGACCTTTTGCCAAAATCGTTGCGCGGTTTCGATCGTAACCGGTTTCATGTTTATTGCCGGCCTGGTTCTGATTCCGGCCTTGGCAAACGCGCAGGACCAGGCAGCAGCCCCAAATCAAAAGCCGCAACAGAGCGAAAGTTTTTTCGGGTCTGTCAGCCGTTGGCTTGAGGAACAGACTGCAAATGTGAGCGCGTCGTTCAAGGACGCGCGCAAAAGAGTCGAAGGTTTCAGCAACGCTGCCGGCGATGCCGCGAAAACGACGGTGGAAGGCGCCAGGGACGCGGCGGGTGCTGTCGCGCGCATACCGACGGCACGCGCTATTAACGGCCATGAAAAATGCCAGCTGGCACCGAATGGTGCTCCCGACTGTGTCGCCGCGGCCAATACGATATGCAAGGCGAAAGGTTTCGGCTCCGGCAAGAGTCTCGACATGACGACTGCAGAGGTTTGTCCGGTGAAGGTCTATATGTCCGGGCGATCGAGCGGGCCCGAGTGTACGACCGATACATTCGTTTCCCGGGCATTGTGCCAATAGGTCCCTGCCGCGCTTGTGTCGCCGTCGGGCTTGTGTTTCCGTTTCGGCATGAACCTTCATAGCAAACTGCTGGAGCGTGATGCTGCCGGGCGGCCCGTGATCGTCGGCCTGATAGGCGCCGGCAAGTTCGGCACAATGTTCATGGCGCAGGCGCGGCTCACGCAAGGGATGCATCTTGTCGGCGTTGCCGACCTTGACGTTGGTCGCGCTCGCTCTCAGCTGAGAACCGCGGGTTGGCCGGACGAAATGTATGCCGCCTGCTCGCTTGCCGATGCTCACAAGAAGCGAAGCACGCTTGTCACCGACAACGCTGCCGCGCTGATTTCCGATCCGAATATCGAAGTCATTGTCGAAGCGACCGGCGTAGCTAGCGCCGGCATTCAGCACGCGATCAGTGCAATCAGTAACGGCAAACATATCGTCATGGTGAATGTCGAGGCCGATGCGGTGGCGGGGCCGTTGCTCGCGCGCCTGGCGAAGGAAGCGAGGGTCGTGTATTCCCTGGCTTGGGGAGACCAGCCAGCGCTGATTTGCGAACATGTCGACTGGGCGCGCGCCGCGGGGTTCAGAGTTATTTGCGCGGGGAAGGGCACGCGCTACGAGCCGCACTATCACAAATCAAATCCCGACAATGTTTGGAACATTCTCGACAAATACCTGAAGATTTCTGATCGCAAATCGATCAATCCGAAAATGTTCAACTCCTTTGTCGATGGAACCAAGTCGGGCATCGAAATGACGGCAGTTTGCAACGCGACGGGTTTGCTGCCGCAGTCGAATGGTCTCGGCTTTCCGCCAGCCACTCGTTTCGAGCTTGCCGAAATCTGCAAGCCGAGAAGTAATGGCGGCACGCTCGAAAAAGCTGGTGTCACCGAGGTGACGTCCTCCGTCTACCGGGATGGACGCGATGTTCCGCACCATCTCGCGCTCGGTACTTACGTTGTCTTCGAGGGCGATACCGACTATGCGCGCCGGTGCTTCAAGGAATATGCGATGTTGCCGGACAAGTCAGGCAAATACGCAGCGCTCTACCGACCGATTCATATGATCGGGCTCGAGCTCGGCATTTCGGTTGCGAGCGCGGCACTCCGCAACGAGCCGACAGGTGCGCCGACGGGCTTTCGTTCCGACGTCGTCGCTACTGCCAAGCGTGATCTGAAAGCTGGTGAGATGTTGGATGGCGAGGGAGGCTTCTGCGTCTGGGGCAAGCAGACGCCGGCCGATCTTTCCCTCAGGCATGAATTGCTTCCGCTTGGGCTGGCCCACAATGTCAAGCTGAAGCAGGACATTGCCGAGGGACAGCCTCTTCGATGGTCTGATGTAAGCTACGATCCGAACGATTCCGCCGTGAAGGTGCGGCGTGAGATGGAAGCGGCATTCGGCCGACGGAATGTCGGCGCCGAACCGGTGTTATGATTCCACGGCATTAAATAAGAACGATATCAGGGAGACGACATGTCGAAGTATCTGTTCGTCGCAGTGGCGGCACTCCTTCTCGCGACTTCTCCGCAGCAGGCGCGTTCTAACCGCAACAAGCTTACGGTCATCGTATTTCCAGGAGTG
>Ga0306917_10000566_pt1 | contig 15716 bp, 15 predicted proteins | sample tim00Cox00000000_FD_203313 | JGI IMG/M metagenome (GOLD analysis project Ga0306917, IMG submission 203313) | Lab enrichment of tropical soil microbial communities from Luquillo Experimental Forest, Puerto Rico - timezero.00C.oxic.00.000.000 (v2)... | ecosystem: Environmental > Terrestrial >... | reverse complement strand
CGGGCACTGCGGCTATTACTTCGGGCATCCGCAGCCGGGCCATCGTGAGCCGCGCTGTCCGGCAGGAGTGACCTCGCCCACCTGGCCATTCTCGTCGCCGCGGCCCTGGCGCGCCGCTGATGGGGCGGCGTCGTCTTCCGATCTCGGGCAATAGCGGCGCTCTGCGTTTACCAAGTGACACACGCCCCAAGACGATCCGCGCCCGCATCCTCAACTCCCGAGGCGTCGATCGCGGCTCCCACAGTATTGGCGAGCGTCGCTGTGCTTTGCCGCGGTCTATATGGGCCGGCCATTCACCGAAATCGGCACCCGTTTACCAATTCTCAGCGAAACGGTGCGAAGTCAACCTTAGCGGGACCGATGTCCCGATTCGTGCGTCGACGGGATAGAGGATGGCCGAGACTGTGACCAACGAGACTGCGGTGCCTTTGCTTCCGGTGCTCGCCAACGCGCTGCCCGACAACAAGCTCATACCGCTCGACAAATTCGTGACGCCGCGCACAAGCGCATTGCGGAGATTGCCGCAATGGTGTCGATCGCCGACAGCAACTCGGTGATGACCTTCGGCGCCGAGCCGCAACGGCGGATGAAGCGACCAGCACCAGACACGCCGCCAGGCAAATGACTATTAGCGGAATGTAGTTGAGCTTTCTGGGCCGGTAAGGCCGGCGATCGAGCACGACGGTGGCCATGAGCAGGAGCGCGCAGGCGCCAAGGGCGACGATCGTCTCGGTCAGAACCATGCGTGGGTCAGAGACGACGCTTACGGCGCGTAGCGGCGGTCGTCGATTGAGGCATCTGATGCACGTCTACAACGGGGCAGAGCTCGTGGACTTATTAACCACCTATGAATCCGCCCGTATCCAACTAGCGATCTATAGCAGCACTCCTCGAGGCCAGGATATCGTTGCGGGTGCGGCGCAATTTCGAAACTTATGCTGCTATCCGCCGCACCCACGGTGATATTCACTTGAACCAAGCTTTCGATCCAAGAGAAACGCGCTTCGGCCAGGACGACTTCTGGCTGCTCGCGGAGAACTACAAAGGCGAGTCGATAGCGACCTATTGCCTACGTCGGTTTCTTGTCGAAGATTTCTATGCTTTGATTCGATCCCAGGCCCTATGGTTTTCCAATAGGCTCCATCTCGTCGATCCGCGATTTATTGTCGAATGCGCGATCCCACCATTCGGCGGCGAGGTTTCCCATGGAGGCGGGCTGTGGGTGCGAGAGGATTATCGCGGTTGCTCCCGATTGGCCATTGTCATGCCGCGTTTCGCTCGCGCCATTGCTTTGCGGAGCCGGCCGTTCGACCACGACAGCGGTATGATCCGAAACGATCCGCAAGATGGGGCAAAGGTCGCCGACCGCAAAGCGGCGTTCATGGGGAAGCGGATCTATGGGTTCGCCCGGGTGCACCGCGTCGTGGACGGGTGGTTTCCTCCGGAAACGCGGGAGGCGATTATATATTTGTGTCATTCGACGAGAGCTGAGGCTGTGGACTCCCTTGTTGTGCAGCGCGCGGCGCTGGAAGGCCTACAGCGTCTCAGCCTCGGGAAGAGGTCTCTCGTTTATCAACACAACGAGCCGGTCAACGCGCCGACCGTCCGCAGCAATGGGCAAGAGCAAGCGCGCGTATGAGTATGGGAGGTTCCCCTCGACACGATTGATCAGCTGATAGGTCGGCACGCCGGTCGTGACGACCTCCCAATAGTCCTCGATTGCGTCGTCGCGCATCGAGCCCGCCGGCATATCGCGGAGAGTCTTATTGTCATGCCCACTGCCGTAAGAGTTGACCGCTCCCCAGATGCGAAATCGATAGCCCTCCGGATCGGAGTCAGAAGTGTCCACTATGTGCGCACGGCCGCGGGCAATATTTAATACCTGGAGGGGATTAAACGACTCGCTTGAGGGCAGACGCCACGCGGAGCGCGCACAACGCCAATAGCGCAGCAGCTGGCCGAGCCATTCGTCCTCCAGTGAGATGGAATCGAGCGGCCGAGACAAGCGCTTAGAATGATCGCCTGCTTGCGCCGTTATAGCGGGTCCGCGGGGTCCCGAGAAGGAGGCGACCCCGCCCTCTTCGGCAACCGCTCTCCAGGGGGGTAACAAAGCCTGCCGTCAACTGGCGAACCCGCGGACCGCCGTTCCATCAGACCGATTGAGCCTTGGCATCTATGGAGCGCAGCCTCTACGCGCTTTAGCCCATCCATGACGCTATTGATGATTTCGTATCGATCGGGAGTGCCGGCCTTGCGTGGAGAGCCGAGGATGAGGCGCCTAGGGTGGTGTCCGGCGATCTCATAGAAAGCAGCGAAGGCTGCCAAGTGACAGACTGTGGATGGTTCGAACCTGACGAGCAACGCGTCACGGATTGGCGCGACGTGGACGAACCCTAATGCTTGCACGGCGTAGGCAATGACATCGACATCGCCCGCGACCTGGCCTAACCGTCGAGCGAGATATATCGGGTCCGCAGGCAATGCCTCTCCCGCGTCATCGAAGATAACGCCGGCGATTGCTGTTCCTCGGCTTTCCAACTGTTCTTGCTCCTAGACAATCCAGGCGCACCCGATTGTCGACATCTGATCGATCGTTCACGCTCCGGATTTTGCTAATTGTGTGTATTTCGGTGGCCGCGTTTCGATAAAATTTTACTAAAAAGAAATTGAGATATAGAAATCGCTGCCGACTCTCTGTTCAAAACCGAGATTACCATAACTTTAACATAGGACAGTGTCAAGCCGACGGCCGACTAGCGGGAAGCGGGCGTCAAAGAATCGTCTTACCTATTGTGCCTCCCAAACGCCGGTCGTAAAATTCTGACTTCGTGAACTGGACGATTGTCGCACTTCTGTCATGTCCGAAGCGTTTACAGATCATTCGATTAGAGCGAACAAAAGCGAAACGTCCCCTTGACTGAGCGATGTTGGTTAGACGATGCCGTGTTGGTCCCCCTTTTTAAGGAGTTGAGCCACGGCGACCGGTGGCAGAAATGATTACTGAAACATGCCTGTAATGTCACTCATCTATGCGATAGGAGTCGCAATAGTGGCTCAGATATTCATTTATTCTGGGCTCATCTTCATGGCAGGTAAATTACTTCCTCACCTATTGACGCCTATTTATCATCTCGTCCCGAGCCCAAGGTACCGGCTGTTGTTTTCTAGTCTAACCGTTATGTTAATCGGTAATTACTTTTTCCAACATCTGTATTCGTTGCAACCTGTTTTAATCGCGGGGATTATCTCTACGGTGACCGGTATAGCCATAGTAAGCATAGGCGGGTTGATTATCGAACAAAAGATGCCGAATATTTTGATGGCCATAGGAGTTATAGTGCTTGTCACAGGGGCGGTCATCTGCATATACGCTCGGAGCCGGCTGTAACCCGTCTTATTCAAGAAGGGGCGGATTGGGGGGTAGCGGAGGTATCGTAAGCTTTTGATTTGGCGTAGACTTTGGTGACTGAAGCCAACCCTTGACCGTGATCAGAGCACGCCACGTCCGCCATGTCCGACGATAATCTGCCGCCGTTCTCCTCTCCAGCCGTTCAACGGAAGAAGATCATTACCGCCTTCGACGGCGGACTGATCACGTCCGATGGCGGCGTCATGCTGCTCGCCCAGGCGGAGCGTAGGCTCGGCGTCGCCGAGCGGCTCGCCCAGGTAGTTCGGACCGACGCGATCAGGACCAGGTCACCCATCTACTGCCCGACATCCTGCGCGCTCGCATCTTCGCCATTGCCTGCGGCTATGAGGACGCTGACGATCTCGACCGGCTGCGCTGCGACCCGGCTTTCAAGTTGGCGTGCCGGCGGTTGCCCGGCAGCGGGACCGATCTGTGCTCGCAGCCAACTATCTCGCGCTGGGAGAACGGGCCCGCGCTGCGCGGCCTGATCCGGCTGATGGGAGTCATGGTCGATTTCTATTGCGCCAGCTATGCGACCCCGCCCACAGCGGCGACGCTCGACATCGACGACACTCTTGATGTCGTTCACCGCCACCAGCAGCTCTCGCTCTTCAATGCCCATTACGACGAGCGCTGTTTTCTACCGATCCATGTCTATGACACGGCGGTGGCGCGGCCGGTAGCGACCCGGCGCAGTATCTCCCGGTACCGCCCCAGGTTCTCTAACTGCTGGAGCACACTGAGTAGCATGCCCGCATTACGAATCTGCGTTCACTTCGAAATCTGCTAGAGCGCTTTCCCCGTCCTTGCTCTCAACGGTTCCAGCGACCCTTAGGCTCCGGTCCTAAGGCTTTTGCCGTTGCCGGGATAGCGTCCTCCAGCAGCCAGCCAGGTCTTCAATGCTGTCGAGGCTGCGTACGTATTCCCGATCGAATGTTGAACGTTGATAGACCCACTGGAGGTTTTTGTCCTGCGACAGAAGGCTTGGTGATCTAGTAGCGGTCGCTGGCCAACTTTCTATTCGATCATCGGTGATCACAGCTGCGGAAGCGGCCTCAACACCGACTAAAGGTTCCGCTCGGCTGTCGCGCTGTCGTCAAACCGGAAGGGGTTATACCTCCCCGACAGTGGGGCCTCGACATTCCAAAATGCCCGCCAGCGAGCAGCGGCTCGTGCTCGCCGCGATCGGTCGCGAGCGGCTGCGTACTCTTCCAACGCGGCCCGGTCGGCTGCGGCAGCCAAGCCGTGGGTCGGCAGAACGCAGGCCGTGGGGCACCGTGTAATTCCCTTGGTACGGATGACTCGGCAACCACCACTTCGCAATCGGTCTCGCGCATGATCTCTCCGGTGCATTGGCTGACGGTCGGAGAAGCTGTCCCCTGTCGAAGTCATAGGAGTTAGGCGACTACCTGGCCAACGCCGGAGTCATCAGCCGCGACCACGCGACCACGCTCCGCGGCGTGCGCATTGAGGTTCTTTACAAGGGAAACTACGGTATGCTGCGCATCGGCGCGCAGGGTTCATACACACGGCGCTACATCTTCAACGGGATCGGGGGTTCGCCGAGCACCGACGAAGGTATGTTCTTCACGTCGCTGCGCTATTACCCTCCCCCCTGAGCGGAGCATCGTTTCAGTTGTCTTAGCGGACCGCGACCCGCAAAGCTGCCCGGCAAGGCTTCCGCATCGCCTCATTGGCCCAGCGCGGCGAGTCCTGCCTTGGCGACCCGTTCGTCTTCCTCGGGTATCGCAAAGCTGGCACCGATGCCGCCGATCACCTCGCCGTCGACCGCGACCGGAAGCCCGCCCTGCATCTCGATAAAGCCGCGAGCGGTGATCGCCGCGTAGCGGCCGTGGTTGATTGCGTCCTCCAGCGCCTGAGTGGGGTTCTTGAAAAGTGCTGCGCCGGGCGCCTTGCCCTCGGCCAGCTCGATGGACGCGGTCATCGCGGCGTGGTTCATGCGGCAACGGCGTTCCGCATCTCTCTCCCCACTTCGACGAGCAACCGCTTTTTAACCTCACTGCCCGCCGGCCGGGGGGAGAGGGGCTGTTTTTTTTGAACGCTCGCAACTTCAGCGTCCCGCCACATTTGTGCGGTCGCCGCACCGGCGCCATAGAACACGGCGACGAGATGCATCTCATCCGGCGTCAACTGGGACGCAATTGTGCGCATCTGCTCGTTGATGTCGTTCTCGCGAAACCCAGCGTTCCCGTTCGAAAACAACCAGGCGAGTCAACGCCTCGCATTAAATCCCCATAGCCCGACACCACCTCCGGCGCAAACTCCCCCGCGGTTTCCTCCTTCGAGGCTTTTCGGACGCCTGCCTCCGTGCATCCGCCCACGCCCGCGCACGGCAGGCATCCGAAAACCCTTAACGATACGATTCCGGACGCTCGCCTAGATGGGTGGCTGCTGACGAGTTGACACCTATAGCGGACCTTTGGACACGACGAGTACATCAGCGATGGTCGGAGGCCACGGTGGCGCTGACGGCGGGCGCATTTGCTGCGCTGTAATGGCTGCGCTGGCGCGGGAGCCGTCCGTCGGCCCGGCCGAGGCATTGCGGCGCTCGATGATGACGATGCTCGGCCCATCAAAGAAGGCCGTTCGCCAATCCCCAAGCATGGCCCCCTTCGTCTTGGCTGACGAAGGTCGTGGAGCCAAATAAAACGAGAACGGCTGGAGGGACGAAAATGCCGGGAAACGCCGACTGGCTCGCCGAGGCAGCCGCTCTCACTCAGCAAGCCTTTGCTCTCTATCAACATGGCCGCTGCGCCGAGGCCGAGCCGCTCTGCATGCGCGCGCTGGCGATCCGGGAACAGGCGCTCGGCCCCGAGCATCCGGACGTTGCGCGAAGCCTGAACAATCTGGCCGTGATCTATGAGATGCAAGCTCGCTGTGCCGAGGCCGAGCCGCTCCACAAACGCGCCCTGGCGATCTGGGAGAAGGCGCTCGGCCCTGAGCATCCATACGTTGCGCAAAGCCTGAACAACCTGACCGAGCTCTACCATAATCAGGGCCGCTTCGCCGAAGCCGAGCCCCTCTGCATGCGCGCTCTGGCGATCCGGGAACAGGCACTCGCCCCCGAGCATCCAGATGTCGCCATCAGCCTAAACATCCTGGCTGGACTCTACCACGTGCAGGGCCGCTATGCCGAGGCCGAGCCGTTTTACAGGCGCGCCCTCGCGATCCGCGAGAAGGCGCTCGGCCCCGACCATCCGGATGTCGCCATCAGTCTAAATAACCTGGCTGAGCTCTATCGAGTGCAAGGCCACTATGCCGAGGCTGAGGCGCCTCACAAACGCGCGCTGGCGATCCGGGAACAGGCACTCGGCCCCGAGCATCCATACGTTGCGCAAAGCCTGAACAACCTGGCCGAGCTCTACCATAATCAGGGCCGCTTCGCCGAAGCCGAGCCCCCCTACATGCGCGCCCTGGCGATCCGGGAACAGGCACTCGGCCCCGAGCATCCAGACGTAGCTATCAGCCTAAACAACCTGGCTGGACTCTACCACGTGCAGGGCCGCTATGCCGAGGCCGAGCCGTTTTACAGGCGCGCCCTCGCGATCCGCGAGAAGGCGCTCGGCCCCGATCATCCGGATGTCTCCATCAGTCTAAATAACCTGGCCATTCTCTATGAAGCGCAAGGCCGCTATGCCGAGGCCGAGCCGCTCCACAAACGCGCGCTGGCGATCCGGGAACAGGCACTCGGCCCCGAGCATCCAGATGTCGCCACCAGCCTAAACAGCCTGGCCGCGCTATATTGGGCGCAGGGCCGCTATGCCGAGGCCGAGCCGCTCCACAAACGCGCCCTGGCGATCCGCGAGAAGGCGCTCGGCCCCGACCATCCGGATGTCGCCATCAGTCTCAATAACCTGGGTGAACTCTGTCGAGCGCAAGGCCACTATGCCGAGGCTGAAGCGCCCCACAAACGCGCGCTGGCGATCCGGGAACGGGCACTCGGTCCCGAGCATCCAGATGTCGCCACCAGCCTAAACAACCTGGCCGTGCTCTACCATAATCAGGGCCGCTATGCTGAGGCCGAGTCGTTTTACAGACGCGCCCTGGCGGTCCGCGAGAAGGTGGTCGGCGCTGACCATCCCGATGTCGGCACCATCCTCAATAACTTGGCTTCGCTCTACCAGGAGCAGGGCCGCTACGCCGAGGCTGAGCCACTCTACAGACGTGCCCTGAAGATCCATGAGCGGGCGCTCGGCCCCGAGCACCCAGACGTTGGGCAAAGCTTGAACAATCTGGCCATGCTCTGCCTAGCACAGGCTCGCTATGCCGAGGCCGAGCCGTTTTACAGACGCGCCCGAGCTATCACCGAGAAAGCGCTCGGCGCTGACCATCCCCATGTCGCCACCAGCCTAAACAACCTGGCCGTGCTCTATAAAGCGCAGGGCCGCTATGTCGAGGCCGAGCCGCTCCACAGACGCGCCCTGGCGATCCGCGAGGGGGCGCTCGGCCCCGAGCATCCAGACATTGCGCAAACCCTGGACAACCTGGCCGAGCTCTACCGCACGCAGAGCCGATACGCCGAGGCCGAACCGCTCTGCATGCGCGCGCTGGCGATCCGGGAACGGGGACTCGGCCCCGAGCATCCAGACGTTGGACGAAGCCTGAATAACCTGGCCATGCTTCACCGAGAGCAAGGCCGATACGTCGAGGCCCTGCTGGCAAGCACCCGCGCCGTCGCGATCATATTCAGACATTTGTCCGTCAGCTTTGGTCAACGATCTGGAGCTACCGATGCGGAACGGCGAGCCGATCGGGTCTACTTTTCAAACCACGTCGGGATTGCCGATCAGGCGGCCGAAAATGAGCCCGACCGGAGATCTGCCATAGCACTCGAGACATTCCGCGTCGCACAAATGGCGCACGTGTCGACTGCAGGGCGGGCGGTTGCCGGCATGGCGGCGCGTTTTGCTGCCGGCAGTGATGCCCTGGCCGCGGTCGTCCGCGAGCAACAGGACCTCGCGGACCGCTGGAGGTTTCTCGACGCGGCGATCGTCAGAGCGCTCAGCCGCATGCCGACCGAGCACAATTCAGCAGAAGAGGCTGCCACCCGTGCCTCCTTCGACGATACCGCTCGACAGCTCGAAGCGCTCAATACCCGGATCGCAGCAGAATTTCCCGACTATGCCGAGCTGAGCAATCCGCAACCGGTGCCAGTGGACATAGTACAAGGTCTCCTCTCGCCGGAGGAGGCTCTCCTGGTTTATCTCTGTAGCCAGCAGGACACTTGGCTATGGGTGGTTAGGCGCGTCGGAGTTTTCTTCATACGCACTGGAATCGGCGCCGGGTCACTCGCCGCTGAAGTAGCGGCGCTACGCGTACTCCTCGATCCGGAATTGAATCGCGATTTGCAAGCCTTTCCGGCCGGGCGCGCCTATGCGCTGCACCAGAAGATCCTCGCTCCCGCGGCACCGGTGATTGCCGACGCCAATCACCTCATCGTGGTACCGGACGGGCCGTTGCAGAGCCTGCCGCTCGGTGTGCTGGTGACCGAGCCACCCGAACGCGATCCTAAGGGTCAGGGAGAGCATCGCGATATCGCCTGGCTCGCGCGCGGCCACACTGTCACGGTGCTGCCTTCAGTGTCGTCTCTATGGTCATTACGCCAGCATGCCGCTGTTTCAGGGGCGGGCGCCCCGTTCCTCGGCATCGGTGATCCGGTGCTGCAAGGCTGCCCTCGCCAAGAGCGCGGGGCGAATTTGGCAAATATGTTCCGTGGATATCTCGCCAACGTGGAGAAGGTGCGCGAGCTTCAGCCATTGCCGGAGACAGCGAAGGAGTTGCGCGCCATTGCTCAGATAATGGGAGCAACTGATGACGATTTGCTGCTCGGCGAGCGCGCTACCGAGCCGATGCTCCGCCAGACCGCGCTCGACCGATATAAGGTCATTGCCTTCGCGACCCACGGCTTGGTGTCGGGTGGATTGGAGGGCTTGGCGGAACCCGCCTTGGTGTTGACCCCGCCGGCCGAAGCCTCACCCGAAACCGATGGGCTATTGACCGCATCCAAGATCGCCACCCTCAAGCTTGATGCCGACTGGGTGGTTCTGTCGGCATGCAACACCGCGGCCGGGGACGGGTCACCCGATGCTGGCGGTCTCACTGGGCTGGCGAAGGCGTTCTTCTATGCCGGCGCCCGCTCGCTACTAGTGTCGCACTGGCCCGTATGGTCGAAAGCCACAGTCGCGCTGACGACAGGTGCGTTTGCGGCACTGGCGCAGGAGTCCTCCATCGGTCGGGCGGAGGCATTTCGGCGTGCAATGATGGCGATGCTCGAGCCGTCGAAGCCGGCCTGTTTCGCACATCCACAAGTTTGGGCTCCCTTCATCCTGGTCGGCGAAGGTGGTGGGTCCAAATAGGGCAGCTGTACGAGGGAGAAATACATTGGGGCGCTCGTACCCGGTAGCGCGGCGGCACCTACCTCTGCGGGGCAGAGGGAGAAGATGTTCCGGGCAGACGATGCAGTGATGCATCAGCGCCGATGCAAACATCGGTGTTCGCGGGAGCGCGGAACGTTCGGGTGGGCATTGTCAACTTGGCCGCCCGTGGTATGCTCGTTGTGTCGGTGGCGCGGCGGCTCGGGTCGGAGGTCCTTTGCTTGCCTACTGCGCTGCCCCGCTTTAACCGAGCGGGGCCGTAAAAAGGCGCCCTGGGTTCGTTAAGTTGACAATGCCGAGGGTCGTAATGCCGCGAGAAACAGTGTCCGTCGGTGCGAACTCGGAGGTCAGGTTCGCCAGCGGGACAACTCTGACGGGGATCGGGGGCGCCGTGACCGCCACGCAGTACACGCCCGCGCGGAGCGGGCTGCGCTCCGCCACCCTTCCCTCGGAGATAGATAGCAGCCCGGAGTTCGAGCGAGCGTTGCAAGAGCTCGGCATCTACGAGCAGGAGACGATCCATCTAGACGTATCGGCGTCGGCAACGCCCCTGCGGGGCGGCGCGGGAATCCCCGTACTGCGTCCTGCGATCCCGGCCGGCGACACCGCGCCTCGCGTCGTGCTCTACCAAGACGAGTCCGGAGGCCTGAGCTGGCACTTCGCGACGCGTGCCCGGACTGACGAAGAACGGGCGCGGGCGCGCCAGCGTGGGCTCCGCCTCGATGGCGTTGCCACTGGCGAGTTCCGGATCCCGCTACGCAACGCGCCCACGCGCAGGGCAATGGAGCCCGGGCTACCGCGGCGATCGCTGCGCGGCCCTATCACCAAGATCGGGCGCAAGATCCTCAAGGTCCTCGTTGTGCCGCTTGCGGGTGTGATCAGCGGCCCGGTGCAAGATATCGCAGGCATGATTGAGCGCAAGCATCGCCGGAACCTCATCTGGCGGGTGACCTCCGACAATTACCGGCGTGCTCCGACGGAGCCGGTCTCGGACTGGTCTGGTCTGAAAGGCAAGCGCGCCCTGCTCGTTATGCACGGCATCTTAAGCACAGCGGAGGCAATGCTGTCGTCGCTGCCCGAAGCCGCTATGCGGCGCTGGTGCGAAGCGTACGAGGGCCGCGTGCTCGCCTTTAATCACCTGTCGGTCACACAGTCGCCCGAGGACAACGCGCGGTTCTTCCTCGAGCAGGTCAAGACAGCGCTCCCCGGTGACTCAATAGAGTTCGACGTGCTCTGCCACAGCCGGGGAGGCATTGTATCGCGCGCGCTGGCCGAGCGGGCCGAGCCCTGATGCCGGACACCAATTGCAACTTCGCTAGTGTGTTCTTCGTGGCCACGCCAAACCAAGGCTCCGTGCTCGGAGACCCCGAGCACATGGTGGACATGCTAGATGTCTTCACCAATTTCCTTACTGCCTTTCCGGATGGCCCGATCCTCTACTCGATCGAGGTCCTGTTGGGTTTGGTGAAGGTGGTCGCCACCGCAGCCGGGACTAGCCTGCCCGGGATCGCGACGATGGGGACCGATGGTTACATCAGCAGGGTCCTCAACACCCAGCCCATCCGCCCCGCTGCTCGCTATGGGGCGGCAGCGTCCGACTACATGCCCGCGCCGGGCAGCGACAATGGCTACCTTCTGTGGCGGTTCGCGGACTCCGTGCTGGACCGCGTCTTTCTTAAAGACGATGGCCCAGTGGCCAACGACCTCGTCGTACCATGTGACGGGGTGTGGAGCGGCAACGGACACCCATCGTTCCCCATCGAGCGACCGCTGCTGTTTAAGCCCGCTGACAGTGTCTGGCACTCCGGATTCTTCGCCCGGACAGAGACCGTGGCTCACATCGAGCAACATCTCGGGATCCGCCGCCGAGGGGTCCTTCGCGGCGGACCTGGTGGCGAGGTCGACCGCGGTCCGACGGCTGCAGGGCCCGCGACGGTAGAGCGGGAGCCACGGATCGAGTTCCACGAGCAGGTCACCGAGGGCGAGACGTGGCCCTTGACGGTGCGCCTCGATGAGGCAAGCCAGCGCCAAGACGTCGAACGGCTGATATCGCTACTACTGGGCTGCAGGCGAGGACCAAGTCGAGCTGGCTGTAGATCTCAGCGCACCCGGCTTCGAGGTGCAGGGTGAGCGCTATGCAACGATCACCGTGAAGCGCGAGCGGGACCCCAGCTCGGAACAAGCTGTGTTCCGGCTTAGGGCCGTTCCGCCCGGTCCCGAGCCCGTGAAGCGCGTGATCATCGCGGCGTTCTGGCAGGGTAACAACTGCGTAGGTTCCGTGAGCCACACTACCACCGTGGTGCCAGCGGGATACGCGGGGCCCTACGTGGGCGACGGCACCGCGAAGGTGGATGCGCTCCGGCTGTTCCCGCAACGGCGGGAGGCTCCGGACTTGGTCATCTACGTGCGGCGCGTCGCGAAGCCTCCGGCCGAGACGTACGAAGTGGCGTTTCGCTGCCAGGTCTCGGGCGAGGAGTACGAGACGCGCCCGTTCGGCGAGTTCGACCTCGGCGCCGTAGAGATGGCCAAGTACCTCGGCGACGCGATCGACCCCACCTTCCGTAGCTTCCCTGCCGATCTCTCACTGACCGACCATGAGTTCGAGCGCCAACTGAGCGCCTGGAACGCGAATTTCATCACAACGCTAAGTGATCTCGGCAGGCGGCTGTGGCTCCTGCTGCCCCAGGCGTTTCGCGACGAATACTTGCGGCTGATGAGCCTGCCGTACCCGCCCCGGAGCATCTGCGTGCACTCCGACGAAATGATCTATCCCTGGGAGATCCTTCGGCCGAGCGGCGCCGTCGGGGCCAAGTACGTTGACATGCCACCCCTGGGGATCACGCACGTCCTGGGACGGTGGAAGACAGGGCTGGGAGCGCGGCCGCAGCCCCAGGCGTTAGCCGCGCCGAAGCTCGTCATTCTGACCCCTGCGTACAAGCACGACAGCCTAGTCGGTGCGGCGGACGAGCGCGATGCGCTCCTCCGCCTTTCGCCCCGCCCCGAAGTCCTGACGCCTGTCACCCGGTCGGCGGTGGAGCGCCTCCTTGCACGCATCGATCTGCAAATGGTGCATTTCACCGGGCACGGTGACTGGGACACGACGACTAACGCCGACCTGGCCTCGCTCCGGCTGGAGCAAGGCGGCAAAATTCCGGCCATGGGGTTCGCCAGCTGCCGGTTAGGCACCGAGGCTCACCCGATCCTATATCTCAACGCCTGCACGATCGGCCGGGTGGCCCAAGTGCTGGGACACCCTGGCGGGTTCGCGGCCAACTGTCTCGGTGGCGGCTGGGGCGGAGTGATTGCGCCTTACTGGCCGGTCTATGACCCTAAGGCTTGCGAATTCAGTCTCAAACTCTATGAGAAGTTGGGGATTGGGCGGTCTGTGGGCGAGGCTCTACAGGAACTGCGCGCAGAGGATCGAGAGGACCCGACTGCACTGAGCTACTCGTACTTCGGCGATCCGTGGACGCGGCTCCTGTTTGCCTGAGGGAGGAGCTTGCACCTGGCAGCCACTCCGGAAGCGTTGGACGAGCTATACCCGCTGGTCGTGGGCGGCGCGGTCGACCAGCTGCGCGAGCGCATGCTCGTTTTGTGGCCGCCCGAAATGGGCTTGGATCTGGACGACGTTCAGCTTCTGACAAAGTTCCTACTTGCTGTCCACCGGGAGCAAGGCGTGGCAGCTCTCCCCGTCTACTCTGCGTTCGCCGAACGACTGAAAAGCGCGGGGGATCGGGGCTGGCTGCAGACGCTAGCCGGGCGAGCCAAGGTCGTGGACGCCTACGAAGGCTTCGAGCGAGTCAAGCAGTGGCTGCGCCAACTGGCCGCGCAGACCGCACCGCCGGACGATGGAGCGGTCTTCCTTATGCTGGGTCGCGTTCTCATGACGCACGACGAGCCCGCGGCGGCTCGCTCTCATCTGAGCCGGGCGGTAATGCAAAGCCTGCTGGGTATCGAGTGGTACCGCCTCGAAAGTTATGACGCCGATCGCCCAAAGCTTCGCCAACAGGAGGATACGGGGGTTAGACTGACAGCCAATGGCCGGCGCAACCATCCCCTTCCGCTAAATCGTCGGACGCCATACCCCTATGAGCCGAGCTCGTAGGGGGGCGACCGCACCACCGTCTTCAGGTTCTGCTCCAATGCAAAAGAGGAGCGCGGCGCCAAGGCAGAGAATATGTCGCCGCTGTCAGGCTGCCTTGATGTTCGAACGTTTGATGTGATCGAGGTTGGCACCCTCGATGCGCACCAACTTTGTCAGGCCCACCCGTTTCGGCGAGTGGGCCACGCCGACGTCGTAGAAGTGCGCGTCACCCGGCTGCAGAACATAGGTCCGCTCCGGCTCGACCATTGTTGGGTTGGCCTCATCGCCCGGTTGAACAATGCGCCAGTCAGTCATTTCGGTATCTCCGACCGCGAGGCCATAAATCGCCCAGCTTGAGCCGTGATCGTGCGGCGTTTCATGCGCCGGGGTTTCGTAGACATGCCCGCAGATGCAAAAGCCAAGCTCTGGGTCTTTGTACAGGACTTTGCGCGGTCGCCACTGGTCTGCGGTCAGGTGCTGGGCGACAAATTCCTTGTCGAGCGACACCTTCGACACCAGCGCGCACACCGCTTGTTTCCCGGCAGGCCCGGCATCCGTCTTAAGGGCGTGGCGGATATCCGCGCTCAGCTGCTCCAGCGTATAGGCCATTTATTTCCTCCGGTGCTTACCTGCGTGACGAGCTCGGTTTTCATTACCCAATGCGTCGGAGCCGGTAAACAGGCCGACGGGATGGCGGCGGCGACGGCGAGGGTCGCCTCGCCAATCAGATCGTGCCAGCGGTCCCGTTTCGTGCATGATGATTCCTTATGCTGACTGATCGCACTGATCGCTACGACCTCGCCTTATCCACTGTGTCCGCTGCCGCGCGGGATGCCTACGTTCAGGCCTCCGATCTGGCGCTGACTTTCTACCCCGGCGCAGCCGAGGCCTATGACCGAGCCATCGCCGCCGACCCGGGATTTGCCCTGGCCCACACTGGTAGGGCCCAGGTGCTGATGAGACAAGGCGATGTTGCCGCAGCACGGGTCGCCCTGGGGGCCGCCAAGGACGTGGCTACCAGTCTGTCTGAGCGCGAGGCTAGTCACATCGGGTTCTTCGACCTTGTGTTCGCGGGCGGAAGGACGTGGCAATCGCGGCCGCCTACACACATCTGAAGGCATGGCCGCGCGACGCGCTGGTCGTCTCCAGTGCCGCAAACCCAAACGGCGTGATCGGCGGCTCCGGCCGCATCGGACAAAAGCATCAGATCGCGGCGCTGATGGACAGCCTGGCCCCGCATTACAGCGACGATTTTTGGTTCCTGTCCTATCATGCCATGGCGCTGTCCGAGGATGGTCAGCTCGCGGTGGCCCGGGCGAAGATCGAGCAATCGCTGGCCGCGAACCCGAACAACGCGCACGGCGCCCATGGCTTCGCCCATGTCTGTTACGAGGGTGGCGAGCTGGACGCGGCCCGCACCTTCCTGACCACGTGGCTCACCACCTATCCGCGCGAAGGCTTTTTCTACGGCCATCTGAGCTGGCATCTCTCGCTCTGCGAAATCCAGGCCGGCGAATGGACAAGGGCGCTGCGATTGTATCGGGACGCCATGGCGCTCGACCGGCACAGCGGCGGGCCTCAACAGAAGATGTCGGATGGGGCAGCTTTTTTGTGGCGGTCCGAACTCGCCGGCCATCCGCGCGACGCTGCAGCTTGGCGCGCATTGTACGACTACGCTAACGCTGCCTTGCCGCGGCCGGGCAGCGGGCTCGCCGACCTGCATGTCATCCTGGCACAGGCCGTGATAAGAGATGACGCCGCGCTCGACGCCCGTGCTCGCCAAATGGAGGAACTGGCGCGAGAGGGGCGTTACCCGTCCGGCTCTTAC
>Ga0306917_10000558_pt1 | contig 15814 bp, 19 predicted proteins | sample tim00Cox00000000_FD_203313 | JGI IMG/M metagenome (GOLD analysis project Ga0306917, IMG submission 203313) | Lab enrichment of tropical soil microbial communities from Luquillo Experimental Forest, Puerto Rico - timezero.00C.oxic.00.000.000 (v2)... | ecosystem: Environmental > Terrestrial >... | reverse complement strand
TCAAGACGGAGCTCCCGCCCGTCACCTGCGCTCAATCAACCTGGTTGCTGTCCTGTCGGCTCATCTGGGCCGCCTTCTCCCGCGGTAGCGGGTTCGTTCCTTGGCACAGAGCTGCCGCCGCGCAATGTCAACGTGTCAGGCTCAAATCGGCGGGAAAGCGGACTCCGGACAAACTGCCTCAACAAGCTCTTTTGTGAGAACGCGTCCCAAATCATTCGGGCCCAGGCATTCAAGCACCTCGCGGCCGGCGCGGTCTCCCTTGCGTGGCTGACGCTGCGCTGCTCCATTACCCCTTTCTTCAGGTATGGGTCCGGGCCGTAGCGGAGCAGGGGAACCAGCAGCGACCCAAGAAACGGCTCGAAAGCGCCAGAGGGAGCCCCATCAGTGGCTCTAGCGAGCTCGTCGCAGAAGCGGCTCGCAACTCACCCCGCCGATCTCGTGGCTCCGATTTTGACATTGTTTCAATCGGCACTCATGGATGGGTCGTGCGAGTGGAGCGGGACTATGCTCAATGCGAATTACCCGCTGCCCGTTTCGCTCGGGCGGCATCCAGGTTGACGACGCGCTCACCTTCGGGGTCAGGTGGTCATAGCGGGCGACTTCGACTTCCCTTGTTCAAAGGGGCGTTCCCGGCCTTTCCGGAGGCCGCTGGATAAGGGGGGAGCGATTCCCCGCACAGCGTGCCCAGCGGCGGAAGCGCCAGAGAGCCTCCGCAGAGCCCCTAGCGCGCTCGATCGCCGAAACGATCATTATCGACGCGCGGCGCACACCAAAGCGGCCGCTGCGCCGCCGCGATCTACTCTCTGATCGAGAGCGCCAAGCTCAACGGTCTTAACACACAGCACTACCTCGCCGACGTGCTCGTCCGCATTGCTGACCATCCGGCGGGGCGCATCTCCGAACTGTTGCCCTGGAACTGGACGCCCGCGCCTGCCAATCTGGCGGCATGAGCGAAGCCGTCCTTCGTCTGAAGATCGTTCTGGTCGACACCGAGCCATCGATCTGGCGGCGCGTCGAGGTGCCTGCCGCCACGACGCTTAGGCAGCTGCACGCCGTGATCCAGGCGGCGATGGGGTGGGACGACGGCCACCTCTATCAGTTCCATCACGGCCGCGACACCCTTCCCGCCCGCCTGCCCCTCAATGAGCTCGCCGCGCGCGGCGTCAAGCGGTTCACTTATGTTTACGACATGGGGGACAGTTGGGAGCATCGCATCCAGATCGAAAAGCAACTCGGCGCCGATCCGGGGGTGAGCTACCCACGCTTCGTCGATGGCGCCATGCGCTGCCCACCCGAAGACGTCGGCGGCATCCCCGGGTTCTACGGCTTCCTCGAAGCGATCGCCGATCCCCACCATCCCGATCACGACGATCAGCTCTATTGGCACGGCGGCCCGTTCGATCCTGACAACCTCGACCTCGATCGCATCAACAAGGAACTCAACAGGATTGCCACACGCCGGCAGCGTGTCGCCGAGAAGCGCCCTCGCACCTAAACGAACGGAGTTTTCACCGATCGCTTACCCCATTCGCGGTTGGGGACCCTCTCTTATCGTGTTGCAATCCGCGCCGAGCCGATCCCTAGCATTTCTGCCAGTTCCGATCGGCTTCGGAACATTCTTTGCACCAAAGTTGGGACTTAACCTCGTTGCGTCTGCGGGGTCGCAGGCCCTACTCGCTATCGATCGTCGGCGGATCGTTTAGGGCCGAATTCACGCTCGTAAAGCTCGTGGATGACCGCTTCCCGCTTCGCTTCGACCCGGGCGCGATCGAGGTGATCCGAACCGAGTTTGATCTGGTTTGAGATCACGCCGAGCGCCACCTCCTTCTGCATTGCGAGATACTTGAGCTGCAACGCGGCGATGCGGGCGTTCCTAGGGTCGGCGAGCCAGTCGTCGTCGGCAAACCGCTTAGTGTCGATCCGCGGCTCGAGGATGTCTCGCACCCGATAGAGTGACGAGTAGGTGTTCGCCTCAAGTTCGTCGACGAGCGCCGGCGGCTCCTTGGGCGAGCACGCCGGCAAATTCGATTTCGGTGCCCCCATCGTCCGCGATTCCCCGATCAAGCCTCGATTATCTTAACGAGCCAGGCATCGAGCCGCTCAAATAATTCGGGGTCCATCCCATCCGCAAGGTCGTCCCACAAATACCGGTTGCCTGGGCTCCGGCCCGGCACTTCGAAACATGCTACCAAAATGTCTTGCAGCAACTCTTCAGCATTGTCGCCCGTGTCCTCCACGGCCGCTGAGTTCACCGGGAGTTCGCCTTGGTTTAGTCCGGGATCGCCATTCCCCGTGACAGTCTCGAGGTGCAGCTCTGCCGCACTCTCCTCGCCCGGCACCATATGCAATTTCGCCATCTCGGCTTGCTCCTCGACCCGTCGCTCAATGATCCGCTGCGCTTTCCGAATCAGCTTATCCGAATGCAGCTTCGGCGCACCACGCGGGCGCCGACCGTTTGGGAATCTTGTGATCAGCCCCAGTTGTTTCGCAAGCCGCATCCGCCGCAACCAGCGTTCGCGCCCCGCCGCCAGCGCAGCAGCCGTGTTCGGATGCATTGGCGTTCCCGGCAGACGTCCTGCCCGGCCGCCGTGCAGACGGCAACGGAGCTGGTCCGGCAACGCCTGCCGCCGGCACAGACCGCCCGCACGGGTGCGCGAATTACAGCGACGAATCATCCGGTCACCCCAAGCGCCAGCGAACGGCTCAGATAGGCTCCATCAACCGCTTCTTTCACATTCGTTTTGTGTAGTAAAGCCCGCCATCGCGCGCTACGGGTAACTGCCGATGCCCGCCCCCTTGCACCGGGTCCGTGCATTACGTCGGCGGACCACTCGATTCCCAATGCACTCGCGCCAGCCCGCCCAACAGAGGCCCCGCGCGGCATCACCCTTGGGCACGAATTTGCCGCCCAGCTTAAGCGGCACAGCGCCGGCGGTCAGCCGATATAGGATCGGACCCAACCTCACGGACTTCGAGGTCTGTCGAGTACTAACCCTGCGGGCCCGGTTGCTAGCCAGTCTGCTAGCCCAGCCTGCCGCTTCGTCGCATGTTGCGTCATAAGCCTTTGAAGAAATTGGCGCGCCCGAGAGGAGTCGAACCCCCAACCCCCAGATCCGTAGTAAGCGTCTTCTTTGCGCTGGGATCCGCCAAGCATTGCCACAATCCGCAATTTTCCTTGCCTCCTTTCTCACCCATCTGATTTAATGCCGCCGTAAACCGCCATGCGGACCCATAGCGGACCCAAGTAACGGGTCCGCCCAGGATCCGCAAAAGGGATCGGAGGCTCGCATGCCGAAATTCACCGATGAAGTCCTCGCCGCGCTGAGGGTCGCAGACGGTCGCAAAGATCGGCTCGTATTCGACACCGTATGCCCCGGCTTGGGCTGCCGGATCACTACCAAGGGCACCCGAACCTTCCTTGCGCAGTGGACCGATCCGGCGACGCGCCGCAAGGTGCGCGAGCCGCTAGGCGTGTGGGGCAACCTGACAATCAAACAGGCGCGCGAAGCGGCTCGGGTGCGGCTTGGCGCCGTCGCCAAAGGGATCAACCCGAAAGCGGAACGCGAACGCCAACGCCAGGAAGCCGAGCGCGAACGCGCCGAGTCGGCGCTGACCTTCGAGGCGCTGATCGAGGAATGGAAGACGCTCCACTTGGCGCATCGCCGACCGCGCTATGCCGCCGAAGCGGAGCGCGCGATCCGGTGCGGCCTGCCGCACCTATTGAAGCGGCCAGCGGCGCGCATCTCCCGCGCAGCTGCGGTCAACGCGCTCGACGAGATCGTGAAGGCCGGGAAGGCGGTAACTGCCGGGCGCACGATGGCCTATGCGCGGGCATGTTTCGCCTGGGGCAAGCGGCGCGGCAAGGTGCCGGAAAATCCGTTTGCCGAACTGCCAATCACGGCCGGCGCCACCGAGCGCGAGCGGGCGCTGAGCGACGCGGAAATCTTTGAGGTTTGGGCGGCAGCCGATACCCTCAGCTACCCGTTCGGACCGTTCTATAAGCTGATGATCCTGACCTTGCAGAGGCGCGAGGAAGTCGCTGGCATGCTCTGGTCGGAAATCGATCTGGACAAGCACGTGTGGACGCTGCCTGGCACCCGCATGAAAAACGGCAAGCCGCACATCGTGCACCTGTCCGAGTCCGCGCGCGCGGTGCTGTGCGCGATCCCGCGCGTCGCCGGGTGCGATCTGGTGTTCAGTACGACAACCTATCGGCTCAGCACGAGCGCGGATGCGGTGCCGAAGGGCAAGCGCAAGACGGCGCCGATGCCGATTTCCGGCTTTTCGCAAGGCAAGCGCTACCTTGACGCGGCCATTGCCAAGACGCGAGCGAAAGCCGCGGCGGAACACGGCGAAAAATTTGAGCCGATGACCGCTTGGCGCGCGCACGACCTGCGGCGAACCGGTGTGACGACGCTCGCGGCACTCGGTTTCGACAGCATCGTTGTAGATAAGCTGCTCGCGCATCAGCCCGCGAAGCTCCGAGGCGTCGCCGGGATCTACCAGCGGCATGAGTTCCTGCGCGAACGCGCGGCGGCGCTGGACTCGTGGGCGGCTCATGTCATCGGGCAGTCAGCGGATAATGTCGAACCGCTTCGCCGCCGCGTTTGATGCCGCGCCCTCGAAAATTCACCGAGGTAGTAGCTCGCGAGCGGGTGCGACAGCATGTACGCGAGCTTTATCCCGAGTATGAGCCGCCGACCGAGGCGCCCTTGCTCTACGATCGCGAGGCCGCAGCGGAGGACAAACGCCGGGCTGAAAAAGCTCGGGCCGAGTTCGACAGGCGCACAGAAAAAGAAAGAAAGGACATGTTAGCCCTTGCCGCCCGTCTGATCCCGGTGCTTGAACTGCCTCAACGGAGAGAAGAGGAACTTGTCGCCGAACTAGGGGCGCTGCTGGCCGAGGTTCGGTGGGAATGGCGGAGCCGGCGCGAGATAATCCCTGATGTGTCGCTCCCAATACTTGGCGGCGTGCAGCCCACCTCCGGCGAGATGCGCATAACTCTGGAACCAGGGCGAAGACACGCGGAGAAACTCCGCGATTGGTACCGCTCACTTCCCGCCACCCTACTATCGAAGGCTAGGGTTCCATTCACGGAGGAGGAAAGTCACGCTGTCGGGCTCGTTATTGAACTCCTGGCCGAAACCCTCGCCAGTTTGGTCGATCAATACCAAGCAAAACCCGGCCGCCAACTTGGCGAACGAATCGTGGCGCAATCAGCGGCGGTTTGGCTGGTCCGATTCATGGACAGACACGCGCCCGATGTGTCGTTAGAATGCCGCCGTCTGTTCATGTTCAACTGCATGCGTCAGCTGGGAATACCCTGTCCGGATTGCCGTGCCGATCCCGGTGATTTCAACGTTTGGTTTGACGGTGCTGAGGTCCTCGCGCGGCCAGCGCCCCACAGCTGACACGGGAGGTGGCCCGAACGGTGCCGCTGCGATCCAGTATTTGATCGACCAGACGGGCTAACGGTCAGCAGCCGGTCCCGACGGTACAGGCCTTTGTACCTTTACCCTCCGTGACCGGCAATTACGGGTAGTCAATAAAGGCTGTCCTTAGCGACCAATGGCGAGGCAAAGGACAGCATGACTACTAACAACGTCTACTTCACCGAGGTCGAATTTGCCGATCGCTACCATCTCGGCCGGCGCACTCTCCAACGCTGGCGGGGGTCGGGCGAAGGGCCGCAATGGTGCCGCTTGGGCCCGCGGAAAGTCGTTTATCGGCAGGCCGACATCGAAGCGTGGGCTGCTGCGCGAACGTATCAGCATCGCGCCGACGAGCTGGCTCGCCGGCAGACGCCAGCATAAATGCCGCCGACAAAAGACGGCCCCGGCGCGCTGGCGGGCGCGACCGAGGCCTCTGGTGATCGGGACATCGCTGAGCGGCGATCCCGGTCATTTAGCCCTTCCAGCCGCCCGCTGCAACTAGCGCCCGACGCTGTCACCGCGGCCAGCTGGGGCGACAGACCACCGCCGCACCGGATGGTGCTGCGCAAGTGGCGACCGATGCGCCGCAACACGTTGTGCGGTTTCGTCGATGTCGGGCTGCCGAACGGCTTGCATATGGATGATATCGCCGTGCACGTCCGCGGCGATCGAGCCTGGGCGAGCCTGCCGGCGCGGCCAATGCTCGACGAGGACGGCCAAGCGCTCCGGGATGACCGCGGCAAGATCCGGTATGCGGAGACCTTGTGCTGGCGCAGCCGCGACCTCGCGGACCAATTCTCGGCCGCAGCGGTCGAGCTGGTGCGGCGCGCGAATCCCGGCGCACTCGACGAGGCCTGACGGTGACCGACACACTGGACGCGGCACTCGGCTATGCGCACCGCGGATGGCCCGTGTTCCCGTGCCACTGGCGCGGCGAGTACCGGAAGCGTCCGCTTATCCAGCGCGGGTTACATGCAGCGACTTGTAATGAGGGCCCGATCGGCGACTGGTGGCATCGGTGGCCTGGTGCACTTATCGGCGTTCCTACCGGGCGCACCAACGGCTTTGTAGTGCTCGACGTAGACGTGAGGGGCAGCGTCAACGGCTTCGACACGCTCGCCGAGCTCGGGTTCGCGATCCTGCCGGATACGCCGATGGTGCATACCGCCGGCGACGGATTGCATCTCTACTTCGAGCCGCCGAAACACGCGGAGATCCGTAACACGGCAGGCGATCGGGGAACCTGCATCGGTCCAGGTCTCGATTGGCGCGGCAAGGGGGGGTACATCATCGTGCCCTCAGTGGGTAGCGGCTATTCATGGGACCCGCACTGTAATCTTGACACCGCACCCCTGGCACTTGTGCCGGCCGCGTTGCTGCCGCACGTGCGGAATTATCGGAGGGTGACCGCTAGGCCAACAACCGGGTTGTCCCCCTATGCGGAGGCCGCCCTCGATAGCGCTTGCCGTCGGATCATCACGGCGTCGGACGGCGAACAGGAACCGACGCTGAATGCAGAATCGTTCGGGATCGGCACGCTTGCCGGGGCCGCCGCAATCCCAGCGGATTTTGCACGACGGGCGCTGATTTGGGCGGCTCGGCAGGTCCGCGATTTCGACCATGGACGCCCCTGGCGTGCGGCCGAGCTCGAAAACAAGGTCAACCGTGCTTTCGAAGACGGCTTGCACCACCCGAGGCAGACGTGCCGTGCTTGACCCGATCTATTACACCGATCCCGAGTTGCGCGCTGAGGCCGATACCGAACGCAAGCGCTACCGGCAGTCCAATGGTGGCGACGAGAGTTGGCGCGAGCTGGAGCTGGTCCGGTTCGCAGACATGCAGCCTCGACTAGATGGGAGGCCGCTGGTCAAGGGTTTGATCGAGCGAGACCAGATGAGCCTCGGTTTTGGCGAACCAAGTTGTGGCAAGAGTTTCCTTTTCCTGGATTTGGGATTGCACATTGCGGCGGGCTACGAATGGTTCGGTCGCACGGTCGCACAAGGCGCCGTCGTCTATATCGCCACCGAGGCCGGCCGCGCCATCTTCAACCGCGTTGCTGCCTGGCGCTTTCATCACCGGCTTAACGATATCCCGTTCGCTGCTGTAACGAGCCCAATCGATCTGTGCCATGCCACAACTGGCGACCTAGACAGGCTGATCGCCGCCAGCAGAGCCGCGAAGATCGATCCGCCGACCCTGGTCATCATCGACACCGTATCGCGCACACTTGCTGGTGGCGACGAGAATTCTCCTGCCGACATGGGCGCCTTTGTGCGCTCGCTTGACCGTCTGCGTGAGCGGCTCGGGTGTCACATCCTTGCGATCCACCATAGCGGTAAAGACCAATCACGCGGCGCGCGCGGCCATTCCCTGCTCAAAGCCGCCGTCGACACCGAGATCGAAGTGATCCGGTGCGACAATATCAAAGTCTCGACCGCAACTGTCACCAAGCAGCGAGACGGTTTATCCGGTGATCAGATCACCTTCCGGTTACGACCGGTCGAAATCGGCAGTAATCAAGACGGTGACCCGGTGACGAGCTGCGTCGTCGAGCCTACCGACGAAACGCCCGAGAAGCGTTCAGCCACCAGACTGCCGCCCAGCGCCAAAATCGCACTCACCACCCTGCAGAAAGCCATCGCGGAAGCCGGCAAAGAAGCGCCCGCTAGCAGCCATACTCCCCTGACGAGGGTGGTCGAAGTCGAAACCTGGCGACGATACCACTACGTGGGCACGGCCACCGATGGTCAAACCGAGGAGGCCCGCAAGAAAGCCTTCCAGCGCGCCCGCGAGAAATTGCAAGCGGCGGGCACAATCGGTCTTCACGCGGAACTCGTCTGGATTATCGGCGATGCTCGTTCCTAGCCATCACCGGGACACGGGACATTGCCGGGACATTGTCGGGACATGTCCCGCAGGGCACCGGGACAGACACCGGGACACGGAGGGTGGTTTCCCCCGTAGGGGGAACCCCCGGATGTCCCGCTGTCTAGAGCCCTCAGATAAAGTCCCGATGGCGGCTGCTAGAAAAGACCTCGGATGTCCCGCCTCGTCGGATCAGGGTCATCGGTTCCCGCTAACGGGTCGCGCGCGCACACGTGTATGGCCGAAGGGAGGCCGCAGGCGCAGACGCATCCCCGCCCCCTGGGGGCCAGATTTCCCCGTACCAGCCTAGCGCGGTGGCTTTAGCGGCGAGGGTTTGCCGTACGGGCGCTTGGACCTGCAGCAAGCGTGGCTTGCCTCGCGCGCGTGTGAGGGGTCGGGAGGGGGCACTTCCTTGCCGAAGGATTGGGTCCTTCGAGTCACTTGCCGGCACATCCCCGATGGGGGACGGCTGCCCGGCTGCCGGTGCGGGGCGAACAATGGGCAAGGCGGCGGTCGCAGCCGAGTGCGGGATCTCCGGCTCGATCGGTATCGATAGAATGGTCCTGTTAGCCGAGGATGCATCACTCAAAGTAGGCGAGAGACGAAGTTTGATGTCGGAGCCATGATCCACACCGACGGCACTCGCATCCATTTCTTCCGTGGGCGGCACGAGCAAGAAAAAACCAATGCCAAAGAATACGCCGACGATCACAGCGGCAATGATCCCGACGGAGACGAGGTAAAGGAGGATACCGACCGAAAGAGCCCTCGCAGCGCTGTGCGGTGCTGATGCTCCACCCACCAAAGCAGGCAGCAGCCGCTTACGCCCAATATCGGAGAGCATACTCGACGATACACCGAGAGGTATTGAAGCGGGTTCCGGCTGGCGGATGAGAGTCATGGAGGGATACCACGGACAATCGTTGCGTCCAGAGAGATAAAGGCGAATCTGGTCTTATTGTTGATATCGCGAACTGCGGCTTCGAGATGATCCAGGCGCAGGTCCCGAGTTTCATTCATCGATTCACGGCTTTGAGATGGTCTAGAGCTTGCCGGTATTATTTTACCTCGTTTCCGGCTTCGTCGTATTCTTTGATAGGCATTGCAGTCCGGGAGGGGGCTGGCGGGCACACCGACGGTGGGCAACCTATGGGGTGGCGTATTTCCCGACCTGCCGTCTCATCGATGCCCTCGATGTCATGGTGCCGGCGTCGCTCTTTTGTCGTGATCGGCGGCGGCGGTTTGCGCTCGGGCTTAGGAGGCTCAACACTCGGCGGTTCGGAGGGGGGCTCACGGCTAGCTAAAAGCTCCTGGATTTGTTGTTCCAGCGCTCGCGCCCTTTGGTCAAGGGCCGCAGGGCTGGCAGGATCGGGCGGCGGGGGCACTGGAGAATTGGTTTTTATCAGACTCCGCATTTGCCCTTCGAGCATCTCAAGCCGCTTATCGATTTCCAAGCGATGAGCAAAGTTTTGAAGGGCTTCTTCTAGCGTGTCTCCGTTGGGGTTTATTTGCTGCGGCGGCAGGGTGACGGTTGCGGTCTCCTCTGCGGCGCCGGGGCGCGAAATCATAGCTATGAGTGCGATCGTCCCAAGCAACATCGCATTAAAACGCATGTATCTCCCTCCCTTTTTACTTTACGGTTGCGGCTTCCTCTGCTGAGACATGCCACAGGGTGATATGATAGTGTGGTCCGTCAACGCCATGCATTTGTTTTACATAATGGATTTGCCAATGATCGACGGGCGGGGTCGGTTCATTGGAAACAATTTTAAGGCCCTCACCCAGCATTGACACAGGAACCATGTAAATTGTGGCGACGAGCTTACCATTATGGTCGTACGACCGATAAGGACCTATGGGTCGGGTGACGGGCTCTACATAGACTGTGCCCAACCCTGGCGCAAAGGCGGGATAACCTGGGGCGAGGGGAGCGAATTGAGTATATGGCGCCGGCGGCGGCTCATGCTTGTAAGGCGAGCAGGAGGCCAGTCCAACGCACGCGATAATTGCGAATGTTTGTAGCGACTTAGTCATGTGCTTAGGATTCAGATTTTACGGGGCGACTTTTGCGGAAAGGGACGCGCAGCACCGACACCATGGGCTTTGGCCAACCATCTTGTGGCCGCGCGCCCCGGGGCGGACTGAGCCGGCGTGAGCATCTTAAACCGCATCCGTCACTACGGCCTCCTCGCCAACGCCAATCGGGCCGACAAAATCGCATTGGCCTGAACCGCTCTTCGGTGCACTCGCTCGGTGCAAATGCGAGTTCAGGCCGGCGTTCAGGAGCCGGAATTCTTGTTGCGCCGCCAAATCAACCCCAACCCGAGCAGCGCCGAACTGAGGAGAGCCAGACTGGCCGGCTCGGGCGCGGGGAACAGCTGGCTTCGAATCTCTCCGCCGGGATTATTGACTGTATGGATGTTGAAATAGGTCTGTTCGCCCTCAATCCCCGCGATCAGCGCTGCTTCGGCCTGCGCAAGCCCTCCCTCCAGCGTGATGAAAGCAGGATTGTAAATGCCTGGTTGTGTAAGATCGAACACCGGGGAGCTGTACGTTCCGGACGTCACTCCCAAAGGGAAGCCTGGAAACGCGGGCGGTATGGTGGCCACTCCGGCGTTGGTGCCGAGCGGCGCGCAACAATGAATGTGCGCCATGGTATCGTTCGACGACAGGCCGCTGAACGTAGCATTGACCTGGAGCGTTTGTGCGGTCGGATCGAGTATTACAGTTGCCGTCCCCGTCGCCGGCGTCGCGACAGGGGGTACCTCGTTGGCGCCGCTGAGATTGCCTACGAACGTCATGGGCCCCGCAGGCGCCGGTGTCGGTTGTAACGCCAGGGCTGCCAAGCCGAGCAAACCGAACGAGAGGTACTTCATTTCCGCCTCCTCGTTGTGAAATCTCCTGATCGACGGCGTGGAACATCGCCTTGCGGTGCCGATGCTGAGCCGTTTTGTCAAACGGCACAACTCAATTCAACCGACATTCGCCAGATTCTCGGCGGGTTCGAGGTCAGGATTGCTCTTTTGAACGACTTGAGCGATGGGCAACAGCGCTCGTCGCGCGCAAGAGGCGTTCAAAGCCGCCGGGAGACCCCGCTGCAGCGCTAAAGCGGGCCGCTCCAACTGTATCAAGGCGCACCTCCACTGAGGGCATGGCAGATCCTCCTGACAAAAGTCTGTCATTAGAGCCGACGTACACTCCCCGCTGTTGACGACAAGGAGCATCCAATGGCGATGGCGAGCACGCTGGTCGTGGTCCCGCGAATGCCGCGTGAAGCGGCGCCACGCGAGCAAATCCGCGTCCAACGCCGATTGGCCGCTGTGTTGCGGCGATCCCTCTCTGAGCTAGCCGCCTTCCCCGATCACGGTGCGACGCTCGACGATTTGCCGCCGGAATTCTTTCGCTTTCCGCCGTTTTAGGAGGAGCCAATGACATCAATTCACGTCGATCTGGATAGCATCGAATGGACGCCGGGTTCGGCGTACAAGGGGCCGGACGCTCTCTATCAAGGTCAAGAGGTCTTCTACCGAAAGGTGCTCAGCGACCGACGTCACGAGGGCGGCGGTCTCGCGGTGCTCTCGATGATCTATCCGCCGCCGGGGAAAATGGTCAAAACCGTTGCCGTGGCGCGATCCGAGGAGCACGTCTTCAATTTGCGCGGTGGCCGGGTGAGCAAGTCCGGGAAGCCGATCGAGGCTCGCGGCAACAGCTACACGCTCAATCCAACCGGGCAGCCGCATAGTGCGATGATCGCCACTGAAAACATCGCATTGGTGATCTATTCAGGCGAAACCGACGACGTCAAATCGGTTGAGATCGTCGATATCGAGCCGGCACTACGAGAGGTGGCATAGCTCGCAATCCGGCGATGATCGTCGAGGGCAAAGCCGCGATGCGATTCGGTAGTGAGGGTCCGGTTTCGGCGCTCTGCCGCCGCTAGATGCTGCCGAGACAAGCGGTTAATCCAACTGCGCTCGGCGGGGAAGACAAAGCCTTAGAACCTGATGAGACCTTTCAGTCGAACTGCACCAGCCTGCCTCTATGTTCAGATCCTCTATGTTCGGATGTTGTCGCTGCTTTGGCTTACGACGCCTTGCCGATCCACTGCTGCAATTCGGCGAGCGGCACCTTGCGGCCGTGCAGCGGCAGGATCTGATCGACCGCCAGGTTCAGCCGTTCGATGTTGTCGTACAGGTTCACGCTTGCCGGATTGGGTTGTGCCGGTGGCGCGGTGTTGGGCGGCGCCGGCGTATAGAGGTCGGCTTCGACCAACAGCTTTTCCTTCGGCAGATACGCCATGATCAGCCCCTCTGCGTGCGTGTTGTCCTGGATCCGGTAGAGTTCCACGCTGTGTGTCGCATCTCTCAGCACGCGTTTGTCCGGCATCCCCTCAACCGTAGCCTTCTTGCCGCTCTGGGCCAGCTTGTCGGGGTGGATCGAGCGCGACGCAGCCAAGCTCTGCTCCAGAAACGCCCTGTTCGAGTCATGTGTGATGATTGTTGCACCTTCGGCGGCAAAAGCACCGAGGCCGCCGGAGTGGTCGAAGTGGTGGTGGCTGTTGACCACGTACTTGATCGGTTTGTTCGGTACGAGGTTCTTCACCTCGGCAATGACGGCGTTGGCGCGGGCATCGTCCAGCGGTCCTTCGATCACCACCAGATGATCGCTCATCTCCACCAGCACGCTGTGGTGGGTGCCGCCGGTCAGGTACCACACGCCGTCGGCCACCTTGTCGGCTTGCACCTTGATACTGGCCTGGCGGACATTGTCGGGTGGCTGGATATTGGCTGGCGCGTTTGGCGTGACTTCATTGATGGTCAGGTCGAGGGTCGGAAACCCGCCCTGCTTCTGGGTAATCTTGGTCGGGAACCGCACAGCGCCGAAATCCTTGTAATCGGCGTAGACGGTCTCGGTCGGCATGTCGCCGAGGACCGGATTGGTGTTCCAGGACTCGACTTTTTCGATGAGGTTCTTGTCATCGACCACCGCCCTGACCTTGAACTGGCTCGGCACCGCGAACGAGATCGTCGTCGTCTTCTTGCTACCTTCCTCCTGCGTCTGCACGGTGGCGTTGTACTTAAGGGCGGCCTTGATGAGGCCATGCGGCGTGATCCACAGCTGATGCAGTCGATCGCCGACCGCCGCGAGCGCAGGATTGACCGGACCTTCGGCGAGCTGACCCCAGGCCAGCGTGCCGCTCACCGCCGTCGTCAAGCGCTGGCCGCCGGGGATTGGCAACCCGCCGCCGCGCGCCACCGGATCGCCCTCGGCCCGGACCACCTCATCGCGCATTGACGGCGTCTCGTATTCGATCGTGCGGGTGTAGCTCTTCAAACCGAAGCGCGGCCATGGCTCACCGGGGGTGAAGCTCTGGCCAAACGAGAAGAAGGCGCCGCTGCCGGAATATTGTAGCGACTTGACCTCGCCCATGGCTTTGCTGACGCCATCGAGCTCGGTTTTGGTTTCCTGGCCATATCCAAGACGAGGTGCCAGGACAAAAGCGACGAGCACGAGGATCGATTTCTTCCACATACGCTTCCTCCCCGGTTTGGGTCGTTGGGCTTGACCGACGACCGCTGGCTGCACTAGGCAATCCTGGCTCTTTTGCAGCCGATCTTAATCGATATTCCTCAGAATTCCAGGTGACTTCGAGGCCAAGATCGCGCTCTTGGGTTTCTTTGGCAACGGCAAATCGCGCTCCATGTGCCCTGCTGGGCAGGTGACGGTTATATCAAGACGCACTCCGCCGTATCGTCCCAGCTGGTGGGGCGGCACGCCCGTAGCCGGGCGATTAGAGACGGGATTTCCATGAATACCTGTCGCGGCGCCAAGGAGGCCGCCAAGGTCGGTGGTCTCGACGTGCCTTTGGCATCGCCGGCAGCGCGGCGAATGGGACTTCGAATGGCCGCATAGAGTCGAACACGGCTGCCTGATCTGGATGGTGGGAAAGACCGCTTCCGGCGGATTGTGTTCTCTAATGGGGTCAAGGGCGGCGGCTCGGTAGTGGGCGATATCGACGCTGCCGGGTGTCTGCGTTCTCTTCGTGCTCATGCGGCACTTGATGGGGTCAGCTGGGTGCAAAGCGGCTTGGTTGAAATCGCAGTCGGCCGACTTGGCCGCGTGCTACAGAATCCACGCCGTCATCTGCTCCCTCCCTCGGGCGTCGCTCCGCTCGGGAGCTCGGTGCGTCCTCCAGTTCGGTTATGCGGGGTTGAACTCAGTGCCGTCTCGCAACATGGCGTGCATAATGATGGCCAAGCGTCGGGCGAGCGCGATCCGCGCCTTGCGCATGGTGGACCGCTTGGCGATCGCCAGCGCCCAGTCCTTGAGTTTCAAGGCCGACTTGTAACGCGTCAGCATGACGTGGCGGCTTCGTACAAGAGTGTCCGCACGCGTCGATCGCCGCACTTTGAGATGCTGCCGGTATAGTCAACCTCGCCTGATTGATAGCGACGCGGCACCAGTCCGAGATAGGCGCCGATGTCGCGGGATCGCCTGAAGCGGCTGGGATCGTCAATTGCGGCCGTGAAGGCAAGTGCGGTGAGCTGGCCGACACCTGGGATGGTCATTAGCCGGCGGCAAGCGGCGGATGCTCTCACCAGTTGCCTGATATCCGCATCGATCGCCGACACGGCAGCGAGGACGGCGGCGCGCGCCGCAACCAGACCCCGCATGGCAGCCGACAGGCCTGGGATGCCCTCGCTGGCCTGCAGCGCCTGCCTAACGAAGGCTGGCCTCAGCGCACGAGGCAACCGGACGCCGAACACCACGGCAAGGCCGCGGATCTGGTTCTCCAGAGTGACCCGCTGCCCGACCAGCTTCTTGCGAGCGATGATCAGCGCGCGGACAGCGTGCGCCGGCAGCGACTTCACATAAACGGGCTTGAAGAAGCCGGTACGGGCGAGATGCGCCAAGCCACGTGCATCATTGCGGTCGGTCTTGTGCGTGGCCAACGACTTCAGCGCCTGATGGGCCTGTCGGCTCTCGATACAGAAGATGGGCAGTCCCAGCTGGCGCAGCCCGTGATAGAGCATCGGAGCCATCCGGCCCGTCTCAAACACGATCCGTCCGCAGGCTGGGGCTTTGGCGAGCCCCGCCGCAATATCGGCAGGCGTTGACGGCACCTTTACCTCGTATACAACGGCACCGTCTCGGTTCATCACGCACACATGCGTCTCTGCCATCGAGACGTCCAGGCCGGCAAAATACTCCATATACGGTCTCCTCTTCCAAAGACGGAGCCGAGTCTATCGGCCTCCGGGGAAGAGCCACCGACCATTACCCAATGTTGAAAAACGTTGGTGTTGCCGTGGCATAATTTTCTAATTTTCTCAAATCACGACGGCTGGGGGGCAGTCGATGATGGGGGAGCGGCAAGTCCAGCAGGGTGCGTTGTTCTATGAATTTTCGCTCGAACGTCACGTGCCGACAGAGCATCTGCTGCGATCGATCGACCGGTTTGTTGAACTGGACGGGGTGCGGCGCGAGCTGGCGCCGTTTTACAGCGAGATCGGTCG
>Ga0306917_10000550_pt1 | contig 15874 bp, 11 predicted proteins | sample tim00Cox00000000_FD_203313 | JGI IMG/M metagenome (GOLD analysis project Ga0306917, IMG submission 203313) | Lab enrichment of tropical soil microbial communities from Luquillo Experimental Forest, Puerto Rico - timezero.00C.oxic.00.000.000 (v2)... | ecosystem: Environmental > Terrestrial >... | reverse complement strand
CCATTGGTCGCCATACCGGGCATGAACATCTTTGCCTGCGTGGCCCGTCAAATATCGCTCGATATCTTCTTTAACGGCAGGATGGCCTTCCGGAGTAAGGGTGTAGCTGACCGCCGTATGGCGATGGCTGTAAAAGGGCTTGTTCGGGTCGGTGATGCCAACGACATTGCGCAGCCACTTAGAGATCGGGCTTGTCACCTTACCCGCCCGCCTGCCGTATGTATCGAGTGAGAGTTGTGGAAACAGCGGCCCATCACCGACTGAGCCGACGTAATCCAGAAAACCCTCTGCCAAGACTGCCGAGTGCAACGGCACCATGCGAGTCGACACCTTGGTCTTGAGTCGCTGATCTGGCGAACGGTATTTCCGCCGAATCTTCATCACTGGAACGCCTTCCTCAACCACGACGTCACGCGTGTGCGCGTCGAGGATTTCAGATAGCCGTGGAGCTTGAAACGATGACAGCCAATTACACCACTTGATTACGGGTCCGGCGTCGCGGGCCGCGGTCAGGATCAAGCGGCGTTCCTCGGGTGTGAAATCGTCACGTTCCTCCCCATCACCGGCCTTGAACTTGATGCGCGCCATCGGGTTAGACGGGATGTGGTCGTTCTCAAAAGCGAAGGTGAACAACGCTTTTAGCGCCTTCACATGGTTCAGGATGCTCGTCGGCTTTAACTCGCCTTCCTCGATCAGGAAGTCGCGGTAATCACGGCAGTTCGGAAAGGTGACCCTCGCCATGTCATCGTGACCAAGCCAAGCGGCGAAGCGGCCAGACTTCGTTTCCATATTCTGGATGCCCTTCTTCGGGGCATTCGTAAGCTTGGCCCATTTGGGGATCATCGACGCGAAAATGACCGGCTCCGATGGTTTGACGACGGGAGCGGGTAGACCGATCAGGTTGTCAAACCTTGCGATGACTGAGGGGCATTGCCGCAAAAGATCCGGCGTGCTCAGACCATCGAGCCGGGCGAGTTCCCGAACAGCGTTGGTGCGCCCCGCCGCCTGATCGATGATCGCCAAGAATTTCGCCGTCCACTCTGCGTGCTCACGCTCGGTGCTGACCTTTTTCGTCAGGGTTTTCTTGCCGGTGTAGGGTGGTGGCAATGAGGGGGCGAGCCCCTCCGGGACAACCTTGCGCACTCGCGTCCAAGACGAAATGATCCGACCGTTTTCGTCTTTTTTGTTAACTCGGTGAGCATAACCCATTTTCGCAACCCGCATGGTGAATGGACTCCCATTTGGACTCCGTGCGGGGTTGCTCAAGCCGCAGATTTGCTGAACTTCCGGCGATCAGGGCAACCTGATGGTTACCTTCCCGCGTGCTGACCGGACGGGGTGCCGATATCATCATCATCGACGATCCGCTGAAGCCCGAAGAGGCGTTGTCACAGGCCCAGCGGCGGGCGGCCAACGAATGGTTCGACCACACCCTCTACTCTCGCCTCAACGACAGGCAGAGTGGGGCGATCGTGCTGATCATGCACCGGCTGCACGAGGACGATCTGGTCGGTCACGTATTGGCACAGGAGGATTGGGAAGTCGTGCGCTTTCCGGCGATCGCCGAAGAGGACGAGAGGCACGTGATCGACACCTTGGCCGGACCGCGCGAATTCATTCGGCGGCAGGGCGAGGCCTTGCACCCGGCGCGCGAGCCGCTGCCCATGCTCGAGCAGATCCGCCGCACGATCGGCGAATACAATTTCGCCGGCCAATACCAGCAGGTGCCGGCACCGCTGGGCGGCGGCCTCGTCAAGGCGGCCTGGTTCCGGCATTACACACAAGACGAAGTGCCGCCGAAATTCGAGCGCATCGTGCAGAGCTGGGACACCGCCAACAAGGCTACCGAGCTCAGCGATTTCAGCGTCTGCACGACCTGGGGGATATTGGGCAAGGACATTTATTTGATCGACGTATTGCACCGGCGCATGGAATATCCCGAGCTGAAGCGCGCGGTGCGCGACCAGCACGCGCTGTTTCGCCCCAGTGTCGTGTTGATCGAGGACAAGGCCTCGGGCACTCAGCTGATCCAGGACCTGGTTGGCGAGGGCCTGTACGCCGTCACCCGATATCAGCCGCAATCGGACAAGGTCATGCGCCTGCACGCGCAGACCGCGATGATCGAGAACGGCTTTGTCCATCTGCCTGACGCGGCGCCGTGGCTTGCCCGGTATCTGCACGAAATGACGACATTCCCCAACGGCCGCCACGACGACCAGGTCGATTCGACCGCGCAGATGCTCGACTGGTTCAAGCGAGGCGCCGGCCCCAGCTCCAACGCAGCAATATTCGAATTGTACCGGCAGCGCGCCGAGGAACTCCGCCACGGGCAGGCGCCCGGCCCTCCGGTGCGGTTGCGTGCCCCGGCCGGCGTCGGCGCGGTCCAGCTGCTTTCAGGGATCCACCGCACCGTGTCGGCCGACGGCACGGTCGAAATGTCGGAATCGGACGCGGCGCCGCTGATATCGGCGGGGTGGGTGCGCGTGGATGGGGGCGATATGTCCAAATAACGTGGCCGTTTGCGCCGGTGCCGCCCCCACTGATGCCTTCCTGTCATCCGAAGGCCGGGATCTATGCCCGTGCGGGACACCGGCCAAATCCCGCTCAGGCCGACAGAGGTGCTTGGGCGAAGTCCCGAGCGCTCATAGCCGAGAAAAGGACTTTTTTATTCAAAGTGTGAGCTACTTCACACTCGCCGACCGATTCCCGAACAAAAGGTGCCGAGTCTGGGCAGACAGCCTGTCCACGCGGGAATTGTGGTGTGGGGCAAAGACCGCCGCAGGAGGCCAAGATGCTCAACCTTTCAAATACCATGGTGGCAGCATCGTTGCTGTTCCTGTCTCAGAGCCCGGCCGGGCCTCCCGCCCATAGCGGCAATGGACATCTCATACTCACCAACAATACACGTCAACCGATCGTCGAAATTTATGTTTCGGACGACGGCGCCGACTATTGGCACGAGGATCTGCTGGGCGCTGAGTTTCTACTCCCCGGCCGGTCCGTGTTCCTCGATGTCGACGACCGAAACGGCAATTGCAGGGTCGATGTAAAGACGGTTCTCGACAACGGATCAGACCTCGTCAAGCGTGGCGTCAATGCTTGCCTCGTCGACGGCCACGAAATTTCGATTCGATAACCCAGCGCTGGGCGAGCTGTACAACGTTCTAGTTCGCAAAGCGGTACGTTTGAAGCAGTACTCGGGTGCGTCCTGATCGCTGCGGCGGCTAAGACTGTCACGCGGCACGCGGATTAACCCTAGTGATAGTGTCTCCCATATGAGCCATTCTTTGAGATTTTGAACGAATTTATGCGCAGCTACCCTGTTGGCTTAACATCTACTTCTTCTTTGCTGCCTAGATATGTTTGAACCAACGGGAGGACCCGATGCGTGTGTTCTTTTGGAAGCTGATCAACGACAAATCCGGCGTCACCGCAATAGAGTATGGACTTATTGCCGCGCTTATCGCAGTCGCCGCCATCAGCATCATGGGAATGCTCGGCACCAATCTCAGCGGCACCTTCAGCAAGACAGGCAGCAAGCTGTAAGGTTCAGCAAACGAACCTGTCCCGACGCGCGGCGTTTGGCGATGTCTGTTGGGCCGTAGAACGCCGGCCCCAATTTCTCACTTGGGTCATTCGACGCTGCTGCCCCAGCGCCTTGTCATCCCGACTGCAGGTCCGTTCAGCGATCGGCCGACGAGATCGTCATCTGGCCGGTCGTCGAAGCCAGTTGGCACCGCACCGCGATCCGCCACGGCAGCCGGAACACGTCCGGCAGCGCAACAGGGCGCGCGCAGCGGGGAAGGATCGGCGCCGGTTGGGGGACTCCCGGCACCGATCCCCACGCGGGCTTGGCCGGCACGCCAAGCCGGGTTCGATACTATACAGCCACGGGTCAATAAGATGTCACCGGCTCAAAACCTCGTGCGCTTTCGCCTCTCCGCCGGCGCAACCAAAGCCGGGACCCGGAATTGCCGGCTGTGGTTGCACCCTGGCTGGCGGCGTGACCTTCGCGAGGATCTCGCAGTCGTCCGATGGAATTTGCACCGCCAGGAAGTGGCCCTCGCGGCAGCCTCCCGTTTCTGCGATCAATTGAGAGCCCGAGAGCGTGTGGGTGGAAGCGTCCCGCTGCGGTGCGCGAAACAAAAATTAAAGTTAGATTACAACATACCAACAGTGATAGCTCAGTATTTAGCTAAATATAAGAAGATCGAAAACTAGTGAAAGGGATAACTTCGCTGAGCACCAAGTCGCTGGGGGACACTTTTTTGACCATCGGCGCGTAGCATTTCCGGGTGGGGGAGGTCATTTAAACTCGAAAGGGGTTTAGTATGCGATCAGCTATCTTTGTGTCTCTCGTTTTCGCATCAGGGGTCACTTCCTTCGGCGCTTCGGCATGTGATACTCGCGATGTATACAATCAGAAAATCTCTGGTCTCATGGATAAGTATCAGAGCGAAATAACTAAAGCGAACGACGCATTTGCACACGAAAATATGTCTGTCGTAAAGGTTGTTTACACGAATGGAAGACATTTTCCGAGAGAATATTTTCCAAGTTACTTTTATACGGACGCAGGTGCCCGCTACCAAAATTGGGAGTATTGGAGGATAGCCGTAAATACTGCTGTGAACAATTATTCAATCGAAGCGAAAGCCGCATATGACAATGCTTGCCTACTTTGGTAACAGCTCCAGAGCTTAGCCCTCACACCAGCCCTCCCCTCGCGGGGAGGGAACGGGTGGGAAGGCGCTCGGTCGGCGGTGCGATCGCGTCGGCGAGCGTGCCGCCGCCGCGCGAAGGATGACCGCACATCTGGCCAAAATCCTTGCGGTCGAAGCTAAGGAGCCGGTCGTCATTGAACGAAAATTGCCGGCGCAACGATCTCGATACCACGGAATAGATTACCGGCGAGCAGATCCCTGTCGCCACACACGAGTAAATGAAAGGATCGCGGTTAACTGAGCGCCCCGCGGGATGTGCGGAACTAGATAGTCATTGGCCTGTTCGTATATTGAAGGCTTTTTAGGCCAGCCTTTATGGCTGCACTAAGCTGAGGAGGTATATATGACCAGGTTCTTTGGGAAAATCAATCGCGGGCTGGCCGTGGCGGCAGCGCTGCTTGCCGCGATCGGGTTGACGACGGTGCCGCGCCCCGCAGATGCAGGCGGGATCGGCCCTGGTGCCGCAGTCGGGCTCGGGCTCGGAGCCTTCGCGCTTGGCTCGGTGCTCGCGAACCCCTACCGTCAGCCGTATTATTACCCCTACAGCTACTACGGCGGCTACAGCTACCCACCCGCGGCGGCGTACTATCCGGCGACGCCGTACTATCCGCCCACACGGAGCTGCTGGAACGCTTATACATACAGTTATTACGCCTGCTGAGTGTAGACACCGCTGGCGCTATGGTCCAATCTTTCCGTCGGCAGACAAGAGTGCGATCGACAGCGCCAGCATGCTTGCCAACCCGTGGTTTTGGCGTCAGTAGCGGGGGAGACCGGATCAGGCGCGCTTAGCATTCTTTCTGTGGGTGACATCCCCGCTGACCCGCCTTCCAAGACGGACTTTAGGAAATTATTGCCGAGGCAGCGGCGGTCGAATTGCAGCGGCCGACAAACGCATAGCTGACGCATCTGACAAATGTCACCCCAACATTTTGTCATCCCGGCGAAGCCTGCCCCTGCAGGGAACAGGGGGCCGGTGCCCATTCGGAAATACATCCCGGCCTTCCCCACGGAACCTTGTCCGTGGGCTTTAGGCCCACGGGAGAGCGGGGTCCCCGGGTGCCAAGCGTCAGGTGCCTACCACTCGAGGCCATATCACACGCTTTGCTTCACGAATTATTGCCCGGTGCCCTCTCCGTGCGGAGCGGGACAAAACTATCGCCAAGCATGGTGCCGGCCATGAGACACCCGGCCGTCACCCGGCGATGCAATGCAGTTCGGTGCCCGCATATCGATCAGCGGATTTGAACCATCAGTTGCAGGATGGAAAACTGAAACCCAAGCCAAAACAGCACTGTCAGAACGACCGTCGCACACAGCGCGCCAAGCATGCCGCATTCGAGTTTCGTCGGTTCGCGCTGCTGCCTGGCTTGATCTTTGAAATCGGCGGGAACTTGATCTTTGAAATCGACGGAAACATTGGACATGATACTTTCCTCACAATTGCCTGCGCCGTTAGCGCGTCCAATTTGTGAGTATCTGGTATGATTACTGAGTTTTCGTTAATATAGCGCGCCTCCTGGTGCGCCTGGGTCAAGGTGGACGCCGGCCATTAGCCACGAATGGCCGAGGCCGCAGGAAAAAATCTTTCGGTTTGCGGTTCCGGCCGGATTCATTCGCCGGGTTCGGGGAGACCCTCGTCGGCGATCTGGGGTTGGCGGATCCGCCACGGGCGCCGCACCCACAACCGGAGGCGGTCGAGATAGAGATAGATCACAGGTGTCGTATAGAGAGTTAGCAACTGGCTGACGAGCAGCCCGCCGACGATCGTAATCCCGAGCGGGCGGCGCAATTCTGCACCGTCGCCGAAGCCGATCGCCAGCGGCACCGCCCCGAGCATCGCCGCCATGGTCGTCATGATGATCGGCCGGAAGCGTTTCAGGCAAGCCTGATAGATCGCCTCGCGCGAGGTCAAACCAAGGCCGCGCTCGGCGTCGAGCGCGAAATCGATCATCATGATCGCGTTCTTTTTGACGATGCCGATCAACAGGATCACGCCGAGCAGCGCCATCAGGTTGAACTCGGAGCCGGTTGCGATCAGTGCCAGCGCCGCCCCGACCCCGGCCGAGGGCAGGGTCGACAGGATCGTGATCGGGTGGACATAGCTCTCGTAGAGCACACCCAGCACGATATAGACGATGAGCAGTGCCGCCGCGATCAGCAAGGGCTCGTTGGCGAGTTCCTGCTGAAACGCCTTGGCCGTCCCTTGGAAAGTGCCATGGATCGAAGCCGGAACACCGAGGCGAGCGATCCGGTCATCGACTGCCGCGGTCGCCTCGCCGAGCGCCACACCCGGCATCAGATCGAACGAGATCGTCGAGGCTGCGAACAGATTGGCGTGATAGACCGAGATCGGCGTATTGCCCGCGCCAAAACGGGTGAAGGCGGAGAGCGGCACCATCGTTTCCTTGGCGGTGCTAACGGCGGCGCCGGTCGATGTGATGCCTCGACCGGTGTTGGCGAGCGCATTGTTGGCGGCGTTGCGAGCCGCCTCGCCTGTGTTCTGCACCGAAGCGGCACTGCCGCTCTTCGTGCGCGGCGGTTTGGCCACCACGGTGCCGGACAATGGTTGGGTTCGCTGCGTGCCGCTGACCGGACCGCCTCCGGTGCTGACATAGATCTGGTTCAATATCTCGGGCGATTGCCGGAACTCGGGTGCCACCTCCATCACGACGTGGTACTGGTTCCGGGCCTTGTAGACCACGGATACCTGCCGCTGCCCAAAGGCGTCGTAGAGCGTGTTGTCGATCTGGCCCGCGGTGAGCCCGAGGTGCGCCGCGGTGCCCCGGTCGATGATCAGATTGGCCTCGCGCCCCGCGTGCTGCTGGTCGAAATCGACGTTGCTCAACGGCGGCAGATTTTTGAGCGCCGCGGCGATCTTGGGCGTCCACTCGTAGAGCTCTCCCGTGTCTTCGCCAAGCAAGGTATACTGGTATCTTGTGTTTTCGGTCTGCCCGACGACCCGGACATCCTGATCTGCCCCTAAATAGAGCGTCGCGCCGACGATCTGGTCGAGCTTGGGGCGCAGTCGGTTCGCGACCTCCTCGGCCGATGCCCGGCGTTCGGACAGCGGCTTCAGCATCACGAAGGCGTAGCCGGAACTGCCGCCGCTGTAGAAGCCGGCGGCCTGCGCTACGTCCGGGTCCTGCCGGATAATATCGACGAACTGCGCCAGCTTCTTCTTCATCGACTGAAACGAGATGCTCTGGTCGGCCTGGACGCTGCCCCAGACCAGCCCATTATCCTGCCCGGGCATGTACCCCTTCGGAAGGTTGATGAAGAGCTGGACGGCAAAGCACAATGTCGCCAGCAGGCCGAGCATCACCAGACCCGGCCATTGCAATGCCCGGCGCAACGAGCGGTCGTAGGCGTCCAGTATCATGGAAAAAGCCCGCTCGCCGGCGCGGTACAACTTACTCCTACGAATTTCCTCCCCCGCGAGCGGGGAACGGATTGGGTGGGGGTCGGGCTGCCGCTCCAGCAGATAGGCGCACATCATTGGCGTCGTGGTCAGCGAGACGGCGAGCGAAATCGCGATCGCCACCGAGAGCGTCACCGCGAACTCGCGGAAGAGGCGGCCCTCGATGCCGCCCATCAGCAGGATCGGCACGAAGACGGCGACGAGAGAGAGGGTCATCGACAGCACGGTGAAGGCGACCTCGCGTGCGCCTTGCAATGCCGCTCGCATCCGCGGTACGCCGGCCTCGATATGCCTGGTGACGTTTTCGAGCACGACGATCGCATCATCGACGACAAAGCCGGTCGAGATCGTCAGCGCCATCAGCGACAGATTGTCGAGGCTATAGCCCAAGAGGTACATCACCCCGAAGGTGCCGAGCAGCGAGACCGGCACCGCCACACTCGGGATCAGCGCGGCGCGAAAACTGCGCAGGAAGGCGAACACGACCAGAACAACCAGGCAAATCGCAATAACGAGGGTGCGCTCGACCTCGTGCAGCGAGCTGCGGATCGTCGTCGTCCGGTCGAATATCAGCTTGACATCAATGGCTCTCGGGAGCGCGGCTTCGAGCTGCGGCAGCACCGCTTTTACGCGATCGATGGTGTCGATAATGTTGGCACCCGGCTGCCGGCGCAGGATCACAATAACTGCGGGCTTGCCGTTGGCGAGGCCCAGGGCGTACAGGTTTTCGACTGAGTCTTCAACCTCTGCCACATCGCTCAACCGCACTGCCGCGCCATCGCGGTAGGCGATTACGAGCCCCCGATAATCCTCGGCATGGTTTGCCTTGTCGTTGGTGTAGATCTGCAGCCGGCGGTCGCCGTCTTCGATTGCACCCTTGGGGCTGTGCGCGTTGGCCGAGGCGAGTGCAGCGCGAACGTCTTCGAGCCCGATGCCGTATTTGAAGAGCGCGAGCGGGTTGAGCTCGACCCGCACCGCCGGCAGCGAGCTGCCGCCTAGCTGGACCTGGCCAACACCTTCGATCTGTGACAATGCCTGCTGGATGACCCCAGAGGCGGCATCGTAGATCTGGCCGCGCGTCAGGGTGTCAGAGGTCATCGCCAGGAGAGCAACCGGGGCTGCGGCAGGGTTGACCTTATTGTAGGAGGGGTTCTGCCGTAGACTGGTCGGCAGGTCGGCTCGCGCGGCATTGATCGCCGCCTGGACGTCGCGCGCGGCGCCATTGAGGCTGCGGTTGAGGTTGAACTGCAAGGTGATGCGGGTAATGCCGACCGAGCTCTCCGAACTCATCTCGATGACATCGGCAATGATGCCGAGATGGCGTTCGAGCGGGGTCGCCACGGTCGCGGCCATCGTATTGGGACTGGCGCCCGGCATCGACGCAGACACCGTAATGGTCGGGTAATCGACCTGTGGCAGCGGCGCCACCGGCAGCCGCAAGAAGGCGAAAAACCCGGCAAGTGCCACGCCGATCATCACCAACGTAGTCGCGGCCGGCCGTGCGATGAACAGTGCCGACGGGTTCATTTTGCCGCGCCCCCAGTTTTGGCCTCCCGTCGGTGCTGAGACCGACCGGGCCGGCGAGGGGCTCAGCGCATCGCGCGGCTCAGAGCCGATACCGGCACTCGACCGAAAGCGGCACGGCGTGAAAATCACGCCGGTTGGTGTCGAGGTTCTCGAGGTTGACGAATAGGCATTCGTCGTGGACGAAGTGCGGGCCGGCGTGCCACGTCGCGACGTGCAGCTTGATCAGGCGATCGCCCGGCACCCGGAAGGCGACGATGTCCTCGACGCGCGGCCGAGCGTCATCATCAAGGTCGCCCGGTGGCGCCACGCCGATCAGCCATTCCTTGCCGCCGAGCGAGCCCAAGCATTGGGTAACCCGTCGGTGACGCGCGATCCGGGTGAAGCCGAGCCCGACATGCGGCAGATGCATGATCCACAGCCGTGGCTCGCCATTACCCAGGACGAGCTTTGCTTCGCTCGCCGAAGCCTCGGGGTCGTGGTGGGTCCCGGCACCCTGGCCGCCCGTTCGCAGCGGCGCGATGACTTCGCCATAGGGCGCAAACGCGTCGGCCGTCAGCTCCCTGACGTCCAGCATGTGCCGTGATAGGGTGCCCGCATCGTTCATTGCTCGCCTCCTCTAAATCGCCAGTCCGGCTGTAGGCTACAATTTCGGAGTAGACTTTGCCAAACGGCGCCGCCGATGATTGGGGCTATCGAGCCAATCTACCTCCCGGGAGAATGCCATGCCTCCAAACACCACTGGCGAAGCCCGCGCCTACCCCCGCCCACTGCCCAATCTCGAATGGCTCGGCAAGCTGACCGAAGAGATACTCGAACCCGATCTGCCGATCGTCGACCCGCACCATCATCTCTGGGATCACCCGGGCAGCCGCTATCTGCTCGACGAACTCTTGGCCGACGTCAACTCGGGTCACAACATCATCGCGACCGTGTTCATCCAGTGCGGTTCGGGCTATCGGACCGGCGGCCCGGAGGAGATGCGGCCGATCGGCGAAAGCGAGTTCGTCCGGGCGATCGCCGAGGAGGGTGACCGGCGCGGCGGCAAGACCAAAATTTGCGCCGGCATCGTAAGCTTCGCCGATTTGCGGCTGCCCAATGTCGATGCGGTGCTCGAAGGCCAGATCGCCGCGGCCGGCGGCCGGTTTCGCGGCATCCGGCAGATCGCTGCTCATGATCCGGCGATTCTCGGCGCCTCATCCTATGTACCGCCGCTGGGGCTCATGGATGATCCCAACTTCCGGCGCGGCCTTAGGCGGCTGCCCGCGCACAATTTGACCTTCGAAGCGTGGATCTACCACCCACAGATCAAGACCCTGAGCGGAGTGGCGCGCGAATGTCCGGACGTGAGGATCGTGCTCAACCATTTCGGCGGTCCGCTTGGGGTCGGGCCCTATAAACGCGATGAGGTGTTCCCCGGCTGGCGCGCCGATATCAAGGCGCTCGCCGCCTCTCCGAACGTGTATGTGAAGCTCGGCGGGTTGGCGATGATCGTCAACGCCTTCGATTTTCACTTGGCGCCGCTGCCGCCGTCATCCAGAGAGATAGCGAACGTTTGGCAGCCCTACGTCGAGGCCTGCATCGAAAATTTTGGCGCCGACCGCTGCATGTTCGAAAGCAACTTTCCGGTCGACAAGGGTGCGTGCAGCTATCCGGTGCTGTTCAACACGTTCAAGCGGTTAGCGCACGGTGCCTCGGCATCGGAAAAGGCCGATCTCTTCGCCGGCACCGCGTCGCGGTTTTACCGGCTGGGAAACTAGCACAAGGGAACAAGACCATGAGCGATCTGCCGACACAGGTGGAGATCCACGAGGAAGGCCCGCGCGAAGGGTTCCAGATCGAACCCGGCCCGATCAGCACCGCGGAGAAGATCAAGCTGATCGAGGCGCTCGCCGAGACCGGGTTGCACCACATCCAGGCCGCCTCGTTCGTCAGCCCGCGCATCGTGCCGGGCTGGGCGGACGCCGAAGACGTCGTCGCCGGGTTCACCCCGAAGGAGGGCGTCCACTACACTGCCCTCTGGTTCAACGCGAGCGGGCTCAACCGTGCGCTGGTCTTCCGCAACAGGCTGACGATATCGGGCGCGATCTCGCTGACCGCGTCGGAGGGGTTCACCCAGAAGAACCTGCATCGCAGCCACGCCGAAAACGTCGAGGCAATGAAGAAGCAGACGGCACTGCATCTCGAAAACGGCATCGAGGTGCCGCGGATCGGGGTGATGGCGGCGTTCGGCTGCAACTACCAGGGCGACATTGCGCCGGCGCAGGTTATCTCGACCTTGGAAGATGGGCTCGCGATCGCCGAGGAAGCCGGCGCCGAAATTCGATATTTTTCTCTAGCCGACACGATGGGTTGGGCGACACCGCTGCGCATCGAGCGTGCGCTCGGCGAAGTGCGCAGCCGCTGGCCCGACGTGGCAATCTCGCTGCACCTGCACGATACCCGCGGGCTCGCCGTCGCCAACGCGCATGCCGGGCTCAAGATGGGTGTCACCCAATTCGACTCGACCGTCGGCGGCCTGGGCGGCTGCCCGTTCGCCGGGCAACCCAAGGCGGCCGGCAACATCTGCACCGAGGAATTGGTGCTGCTCTGCGAGGAGATGGGCATCGATACCGGCGTCGATCTCGACGCGCTGATCGAGGTCGGCCGTATGGCCGAGGAGATCGTCGGGCACCAGTTGCCGGGCGAACTGATCCACGCCGGCAGTCTCGACGCTTTCCGCCGCCGCGCTGCGTGATCGGCTTTCGCGGTCGTATCATCGAAGAAGCGCCGAGAGATCCATGGTGAACCACATCGGCACCTGGTTATTCTGTGCACCGCGATCGTCAGAACCGGACGGTGGTGGGAACCGGTGCGTCGAGGTTTGTCGGTGCTTGGCTAACCGGACGCCTGCTCGGCCAAGGAGCCGCCGTCGGAGGCATGCGAAAAGTTGAAGCAGTAGGGTTGTCCGTGCCCTGTCGAGAGGCGAACGGCACCGGAATGACGGAGCGATCGGACGGTTTCAGCGAACGCGTCTGGGATTGAACGCCGTGACCTTGGCGCGGAGGTCCTCGGGGCTGTGAGCGATGTTCGCGATACCCGGCACGTCGATCTCCCGGATCAAAGCCGGCAAAACCCAGGGCCACGCTGCCGTCAAATCGGCTAGATCACGCGATTTTCCGCCAGAATAGATAGCTCGCCGCGAGATAGTCCCAATTCGTCACCGAAGATTTCGATGTTGTGCTCGCCGATCAGCGGCGCTCGTCGGGAGATCCGCCACGGAGAACCGTTATAAATGGCCGCTTCGCCGGGGTAGACGAAGCTGCGGCCGAGCTCCGGGTGCTCCACCTCCTTCCAAAAACCGCGATCATGCAAATGGGCGTCGTCGAGCAATGCCTCCGGGGCGCGCACCACCCCCCAGGTGAAGCCGCGATCCTGGGCAGCGTGGTAAACCTCCTCTGCCGGCAGGCTCGCAATGAAATTGGCCACGAGGTCGTCGATTATGTGCGATGTGTTCGCCGCAATGACGGCCGGGTCCTTGTATTTGGGGTCCCTGAGATCGCCGGCCATACCGTAGCTGTCCAGTAGGTCGGCCAGTTCCCCGATATATTTTGGATTTAACCGACCCCCTACCAGCGCGCAGACGTACGTGCCGTCCTTGGCTTGGAATTGCGTGCGGGGTGTGGGACCTGCTGCATGATGGCGGCCGGTCTGACGCCGAACCACCTCTCCGCGATAGATGTAGTTGGCGATCGCCGCTTCTGTCGTCAGCGCACAGGCCTCGTGGATCGAGGTGTCGATGTATTGCCCCTGCCCGGCGACCGTTCGGTAGACCAGGGCAGCCATGATCGCCATGCAGGCGAAATGGCCGCCCATGTGCCAGGCGTTACCACCGCCGGGGGCGATCGGCGGCGCATTGGGCGCGTCCGCCTGGTCATAACCGGTGGAGGCCATCTCGCCGCCTGCCGCCATATGAAGCAAGTCGCTCGAAAGGTAATCCCGCCAGGGACCAGTCTGGCCGAAAGGGGTCAGGGAGCACATGATCACCCGCGGGTTCTGTAGGCTCAGGGAATCGTAATCGAGCCCCAGCGACGCCGGGAAGCCGGGGGGGAAGGTTTCAAGAATGACGTCCGATGTCGCCGCCAACCGCCGGAAAAGCCGGCGGCCGTCGGCAGTTTCCAGACTGAGCGTGATGCCGCGTTTGGACGTATTGTAGTACCAAAATGACAGACTGCGCTCGGGGTGAGGGATGTCGTCGAGGAACGGCCCGACGTGGCGGTTGCGCTCGCCACCCGGTGGTTCGATCTTGACTACGTCGGCGCCGAGATCGCCGAGAAGCTTGCCGCAGAACTGCCCCGTTTCATCCGCGAGCTCCAGGATTCTGAGGCCAGCCAGCGGGCCCGGCAGGGGCTGGGCTTCGCTCACTGGAGCATCTCCTCCATGTATGGAAAACGTTTCCGGTTTGTCGGCCAGAACGTGCCGTCGGCAAAGCCGACGCGGAGCTCTTCGTGGCTAAAGCCCAGCAAGCTCTCGACAATCTCCCTAGTGTGTTGGCCGATCAGGGGACTCGGCAGGTGGTTCGACGCGGGAGTCTCCGAGAGTTTGAACGGGGCATTTTGCACTTTATGGAGTCCGAGCGCCGCATGCTCCATCGCCAGATACATCTCCCGGTGGCGCAATTGCGGGTCATGCTCCACCCGGTCTTCGGCGCTTTGCACCGGAAGGGCGCGAACACCGGCAGCTTGACAGCGCTGGGTCAGCTCGTATTTCCCCAATGTCATGCTCCACGCTTCGATCTGCTCGTCCAGTTCCTGCTGATGCTGCAAGCGTCCGATGGCCGTGGCAAATTTCGGCGAGGAGGCCCAGGCCGGACCGCCCATCACCTGCACCAGCCGCTGCCATTCCTCGTCGGAGTGGCAGACAATCACGCACCAGTCGTTGTATTCGCCAGGATGGGTGCGATAGGCATTGTGGGGTGCCACCGTCGGTCCACGGTAGTTATTGACCAAAGGAGTGCCTGGCCAGTGCGCCCGGTTGCCGGGCGGATAGCCAGCCCGGCGCGAGCCGCGCCCGTTCACCGTAAAGTCCAGCAGCGCCGGACCGTTGAGGGGAACGCTCGCCACCATCTGAGACAGGTCGATATGCTGGCCGCGTCCTGTCATATTGCGATGGTAGAGGCCGGTGAGGGCAGACATCGCCCCGTACATGCCGCCGGTATCATCCATATACGACCAGCCCCAGCCAGCCGGCGGTTTGTCAGGCAAGCCCGAGATATATGTCAGCCCGGAGACCGCCTGGGCGACCGGACCGAATGTTGTGTAATGATGATGCCGACCTGTATGGCCGTACCCTGACATCGACACATAGACGATATCCGGTTTGACTTTACACAGCTCCTGATAACCGAGGCCCCATTTCTGCAGCACTCGCGAGCTGAAATTCTCAATTACGATGTCGGAAATGGCGATCAGCCGCTTGACGATCTTCAGGCCTTTGGCGCTTCGCACATTGAGACTGAGGCTCTTCTTGTTGACGTTCGTGTCATTGAAGTTTCCCGAGGTGTTCAGGTTGACCTCGAGGCTGTGCGGGGTGGTGGTACTCGGCAATCTGCCCCGCTCATTCTCTGGCCACTCGATTTTGATGATCTCGGCCCCTAGAGCCCCTAGCCAGCGCGTGGCCCATGGCCCGGCCCGCACCCAGCTGAAGTCCACCACACGGATGTTTTCAAGGGCTCGCGGACGAGACATCGTGTCGTTCTCCTGCTAGGGCCAGCACCAGGAAAGGAACGCGGTCTCCGGGTGACGTGTCGGCGATCGTGCCGGAGATCCACAACCTAGCCGAATTTAGCCCAAGAACCGAACATCCGACGAGAACCCTGAGGTCTGTCGTCCAGCCTAGTCGTGCAACCATCTTGCCCGAGCCGACCGCAGGGACATAGTTTTCCGATGCGGCCTCCGCCCTCCCGTCGAGGATCGGGCGGCCGGCGCCAGCAAGGACCGGTCTGATGAAACGGCAGTTGCACCTCAATCTGTTCATCCACAGCCGTGGACATCACGAGGCGTCGTGGCGCCATCCGGCCTCGTCACAGCTGCCCTTGACCGACATCCGCTATTACCAGGATCTGGCACAGCGCGCCGAAGCGGCACTGTTCGATTCCGTTTTCCTGGCCGACCAGCTCGCACTGGGCGGCGATGTGGCCCAGGCGCCGCGCACCTGGCTTGAGCCG
>Ga0306917_10000522_pt1 | contig 16107 bp, 13 predicted proteins | sample tim00Cox00000000_FD_203313 | JGI IMG/M metagenome (GOLD analysis project Ga0306917, IMG submission 203313) | Lab enrichment of tropical soil microbial communities from Luquillo Experimental Forest, Puerto Rico - timezero.00C.oxic.00.000.000 (v2)... | ecosystem: Environmental > Terrestrial >... | reverse complement strand
GAACGCGAACAGTCCCAACATGCGGCGCAGACGCAGCAGCTGGGGTTGGCCGGTGAGCTCGCGCACCGGTGTAACGGCGAGAGTGAGCAGCAGCAGGTTGAGCGCGGTCTTACCGCACTCGTGCTCGAGCTCCTTCACCGGATCTGCGCCGAGGCTCGCGCCGAACCAGCCGAACGCACCGCAGGCAAGCCACGCGAGGGGCGTGAGGCAAGCGGCGAAGACGAGCGGCTTGTAGATCCAGCGATAACGCTGAGTAACGGTCATGCAGGTGTCAGTCGTTCAGAAATTACGCCGCAGATCCATGCCCTGGTAGAGGCTGGCCACCTGCTCGGCGTAGCCGTTGAAGGGCAGAGTGGGGCGCCGCGCCGCGAGGAAGGGTGCACCGATGTGCCGCTCGCTCGCCTGGCTCCAGCGCGGATGATCCACCTGCGGATTGACGTTGGCGAAGAAACCATACTCGTCGGCGGCGGCCCCATTCCATGTCGTGCGCGGCTGGCTGGCAGTGAAGCCAATCTTCACGATGGACTTGATGCTTTTGAAGCCGTACTTCCACGGCACGATGAGCCGCAGCGGTGCGCCGTCCTGGTTGGGGAGCACGCGCCCGTACAGGCCAACGACCATGAGTGTCAGCGGGTGCATGGCCTCATCGATGCGCAGTCCCTCGACATACGGCCAGGTGAGTACCGGGACCCGCTGCCCGGGCATCTGATGCGGATCATAGAGCGTCGTGAATTCGACGTACTTCGCGCGTGAGTTAGGCTTGAAGCGCGCGAGCAGAGTGCTCAGTGGGAATCCCACCCAAGGCACCACCATCGACCACGCCTCGACGCAGCGGAACCTGTAGATACGCTCCTCCAGCGCCACGCCCTTCAGCAGGTCATCGAGATCGAATGTACCGCGGCCCTCCGCTTCTCCGTACACGCTCACACTCCAGGGGCGGGTCCTGAGCGAGTGAGCGTTGTGGCTCGGCGCCTCCTTGTCGGTGCCGAACTCGTAGAAGTTGTTGTAGGTCGTGATCTCCTCGAACTTATTCGGTGGCTCCTTCACCGAGTACTGCGCGTTGGCCGTGTAGCTGAGCGCTGCACCTTGCGGTTGGGGGGCCTCCACCGCCCGCAGCAAGCTGCTGGCACCCATGGCGAGTGCACCGGCCAGCAGGTTCCGGCGGTTGAGGTAGACCCCCTCGGGAGTGATCTCCGAAGGGGCGATGCGTGGAATGCGTACTTTCATGAATGGGTCTCCATGCAAGTAGACCGGCCCGGGCCCAAAAAGGTCACATATCGGAGCGATCCGCGCTGCAGGGCTTCAGCGCCACGTGACGCAGTCGATATTGAGCCCTGCTGCTGCGCGTCGTGCGGTTGCGCTGCCATTCACCAGCGTGGCGCGATCCACGAGGGCGAGATGCTCGAGATCGCTCGCGGCATTGCCGTAGGCCACCATTCTGAGCCCAGGATGCTCATGGCGTAGCCCAGTCACACAGTGGGTCTTTTCGACATCGCGCCGGTTGGGCGTCGTCAGGTGACCATCGAGTCGGTCGCCCTGCCAGCGGATCCCGGTGCACAGAGTCTCGGCAAAACCGAGCGCGCGGCCAATGGCGGGGACGTAGAGGTCCGGACTCGCGGAAAGGAGCACGAGGACATCGCCCGCGCGGCGATGGGCCTCGAGTGCCGCGAGGGCATCGGCGTGCATCCCGTGCTCGAGCAGCGTCGGCACGAACTCTTGCGTCCACCGCTCGATCTCGCTGCGCGCGTAGCCGGCCATGACGGCGCGGATGGCGGAGGATTTCAGCGCACCGCGGTCGGCGCGGCCGAACGCAAACGCCAGCAGTACCGGCACCACCTGCAGAAGACGCGCAATGCGCCCGGGATGCCGGCGCAGGAAGCCCGTGAGGTAGGCGAGCAGTGTGTCGTGCCGCGTGAGCGTGCCATCCAGATCGAAGATCGTGAGCGTGGCTCCCGCGGTATCGCTCGCGGCCGGAATGACAGGGTTCGCCTGGAGACTCTTCAGGCGCCGCCGCCTGCTGCCGCGAGCTGGCGCAGCACGTACTGCAGGATCCCTCCGTGCCGGTAGTACTCGCGTTCCTTGGGGGTGTCGATGCGCACGCGCACGTTGAACTTGCGCGCTGCGCCATCGGGCGGGGTGGCGGTGACCGTGACTTCACTGACATCGGCCCGGCTCAGTCCGGTGATGTCGATGATCTCCCGCCCGGTGAGCCCGAGACTTGTCACACCCTGTCCCGGCAGGAATTGCAGCGGCGCCACCCCCATGCCGATCAGGTTGGACCGGTGGATGCGCTCGAAGCTCTCGGCAATGACCGCCTTCACCCCGAGCAGCATCGTGCCCTTGGCCGCCCAGTCGCGCGAAGAGCCGGTGCCATACTCGCGGCCCGCGAGCACCACGAGCGGCGTGCCCTCGCGCTGGTAGCGCATGGCGATGTCGTAAATCGAGCCGCGCTCGCCATCCGGCAGATGCAGTGTGACGCCGCCCTCGACGCCGGGCAGCATCAGATTACGCAGACGGATGTTGGCGAAGGTCCCGCGCATCATCACCTCGTGATTGCCGCGACGGGCACCGTAGGAATTGAAGTCCTTCGGCTCGACTCCCTGCTCGATGAGATAACGCGCGGCGGGACTGCTCTTGGAAATGTTGCCCGCCGGCGAGATGTGATCGGTGGTCACCGAGTCGCCGAGCACCGCCAGTACACGCGCCGCACGCACATCCGCGAGCGGCTCGAGCTGCATGGTCATGCCCTCGAAGTAGGGCGGATTCTTCACGTAGGTGGACTTCTCGTCCCAGGTGTAGCGCTGCCCGGTGGGCACGGCGATGTTGGCCCAGTTCTCATCGCCCTTGAAGACACTCGCATAGCTCTGGCGGAACATCTGCGAGTCGATGGCGCGCGTCGCCAGCTCCTGGATTTCCGCATCGCTCGGCCAGATGTCGGCGAGATAGACGGGCTTACCGTCCTTGTCGGTCCCCAGCGGCTCGCGTGTCAGATCGATATCGAGTGTTCCGGCGAGCGCGTACGCCACCACGAGCGGCGGTGAGGCGAGGAAATTCATGCGGGTCTCCGGATGCACACGGCCCTCGAAGTTACGGTTGCCGGAGAGCACGGAGGCCGCGGTCAGGTCGCCTTCTTTGACGGCGGCGGAGATTTCGGGTTTGAGGGGGCCGCTGTTTCCGATGCAATTGTGCACCGCAACAGTACCCGCTACGAAGGCGTGGAGGTCTTCAACTGCGATGTCGAACACCCGGCGCTGTCCTGCTGGACGAACATCGGTGACCTGCAGCGACAGCGTTGGAAGATCCAATGCTTCCTTGTCCACGCAATATCGCCGCAGTGGCCCGCTTGCGGTGCCGCGCGGCTGCAGCCGCGCGAACCAGTCGCGCGCGCCGATCTCGCTCATGAGATCTGCAGGTGAGGGGAACTCGCAGTTGTCGCGGTGCATGGGCCGGAAATACCGGTGATTCTCAGTCCCTGGCAGTCGGTCGAAACGGTCGTGACCTTCCAGGAGCGCGTAATGCGGGAAGAGCGCTGTCTCGTACGTCATCAGCTCCGCAGCGGCGATGCGGCGTGTCTGCTGAAAGCTGAAGTCGTAGTTTGCATGCAGCGCCTCGATGCGATCCGCCATCCACAGTCGCTGCCGGTTGATGGTATCGATCGTGCGCCAATAGACCGCCGCGGCGCTCGCCCGTAGCGCCTTATCCACGCAGTAACGGAACCCTACGCGCTCCACGAAGGACAAACCTTCGGAAAGTACAAGACGGACCTCGATGCGCTCTGCGCCATCCTTGGCGGCCGGATAGCTCGACTGGGCGTGTCGGGTTGTATAGGTATAAACCTGCGCACCGCGGGCTTTCACACCACATCGCACGAGCAACACGATGATCTGGCGCATGACCTCCTTGAGCGCTTGCACGTGCTCGGGCTTCGCGCTCTGGGCATAGGCAGGCGGTTTTAACCCTGCGTTTGCTTCACTGTCGCCCTGCCGATGCAGGATCGGTGCGTGCCCGTCCGCTCCGAACAGCGCCGCCAGGAACTCACGAACCAGCGCGAGCGGGCATTTCTCGTCCAGTATGAATTCCGGGAGTGTGGGTATTTGGTGAATGCGCCGGCCGCGACGCACTCCCGGAAGCGAGGCAATTGCGGCGGTTAACCCAATCGGCAAGACGACGGTCCACTTGCGGGCATCGTAGCGCGTCCCGGCGGGACGCTTGCCGGTCAGAAGCTCGATGTCATCGAGCGCAGCCTCACGGTCCAGTGCCTGCCCCAGGTGCATACGGCCCTGAGCCAACACACTGATCGAGCCGTCGCTGATCAGATGACCGACGAGGCGCGCAAAAGCCAGGCTGCGCGCGCGCTCGTGCTCGTCATCGAAGTTGAATCGCATCTTGTCGGCAATCAGTTCGTAGCCGCTCTCATCCGCCCCCGGCTCATCCAGCGGCGCTTCGAGCCCCACCACTACGCGATCCCGTCCGCGCACGAGCTTGCCCGCCGGCACCCACCGGGCATCCGCGCACAGGATCTTGTGATCATCGGTGCACACGAGTCGGCGCCCGTCCTGCAGCACTATCGAAATGCACTCGCGCTCGCCCTGCACCATCATCTCGGTTTGCGCCGCCATCGCGAGCCGGCGGTCCGCGGTCGGGCCAAACAGTTTCACGCCCCCAGCAGCGGGCAGTCGCTCGATACGGCGGCTCGTGCCGTTAGCGAGCAACACCGGAGTGCCCGCAGCGATGCACGTGGTGCATCCATAGCCGACCAGATCGAAACCGAGTGCTTCGAGATCTCCGAGCACGCCGGCCTTGGTGAAATAATCCGTAACCACGCGTGAGCCGGGCGCGAGACTCGTCTTCACCCAGGGCTTCGAGTTGAGCCCGCGCTGGCGGGCCTTGCGCGCCAGCAGCCCGGCACCGAGCATTACCGATGGATTCGAAGTGTTGGTGCAGCTCGTGATCGCGGCGATCAGCACCGAGCCGTCCTTCAGCTCGTAGCTTCCGCCATTGAGCTTGGCCACGGCCACACCACGAGCGCCGCTCCCGCGCGCGGTGCGCTCTTCGGCCGCTTTTTTCGCATTGAGCTCGTAGACTTGCTTCGCGCTCTTGAGAGGTACCCGGTCCTGCGGGCGGCGCGGACCCGCGAGGCTCGGCTCGACGGTACCGAGGTTCAGCTCGAGCACGTCGGTGTAACTCGCCGGAAGCGCGCCTTCGTTGCGCCACATGCCCTGCGCACGCGCATAGGCGCTCACGAGCTCGAGCCGCTCGCGCGGCCGGCCGGAGAGCTCGAGATAACGCACCGTCTCGTTGTCGATGGGAAAGATGCCGCAGGTGCTGCCGTACTCCGGGGCCATGTTGGCGATGGTTGCGCGATCGGCGAGCGGCAGGTTGGCGAGACCATCGCCGAAGAACTCGACGAACTTGTCGACCACGCCCTTCTTGCGCAGCATCTCGGTGACGGTGAGCACGAGATCGGTGGCGGTCGCGCCGGGCTGCAGCCGGCCGTCGAGCCGAAAACCGATCACCTGCGGGATCAGCATGGTGACGGGCTGCCCGAGCATCGCTGCCTCGGCCTCGATGCCGCCAACGCCCCAGCCGAGGACGCCGAGCCCATTGATCATGGTGGTATGCGAGTCGGTGCCCACGAGCGTATCGGGGTAGGCGCGACGGCCGCCGCCGGCCTCCGCGTCGAAGATCACCCTCGCGAGGTACTCGAGGTTCACCTGGTGCACGATGCCGGTGCTGGGTGGCACCACGGCGAGATTGCGGAACGCGCTCTGGCCCCAGCGCAGGAACGCGTAGCGCTCGCGATTGCGGGCAAACTCGATGGCGGTGTTGGCGGCGAGCGCCTGCGGGGACCCGTACTCGTCCACCTGCACCGAGTGATCGATCACCAGCTCCGCCGGGTTGAGCGGATTGACCCGATCGGCGCTGCCGCCGAGGCGCACGATCGCATCGCGCATGGCGGCGAGGTCCACGACGCAGGGGACCCCGGTGAAATCCTGCAGAATAACCCGCGCGGGGGTAAAGGCGATCTCGTGAGAGGGCGTAGCGGCCGGGTCCCATGCGAGCAGCGCCTCGATATCGGCGCGGGTCACGTTGACGCCATCCTCGTGGCGCAACAGGTTCTCGAGCAGCACCTTCAACGAGTAGGGAAGACGCGTGATCTTCTCCTGCGGCAACGCGGCGAGGCTCCAGATCTCGTAGCCGTGATCGCCCACCTTGAGGGTCGAGCGTGCCCGGAAGCTGTTGTTCATGGGGGTCTCCGCGGTGTGCAGCAATTATATCGGGCGCGCCGACGCGCGGCCGCAGGTCGCGCCGAAATGAGCCACCTGCATCGCGTCTCGAGCCCGTGGGCAGTGCAAGCGCGAAAGGCCCGGCTCAGGCCGCGGCGCAGAGCCGCTCGGAGGGCATGAGCGACTCGATTACGGCCCCGCCGAGACAGCGCGCACCGTCATAAGCGACGGCATATTGCCCGGGGGTCACGGCACGCTGCGGCTCATCGAAAAGGATGCGCACGGTGCCATCGGGGCGCGGCTCGAGCCGCGCGGCCTGATCGCTCTGGCGGTAGCGTACTTTCACGGAAACGTGTGAAGGCTCAGCCCGCGCAGGTGCGAGCCAGTGCCAGACCCCGGTCGTGAGCGCGCGGCTCGCGAGCAGCGGGTGATCGTGGCCCTGCACCACGAGCAACGCATTGCGCGCCGCGTCTTTCGCCGCGACGTACCAGGGCGCCGCATCGCGTCCGCTCCGTCCACCGATGCGGAGTCCCGCGCGCTGGCCGAGAGTATAGAAGGCGAGCCCTTCGTGAGTGCCGAGCGGCTCGCCGTCGGCCGACTCGATCGGTCCGGGTGTCCGCGCCACATAGCGCGCCAGAAACTCGCGGAAAGGCCGCTCGCCGATGAAGCAGATACCGGTACTGTCCGGCTTGTCGAATACCGGCAGCCCGGCGCGGCGGGCGTGCTCGCGCACCGCGCTCTTGTGAAGCTCACCGAGTGGCATCAGGGTGGCGGCGAGCTCGTGACGCGGGACGGCGTGCAGGAAATAGCTCTGGTCCTTGAGAGCATCGCGCGCCTTGCAGAGCGCGGGTCCGTCAGGTCCGCTCTCGAGCCGGGCGTAATGGCCGGTGGCAAAGTGCGAAGCCCCCAGGCGGCGCGCCCACTGCAGCGCCACCCCGAACTTGATTTCGCGGTTGCAGAGCACGTCCGGGTTCGGCGTGCGCCCGGCGCGGTGCTCGCGCAGGAAGTGCGCAAACACCCGCTCGCGGTACTCGGCCGCGAAGCTGACTCGGTGCAGGACGATGCCGAGCTCGGCCGCGACCGCGCGGGCGTCCTGGAAGTCCTGCGCCGTGGTGCAGTAGGCATCATCGTCCTCCTCCTCCCAGTTACTGAGGAAGAGCCCCTGAACGTTCCAGCCGGCATCCTTCAGAAGCAGCGCGGCGACTGCGGAATCCACGCCGCCGGAGAGTCCGACCATGACCCGGGCGGAGGGATCTGCCGGTGTGAGCCCATCGTGCATCGGCACATTGTAATGCGCCGGCCTCGGTGAGGCCGGTTCGCCGTGCCGTAGCCGCTATGCGGGACGCAATGCCGTGGCCGCCAGACCGGGCGCAGCGCGGTTGGCGCGCTGGCGTGCCCGCTACGCCGTGAGGTCGAGCGTGCGGACCGCGGCGCCATTCTCCACGGCGGCCAAACGCTGGCCGAGCGAAGCGGCACACTCGAGATCGAGCTGCGCGATGCCATCGAGGGCGTGATGCTGGCCGGCCAGGTAGTCCTGCACGCAGCGCAGGACGAGCGGACTGCGCAGCCGTTCCTGACGCGCTTCGAGCTCGCTGCGGGTCAGCCAGTGCGTGCGAATGATGCCGCGGTCGAGCTCCTGGGCCGCGTCATGATCGGTTACGTGTCCGGCGAAGGCGAAGCGCAGTATGTCGCGCCGGCTGGTGGGGTTGCGCCACAGGTAGACACCGAGCAGAGCCCGTGGCTCGAAGCGCCACGCCGTTTCCTCGCGTGCCTCACGCACGACCGCCGCGAGCAATGTCTCGCCGCGCTCGACGTGGCCCGCCGGCTGATTGAACACCAAACGGCGGTTGATACGTTCCTCGACCACGAGGAAACGACCGTCCGTCTCGGCAATCGCCGCGACGGTGACATCAGGCCTCCTGCCCATGTAGAGGATTGTAACGGTCGGCAGTCGGAGTCGGAATCGTCGGCGGTCTGCGACGGCGGGTCAGGCTCAGCCGCGACGGGCGGCCCGCAGGCCATGCTCGGCCGCGCTGGCGTTCCAGACCTGGTCGAACTCCTGCAGGTAGACGCGGGCGACGGCCGGATTGTTGATATCGGCCACTCCGTCCCACGTGTCGGCGCGCATCCGGTAGACGATGGCACGGTCATCGGCGATGAGATAGCTGGAAGCGCGTTGCGGACTCTGGGCGGCGACGTAGCGGATGTCGATGCAGCTCGACAAGCGACGCCCCATCGCGACGAAGCGGTTGCTGTCGCGCATGACGCGCGTCGGCTCGGCGAGCAGCACCCGCACCTTGGAGAAGCTGCGCGTCAGCACGAAATGCTTGATGACATCGAGAAACGCGGTCTGGTCGTAGAGATCGGGCTCGAGATCCGGGGTGTAGATGGAGATGAGCCGCTGCGCCGCGGCGGCGATCTCATTCACGGCGGCGCGGACTTCGGCGAGCGAGGTCAAAACGGTCAAGGTTTCGGCGCCCTGGCGCGAGCTGGCGGCGCCAGCAGCCCCATTAGCAGACTCGGGGGCGTAGCGCGCATTGGCAAGCTGAGCCAAGGCACCATTGAGATCAAGTTCCCCGCTTATGGCCACTCTGGCGTCCCGCAGCACCTGCACGGAAGGCAGGTCCGCGGGATCTTAGTGACGCTTGGGGGTATTTCCTTACCGAACCGGTCACGGTTTGGGGGCCTGGGTGGCCCGCAGTAAGTCAAAAGCGAGGCCTGGTTCGCACTTTTTGCGGCCGCCGGCCGAGTGCGGCTCGAGCCTCACACCTGCCGGGCGAGCTCCGCGGCGAGGCCCGTATACCCCTCGGGCCGCAGGCTGCGCAGCCGTGCTTTCTCGGCTGCGGGCAGCGGTAAACCCTCGATGAACTCAGCGAGCGTCGCAGCGTCGATGGTCCGGCCACGCGTGAATTCCTTCAGCCTCTCGTACCCATCCGGTACCCCCGCCGCGCGCAACACCGTTTGCACCGCCTCGGCGAGCACCTCCCAGGAACTCGCAAAGTCCGCCGCCATGCGTGCAGGGTCGGCCTCGATCTTATCGAGCCCTCTCCCGAGCGCCCGCCAGGCGATGAGCGTGTGGCCCAGTGCAACGCCGAGATTTCGCAGCACGGTCGAATCGGTGAGATCGCGTTGCCAGCGCGACACCGGCAGCTTCTCCGCAAAATGCCGCAGCAGCGCATTGGCGAGACCGCAGTTGCCCTCGGCGTTCTCGAAGTCGATCGGATTCACCTTGTGCGGCATGGTGGAGGAGCCGACTTCACCGCTCACGGCGCGCTGGCGCAGATAGCCGAGTGAGATATAGCCCCACAGGTCGCGGCACAGGTCGGTGCACACGACGTTGGCTGCCGCGAGGGCGTCGCAGTATTCGCCGATCCAATCGTGCGGCTCGATCTGCGTGGTCCAGGGGTTGTATTCGAGCCCGAGCGAGTCGACGAACGAGCGCGCGATTCCCGGCCAATCGACCCCAGGCACTGCCGCGACGTGAGCGTTGAAGTTGCCCACCGCGCCGTTCCATTTGCCGAGGATGCTCACTGCCGCCCAGCGCCGCTGCGCCCGGGTGAGGCGCGCAACGAAGTTGCCGAATTCCTTACCGAGGGTGGTGGGACTCGCCGGCTGTCCATGGGTGCGGGCGGGCATGGCGGTATCCGCATAGCGGTGCGCAAGCTGCGTGAGCTCGTGCACACGCGCGCCGATCACGGGGAGCAGCGTGCCACGCGCCGCGCGCAGCAGGGAGGCGTAACTGAGGTTGTTGATGTCCTCGGAGGTGCAGCCGAAATGCACGAGCTCGAGTGTGGCGGCTGAAGCCCCGGCGGCGTGCAGCTGCTCGCGCACGTAATACTCCACCGCCTTGACGTCGTGATTGATGCGCAGCTCGATGCTCTTTACCACCGCTGCCGCGGACTCATCGGGCGCATTCGCCAGTTGCCGGGCGCACTCGGCCGCTGCCGGGCTGAGCTTCGAGCCGGAAAGTTGCGGCACGGCGCCCGCGAGATGCAGCAGCCACTGGGCCTCGATACGGATGCGCTCGCGGATGAGCCCGGCCTCCGACAGGAGGCCGCGCAGCGGCTCGGTGGCGGCGCGGTAGCGCCCATCGATCGGCGAGAGCGCCTCAAGCGCCGGCAGGCAATCGCTGGGGCTTCCGGACATGCGTTACTATCATAACGCATACGGTCGTTCGGCCGTCTTTCCAGCAGCAAGGTGCACGCATGACGAGTTCCTTCCGCACGGAGCGTGACAGCATGGGCGAGCTCAAAGTACCGGCGGACGCGCTGTGGGGTGCGCAGACGCAGCGCGCGGTGGAGAACTTCCCCATCAGCGGCTACACCATGCCGCGCGAGTTCATCGCAGCGCTCGGGCTGGTCAAGCAGGCCGCCGCACGCGCCAATCGCGAATTGAACCTGCTCGATGCCCGCACCGCGGAAGCGGTGGACGCGGCGGCGGCCGAGGTGGCTGCCGGCCGCCATCAGCGTGACTTTCCGCTCGATGTGTTCCAGACCGGCTCGGGCACCAGCTCGAACATGAACGCCAACGAGGTGATCGCGGCGCTCGCCAGCCAGCGGCTCGGAAGCGCAGTACATCCCAATGATCACGTCAACATGGGACAGAGCAGCAACGATGTGATCCCCACCGCCATTCATGTGAGTGCGGCACTCGCGGTGCGGCGCGAGCTCGTGCCGGCCCTCGAGCACCTGCGCGATGTCATCGCCGCCAAGGAGACCGAGGTAGCGGGCATCATCAAGACCGGGCGTACGCACCTCATGGATGCCATGCCCGTGAGCCTCTCGCAGGAGCTCTCGGGCTGGCGCACGCAGATCGAGAACGATGTGGCGCGGTTGAAATCGGTAGAGCCGCGGCTGCTGGCGCTCGCGCAGGGTGGAACCGCAGTCGGCACCGGCATCAATGCCCACCCGGAGTTCGGCGCGCGCTTCTGCAAGGAGCTCGCCGGGCTCACCGGCGTTCCCTTCGTGCCGGCGCGTAACTACTTCGAGGCGCTCTCGACCCAGGACACCGCGGTAGAGCTTTCCGGTCAGCTCAAGGTGCTCGCGGTCAGCCTCATGAAGATTGCCAACGATCTGCGCTGGATGAACAGCGGCCCGCTCGCCGGGCTCGCAGAAATCGCGTTGCCGGCACTGCAGCCGGGCAGCAGCATCATGCCGGGTAAGGTCAATCCCGTCATAGCGGAAGCCGTGGCCATGGTGGCCGCGCAAGTGATCGGCAACGACACCACCATCACCGTCGCCGGCCAGTCGGGCAACTTCCAGCTGCTCGTCATGCTGCCGGTGATCGCGGAGAACCTGCTCGAGAGTATCCGCCTGCTGAGGAACGGCGCCCGCGCACTCGCCGATAGCGCCATTGCGGGATTCCAGGTAAACAAGGCACGGCTCGCGGAGGCACTCGATCGCAACCCCATTCTCGTCACCGCGCTCAACCCGGTGATCGGATACGAGAAAGGCGCCGCCATCGCCAAGAAGGCCTACGCCGAGGGGCGGCCGATCCGCGAGGTCGCCGCGCAGATGACCAACCTCTCGTCCGCGCAGCTCGAGAAACTGCTCGACCCCGCAGAACTCACCACCGGCGGGATCAAGGGAGGAGGCGGTGGAGGAGGCTGACGGCCCGGATTCGATGCCCGCCATGCCGCAGGCACCCAGGGAGAGCGAGCAGGCAACATCGGCCGGAGCGCATCGCGACTGGGCGAGCATCATCCGCCGGCGGCTCGCGGGCACGACGCCGCGGCACGCGCCAGAGGAGTGGATGATTCCGGGACGGTTCGAGCCCGGCGATGGGCGGCGCCTGCTGCCACGTGAGCCCATGCCCGCGGCGGTACTCATTCCGCTCGTCGAGAGGCAGGACCTGACGGTGTTGTTCACGCAGCGCGCCACGCAGTTGCGCAATCACGGCGGGCAGATCAGCTTTCCCGGCGGACGCATCGAGCCGAGCGACACCACCCCTGCTGCGGCCGCATTGCGCGAAGCACGCGAGGAGATCGGACTCGATGAGCGCTTCGTGTCGGTGATCGGCTATCTGCCCGATCACGCGGTGATCACGGGTTTCCGCATCACGCCGGTGGTGTCATTCGTGCAGCCGGGCTTCGAGCTCGCGCTGGCGAGTCAGGAAGTCGAGGACACCTTCGAGGTGCCGCTCGGTTACCTGTTCGACCCGGCCAATCACCGCCTGAGGCGCCGGGAAGGCATCGTGGGCGAGCAGGCCGAGTTCCGTGAGATTCCTTTTGGCGAGCGCATCATCTGGGGTGCCACGGCCGGGATGCTGCATACGCTGTATCGTCTGTGCGCCGGGCCACAGGCACCATGAGCGAGGCCGAGCGGGCCGTCGGGGCACTGCTCGCGCTCATGGCGCGACTGCGTGACAGCGAGCGCGGCTGCCCGTGGGATCGTGCGCAATCTTTCTCCACCATTGCGCCCTACACGATCGAGGAAGCGTACGAGGTCGCCGATGCCATCGAGCATGGCGACCGCGAGCACCTGCGCGAGGAACTCGGCGACCTGCTGTTCCAGGTGGTATTTCACGCACGCATGGCCGAGGAGCAGGGCTGGTTCGACTTCAGCGCCGTGGCGAATGGCATCCGCGAGAAGCTGGTGCGACGCCATCCGCACCTGTTTGCCGGGGCAGATCTGGCAGCGGAGGACCTGGTGCGTGTGTGGGAAGAGCAGAAAGCACAGGAACGGGCCACGGCCAACTCGCACGGTCGTGCGGCTGGAGCGAGCACGGTACTCGCGGGTGTTCCGCGCGCGCTGCCAGCGTTGACGCGCGCGGCGAAACTCGGGCGGCGCGCGGCACGCGTCGGCTTCGACTGGGAGGACGCTCGGGCGGTGCGCTCCAAGGTGCTGGAGGAGTTGCATGAGATCGACGCTGCGCTCGCAGACAGCGGCGGCGCTCCTGAACCGGCAGGGCCGCCGCAGGCCCTCGTCGATGAGCTGGGAGATCTGCTCTTCAGCATCGTGAACTGGAGCCGCCATCTGCAGGTCGACGCGGAAGCGGCGCTGCGTTCGGCAAACAACAAGTTCGAGCGCCGCTTTGCCTACATGGAGTCGCTCGCGCGGGCGCGCGGACTCGAGCTCGCCCGGCTCTCGGCCGCCGAGTGGGAGGCGCTGTGGAGCGAGGCGAAACTGAACGCCAGCTGAAAATGTCCCCGTTGTTTCTAACAGTCGCGTGTCAACACGGGAATGCGTTAGGCTTGACCGTTGTGAGTCGCGTCAGAATCACCATCCTAGTGCTTGCCTGCGCGGCCGCTGCCGGTGCAGGCGCCGCGCTCGTGTCCGCCTCGGCGGTACCGGTGCAGTCCGCGACTACGCTCGTGATGCCGCGCAGCAGCCTCTCCATGGACCAGGCGGTGAGGATGGTCGAGGAGCGCTACCACGCCCGCGTAGTGAAGGCGCAGACCGAGCAGGAAGAGGGTCACACGTTGTATGTGCTGCGCCTGCTGAATGACGCAGGCAAGGTGTGGACGGTACGCGTCGATGCCTCGAGCGGCTCCGTGCAGTAGCCGCGGCGGCCGGGGAGCGGCATGCGCGCATTGGTAGTGGAAGATGAGGCGTCGCTGCGCGAGAGCCTGCAGGCACGTCTCGGCGAGGCGGGTTTCACCGTCGATGTGGCACGCGACGGCGATGAGGGGCTGTTCGCCGGGCGCGAATACCCGCTCGACATCGCCATCATCGATCTCGGCCTTCCGGGGCTCTCCGGCCTCGAGCTGATCCGGCGCCTGCGCGCCGCGGGCAAGACCTATCCCATCCTCATCCTGACCGCGCGTGACAACTGGCAGGACAAAGTCGAAGGTTTGCAGGCGGGCGCCGATGACTACGTCGTCAAGCCCTTTCACTTCGAGGAGGTGCTGGCGCGTTTGCAGGCACTACTGCGCCGGGCAGGCGGTTGGGCGAGTCCGCAGCTCAAGTGCGGTCCCATCGTGCTCGATACACGCGCACAGCTGGTTACGGTGAAAGGCGCAGCGGTGGAGCTCACCACCTTCGAGTACCGCATTCTCGAGCATTTGATGCTGCGCGCCGGGGACGTGATCTCAAAGAGCGAGTTGACCGAGCGGCTCTACGACCAGGATTTCGAGCGTGACAGCAACGTCATCGAGGTGCTGGTGGGGCGGCTGCGCCGCAAGCTCGACCCCGAGGATCAACTTCGGCCGATCGAGACGCTGCGCGGCCGGGGTTATCGGCTCTCACTGCCGCGGGACGTGCCCACCTGAAGCGGCTGCGGGTAACGGACCGTGTGCACTCGCTCAGCCGGCGATTGCTCATCTCGGTCGCGTTACCGCTCGCACTCTTCTGCGGTGTGGTGATGCTGGTGCTCGACACCGGCTTCCGCGAAGTCGCACAGCGAACCCTGCAGGACGAGCTCGACCGGCAGATGGTGCGGTTGATCGCGGCGGCCGAGCCGCAGCCCGATGGCGGCTACGCGCCTGCCCCCCACACCCTCGATCCCCGCCTCGAGACACCGCGCTCGGGCGTGTATGCGGAGATCCGCTCCCCGGGTCAGGATTGGCGCTCACCTTCCACCGCGGGACTGAAGAGCGACTTCGGCCGGTTGCTCTCGGGAGGAGAACGTAACCTCTCCTATGCCACCTTCGGGGACGACCGCGTTGCCATCGCCAGCCGCTCGATCCAGTTCGAAGGCGAGGCGCCGACGGCGCGCTCGCTCACCTTCAGTGTCGCGACGAGTCTCAGTCCCTACCAGCAGGAGCTGTGGCGCTTCCGGCGCAATCTCGGGGGCTGGTTCGTCGCGCTGATGCTGCTGCTTCTCCTCACGCTCGCAGCGCTGCTGCAATGGGTGCTGGCACCCGTGCGGCGCATGGAGCGCGAGATTCACGAAGTCGAGGAGGGACGGCGCGAACGGCTCGGCAGCGGCTACCCGCGGGAGCTCGCGGGTGTCGCCGGCAATCTGAATGCGCTGCTGATCGGCGAGCGCAAACGGGTCGCCCGCTACCGCGATACGCTCGGTAATCTCGCCCACAGCCTGAAGACACCGCTCGCGGTGATGCGCGCCGAAGGCGCGAACGGGGCGGTCAGCACCGAGATCGACCGCATGAGTGGCATCATCGAGCATCAGCTGAAGCGCGCCGCCGCGACCGGCGGAGCACTGCTCGGTCAGGCACCGGTGGAAGTGGTGCAGGTGGCCGCGGAGCTGCGCGCCACACTGCTGCGCGTCTACGCCAGCAAGGACCTCGTGATCGAGCTCGCTGCAGCGCCGGCCACGCAATTCATCGGCGACCGTGGCGATCTCACCGAGCTTCTCGGTAACCTGCTGGACAATGCCTGCAAATGGTGCCGCACCCGGGTGCGCTTCAGCGCGCGGGTCGATGAGACCGCGGGCTCACGCGAGCGGCTGAGCCTGGTCATCGAGGACGATGGACCGGGAATCTCGGCGGAAGATCGGGCGCGGGTGCTGCAACGCGGAGTGCGGGCGGATGAGAAGGTGCCGGGCCATGGCCTGGGGCTCGCCATGGTGCATGACACCGTGGACCTCTACGGCGGAAAGCTCGCCATCGATGCCTCAGCTCTCGGCGGTGCGCGGTTCACGGTGCACCTGCCGGGTCGCGTGAGCGGGCAGGGCGCGGAAGTGGTGGTCCGCAGCGCCGAAGTCTCGCTGCGCTGAGGAAACACCTTCACGACTCCGCGGTCACTCGACCTTGAACTCGATTCCCTGCGCGAGCGGCAGATCGCGGCTCCAGTTCACCGTGTTGGTCTGTCGGCGCATGTAGGTCTTCCACGCGTCGGAGCCAGACTCGCGGCCGCCGCCGGTATCCTTCTCACCGCCGAAGGCGCCACCGATCTCCGCGCCTGAGGTGCCGAGATTGATGTTGGCAATGCCGCAATCGCTGCCCGTGGAGGACAGGAAGCTTTCCGCACTCTGCAGGCGA
>Ga0306917_10000517_pt1 | contig 16167 bp, 12 predicted proteins | sample tim00Cox00000000_FD_203313 | JGI IMG/M metagenome (GOLD analysis project Ga0306917, IMG submission 203313) | Lab enrichment of tropical soil microbial communities from Luquillo Experimental Forest, Puerto Rico - timezero.00C.oxic.00.000.000 (v2)... | ecosystem: Environmental > Terrestrial >... | reverse complement strand
CGGACAAACTGAACATTACGACGGAAAAGTCCGGGAACCGCCAAACTCGCGTATAGGTCCGGCCTGCCCGCTGGGTGGTTTCTCTTTCCGCCTGTTGAACCACGACGGGTTTCGGTCCCGACGCCAGCCCATCATAGCGGCTGTGTGCCTGACGCTTCCTTAGAGCTGCCCTAAACTAAAGTTTAATACGGGTGATTCTCAGGCGGCATCCATGCATCCGCATGTGCAATGGCACGGTCTGAAGGGCCCTGTTAGCGTCAATCCAGCGTTCTACTGAAGGAACCTGGACATGGGCAAGGCGATACTCTCGAAAACACTGGTATGGAAAGCCGCGGCTCTCGTCGGGGGGCTCGGCCTCGGCGTACTCTCCTACCCGGTCCATGCCGCGCCGGCGAGCGGGGGCGATACCGTGCAGGGCCTCTACGACGCTCTGCTCAACACGATGAAGAACGGCCGGACACTGGGGCAAAGCGGGCGCTTCACGCAGCTGGCTCCGGTCATTCGCCGCAGCTTCGACATCGCCTCGATGGCACGGCTATCGATCGGACCCTCCTGGACCGGTATGAGCGAGGCCCAACGCCAGCAGGCCACAGAGAGCTTCGGGCGTTATATCTCGGCGATCTATGCCGACCGCTTCGACAGCTATAACGGACAGAAGCTCGAGGTGACCAGCGAACAGCCCGCCCCGTCCGGGGTGATGGTGCGCAGCCAAATCATCAAAGCCAATGGTGAGCCGGTCAAGGTCGACTACATGATGCGCCGCAGCGGCGAGACTTGGCTGATCTCCGACATCTACCTCGACGGCGCGATCAGTGAAGTGGCGACCCGCCGCTCGGAATTCGCCACCATCCTAAAGAATGACGGCGTCGACGGCTTGATCGCGGCGCTCAACCGCAAGGCTGACATCCTGACCGGGACCTCGGCTAGAGCATCTTAGAACTGGCGCCAACCAAATCGAATTACGTCAAGTTTTTGCGCGGGTCGGAGGATAGCTACAAAACCGATCTGCGTCAAAACGGGCCGATCGGCTCTCGTTCCTACCGGGCTTTGGCCGCGCGGTGGGCACAAGGAGGCTAGATGGCGTCCAACCTGTTAATCTTGGCGAGCGGCGTGGCGTTAGTCGCGGCAACCGCCACTCTCTGGGTACAAGGGTGGCGGCGGGTTGATCGCCGTTTATTCGCTGGTCTCATCTCGATCGCAGTCACCTCGATCTTGTTTTCGGTCGTCGCCTGGGCCGCGACGGCGATCGCACCACTGTCTCTTACCTGGGTTCTTGTCGGCACGCTCGCTCTCCTCTTCGCATTGCGATTGTATCGACAGTTACAGGTGCCGCTGCCGGGCGAAACTAATGGCAATAGCAGATGAGCCGACTGTCGCCTCGAGCCCTAAATTGGCCGGCTAGGACAAGTTTCATGGTTGCCTGCCGCATGATACGAGCATTTTGACTGCCGAGAGTGACCATGTGCCGCGCGGTTCATCCAATGCACTGGAAGGGGGCGGCCTGAAGACGCGACCAAAAGGGCGCGCCGAGTGCTCGGCTGAGATCGATCGCCGCATTCCAAGGGAAGGCGAGCCCCACGAGAAAGTCGCGCGAGTTCGCCTCGGCTCGTACGAGTTCAAAAAGAAGGGCGTTTCGCGCTTCGATCTGCGCGATCCCTACCATCTCGCCGTTGCCCTGACCTGGCCGCAATTCCTCGCGGCCTTGCTCGCACTTTATTTGTCGGTGAATGTCGTCTTCGCCACGCTCTTCTGGCTGGTTCCCGGTTCAGTGGCGAACGCTCGGTCGGGTAGCTTCGCGGACGCCTTCTTCTTCAGCGTCGAGACGGTGGCGACGGTCGGCTATGGCGAGATGTATCCAGCGACATTGTACGGCCATGTGGTCGCGACGATCGAGATCGTGTGCGGGCTCGCGTTCACGGCGATCCTGACCGGCCTTACCTTCGTGCGGTTCTCGCGGCCGCGGGCCAAGCTGGTCTTCGCTGCCAATCCGGTGGTGGCGATGCATAACGGGAAACCGACTTTGATGGTGCAGATCGGCAATGGGCGCGCAGCTGTGTTGGCGGACGCGAGGGCGCAGCTGAACGTGCTGCTCAATGAGACCACCGCCGACGGCAACGTGTTCCACCGCGCGCAGGAGCTACGGCTCGAGCGGGCGCACATACCTATCTTTCCTCTCTTCTGGACCCTGATGCACGTATTGGACGAGCGGAGCCCATTGCATGGCTACGATGCGGCGCGAGCGGTCAAAGCAAACGCGCAGGTTTTCGTAACGATTGAAGCGCGTGACCCGACGCTCGCGACGACGGTGCACGACATCCGCAACTACCCGGCGAAGGATATGCGCTTCGGCATGCGTTATGCCGATGCCTTGACCACGGCAGATGACGGCACTCCGGTCTTGGATTTGACCAGGATCGGAGCGCTAGAGCCCGATGTGGGCGACCGTCCGGAACAGGGGTGGACAGAGCGGGAAGAACACGAATAGCCGCCTCGTCCTCTCAGTGCACCGGTTCCGTGCTAGGAGCTATACGCCGAGAAAAGTCCGGTACCCTTTGCCAATTGGGAGGTGTTGCTAGGGAGGTCGGAGAGAGAAACGGCGGCTCGCGGCAGCTCTCGGGAAGTCCGGAGATTTTAGGTTGGCATCTTCCGCGACCGGCAGAGGGACCTAAGTTATAACCGCGAAGGCTCGGTAGGGGGCGCTTTGGAGGACAGCATGGAGTATCGGCCGTTCATGAAGCTCGTCCCCCTATCCCTGATCTTCGCCGTGCTCCCTGTCGCCGCCGGCGCGCAGCCGGCACCGGGCGGGCCGCCGGCGGTCGGGGTCGTGCGTGCAGAGAAGCAGCAGATCACGGAGTCAAACGAGTTCGTCGGTCGCATCCAGTCGGTCGGACGGGTATCGTTGGTGGCGCGGGTCGGCGCGTTTCTCGAAAAGCGGGAGTTTGTCGAAGGCCAGGAAGTCAAGAAGGGCGACCTCCTCTATCTCCTCGAACAGCCGCCCTACCAGGCCCAGGTCGATTTCAACAAGGCCAACGTCGCCCAGCTCGAAGCTCAGCACACCTTTGCCCAGCAGCAGCTGGCGCGCGCGGAGTACCTGTTGAAAACCCCCGCGGGCCAGCAACAGAACGTCGACCAAACCATCTCGAATGAACGCTCGTTGGCGGCGCAGGTCGCATCGGCAAAGGCGCAGCTGGAAACAGCCCAGATCAATCTCGGCTACACCGAAATCCGCGCGCCGATTGACGGCAAGATCAGCGCCACGGATGTTACCGAAGGCAATGTTGTCTCGCCGAGCAGCGGCACGCTCGCGACGCTGGTGAGCCAGGACCCGATGTACGTGATCTTCCCGGTTGCGCAACGCACCGCACTGCAACTGCGCGAGCGCTACGTGCCGAGGGGCGGGTTTCAAGCAGTCGTGATCCGGGTGCGGCTGCCGAACGGAAAGGTTTACGAGAAGGTCGGCCACCTCGACTACATCGCCCCGACAGTCGACCAAAATACCGATACGATCACCTTGCGCGGGGTGATCCCGAACCCGCTGATTGCGTCAGCAAAGGACGGGACGCCGCCGATCCGCCAGCTCACGGATAAGGAATTTGTCACTGTACTGCTGGAAGGGGTGCAGCCGGTCTCGGTGCTTGGCATCCCGCGCTCGGCGGTCTTGACCGACCAGCAGGGGGACTACGTCTACGTCGTCGACGGGCAGAACCGGGCGGAGGTACGGCGCATCCATCTCGGCCAATCGACGCCGCAGAGGGCGGTCGTGACCAGCGGCCTCAACGAAGGTGAGCTGGTCATTTCCGAAGGAGTGCAGCGGGTCCGCCCGGGCGAGGTCGTCTCGCCTGGGCCGGCGAGCCCGCCACCAGCGGCGGCCGGGGGGTAGCCCATGATCTCGGCGATCTTTGTCGATCGCCCGCGGCTTGCGGTCGTCATCGCCCTCGTCATTACGATCGCAGGGTTGATCGCGCTGACCCGCATCCCGGTCGCGCAATTCCCGGATATTGTCCCGCCGCAAGTCCAGGTCACCGCCACCTATCCGGGCGCTTCCGCCGCCGATGTCGAAGCCAGCGTCGCGCAGCCGATCGAGGCGCAGGTCGTCGGCGTCGACAAGATGATCTACATGAAATCGACGAGCGGCAACGACGGCAGCTACAACCTTATCGTCAGTTTCCAGTTGGGCAGCGACCCCGACATCGACACCGTCAACGTCAACAACCGCGTTCAGACCGCGTTGTCCCAATTGCCGCAGGAAGTGCAGCTCGAAGGGCTAGTCGTCCAAAAGAAATCCTCGGCGGTTCTGCAATTCGTCGTCCTCTACAGCGAGACCGGCAAACAGGACCCGCTGTTCATCACCAATTACGCGGTCATTAATATCCTTGATGTGCTGTCGCGCACGCCGGGCGTCGGGCAGGCGCACATCTTTGGTGCGCTTAATTACTCGATGCGGATCTGGTTCGACACCCAGCGCCTCGACAACTTGCAACTGACGCCGTCCGATGTGATTGCAGCGATCCAGGCGCAAAACGTGATTGCGCCAGTCGGCCGCATCGGCGCGCGGCCGATCTCGAACGACCAGCAATTCCAGCTCAACATCCAGACGCAGGGACGGCTCACCACGCCCGAGCAGTTCGGCAACATAGTATTGCGTGCCAATCCCGACGGCTCGCTGTTGCGGATCAAGGACGTCGCTCGGGTCGAACTCGGCGCGCAGAACCAGGATATCGAGGCCCGCTTCAACGACAAACCTGCCGTCGCGATCGGCATTTATCTGACGCCCGGCGCCAATGCCGTCACGACCGCAAATCTGGTGCGCGCCAATATGGCGCGTTTGAGCCAGCGGTTCCCGTCCGGCCTCAAATACATTGTCAATTATGACACGACGACGTTTGTCTTCGACACAATCCACGACGTCCTGATAACGCTGCTGATAGCGTTTATCCTCGTCGTCATCGTTGTATTTCTGTTTCTCGGCTCTTTGCGCGCGACCCTGATCCCGGCGATTGCGGTGCCGGTCAGCGTCATCGGCAGCTTCGCGGTCTTGCTGGGGATGGGCTACTCGGCCAATACGATCTCGTTGCTGGCCATGGTGTTGGCGATCGGTATCCTTGTCGACGACGCGATCGTTGTCGTCGAGAACGTCGAACGCGTCATTGAGGAAAATCCGCAACTGTCGCCAGGGGAAGCAACAAAAAAGGCGATGACCGAGATCACCGGGCCGATCATCGCGATCACGCTGGTATTGTTTTCGGTGTTTGTGCCGATCGCTTTTATCCCCGGCGTGTCGGGAACCTTGTTCCGGCAGTTCGCGGTCACAATCAGCGTCGCGATGGCGATCTCGGCATTGAATGCGTTGACCTTGTCGCCGGCGCTGTGCGCGGTCTTTCTGCGGCATGGCGGGCCGAAGCGCGGCATCATGCGCTGGGTGCTGCGGTGCATCGACAATGTCCGCGACGGCTATGCCGCGATCGTTCAGCGTGTCGTGCGCGTCTCATTCCTGGGTGTGGTCGCGATCCTCGGCGCGGCGGCGGCGATTTACGCATTGCAGGCGCGCGTCCCGACCGGTTTTCTGCCGGAAGAGGACCAGGAGGCATTCTTTATCTCGGTGCAGTTGCCGGACGGCGCCTCGGTCACCCGCAGCAGCGAGGCGGCAAAACCGATCGAGGCATTGCTGCACTCGATGCCGCAGATCGAGAACGTCGTTACGATTGTTGGTTTCTCGATCATTGACGGCGTCAACGAACCAAACGCTGCTTTTATTGTGCCGACTTTGAAGCCATTTGCCGACCGCGTCGGCGCGGCGAATTCTGCACAGGCGCTGATCGGGCGCGTTTTCGCGGCCGGGCAGGAGCTTCGGGCCGCCACCGTGATCCCGTTCAACCTGCCGCCGATCATCGGCCTGTCGACGACCGGGGGCTTCGAATACGAGCTCGAAGGTCTCGAAGGCCAGGAGCCCGCGGCGATGAACAGCGTCATGCAGGGGCTCCTCGCGACCGCGAACCAGGATCCGCGGCTCACGCGCGTATTTTCGACCTACACCGCCAGCAACCCGTCAATCTTCTTGAACATCGACCGGCAGAAGGCGCAGGCGGTAGGATTGTCGATGAGCGACGTGTTCACGACACTGCAGGCCACCCTCGGCAGCTATTATGTCAACAACTTCAATCTGTTCGGTCGGGTCTGGCAGGTCAACATAGAGGGCGAGCCGGCGAACCGGCAGGACATTTCGTCACTGTGGCAGATCTATATCCGTAACAAATACGGCACCGATGTGCCGCTCGCCTCGATCGCCCATGCCGGTATTATCCTCGGCCCCCAAGTCATCACCCGCTACAATAATTACCGTGCGATCCCGATCCAGGGCAGCCCGGCCCCCGGCGTTTCGTCCGGCACCGCGCTTGCGGCCATGGCCGAGGTATCGGCCAAAACATTGCCGGCCGGCTATGCCTATGAATGGTCTGGCACCGCTTATCAGGAGCAGGCGGCCGCCGGTCAGACCGGGGCGATCCTTGGGCTCGCGATCCTGTTCGCGTTTCTGTTTCTGGTCGGCCTCTACGAAAGCTGGATGATCCCGGTGCCGGTATTGCTGTCGGTGCCGGTCGGCGTGCTGGGTGCCTTTATCGGCATCCTAGTGTTCCGCGTGTCGCTCGACCTTTATGCCGAGATCGGGCTCGTGGTGCTGATCGCGATGGCCGCCAAAAACGGCATCCTGATCGTCGCGTTTGCTAAGGACCAGCGCGAAGCGGGCAAGGACATCCGCGAGGCGGCGGTGCTGGGCGCCAGGATGCGGTTTCGCGCGGTGATGATGACGTCGTTCGCGTTCATCCTCGGGGTCTACCCGCTGGTCGTGGCGCAAGGTGCCGCCGAGCTCAGCCGCCATGCGGTCGGCACCCCGGTCTTCGCCGGCATGATCGCCGCCAGCGCCATCGGCCTCTTTGTGATCCCGATGCTCTACGTCACGTTCCAGACCATCCGCGAGCGCAGCAGCGAGCGCTTAGGGCGTTTGAGGCCACGCCCCGCCGAAACCGACTAGGCGATCATTGGGTCTGTGCGGGGACGCATTCGAGACTGCGGCTGCGCAGGTGGCAACGAGCGAGGATGGTGTCGTCGCTGCTGTAAAGTGTGCCGTCCCATCCGCCGTCGCTCGCCTCCATGATGAAACAGCCGAAGCGCTTCAGCGCAAAGCCGCTCGCTACCCGCATTCCGTCGATCTCAGCACCGGTCAGCGGGGTGTTGCTGAGCGCCAGCAACGTGTCGCCGCTGTCGCCGACGATCAGCTGCGCCGGACGACGGGGTCCGAATTCATAGCTGGTGAAATCGTGGAGGTGGCCCGACAGAATGAGATCGAGGCCGGACGGAACCTGCCCTTCGATCGCTCTTTGCTCGGTGACATTCGTGTTTGCGCCAGCGAGGCTGCCCTGCGCCAGTGCCCAAATCGGCCGATGGGTTAGGAGCCAGGCGTGAGGCGGGACCGCCGCCAACAGGCCCGCGAGCTGCGCGGCATAGGTCGATACCTTCGCGGCCGACGCCGAGAATTCGTCGGCATCTGCTCCATCGAACCACAAGAGGTCGAGCCCGCCGATGTGAAGCCGGAACGGGTCGGTCCGATCCGCGCATTCGAGCGGTGCCGGATGCGGGTCGAGCAGGCGAAACCAGCCGTGGCCGCCACGGCGGCACAGCTCGTGATTGCCGCGGACCATGATCCAGGGTGCGGCGGCCAGCAGCGGGGCCGCCGGCTCGAAGAAATCCGCCTCCCAAGTATCCCAGTTATCGCCGTGCGAGCTGCCGGCGCATCCCTTTCGATCGGCCGGACACGCGCTCTCACGGTAATAGTAATCGCCGACATGGATGACCAGATCGGGCTTGTGCTCCGCCGCACGCTGCGCAATAGCCGCAAACGGCCAAGCCTCCGTGTCGTTGCAGTCCTGGATGGCGTGTCCTTCGAGCCGACAACCGGTGTCGCCGATGACGGCGATCCGTCGCACCTCGGGCGGCAGGACCGGAGCGGGCGCGTCCCCGACGATCAGTTGGCGAGTCGCGGCTGGCGCTCGCGCCTCGCACACCGCAACAGGAAAGCCGTCATCGGCTCGGGTGCGAAGAGTCGTGAGGAGATCGGCCCCATCCGCCGTTGCCTTTGGACAAGCTGTGCCGGCGGTCACGGCGATGCGAGCAGAGAGTGTGCCGTCGGACGCCAATTCTGTCCATGGACCGGGCCAATCCGCGGCCCAGGCCTTCGCCGTGAAGACGAATGCGGTTATGACCCACAGCGCCGATCGAAGACTCATCCGGCGCGGAACAAAATTCTCAGGTTTTAGCTGTCTGCGGCTTGGCAGCGGCTCGTTTGGCGGCCGCCTTCTTATTCTGCTTCGGCTTCTTGGCTTCCCGGCTCGACCGCTTCTGTTCCTTGTTCGCCACGGTTCTCTCCCTTCGCGTTAATCGCAGGCGAATATGCTGTCGATACGTACCGATTCAACGGTTGAATTTTTCCGTGGGGTGTCAGGGCCTCCCTCGCCACTTTAAGGCGATGCAGCACCCGGTCAATGGCTTTGACTGAGAAATCTCTATCGCGGCGCTGGAGTGTCGGCTTCCCAGCATGAACAGCACGTCCTCTATCATGCGGCGGTCTCAAGTCACGGTAACGAGGTTGATCAGGCTGTCACCGCGTGCGAAACGATTAATATTGTCTGCGATCTCGTTCCAGCGACGCTCGACCATGCCGCTGGTCCACCCTGAATTGTGCGGCGTCGCGATCACATTCGGCAATTCGTGAAACGGGTGCCGCGAGCCGCGGCGCTCGGGATCGGCCGCGTTCGGATATTGCCACCACACGTCGAGCGCGGCGCCCCCAATCCTCCGGCCGCGTAGCGCTGAATAGAGCGCGTCCTCGTCGACGACATGGCCGCGGGCGATGTTGATCAGGAACGCGTTCGACCTCATCAGCGACAGCCGGCGGGCATCGATCAACCCGGTCGTCTCGGGGCCGAGCGCGGTACACAGCGCCACAGTGTCGCATTCGGGTAGCATGCGGTCGATCTCGGCGAGTGGGAAGATCCGTTCGACCCCTGGCTCCGGTTCACGTTCCGAGCGATTAGCGGCGAGGATACGACATCCGAACGCGGCCGCCCGCCGCGCCACTTCGCGCCCGACCCGGCCATAGCCGACGATGCCAAGCGTGCTGTCCCGCACCTCGCCGTGCGGAGCGCCACCCTGTACCCAGCTCGTGCGCCAGGAGGCATGCTCGCGAAACTCGGCCGAAATCTCGAACAGCCGGTGCCACCATGCGAGCATCACCATGACAGCGTATTCGGCAATCGCGCTCTCGTGACCGACCGCGTTGCATGCCGCGACGCCGGCCGGCAATGCTGTCAGCTCGATCAGTTCGATCCCTGTGGCGACCGACTGTACTAGTTGGACGTTCGGCGCCGGCGGGTAGTCGGCGCGCCAGTGATTGCTGACGAGCGTTTCAGCATCGGCCGCCGCTTGCGGCAGCCGCACGCGATCGATCGGCTCGTCGAGGATTTCGACTTCGAGACGCGCCGGCAGGCGGCCCCTGATTCCTGCGGCGGTGCCGGCAGCCGCGCCGCCGAGAAACAGCGCTTTCACGATCTCACTCCAGCCCGATCATATCTGCTCTCCCGGTTCACAAGTTTAGTCAGGCAGAGACACCGATGCGAGCGCCGCACGCGGTGGCGCGCCGGTCTCAGTCTGCTGGGGCGGCTCAGCCAGCTCCGTTTCTAATCGCGATCGCCGCGCAGCCAAATATCCAAGAGGACACGTGCTTGATTGCGGCAATTCGATGCTTAAATTGCGTAACTCACATAAAGGCACCACCGTTCAATCGGCCCTCAGCGTACCAGATTCCGGCTGGAGATTTTCAACCAGCACGCGAGAGTTCGCTGCAGGCTAGCTGTAGATTTGACATATGTCGATCATCGGTGAACCTACTAGTTGTGCCGGTTGCCCGAGGAACCTCAGCTCGACAGGGTCAATCGTCGCTGAACGCTACCGCGACGGATGGGGTTTCGCGTATATAGAGAGTAACTGCACTTTTGGGGTTTCCCGATGATCTCGCGATCGCGTCCCAACCCGCTCGTCCTGTGCATCCTCGACGGGTGGGGCGAGCGGCCGAAGGCCGACGACAACGCGATCACGGTGGCACATACGCCGGTCTGGCATCGGCTGCTGGCACGGTGGCCGCATGCGCATCTGCAGGCGAGTGAGCACTATGTCGGGCTCCCCGATGGCCAGATGGGCAATTCAGAGGTCGGCCACACCAATCTCGGTGCCGGACGGCTCGTCCTCCAGGACCTGCCGCGGATCGATGCCGCGATCGCTGCGGACCAACTTGCAGCGATGCCGGCTTTGCGCGCTTTCATCGGCAAACTGAGAGAGAGCCGCGGGACGGCTCACCTGATGGGGTTGCTGTCGCCCGGCGGGGTACATTCGCACCAGCACCAGATCGCGGTGCTTGCCCGGATCCTCGCCGACGGAGGGCTGCCGGTCGCCGTCCACGCGTTCCTCGACGGGCGCGACACACCTCCCAAGGCGGCGATGTCCTATTTGAAAAAATTTCAGCAAGACGTCACCGGCCTTGAACGTCTTCGGATCGCGACCCTGTGCGGTCGCTACTTTGCGATGGATCGCGATAAGCGCTGGGACCGTGTCGAAAAGGCTTATCGAGTTATCGTTGAGGCGGCAGGCGACCGCTCCGAGGACCCAGTGCAAGCCATGGCGACCGCTTACGCACGCGGCGAAACCGATGAGTTCGTGCGACCGACCGCCATTGCCGATTACCGTGGGATGGAGGACGGCGACGGCGTGTTGATCGCAAATTTTCGTGCCGACCGGGTACGCGAACTCGCGACCGCCTTGCTCGACCCGGATTTCGCCGAGTTCACTCGAACAAGGCGAGTCGTGTTTGCCGCAGCGCTCGGGCTGGTAGAATACTCGACCGAGCTGAGCCGCTTCCTCGGCACGCTGTTCCCACCGGAGGACCTCGGGGATACTTTCGGCGAGGTGGTCTCGAAGGCCGGGCTGACCCAACTGCGCATCGCCGAGACCGAAAAATACGCACACGTCACATTTTTCTTCAACGGCGGGCGCGAGACGGTCTTTCCCGGCGAGGAGCGGATTCTCGTGCCCTCACCAAAGGTCGCGACGTACGACCAGCAGCCCGAGATGTCCGCTCCGGAGGTAACCGACGAAGTGGTCGCAGCGATCGCAGCCCATCGTTTCGACGTCATCGTGCTCAACTACGCCAATACCGACATGGTCGGGCATACCGGCCGCCTCGACGCAGCGGTCAAGGCGGTCGAGACCGTCGACACCTGCCTCGGCCGGCTGTCCGAGGCAGTCGAGCGCACCCGTGGCACACTTGTCATCACCGCCGATCACGGTAACGCTGAAATGATGCGCGACGCCGAAACCGGTGAGCCTCATACTGCGCATACGCTAAACCCGGTACCGTTCATCGTGGTCAACCCGCCGGCTACGGTCCGGCATCTCGACGATGGCCGTCTCTCCGACGTCGCCCCAACCTTGCTCGATATCCTCGGTCTGCCAAAGCCGTCCGCGATGACCGGTCATTCGTTGATCGCAGGGGAAATAGCGGCGGCCGCGGAGCACGTGGCGGCGGGCTGATTCCAGCCGCTGTGGCGGATCACCGACCGGCGCTCGGCTTGATCATTGGGCACGGTGGGGGATATCATCGCCGCGAGGGATGGTCGGTGGTGAGCCGATCTGGTTCCGTACATTAGGATGAATGAATGAAGCGTTCGGGTCTTCTTCTTGCGGCGTCGATCGCAACACTCGTGCTATTCTCGCTGCGCCAGGATATCGGCGCGGCGACGTCAAACTCGACCGAAACTTACAAGCAGCTAAACCTGTTCGGTGAAGTGTTCGAACGCGTGCGTGCCGAATATGTCGACGAGGTCAGTGACGATGCTCTGGTCGAGTCGGCGATCAACGGCATGCTGACCTCGCTCGACCCGCACTCGAATTATCTGAATACAAAGAACTTTAATGATATGAAGGTGCAGACCCGGGGTGAATTCGGCGGGCTCGGGATCGAAGTGTCGATGGAAAACGGTCTCGTCAAAGTGGTCTCCCCGATCGACGACACACCCGCCGCACGCGCCGGCTTGAAGCCGGGCGATCTAATAACCCATCTCGATGGCGATCCTGTCCAGGGCATGACCCTGCCCGAAGCGGTGGAGAAGATGCGCGGCCCGGTCAACAGCGAGATAAAGCTGACGATCCGGCGCGAAGGAAAGGACCCGTTCGACGTCAAACTGATCCGGGCGACTATCAAGATCCAGTCGGTCCGTTCGCATCTCGAAGGCGATAATATCGCCTATATCCGGATCACCACCTTCAACGAGCAGACCGATGTCGGCCTCAACAACGCGATGAAGAACCTCAAACAGCAGGCGGGCGGCAAGCTCCTCGGAGTAATTCTCGATCTGCGCAACGATCCGGGCGGGCTGCTCGATCAGGCGGTCGCGGTCGCGGATGCATTTCTTGAGAAAGGCGAAATCGTGTCGACCCGCGGCCGGCGCAGCGAGGATGCCCAGCGCTATAACGCCCGTCCCGGTGACATCGCCGCCGGGCTGCCGGTCGCCGTGTTGATCAACGGCGGCTCGGCGTCGGCCAGCGAGATCGTCGCCGGTGCCCTGCAGGATCATCACAGAGCAATCCTGCTTGGCACGCGGTCTTTCGGCAAGGGATCAGTCCAGACGATTATCCCGCTGCCCGGCCACGGTGCAATGAGGCTCACCACAGCACGTTACTACACACCCTCTGGGCGGTCGATCCAGGCCAAGGGCATCGATCCGGACATCGTCGTCGAAGCTGCTAAAATCGAAAAAACACCCGAGGAGGCCAAAGTTACTACGGCCTCGGACTTGAAAAAGGACGATTCGGGTGACGGCGGTGCCGAGCAGAGCTCGGTCGATCCGTCGATCATGGGCACGCCGGCGGATTACCAGCTGACCCGGGCGGTCGACATGCTGCGCGGCATTGGGCTGTTTAACGGGCGGGTGGTCAACTGAGCCTACGACGGGTAGGTGTGTCCGCATCGGGCGGCAGATGAAAACCGGAAAATCGGAATATCGGCCGGGTGTCGGCGTCATGCTGTTGAACTGCGCGGGTCAGGTCTTTGTCGCACGGCGAATCGACATGGTCGATTCCACCCGACCCTGGCAGATGCCGCAAGGTGGGATCGACAAGGGTGAGACACCGCGCCAGGCGGCGCTGCGCGAGCTCAAAGAAGAGATCGGCAGCGACAAGGCAGTGGTCCTCGGCGAAAGCCGGATGTGGCTGAAATATGACCTGCCCGCCGAGATCGCGCGTGGGGTTTGGAGCGGGCGCTACCGCGGCCAGCGGCAGAAATGGTTCGCCATGCGCTTTACCGGGAACGATACGGATATCGACCTCGCGACCGAAAATCCGGAATTTGATGCCTGGAAGTGGATGCCGCCTGAGCAATTGCCCGAACTGATCGTCCCGTTCAAGCGCCAGCTTTATATCGCCATTCTGGCCGAGTTCGGGATGCATTTCGGCTTTGCGAAAACTCTCTAGCCGCGACCTCTGGGGCTAAGCCGACCGACGGCCGCAGCGATCGCTGCGGCGTCGGGCATAGCGGTCTGAGCGCCCCTGGCCAGGCAGGCGAGCCCGGCTGCGGCGGTCGCCCGGCGCAAGGCAATTTCCAAGGTCGAGCCCAGATCGAGTGCCGCCGCGAGAACGCCGACAAACGTATCGCCGGCGCCGGTGGTGTCGACAGGCTCGATCGCCAGCGGCGGTACTTCAATTCTCGTCCCGTCGCGGAGAATCGCTACCGCCCCTGCTGCACCGCGCGTCACCACGAGCCCTTGTCGCAGGCGACGCGCGAGGCCTTCCGGATCTGACCCCGTCGCCGCCGCCTCGTCTTTGTTTGCGACCGCAAGATCGATTTCTGTCCATAGAGCAGCGTCGATCGGGAGGGCCGGAGCCAGATTGAGCAAGCTGTATCCGCCACGCATCCGCAGGCGCCTGATCAGCTGCGCGGTTTCGCCCGGAGGCACTTCCATCTGGGCGACGAGTGTGGTGCCCGCGCCGAGGAGATCGTCGGGAAGCTGGTACGACCGCGCGCTCGCGTTGGCGCCGGGTGCCACCGCGATCATGTTCTCTCCCTCGCTCGAAACCATGATGGCAGCGCAACCTGTCGGCTGCTCGACTACCCGCACCAATCGCGTATCGACACCCTCGCCGCGCAGCCGGTCCAGCGCTGCGTCAGCGAAGGGATCCGCGCCGACGGCTCCGGCCAGCACGACCTCGGCACCAGCACGGCGAGCGGCCAACGCCTGATTAGCCCCCTTCCCGCCGGGGAGTAGGGCATAGTCGCCGCCCAGCACCGTCTCGCCCGGCCGCGGCAAGCGCGCGACCGGGACAATCAGATCGACGTTTATCGAACCGAAGACCACGATCATGTCACGGCGCCTTCCCCATAAGGTCGCTCACAGAAAATAACGATCCGAATGCACGAATCCGACGTTAGCCGATACCTCAATCGGAGAACGCAACATGACACGTTACGCGAAACACCTCCGGCGGCACCGCTGTTGAAGTGACCGCTCTGGGTCTGGGCTGCGTAACCCTCGTCAGCAGCCGGTAAGTCGCAAGGCAGCTGTAGCAATTTTGCGCGCGGCTTGGCGGCTGGGGTACGTAATGAGTAATTTTACCGCCGGTCGGTCAAAAAGCGCCGATGGGGACTATAAGTTGGAAAATGATCGAGCATCAGATCACCATCAGGGGCACCTTGGCAATTATGTTTGGTTAATATTTATTTATCTCACCGATGCCCGATTATTCTGATTTAATGTTTATAGGGCATCATCGCGATCAGCGGATATAAGAGACGCGCGATATGACGAGCCTGGAAAAGCGCCCTCTCGGGCGCACATCGCTTGAGCTAACCGTTCTCGGGCTCGGTTGCGCTACCCTCGGTGGTCACCGGGTGCCGGTAACTCGCGGCGAGGCTGAAGCAATCGTGCGCGCAGCTTGGGCGAGCGGTGTGCGCTATGTCGACTGCGCACCCTTTTACGGCTACGGGCAGGCGGAACGTTGTGTCGGCGATGCGTTGCGCGATATGCCGCGTGACGAATGGGTATTATCCACCAAAGTCGGGCGGCTGTTGCGCACGCGCCCAGAGACTCCTGCAATCGAGCCCTACCGGCATCCCTTACCGTTCAGTACGGCTTTCGACTATTCCTACGATGGCGTCATGCGCGCATTCGAGGACAGTCTGCAACGCCTCGGCCTGGCGCGGATCGACATCCTCTATGCTCATGACATCGGTGCGGCGCAACACAGGCAAGCGCATCCGGAGATCATGCGGACATTTCGCGACGGCGGCTACCGCGCGCTCGAAGAGCTGCGCCATTGCGGTGCCGTGCGCGCGATCGGGATCGGGGTCAACGAGCGGGAGGTGCTGCTGGAGGCGATGGATTGGGGCGACTGGGACGCGTTCCTTCTGGCCAGTCGGTATACGCTCCTCGAACAGGACCCGCTCGATGATCTGCTGCCGAAATGCGAGCAGTCGGGCATCTCGATCGTGGTCGGCGCTGTGCACAATACGGGTATTCTGGCAGGGCGCGACAGCTGGAATTACCGGCCCGCGCCACCGGAGGTCGGTGCTCGGGTCGACGCGATCCAGGCGGCATGCGACCGTCATAAAGTGCCTCTGATCGCCGCGGCGCTTCAATTCCCGCTCGCCCATCCTGCCGTCGCTGCGGTCCTCCCGGGCCCACGAAACATCGCGGAGATGAAGGAAAACTCGGAGCTTCTGCGCTATCCTATCCCGTCGGCGCTGTGGGCAGACCTGCGCGACGCCAAGCTCATTCATCCTGACGCGCCGACACCAACATAATCGACTGTAGAACTCGCGTGAAATTGAACGGCGCAACCATCTCCGACGCAATCGTGCAGCGAGTGATCCAGCGCCGCGGCGTTGAGCACTCTTTCGCCGATCTCGACCCCGCAAAGACGGCGCTTGCCGTCATCGATCCGCAGCACGCCTTTATGAACGACGCGGTTGGGTTCGCGGTGGTGCCGGCCGCTCGCGACATCGTCCCGGCGGTCAACCGCCTGGCGGCGACCGTGCGCGAGACCGGCGGCGGTGTGTTCTGGATCAAGATG
>Ga0306917_10000514_pt1 | contig 16200 bp, 10 predicted proteins | sample tim00Cox00000000_FD_203313 | JGI IMG/M metagenome (GOLD analysis project Ga0306917, IMG submission 203313) | Lab enrichment of tropical soil microbial communities from Luquillo Experimental Forest, Puerto Rico - timezero.00C.oxic.00.000.000 (v2)... | ecosystem: Environmental > Terrestrial >... | reverse complement strand
CGGCCGGGGCAGCGGATTCTCGAGGTCGGTGTCGGCACCGGGTTGTCGCTGCCCCACTTCCGGGCGGATGCGCGAGTCACCGGGATCGATGTCTCGGAAGAGATGCTGGCGAAGGCGCGCCGTCGCGCGGCGCATCTGAAGCTCGCCCATGTCGAGGGCCTGCATCTGATGGATGCCGAGAACCTCGAATTCCCGGACAATTCCTTTGATGCGGTACTGGCGCTCTATGTCGCCTCGGTGGTCCCCGACCCCGCACGTCTTGCTGCGGAAATGCGGCGCGTGTGCATCCCCGGGGGGACCATAGTCGTCGTCAATCATTTCGCCAGCGACATTCCGCTGGTGCGCTTCATGGAAAAGCGCCTGGCCCGGCTCGCCCGGCATATCGGCTTCCATCCCGACTTCTCGTTCGACGCCTTCCGCCGCGACAGTCGGCTGTCGATCCGCGAGGTGCGGCCCAGCAATCTGTTCGGTTACTGGAAGCTGTTGCGCTGCATCAACGAAAAACCTGCCTCCAACCCGGGCTGAGGGCGTCGAGCCTCAGTCGTTGAGGGTGTCTGCTATCTGCCGCAGACGGATCTCGTGCAGTAACGCGGCAACCGCGCCGCAGGCAAAATCGAGCGAGATCTCGTCGACGAGGCGGCCGTCGCGGATCTTCGCCGCGACCGAGGTAATGATGCATTCGCGGGCCAAAACAACGCGCGCCAGCATCGAATCGAGCGCCACCTTCATATGCTCAAGACAGCGCGCACCGCTCTGCGGCCCGGGGGAGGTTGCCATGATCGCGACCGGTTTGTAGGCCATTACCGAAGTAAAAGCGGGGCGGGACGCCCAATCGAGAGCGTTCTTCAAGACGCCGGGAATGCTATGGTTGAACTCGGGGGCGCAGAGGATGAGCCCATCGCTTTCGGCGATTGCCTGGAGCAGCGCCTTGACGGGTAGGGGGCGCTTGTCACCTTCGAAATCCTGGTCATAGAGCGGTATCGGCCTCAGGTCGTACAGCCGCAGCTCAGCGCGGTCGGCGAACTTCTCGCGCAATGTCTCCAGCACCGCATTCGAATACGAGCCTGCGCGCAGGCTGCCGGACATGCCAATCAGGCGCGGTGCTTTCGTGTTTAAGGTCAAGGCCCATCCTCAGTTCCGGAGTCTGACCCCTCATAGCCAAAGCCACTCGCCAATGGCAACCTCCTCACGCACCATAGAAAGCTACCGAAAGTGATGGGATGTGCGGTTATGCAAGTTTCCAGGCGCGGGTTGGTACCGCCGTTCATTGCGATGGATGTTCTGCGCGCCGCCAATGAACGCGAGCTGACCGGCAGCGACGTCATCCACCTCGAACTCGGCCAGCCGGGAAGTTCGGCGCCCGAGCCGGTGCTCGAAGCGGCGCGGCTGGCGCTCACAGGCGAGCGGATTGGTTACACCGACGCGCTCGGGATCGCGCCGCTGCGGCAGGCGATCGCCGCGCACTACCGGATGCAATACGGAGTTGCTGTCGATCCCGCCGAGGTCGTCGTCACGACCGGTTCCTCGGCCGCCTTTCAGCTTGCCTTTCTCGCCGCCTTCGAGCCCGGCGATCGGGTTGCGCTCGCCGTACCGGGCTATCCAGCCTATCGCAACATCCTGGCCGCCCTCGACATCGAGCCGGTTCTGATGAAGGTCGGGGAGAATGTGCATTACCAGCCCACCGCCGAGCTGCTCGCCCATTACGGCACCCTCGATGGGCTGATCATCGCCAGTCCCGCCAATCCGACCGGAACGATGATTGGCGCTGCCGATCTCATGCGGCTCGCCGCCTATTGCCACGACCGCGACATCCGCCTGATCTCGGATGAGATCTACCACGGCATCACCTACGAGACGACCGCAGCCACGGTGCGCGCCTTTGGTCGTGAGATGGTGATCATCAACTCGTTCTCAAAATACTTCTGCATGACCGGGTGGCGGCTCGGCTGGATGCTGGTGCCGCCAGACCTGGCCCGCTCCGTCGAGTGCCTCGCGCAGAATTTCTACATATCACCGCCGGCGTTGTCGCAATTTGCGGCGATCCCGGTATTCGGCTGCCGCGGCGAGCTCGACGGCCATGTCGCCCGCTATCGCGCCAATCGCGATCTGTTGATAGGCACGCTTTCGGCTGCCGGGCTCACCCGCTTCGCGCCCGCCGAAGGCGCGTTCTACCTTTATGCCGATATTTCGAGCGTAACGCGCGACAGCGAGGAGTTTTGTCGCCGTCTCCTGATCGAGACCGGGGTCGCGGTGACCCCCGGCCTCGATTTCGACCCGATCGACGGCGGGGGATGGGTCCGCTTTTCGTTCGCCGGCTCGACCGAGCAGGTTGCCGAAGCGGCACGTCGCCTCGCGGATTGGCTGCCGCGACTTACCATTGACAAAAATAAGGATTTAGAACAAAAATAGAACGAGATTGGTGAACATATTGATCGGGCATGCCCCCCGCAGAGAGCATCCTTCTTACGGAACTGCGCGAGCGCATCAGGCGGATCGAGCGGCTGACGACGTCGGTCCATGGGGTATTGCCGTTTGGCATTGCCGCGATCGACCGGCTATTGCTGGGCGGCGGCCTCGCGCGAGGCGCCTTGCACGAAATCTTTGGAGCAGGCGGCGATGAAGAGGATGGCGCGCTCGCCGCCGCTTTTGCCGCCGGCATCCTCGGCCGGCTCGGCCCCCACCCTAACCCTCCCTCGCTTGCGGGGGAGGGAATGGGAGATGGCTTGGTGCTGTGGTGCCTTGCTCACCCGGATCTTTACGGGCCGGGACTTGCCGCGCACGGATTCGATCCCGGGCGCGTCGTGCTGGTCCGGGCGCCGCGCGATGCGGAGATCCTGTGGGTGATGGAAGAGGGGCTGCGCGCTCCCGGCATCCTCGCCGTGGTCGGCGAGGTCGGGACGCTTCCGACAGTGGCGAGCCGCCGGTTACAGCTCGCCGCGGAACGCTCCGGCATCACCGCCCTTCTGTTGCGGCGCTGGCGCAATGGCGGGCAGGCAGCACACGAACGCTCGCTGCCGAACGCCGCCGCGACCCGGTGGCGGATTACCGCGCTGCCGTCACGTGCCACGCCGGGCGAGCCGGGGGTAGGCCGCCCACGCTGGCGGGTCGAGCTGTTGCGTTGCCGCGGCGGCGAGCAGGCGTCATGGGAAATGCCGGGGGAAATGGAGGTGCCGGGTGCGACAGATCATGTATCTCTGGCTGCCGCGCTGGCCGATCGACCGATTGCACCTGTCGCATCGGAAAGGTTCCGCCGCGCCGGCTGAGAAGGTTCCGTTCGCCACGGTTGCCGATGCGGCCGGACAGCGGCTGCTCGCCGCGGTCAATCCGGCCGCAACTGCCGCCGGTCTTGCTCCGGGGATGCCGCTGGCGGACGCGCTCTCCTTTCTACCCGGCCTTGTTACCGCCGTGGCGGAACCTGCTGAGGATGCTGCTGCGCTGCAGCGCTTGGCGGAATGGTGCGGCCGCTATAGCCCGTGGACCGCTCCCGACGGGGCGGACGGGGTGCGGATCGAGATCACCGGCTCGTCTCACCTCTGGGGTGGAGAGAGGGCGCTCGCCGCCGATTTGCTGACCCGGCTCGACCATCGGGGGGTCGCCGGCCGGATCGCCGTTGCCGACACGCTCGGGGCTGCCTGGGCAATCGCCCGTTTTGCGGAAATGGGCGAGAGCATCGCCATTCTGCCGGCGGAGGGGTGTCGCGCTGCTCTCGCGCCGCTGCCTGTAGAGGCCCTCCGCTTCGATCTGCCGACCGCCCAGGGTCTAAGGCGGGTCGGGTTGAAACGGGTCGGCGATCTTTACGCAATGCCGCGCGCCGCACTGGCGCAGCGTTTCGGCGAAATCGTGGCACAGCTATTGGACCAGGCGCTCGATAACCTGCCCGAGCCGCTGTCGCCGTTGAGCGAGGCGCCGAGCCGTCGCGTGCGGTTGAGCTTTGCCGAGCCGATTACCGAGCCTGCCGATCTGATGCTCGCGACGGAGCGGCTCACCGCCGATCTTGTCCGCCGTTTGGCGCGGGAAGAGACGGGAGCGCGGCGGCTCGACCTCGCCTTTCACCGCGCCGACGGCCGAGTCGAGCGGATCCGGCTCGGCACCGCGCGCCCGAGTCGTGATCCGCATCATCTGGCGGCTCTCTTTAGGGAGCGGCTCGGCACCATCGATCCCGGCCTCGGTATCGAAGACATGATCCTTGCCGCCTTCGCGGTCGAGCCCTTGCCTGCCGAACAGATTGGTTTCCCCGGTCACCCCGCCACCAACGCATCGGGCGACATCGCATCGCTGCTCGACCGGCTCGGCAACCGGCTGGGGCTTGCCGCGCTGTCGCGGCTCGAGCCACGCGCAAGCCACATCCCGGAACGCGCCTCGGTCCGAGTGCCGATTTCCGTCGCCCCCGCGAAAGCGGGGGCCAAGAGGCGACCGGCTCCGGTGCCCGGATCCCTGGATCCCCGCTTGCGCGGGGATGACGAAATACGGCCGCCGCGGCCGATCCGGTTGTTCGAGCCGCCGGAGCCGATCGACGCTTTTTGGGTGCTCCCCGATGATCCGCCGTTCCGTTTCATGTGGCGGCGACGCCAGCATCGGGTCACGCAGGCCGACGGACCGGAACGGATCGCTGAGGAGTGGTGGCGGCCGGATGGCTCCAATACGGTCGATGCGATCCGCGACTATTACCGGGTCGAAGACGAGGAGGGGCGGCGGTTCTGGTTGTTCCGGGCGGGCCTCCACGACGGCGACCATGAGCCGCGCTGGTTTATCCATGGCGTCTTTTCCTGAACCGTCGCCGCACTACGCGGAGCTGCAGGTCACCACCAACTTCTCGTTTCTGCGCGGTGCTTCGCATCCGGACGAGCTGGTGGTGACAGCAGCCACTCTCGGCCACCAGGCGATCGCGATCACCGACCGCAACAGCCTCGCCGGCATCGTGCGTGCCCACCATGCGGCAAAGGAGGTGGGGCTCCGCCTTGTCGTCGGCTGCCGTCTCGATCTACGCGACGGTACGAGCCTGCTTGTCTTTCCCGAGGACCGCGCCGCCTATGGCCGGCTCACGCGATTATTGACCCTCGGCAAGCGCCGCGCCCCCAAGGGCGAATGCCATCTCGACTACGCCGATGTCGTTACGCACGGCGAGGGCCAGATCGTTATCGTGTTACCCCCCGAGGCGTCGAAGGCGTCGGTGGATTTGGCGGCCCGGGTCGCGGCAGATTTTCGCGGCCGTGCCTATCTCGCCATCCATCACCTCTATCGTGGCGACGATATGAAACGCCTCGCGCGCCTGGAAGCTCTCTGCCGCGCGACCGGACTGCCGCTGGTCGCGAGCAACGACGTGCTTTATCACTTGCCGGAACGGCGGCCTCTACAGGATGTGCTGACCTGCATCCGCGAATGCTGCACGATCGCAGAAGCCGGCTATCGTCTCGCCGCCAATGCCGAGCGTCATCTGAAACTGCCGCAGGAGATGGCGCGGCTGTTTCGCGGCCATGAGGACGCGGTCGAGCGCAGCCTCGAAGTTGCAGAGCGCTGCCGGTTCAATCTCGACGAGCTGCGCTACGAATACCCCGAAGAGCCGGTCCCCGAAGGGCAGACGCCACAGCAGCGCCTCGCCGAGCTCGCCTGGCAGGGGGCTCGGGAACGATTTTGTTCCGTCACCCCCGCGGAAGCGGGGGTCCAGGGCTACCGTTCGGACCCTGGACCCCTGGATTCCCGCTTTCGCGGGAATGACGAACGAAGCGGCGTCCCGGACAAGGTCCGCGGTTTGATCGAGCACGAGCTGCAGCTGATCGAGCGGCTCGATTACGCCCGCTATTTTCTGACCGTTCACGACATCGTGCGGTTTGCGAGGGCGCGCGGCATTCTGTGTCAGGGACGCGGGTCTGCGGCCAATTCCGTTGTGTGCTATTGCCTCGGCATCACCGCGGTCGATCCGGCACGCATCGACGTGTTGTTCGAGCGCTTCATCAGCGCCGCGCGCAACGAGCCGCCCGACATCGATGTCGATTTCGAGCACGAGAGGCGCGAGGAAGTCATCCAATACGTCTATGAAAAATACGGTCGCGACCGGGCCGGGCTTGCCACCACCGTGATCTGCTATCGCTCGCGCTCGGCGATCCACGAGGTCGGCAAGGTCTTGGGGCTCAGCGTCGATGTCGTTGCCGCCCTCGCCGGGATTGTCTGGGGTTGGAGCAACGATCCGATCGCTGATCTGAGGGTGCGCGAGGCTGGGCTCGATCCGACTGACCGCACCCTGCGCCTGGCGCTCGATCTCGCCGCCGAGCTGGTCGGCTTTCCGCGGCACCTGTCGCAGCATGTCGGCGGTTTCGTGATCACCCGCGGCCCTTTGTCCGAGCTGGTGCCGATCGAGAATGCGGCGATGGAGGACCGAACCGTGATCGAATGGGACAAGGACGACCTCGACCGGCTCGGCATTCTGAAGATCGATGTGCTGGCGCTCGGCATGCTGACCTGCATCCGCAAGGCCTTTGCGCTGATCGACGAACATTACGGCCGCCGGCTCGAGCTCGCCACGGTCCCGGCCGAGGACCCGGCGGTCTACGAGATGCTCTCCCGCGCCGACTCTCTCGGCGTCTTCCAGGTCGAGAGCCGCGCCCAGATGACGATGCTGCCTCGGCTGAAGCCGAGCGAGTTCTACGATCTCGTCATCGAGGTCGCGATCGTGCGGCCGGGGCCGATCCAGGGCGACATGGTGCACCCCTACTTGCGCCGGCGCTCTGGGCGCGAGCCGGTCGATTATCCTTCCGAGGCGTTGCGCCAAGTCCTGGCCAAGACCATGGGTGTGCCGCTCTTCCAGGAGCAGGCGATGAAGATCGCCATCGTCGGCGCCGGTTTTGCGCCGGAAGAGGCCGACCGGCTGCGCCGCGCGATGGCGACCTTCAAACGCAATGGCGACATCCATCTGTTCCGCGACAAGTTCGTCGCCGGCATGGTCGCGAACGGCTACGACCGCGACTTCGCAATCCGCTGCTTCAGCCAGATCGAAGGGTTCGGCACCTATGGCTTCCCCGAGAGTCACGCGGCGAGCTTTGCGCTGCTCGTCTATGTCTCGGCCTGGATCAAATGCTTCTACCCCGAGGTCTTCGCCTGCGCATTGCTGAACAGCCAGCCGATGGGATTCTACGCCCCGGCGCAGATCGTCCGCGACGCGCGCGAGCACGGCGTCGAGGTCCGCCCCGTCGATGTCAACCACAGCTTCTGGGATTGCACGCTCGAGCCAAGCGTACTCCCCTCACCCCGACCCTCTCCCCCCAATGGGGGGAGAGGGAGTGTTGGCGGGTGGGCGTTGCGACTCGGGTTACGCCAAATAAAGGGGGTCGCCAAGGATGATGCGGAACGGCTCGTTGCGGCCCGACCGGAGCACGGCTATGCGGATCCGCGGGCGCTGTGGCGGCGCAGCGGGCTCGGCCGTGGCGCGCTCGAGCGCCTCGCCGAAGCCGACGCTTTTCGCTCGACCGGGCTCGACCGCCGCCGCGCGCTATGGGTGTTGAAGGCGCTCGGCGAGCCGCCATTGCCGCTTTTTGCCGCGGAAGAAGCCACCGCTCAAGAAAAACCCCCTCCCCCCAATGGGGGGAGAGGGAAGGGTGAGGGGGGCTTCTCTGGACCAGCGCCTCTGGAATCCCCCACCTCACCCCGCCCCTTTCCGCCCCCGGGGGCGGAGAGGGAGAGAATTACAATGGCGCTGCTGCCGGAGATGCCGCTGGGCGAGCATGTCGTCGAGGATTACGCGAGCCTCAGCCTGACCTTGAAGCGCCACCCGCTGGCCTTTTTGCGCCCGGAGTTCACGCACGAGGGCCTGGTCACGGCGGCCGATCTCGCCCATCTGCCGGTCGACCGGCGGCTTGCGATCGCCGGGATCGTGCTCATCCGCCAGCGTCCGGGCAGCGCCAACGGTGTCGTCTTCATCACGATCGAGGACGAGACCGGCATCGCCAATCTGATCGTCTGGCCCCAAATCCTCGAGCGCTTCCGCCGCGCCGCACTCGGCGCGACCCTGCTGCGCTGCATCGGCAAATTGCAGCGCGAAGAAAGCGTCATCCATGTCGTCGCTGACCGGCTCGACGACATGACCCCGCGCCTCAACACCTTGCGCGACCACACTGGTGAGACCGACCTCCGGCCGGTGCCGAAGCCGCCTTTCGCCTCGCCCGACAAGCCGCCTGGTTACGATGCCCGCGACATCGTCATCACCAGCCGCAATTTCCGCTAGCCGATGCAGGCCACTCCGCTGTGTCCGATCACCGGCCTGCCGGCAACGCGCCGCATTCAGCCGATCAGCGTCCGATTGATCATCGACTTGTGGCGCGGTGCTTTCGGAGTGGCTACCAAGCGGCAACTGGCCGATATCGATCACTTTGAGTTGTGGGAATCACCCTGCGGCCTAGTCTTCTTCCAGCCGATGTTGGCCGGCGACGAAGTCTTTTACCTCGATCTTCATCGCCGTGGGAACTTTGACCGCATCTTGAGCTCTCCCCGGCGTGCGAGGACCGAATTCAGGCGCGTTGCCGAGCTGGTTCGGAGGGGCGACAAGGTCCTCGATGTCGGCTGCGGCGAGGGAGCGCTGGCACCGCATCTCTCCGACGCGACCTATATCGGCCTCGACCCCAATCCGCATGCTGCGCGGCCGCAATCCAATTTCAGGTGTGAGACCGCCGTTCAGCATGCCGCCTCGCATCCTGAAGAATACGATGTCGTCTGCGCCTTTCATGTCATAGAGCACGTCGCGGATCCTCTGGACTTTGCCCGCTGTCTGATAGAGTGCATGAAACCCGCGGGCCATCTCTGCATTGTCGTGCCGCATCGTGACTCTGCACTCACCGAGATCCCAAATTTCGTGGTGAATGCGCCGCCGCACCATCTCAGCTGGTGGAACGAGGGTTCCTTACAGACGCTCGCCCGCCGACTCGATCTGCTCGTCGAAGCACTGGAACCGGTGCCGTTTTCCTTCGACAGCCTGATCTATTGGATGGGGCGGTTCGCTCCTAAGCTGACTGGCGAGCTATATTTTCGGGCTCACTGGATTTGGCATTCTGCGCTCGCCTGGAGTTGGCTTGCTGGCCGTACCTGCGATGCGCTGTTCCGTGTGCCGGCATCGGCGAGGCCTTCGGGGCTAATGCTCATAGCGCGCAAGCCCTCGTGATCGAGTGGATTGGCGCCACTGTCGCGGTATTCTATTCGCTGTGGGCGGTTGCGCTGGCTCTGCTGTTCGCTGCTCGCTTGCAGATCCCGATGGATCGCTTATCGGTGCGCGCCACTTTGATCTTGCCAGCGACGGGCCATCTTCCTGGACTGGAGGATCTGCTCACCGCGCTGACCGTCCAGTCACTGCCTCCGTTCAGGATGATCATCGTTGTCGAGTCGCGTGAAGACCCGGCTTACGAACGGGTCGCAGCCATTGCCGGGCGATACCCGCAGTTGAACATCACGCTGGTCGTCGCCGGTTTGTCACCGCTTCGCAGCCAGAAATGCACCAATCTCCTTGCGGCATTGGCGCAGCTCGAGGCCGACGACGCGTATATCGTGCTGCTCGACGCCGACATTCGGCCCCAACCCTGGTGGCTATCGTCACTGGTCGCTCCGCTGGCGGCCGGGCGCGCGGATTTGGTCAATGGCTATCGCTGGCCGGTGCCGGCAATCCTCTCACCGGGTACGGTTCTCGCCGCCGCGATCGATCGCGCGGTAGCGGTGTTGCCGCGGGTAACGCAATCCAGACCAATCTGGGGCGGCTCCCTTGCGGTCACGCGGCACGCGATCGAAATTCTCGATCTGCCTAGCACGATCGGGCGAACATTGACGGAGGACCTGCCGATCGGCGACCGCGCTGCGGAATCCGGGCTGCGAGTGCTCACCCGTCGGACCATTCGGCCGCTGACCCCGCTCGACAGCAGCATCCGTGACCTCTGGCGGTTTGGACGCCGGCAATATCAGCTCATTCGTCTCTATCGACGTGGATTGTGGCGCTTCGCCGCTTTCGTCGTCACCACCGATCTGCTCGCCCGCATCGCTTTATTGTCCGCGATGGCCGCCTCGGGCCTCGCACTGGCGGCGATTTTGACTGTCGCGGCCCTGGGGTCGATTGCCGCCGAGGTCCGAATTGCAATCGGCAGCAAGCTCGATGCCGCTGACAGGATGAGCTTCCGCTTGGCGCAGCACCTGCTCGTCTGGGCTATTCTGCCGGTGCCTGTCTTTCATGCCTCGATGATTTGGGGCGGATTCGTTACTTCACCCGTAGTGTGGCGACACATCCACTATGTCGTGGACCGCACGGGCCGGGTAATCGAAGTCAGCCGCCGGCCCTATTCCGACCAGCAGGTTTAGGCGCGGTGCTCGATAAGCATGCGCAGATCGTTGCCGGGCCGCAATGTCAGCCGGCACACCGGGGTCACAACGGCATCCGGCGCGAGGCGCAGGCGGACGCGCTGGGCCAGCGTTGCGATGCAGAGGATCGCTTCGTTGAGACCGAATGCGGCGCCGGCACAAATGCGCGGTCCGACGCTGAATGGAACATAAGCGTGGCGCACGCGGTACTCCGCATTTTCGGGGAGAAAGCGGTCTGGAAGAAAATGGTCCGGCTTACCCCAGAATTTGCGATGCCGGTGAAGCAACCACGGGACCACGATAACGAGCGATCCCTCCGGCACGGAGCGCCCGCGGATAGTCTCGTAACTCAAGGCCTGCCGCGCGAGCAGCGGCACCGGTGGGTAGAGCCGTATGGTTTCTTCGAATACCGCCCTCGTATAAGTCAAGCTCGGAACATCGTCGAGCCCTGGCGGACGGCCGCCCAATACGCGAGCCAGTTCGGCGTGCAGACGCTCTTCGACTTGCGGCGCCTGCGACAGCAGATACCAGGCCCAGGCAAGCGAGTTTGCCGTGGTCTCGTGACCCGCCATAAAGATGACGGCGGCCTCGTTGCGCAATGCCGCTTCGTCGAGAGGCTCGCCGGTTTCCGGGTCGCGCGCCTCGAGCAACAGGCGGATCATCGATACCTCCCCGCCCGATAAACGATTGCGGCAATCACGGATCACCTGGTCGAGAACCTCGTGGATACGTCTGGCGGCCCGATGGATCGCGGGCAATTGAAAGCGCGGCAGCCAGTCCGGCAACCCACAGAAATAAGCGAGATCCAGCTGGCCGATCAGACGCTGGTAGTCGCTGAAGGCGGAGACGATTTCCGCCGCGTGGGCGGCCCCGAGCTGCCGACCGAAGACAGTGCGGCAGATTATTTCAGCAGTCAGCGTCGCCATCTCGGTCAGCACGTTGATTGGCGCTTCGCGAGGCAAACCGGTCCAGCGTTCGGCGGTCTCTAGAGCAGCTTGGACCATGATGGGCGCAAACAGCGGTAGATGCGACACATGGACGATCGGCGCAACGATGCGCCGCCGCCGGCGCCATGTTTCGCCGTCGCTGATGAACAGACCATCGCCGAGCAACGGCGCCAAGCTATGCCGCATCTGCGGGCTCTTCCGCTCGAAACTGTCGTGATGCTCGACAAAAGCGGAAGCGACCGTGTCTGGGCTGTTGCACACGAACAGCGTTCGCGAGAGCAGGCGAGTGGAAAACACCTCCCACTCGAAGCACCGGTCTTCCCAAATCGCGAGAAAATTGCGCCGCGCCAGACGCAGCGTGGCGAGCGCAGACAGCGGCCGCGCCGGCCGGTGGGGATAAGGTGGAACGAACTCGTCCATGGGTTGCGGCGGCGCGCCGGTGCGCGCAGTGCGTTACCGCATCGAGATCGCCGCCGTCATGGGGGCCGCGACCTCGGCAGCCTGCGCCGCCTCTCCTCGCGCGGGCCGCGCATAAGTAGCTTCGAGCCGATCGACCGCGGCATTGACAGCGAGGGTGAGCCCGGCTTCGTTGAAGAAAGAACCCGGGATCAGGCAGCGAGCGGCGAGCACCCGGCGGAAAGCGTTGAACAGTTCGGCATCGGGCGGCGTCGGCGCGCTCCAGAAATCGTCGAGCTCGCCCTGATAGGTCAGCCCGACGATGTCATAGATTGCTTTCCCGAGCGCGATTACCGGCAATCCGCTGGCGAGCGCCAGAGAACCCACGGTGCTGTTGACCGTGACCACGGCCGGTCTGCGCTCCATCAGCCTTCCGAGATCGCCGCCGTCGAGAACGGTAACTCGGTCGGCGATCCCGAAATCGACGGCAAGGTGACCGGTTATGGCGGCCCAATCCACCAGACCGCTGTCGAGCGGGTGGAGTTTCACAACGAGCCGCGCTGCCGAAGGGGCATGCTGGGCAAAGGACACGAGGACATGCTCGATCGCCAGATGCATTGCGCGAAACGGTGAGTGCACGCGCACCTGGTAATCGCAGTCGAGCTGCAGCGGGAACAGGAAAAGAGGCTCCGGATCAGCAGGGAGAGCCTCGATCGCCGCTGCGGCGCACCGCTCGGCGCGGCGCTTCAGCGCGAGGCGGCGCAGCCAGCCGGCGTATTCGACCAGCTGATAATACGGCCGGTGCGTCGCGTAATGCGGAAACCGCCACATTCCGGCCATCGATGTCATCGTGTAGAGGACATCCTCGAACGCCCGCCGCCGAAAACTGCCAGGCACGGACGGCGGATCGCTCCAGGGCGGAAGCGAGCGCGCCCTCTCGGAATACCAGCCGGGATCCCGCGGCAGTGCCGAATTGCCGTTGACCCCGCCTTCCTCGAACGTGATCCAATCCGGGCGCAGATAGCCTTCCTCGACCACATGGATGCGCAGCATCCGTCTCTCGGCGACGCGGATAGCGGCGCGATGCAGCGGCCGGCAGTCGCCGAACAGGATGATGTCGCTAACCGCCTTATCGACAATCAACCGGTCGAGAAACTCAGGCCATTCTTCGGGCCGTCCGGAAAAATCGATGGCTCCTGAAAGGCGCCAAAAGGCCCGGTCGCCGGCGTTGAAATTGATCCTATACACCGCGTGGCCGCGGCCGGCCAAGGCCCGCCCGAGGCGCTCAAAAAAGCGCGTCGCCATGCCCTGCAGAAAGAGAAAGGCGCGGTCGGAAGGCGCAGATTTTATTTCGCGGCCCATCCGCTCACCACGCCGCCTTAATTGAACTCGCGACCACGGATATCTGATGCCCCTGACCGGACCTCGTCGCGCGCAGAGTAAGCTTCGAGGCGGTTCGACCCCGTTCGGTTAATTTCGCCAGCTTTGCCGTTTAATGTCCATGATTTTCTGCGTCGCAACGTCGTGAGAGCCGTTCACGATTTATTAAAATTGTTACAGATCGCCAGCTAACGGCGATCCTTTACCGGACCGAAGCCACCGGTTGAGCGCGGTCTCCGAGCTGCCGATCGGTTATCATTCATCGGTTGTCCCCGATCCTGCTGGACCATGCTGATGAGAGATCCGCGTCCGACACTCGAAGCACCTGACGACGATCTGTATCTCTGGCTCGAAGACATCGATGGCGAGCGCTCACTCGCCTGGGTCGAGACGCAGAACGCCGCGACCCTGGCGCGCTTCGGCGGCGCGCGCTTCGCAGCCGATCGCGACACGCTCGCGGCGATCTTCGACAGGCCGGACAACATCCCGCTGATCGCCAGGCGCGGCACAAGGGTCTTCAACTTCTGGAAGGACGCGAGCCACCCGCGAGGACTGTGGCGGGCGACGACGCTCGACAGCTACCGCAGCGAGCAGCCGGAATGGGACATCCTGCTCGACCTCGACGCGCTGGCGGCAAGGGAGGATGAGGATTGGACGTGGAGCGGTGCCTCGACGCTCCCGGGCACTCACGACCGCGCCATGCTGATGTTGTCGCGCGGCGGCGCCGATGCTGTCGTCCTGCGGGAATTCGACCTACCCTCGCATGGCTTTGTCTTCGGGGGTTTTGCCTTGCCGGAGGCCAAGGGTGGAGCGGCTTGGCTCGATCGCGACGCGTTGTTGCTCTCTTCGGCACTGGGCGAGGGCATGGCCACTCAGTCGGGCTACGCCCGCGCGGTCAGATTATGGCGGCGCGGCACGGACCCGCTCGTTGCTCCGGTCATCTTCGAGACTGACCCCGACCATATGGCGGTCTGGGCCGAGGTCGATCGAGAGGCCACCGAAGAGCGCCTCGAATTCGTCGAGCGGATCGGCTTTTTCGATGCAGTCGTCTCAATCGGTGACTCGGCCGGCCCCAAGACTCGGATCGATCTCCCGACTGATGCCTGGCTGCAATGGCATCGCGGTTGGCTCGCCGTCAGGCGACGAACCCCGTGGACAATCGGCAGCGAGACCCATCCGCCGGACACCGTCCTGGGCATTTCGTTTGCGGCCTTTCTTGGTGGAGACCGTCACTTCACCAAATTGTTCAAGCCGGCCGAGCGGCGCGCGCTGCAGGGATTCTTTTGGAGCGGCGGCCGGCTCGTCCTGTCGATCCTCGACGATTTGAAACCGGTTTTCGAGGTGATGACCCCGTCCGACAGTGGCTGGTCGCGCGAGCGCATTACCGGCCTGCCCGATATTGGCGTCGCCCATGTCTGGTCGCTCGATGTGCGGATGGAGGAATCGACCGGCGACCTGCTCGCCAGCGCGCAAGACCCGCTGACCCCGCCTTCGCTTTATCTCGTCCCCCCGCTCGCCGCACCGCAATTGCTGAAGCGCGCGCCGCAGGCCTTCGACCCGGCCGGCCTTGTCGTGACCCGCCACGAAGCGATCTCCGAGGACGGCACCCGCATCCCCTATGTGCAGGTCGGACCGCGAGGCGAAACCGGCGATGCGCCCGTCCATCTCTCGGGCTATGGCGGCTTTGGCATCTCGCAATTGCCTTATTACAACTCGGCCCTCGGCAAGTTGTGGCTCGAACGCGGCGGTACCGGGGTTGTCGCCAATATCCGCGGCGGCGGCGAATTCGGCACCGCCTGGCACGACGCTGGACGCCGGGAAAAGAAGCGGCTCAGCCACGACGATTTCGCAGCCGTCGCCGCCGACCTGGTGCGCCGCGGCGTAACGCGCCCCGACCGGATTGCCGCGGAGGGCGGGTCGAATGGCGGCATCCTGATCACCAACATGTTGACCCGTTATCCGGAGCGGTTCGGCGCGCTGTTCTGCACGATCCCGCTGATCGATATGCGCCGCTACGCGAAACTACATGCCGGCGCGAGCTGGATCGCGGAATACGGTGATCCGGACGACCCGGCGGATTGGGCATTTCTAGGCAAGATTTCCGCCTATCACACGGCGGTCCCCGGCCGGCATTACCCGCCGATCCTGATCGCAACGAGCCGGCGCGACGACCGAGTGCATCCCGGGCATGCCCGCAAGATGACGGCGAAGTTGCAGGCGATGGGGTACAAAGCCTACCTTTACGAGCCGGCAGCAGGTGGACACGGCTACGGGAAGGACAACAAGGAGCGCGCCTCCTTCACCGCACTCGGCTACAATTTCCTACGCCGCGCTATCGGCTGGGACACTGGGTCTGAGGAGGAGGGGAGAGCATGAAGTTCGGCATATTCTACGAGCTGCAATTGCCGCGCCCGTGGACGCCGGAAGGCGAGTACACGCTCTACCAGAATGCGCTCGACCAGGTCGAGCTCGCCGACCGGCTCGGCTACGACTTCGCCTGGGAAGTCGAGCACCACTTCCTCGAAGAATACTCGCACTCGCCTGCCCCCGAGGTCTTTCTCGCCGCGGCCAGCCAGCGCACGAAGCAGATCCGCCTGGCGCACGGCATCATGCAATTGACGACCGTGCATCCGGCCCGCGTTGCCGAGCGCATCGCGGCGCTCGATCTGGTCAGCCGCGGCCGCGTCGAATTCGGCATGGGCGAGAGTGCCAGCATCACCGAGCTGGAACCGTTCGACCGCGATTTCGCGGAGAAGCGCGCGGTCTGGGAAGACGCCGTGCGCGCCGTGATCCCGATGTTCAAGGAGGGCGGCTGCGAATATCACGGGACGCACTTCGATTTCCCATTGCGCAACGTCGTGCCAAAGCCATTGCAGAAGCCGCATCCGCCGTTATGGGTCGCCTGCTCGGCGCTCGACACGATCGAGATGGCCGGGCGCCGCGGTATGGGAGCGCTGGCCTTCCAGTTCCTCAGCGCCGACGCCGCCCATGCCTGGGTGCACGCTTATTACAATGCCTTCACCAAGCGCCTCGACAAGCTCACCGACTATGTGACCAACCCGAATATCGCGCTGACCAGCTATTTCATGTGCGCCGAGACCGACGAGGAGGCGCGGCGCCGCGCCGACGGCATTCCGTTCTTCCAATTCGCGTT